>Ga0206862_1021_pt1 | contig 44955 bp, 46 predicted proteins | sample Alteio_BWOrgCont_43_FD_152625 | JGI IMG/M metagenome (GOLD analysis project Ga0206862, IMG submission 152625) | Enriched cells from forest soil in Barre Woods Harvard Forest LTER site, Petersham, Massachusetts, United States -... | ecosystem: Environmental > Terrestrial > Soil > Temperate forest >... | reverse complement strand
GACAGGTGGGATCACTTCCGACTTAACCAGTTTCTTTGCGAGCAAGCTGCTCCAAGGTCGCGTTCAAAGTGTAAAGAAAAATGATTACCCCCTTCCGTTACACCATCATGACTTTAATGGAAAGGTATATCGTCTAGAAGAGATCGTGTTGGATGTGCCTAGCCTCATAAAAACCCTAGCAGAGTATCATAAAGACAGTATCTTTAAAACTTCAGAAAAAGATTTTCATATTCAATATGAAGGGCAGGTGATACAAGCACTCCATTTAAAAAATCAAAGCACCACCGATACACTTAAAGTGACTGCAAAACGGTATGTCTTTACGGCGGGTGAAGGAAATAGTCATTTGCTAAATCAAGTACAAAGTTCTATTAAAATGCAGTGTCGGCCATTACACATGGTGGTTGTGCGTCTTCCCAAACCGCTCCCTTTTTATGCCCATTGTATGGAGAATGGAACCAATCCTAGAGTCACCATTACAACACATACAGCAAGCAATGGAAAAGGTATTTGGTATTTGGGAGGGCAAATTGCTGAAACTGGCGTTAGTAAAAACCAAGCGGAACAGTGTCAATTCGCAAAAGAAGAATTAAAAAATCTTTTTCCTTGGTTAGCGTGGGAAAATGCAGAGTTTGCAAGCTTTTTTGTAAATCGTGCGGAGGGGCTAGAGGCCAGTGGCAAACGTCCAGATTCCTTTTTTTTACAACCCTTTGGCAATGTCTTCGCTGCTTGGCCGACTAAGCTCGCTTTGACCCCTTTATTGACAGATAAATTAATTTCGTTGTTACAACAACAAAATATTCACCCTAATTCGAATAATTCGCCTTTCGATCTCAATTTGAATGATTTTAAAAATTGGGAACACCCGGTTTTAGCAAAGCCTCCTTGGGAAACTTTATCATTTAAGGAATATTAAAGAATGCAACCAAGAATGTTAGGAAAAACTTCGATTCAAGTCTCCCCGATTGGCCTTGGTACCGTTAAATTTGGACGCAATGAAGCGGTAAAATATCCGAGTCACTTTGAGATCCCAACGGACGAAGAGGCCCGATCATTATTGTGTTTTGCCAAGCAACTCGGGGTGAATGTACTAGACACGGCACCTGCTTATGGCATGAGTGAAGAACGCTTAGGGAAATTATTGCCTCCGAAAGAAAGAAAAGACTGGGTGATCGTGACTAAAATTGGAGAAGAATTTATCCAAGGTGAATCACAGTATAATTTCACGCCCGAACATGCGCGTTTTAGCATTGAACGTAGCTTAAAGCGATTGAATACAGATTTCATTGATGTCATGCTGGTGCATTCGGATGGAAATGATGTTTATAATATTCAGCATTTCGGAATTTTAGAATGTCTAAGTGATCTCAAACAAATGGGACTGATTCGAGCGACAGGGATGTCAACAAAAACGGTAGAAGGCGGTTTGTTAGCTTTGGATCATTCAGATATTGTGATGGTCACTTATAATCCTCTAGAAACGGGTGAGCGTTCCGTTATTAGACGAGCCCATGAATTACAAAAGGGGATCCTGATAAAAAAAGCGCTTGCCAGTGGACATATTGATAAAATTAAAGCCATGGATAGCGGCGCCTCTTTAGATCCGGTCTCCTATTCACTCAATTTTATTTTACAAGAACCGGGCGTGAGTTCTGTGATTATTGGCACCTTGAAGCAAAAACATTTGCAAGCCGTCGTCGAAATAGCGTCGACCATTTAAATCTCTCACTGAGCAATGACGAGTCATTATCTATAACAAATTAACTGAATGGTTTCCCCTAACTGTAATTTGGCTTTGGTGCCCATCGGGATAGGAAAACTCGTGAATCCATGCCCGATGCCTGGCACTTGTACAACAGGAATATTGCAACTGTCTGCAAATCTTTCTAATACTGGCCTAATTAATGAGTGGCCTTTTGGTTCGAGTCCACCCACAAAATCTCCAAATATGATCGTTTTTGCGCCCCTAAAAAGATGCGTTTGCCGCAAATGTTCTAGCATTCTATCTACTCGATAACCACGTTCAGCCACTTCTTCTAAAAGAATCATTTTATTTTGGCCATCCATTTGCCAAAGAGTGCCAATACTGCTTTGTATTAAGCACAAATTTCCCCCCGTAATGGTGGTTTCAATGCAATTGCTTTGTTTTGCCAGAGCATTGAGTGCAATGCCTTCAAACTCTAATTTTTCAGTTTCTGCCATTAAAATTGATTTCAAAACTTCATTTGTGGTGGTAGATTTATGAGGCGCTAATGCGCCGTGAAGGATTGGCCACTGCCAATGTTGATGTAAATATAAATTAAGTGCAGTAATGTCGCTCATTCCCACAAATAACTTAGGTTTTTTTGGAGGTGTGAGCGTCGCTAATTTAGGAATTAATCGCATACTCCCATATCCCCCTCTCGCACAAATCACCGCCTTTGTTTCGGTGTTCAGTAAAGCCGCTTTGAGAGAGTTAAAACGAATTTCATCCGAATTGGCGCATAATATGTCATTGCCAAAAATGTTTGGATCAATAATACAATGGAGCCCCCAAGCGTTTAATAATGCTTTAGCCGCCATCAAATGCTGATCAGAACATCGAGAGGCTGGCGCAATTAACTCAACCGTATCCCCTGTTTGTAATATAGGTAGTTTTTCCATGAAATATTTCTCAGTTGTAATTCCAACATGATCTAAGTTTTTGTTGCAAAATAGGGGTTAAATCCTTATTATAACGCAAAACGAAGATAATATTAAATTTTAATATTCAATTTACAAGATAGGAGATAAAAATGGCATCCACTGATTCCGCAATGTTTGCTAACACAACCGCTGCTATGAATGCATTGAGCAATCCGAAAAAAACTAATAGTGGTTGGAAGTCCTTATGTTTAACTGAAGCAGGTCAATATAGCGATGAAGATGTGCGCTTATTAGATGTTTTAGATGAGGAAGAATTTAAACGACTAGAAAAAGCAGCCTATGAAGGTAACGATCCTTTTGCACAATTTGATCTCGCTATGTATTATCATTTGAATTGCGGCCCTCATTCTAAAGAGTTAACGAAGGAGCAACGTGATAAAAAGGCTTTAGAATTAGTGTTTAAAGCAGCGATTGAGCACCAATTGCCCGCAGCTAAGTGGACTTTAGCGGAATTCTACGAAGAACCTTCCCTTTCTCCAGATCTTATCGAACAAACCAATAAATATCTCGCACCCAACCTGAAAATATCACCTATCAATGAAAAAAGATTCAGATTCGAAAAAGCCTTTGATCTACTCGTTGAAGCCGCTTATGGTACGAATCAGGGAGATATTCATTACCCTGGATCGGTAGATGCACAATTCGTGCTTTACCTGTCTTACAATGAAGAAAACGATCTCATTCCTGCAAAAGATGCGCCTCAAAAAAATAATGATATTAACAGAACCATTTTCAGAAGCGTGCAAGAAAAGTTTTGGTGCAAAATGGCGGCGGATAATGGTAAAGCAGAAGCGCAGTATCGATATTCACAAAATGTGCTCGATTCAAGAGAAACTTTAAAATATCTAACATTGTCAGCTAAACAAAACTATGACCCGGCAATCAAAGCTATTAAGAATTCCAAATATAAACATTTAGTGGACGCGGAGTTCTTGAGCTCGCTAAAACCGAGCAAGCCAAAGAGAAAAAAATCAAAACTAGAACTTCGTGCTTTATTAATCGCGAAGCTTGGATCCTCTTCGAGTCAAGCAGCTGCCCCTATGATAACGCTATCGGAAGGAAAGGTGGAAGCAGAACGTCAACCAGAAGCTGTCCCGTTGCAGATAGACGCGTCCATGGAAGAACAGGAAATCAGTGTGCCACAAAGCCAAGAAGCAGCCTGTGATGCCTCCAATACCTCCGATACCTCCGATGGTCAGGTGCCACAGCTGGTAGCGAAATTCGAGCGCAACAATCTACGTATGGATGAAAGTCAAAATAAAATGAGTCAACAAATGCAGAATGCTTTGTCATTAAATTCCGAACTTTCAATCACATATTCGATTCTCTGCAAACAATTTGCCTCCATCAAAGAAAAAATATCGACCATTGAAGGACTCAATGTAAAACTTAAGGAAATGCATCCTAAAGAACGCATGGAACGTTTACCTGCAATGAAGCAGATAAATCATCCTTCTGCTACTTTAGCGACATTAGAAGAATCGATGGCCCTCTCCTTACAGAAAACAGGTATCAAGGAAAAATTAGCAGAAACGCAAGCCATCCAAGAAAAGATGAAGGGTTTTCTTGAGAAGATTCTCTCACGAATTAAGCAGCTTCAAATGGCGACAAGCCAAAGTCTTGAACAGTTCCAAAACTTTATCCTAACCTCCTCACACAATTACCTAAAACAATTGAGTGAAATGGAGCTAAATTTACAGAAACAGATTGACAATGCCATTCTTAATCCTAGTTCAGAAACTACCCATGTTTTTACGCCTCATTTCCAGATGGGTTCTGGTAGCAGTCAGGCCAGTTCGCCACACACGCCTGCCGCTTCAACCCAGGGTGCGAATGGTGGAAATGGTCATGGTGCGAGGAATGCGCCGAATGGAAAGAGAAAGGCTATCGAGATCGATGTTGATGAAACCCAGGAGGCTGATGCAGAGCGGCGAGGTGGGCAGAACAAGCGTCAAAGAACGTGAGATATTCAACCACGTTTGAATGTAGGAAAACGTCCAAGCAGTGCGTTGGCCTTCACTAGCTATCTTCCAGGCATCTATCAATCAGATTTGTTGTGGAATAGCCTTCTTTATGTCCCAAGATCTCTACAGTGCCGCCTTGACTCAAAACATAAGCCGCCCCTGGCAGTGTTTCTTTGTGTTTATAGTCTCCCCCTTTTACCAATACATCGGGAGAAATGGATTGAATCAGACGTTCTGGCGTGTCTTCACTGAAAGAAATTACCCAATCAACAAACTTCAGCGAAGCCAAAACTTTCATACGATCTTCTAGTTTATTTAAAGGCCGCGTTTTGCCTTTTATGCGTTTCACCGATTCATCAGTATTCAGAGCCACAATCACCTTATCACCCAATCGTTTTGCTTGCTCAAGATAAAGGACATGTCCTGCATGTAAGATGTCGAAGCAACCATTGGTAAACACAATTTTTTCACCCCTGGCTTTGCTTAACTTCACTTCGGATAACAATGCAGCTTCTGTCATGATGCCAGCGCCACAGATTTGTTTCGATTCTATGACCTTCTGAATTTCAGAGGCTGACACGGTTGCTGCGCCCAATTTTTCGACAGCAAGGCCTGCGGCAATGTTACTCAAAGTGGCTGCCTGAACCAGTGGGATCTGAGAAGCCAAGGCACAAGCAAGCACAGCGACCACGGTATCTCCCGCCCCAGTCACATCATGCACTTCGCGTGCCATTGCGGGGACATGAACTGCAGTTTCTTTTGTAACTATCGATAAACCGTGTTCAGAACGGGTGACGATTAATGTTTCAATATTAAACCGCGTCAATAATTCTCTGGCCTTTAAAATTATCATTTCTTCGGAGTCACAAGGCCCGACAATGGCTTCAAATTCTCTCATATTAGGCGTCACAATACTTGCACCACTGTATATGGAAAAATCGAGGGATTTTGGATCGATGATCACCGGAATATTTTTTTTACGCGACTCAGTGATAAACCAAGCGGCGTCTGTCAAAATGCCCTTGCCATAATCTGATAACACCACGACTTCAGTGGTTGCTAAAGCCGTTAAAAAAGTTTCACGTAGTTTTTCATTGAAAACAGGATTTGAAGCAGGTACAAAAGGTTGTTCACTATCCAGCCGTATCATTTGTTGATTACGACATAATACTCGTAATTTGGTGATGGTGTTGCTGCCTTTTAAAGGGAGTAAATGATAGGAAACCGCCGCTTCTACCAGCATTTCTTCTAGGCGTTTTGCCATCGAATCCATCCCGACCACCCCGAGCAACCGGGGATTGGCTGATAACGCTTTCACACCTAAAGCCACGTTTGCAGCACCGCCGGGGCGTTCATTCATATGATTTACATTCACGACCGGCACCGGCGCTTCCGGTGAAATACGCGATGTACTTCCAAACCAATATTGATCGAGCATCACGTCGCCAACAATTAAAATATTTGCATTTTTAAAATTCATATTGATTGAGCCCTTGTTCTGAACGAGGATCTTGTAAACACTTTTGACGCTTTAGTAATCGTTCCCAATTATCTGAAGCTTTGTCTCTTGAATAAAAAGGATGCCAGAGATGTAGAAGTGGGACTGAAAACCGTGCTTCTTTACGTTTTATTCCGGCTTGGATTAATCGAATAACGAGATCGGAATCTTCGTATCCCCAGCCCTCAAATTTTTCTTCCCATCCATTGATTCTCAATAAATCTTTTCGCCATATAGCTAAATGGCAACCCATCGCACCCCGCCAACGTTTTGGCCTTAAATAACGCAAGTGGCCCAAAGGAAGTCTTAACCAAGGTAAAATGCGATTGCAATGACCTTTTAGCCACGCGACCATCCAGCGCCAAAAAGGCCAAGTTTCTATGCGTAAATCTTCCGACAATACTTTCACTGTGAATGCTTGACTGAGCAAAATTCGATTTCCAGCAACGAAATAACCAGGTGTTCTTAATGCAAGATGTTGTTCAATGAAATTGGAGGGTGGAATACAATCCCCATCCAAAAACAAAAGGGTGTCGCCCCGGGCTTTTAAACTGGCTTTATTACGAATGGCTGCTGCACGAAATCCTTGATTCGGTTGATAAACATGGTGCAAAGGGACGGGTGCTCGTTTTTGCATATCTATCAACAATTGCTGCGTTTTTTCGGTAGAGCCATCATCAGCCACGATAATTTCAAAATTTTTGTGCGTTTGGCAGAATAAAGCCCTTAAGACTACTCTGAGCGCTTCAGGCCAATTATAAGTAGTTACAATGACTGAAATTAAAATGTCACTCATGGACCGTTTTCCTTGAAAAACCCTGCAGAGAGGCCATACATAAGGTGATTATGAATACAAACCAATGCCCTGAGGTAAAATCCATTAGCAATGAATTTCCAAAACAGCCTAAACTCATTGAAATAAGCACCCCTTGTAGGATACGACCCTCAAAGAGGGGTAATTTGAAACTAAAATAAAATAATAAACCAAACATTCCCATCAAAACCAAAAGCCCGCAGATCCCGAGTTGAAAAAGGACATTTAAATATTCATTATGGGGGTTTTTGATTTGAAACAAATTGTTTTGTTCCGCATGGGCGCCATAGATTTGTTTCATGCTACCCGTTCCCCACCCGAACCAAGGACGTTCTTTGGCCAATAAAAAGGTATTTTTGTAGAATTGTAAACGAAAGCCCACAGAGGTTGCTTGTTCACCTCTTTGATATTCTTTAATTTGTTTTGGGATGATTTGCAAACGCTCGCGAAAAACGGTTGAAAATTCTGTTGCACAAGTCAAAACGAGGATGAGTGTCATGAATCCAAGCATAAAATTGCGAAGTTTCAGATGTTGGACACAAAACAAGATCCACAATGCGATAAATACGAAATAACCAGAACGACCGGCACTGCCCCAGAGCACATAGAGTATCATGCAGAACATCAAAAGGCCTATGCCAAACTTCATCAGTGGCTTAATATTTAAAGTGATCGTTTGTGCTAAAACAAAAACAGAAAAAGCCATCAACAAATTAGTATCAATATGATTTTTAAAAATAGCGCCAGGGCCTTTGTTTTTGAAGGTTAGAAAAGGGTGTCCGGTGGTGAGTTGGATTGCGCCCAAACCGAGAGATAAGATCATCGCAGCGATAAAAGAAAGCATGGCATAATTTCGCCATTTTTTATCACTGAATGTGGGAAGAAAAAATGGCACATACAAAAGCTTCGACATTTTAGATAAGACATCTAAAATATCTCCAGGGGTTCCTGAAGAATATAAGCTGCCCAGTACATACCATGCAAAAAAGCCAAGACACATTTTACTGACAGGATGTTGAAAACAAAATCGAGCTTGGCTTCGCATTTGATCCGACAGCAACCAAAATGATACGACACACAGCAACGATACATGCAATCCCGTGGTTGAAATGGGCATTAGAAACACGGACAGCAGACAAGAAACGTGGGTGGCGGTTTCTGCTGAAAACTTTTGAGTCCGTGCTTTAATCGCTATAATATCCATTGCTTTTCCAAACATTGAAAATCTTGTAAAATGATTGTCGGGGAAAGACGACGCATGCAAGCATGATGATGTAAGGGGCAAGTGCGTTTGAAACAAGGACTGCATGCAAGGGAGGATAGACGACTAATTTTCACTTTTTGATGTAGAGGTGGAGTAAATTTAGGATCAGTGGATCCAAAAATTGCGATGATGGGTTTATCGAGTGCACTCGCAACATGCATTAATCCAGAATCGTTAGAAACTACTGTCGTTGTAACTGACAATAAATCAATCGCCTCACCCAGGTTTGTTTTTCCGGTTAAATCAATACAAGCATCCCCTGTTAAAGCTTGAATTTTATGCGATACCATTTGATCGTTTTTGGAACCAAATAACCAAACAGACCAGCCTTCACGTAATTTTGTCTTTGCGAGTTCCGCATAATATTCTTCTGGCCAACGTTTTGAAGCACCAAATTCAGCCCCAGGACAAAGGGCTAGGATACGATTTTTCATTTTGTCTGAAAGCCCAAATTTTTTTAAGGTCAATGTGATATTTTTTTCTTGGATCTTCAAACTCGGCGACATTCTCTTATAACGATCCGAATTTATCTGCATTTCTTTGGGATAAGCCAATGAAACAAATCGATCGACCATCAGTGGGACTGTTTTTTTATCTAAAAGACGCAGATCATTTAACAAACCCCATCGCATCTCACCACACCAACCGGTGCGTTTCGGTATCTTTGCCCACCAAGGGATCAGCGCAGATTTCCATGAATTGGGTAATATGATGGCTTGATCATAGCCTTGTGATCGTAATCCGTGTGCAATTTTAAAACGCAATTTTAATTGTAATGCCCCGTGCGCTATGGGCAATCTTTTTGTTTGGCGTACTTCTGGCATACGTTCTAATAGAGGTAAACTCCAATCACTTGCGAGCACATCAATTGCAACCTCATCGTTTAATTGTTTGATTGCTTTGAATAGAGACTGTGCCATCACCATGTCCCCTACCCATGCTGGCGCTATGATTAGAATTTGTTTCAAAGGCTACCTCTTCAAGCAGCAGCGTTCACTGCGTTTCTTGTTGTAGTTTGTAAAGTGCACCGCAATAGGGGCATACGACTTCACCTGTTTTTTCTATGGGTAGATACACTCTTGGATGTGCATCCCATAACGCCATGTGCGGCATCGGACAAGACAAAGGTAAATCCGCAAGCGTAACAAACGTTTGACCTACATTATTAAAGTTGTTGGTTATTTTGTTGTTTGCCATCGGCTTACTTTCTCCTTGCCAGATCTAAAAATCTAACACAATGACCTATTTTATACGCTTTTAGTGTCATTTGCGATAAATAATTACAAGGATGACCGCATCTATGCTATATTAAAAAATGTGTTTGTTAAATTACATTTATAATTATTCACTATTCATATGAATCCATTCTTATTTTGGAGTGTGATATGAAAAAAATGCAAGAATTCATCCAAGACATGAAAGATGCGTTTAAAAAGAAAGATGTGTCTGTCGCAAAAGAAAAATATGTAAAACCTGCTTATGAAGCAAGTAAGAATGCGGCCAATGCCACCTGGAATTATATAGTGGAAACAACACCGATTGTGATTGCTGCAGGAAAAGAAGCCTTTGCAAAGGGAAAAGATGAATTTAATAAAATGCAAGCGAGAAGAAATGCTATGAAAGCAGAGTCGAAAATGCAAGAAAAAACAGAAGCAGGAGCGGGCCCGAGAACGACTAAATCTACTAAATCACAAGATAACAATACACGACCCCCCTCCACCTAAATTATTTAAGTGTCATAAAAAATCTTTAGCATAAAAAATCTTTCCAGGCAGATAAATTCATGTATTTTCACCCATTCGAATTTTTAAAATTTAATCTCAAACTTTTTTATAAATTCTTTCCCAATTCCACTTCCAAATTGTCTACACTTCGAAATGTTAGGATTGATTAGAGTAATTACGAAGAACTACACCTTATGCTACGTTAAATTCTTAAAAGAGGAGTAATATTATGCCTACACAAAATATGCAACGAGATATTGACGAGGCCATTCAAAAACTAGAAAAGCTGCAACGTGATTTGCATCAGCAAACAAGCGCAGGCAAAACCGGCGGCAGCCCACAACAGGGCGCATTTGAAACTCTGGGCCAGACCATTCAACAAATTAAAGACAAATTACAACCTTACGCAGAGGCAATTAAATCAGGGGATACTTCCCAACTGACACCTGATCAAAAACAAAAATTGTCCTCAGCTGTGGACAGCACCTTAAATGGCATTCACCAACTTAAGAGCAAGGGCACGCCTGACAAAATTCGTCTCGCTTTAAGTTCAAAAGCGGAACAATTGGCAGAAACACTCGAAGAAATATCAAAAGCTCTCCGTACAAGTGGACGTGCATCGAAACCGTCAAGAGATTATTAAGAGATATACTCTGATCTTTTGTTGATATTTTAACTAACGTTAAACAATACATTTAAAAAATGTATGTCAGGTGGGAGAGCTCGCGCAATCCCACCTTTTTTTTGAATCCGATGATTTGATGAGAAGCCCTCTTTCTCAACATCTACCTCTAAATACCCATCTATCCCCAATAGAAAAAATTCTGATATAATACAAGAGGTACTCTCTAGATGGTTAGTTAAATTAATCTATGGCAAGAAGACAATACGCGCGTAACACCTACACGAGAAGAAATGCGGCAGCCCCTTCATTAGCGGGCGTTTGGTTGTTATTAGGGATTTTCCTAGGGGTCGGCATTATGGGTTTGGCCTATCTTTTTTATAGTCCGGTAAACCCCATGAATTTCAGAATGATGTCCTCGCCCCCCTTTCATACCTCCGATGCTTCAAATCGCAGAATGGGCCATGAAAGAGCGCAAGTCAATCGCAAAAATCACAAAGCAAAAGAGACCGAGACTCGTTTTGAATTTTATACCATGTTACCAGACATGGAAGTTGAATTACCAAAATCCGTTGCAGCGCAGGGGGAAAACTCCCCAGCAAACAAAAGCCAATCAACAAAATCGACCCCTGGCATTCAAACGACAGAAACACATTCACCTACATTGGCGATAGCACCCGCCGCCCCTCTGCCCTCGTCGTCAAAACTCGGTCAACAATACATTTTACAAGCAGGGAATTTTCAAGCCATCACAGAGGCCGATACCTTAAAAGCAAAATTAGCACTTCAAGGTTTTACGCCCCAAATTCAAAAAGTGCAAAATCAAAATGGACAAACTTGGTTTCGCGTCACCTTAGGTCCTTATGCTTCTGAATCTCAAGCATTGAATCAAAAAAAACGGCTGGAAGATCAAAAAATTCAGAGCACGTTGATATTACAAAAACCGAGCAATCGTAAATAAACTATCTTTTTTTACAGGAGCGATCTTTGAAACAATTTGAAGGTACCACTATTATTTGTGTCAGGCGCGATGGACAAGTCGTCATCGGAGGTGATGGCCAAGTTTCTCAAGGCAACACCATTTTGAAAGGCAACGCACGTAAAGTGCGAAGGCTCTATCAAAACAAAGTGATTGCAGGTTTTGCAGGAGGAACGGCAGATGCCTTCACCTTATTTGAACGTTTCGAAAAAAAACTAGAAGAATACCACGGGCACTTGACGCGCTCTGCCGTCGAGCTAGCCAAAGATTGGCGGACAGAACGTTCGTTACGTCGACTCGAAGCTCTCTTAGTTGTGGCCGACCTTAAAACATCTCTCATGATTACGGGCAATGGAGATGTGATAGAACCTGAAAACGGCTTTATTGCCATTGGTTCGGGCGGGTCTTATGCACATGCAGCTGCCGCGGCGCTGATAGAAAACACCCCACTTCCTGCACGTACCATTGTAGAAAAATCACTCAAAATTGCCGCGGATATTTGTGTTTTTACCAACCATCACACCACCATCGAAGTTTTAGAGACTGATACATAAAGAGAGTAATATTTAAAATGAGTGATCCCAATAAAATAAGTCATTTGAATCATCCCGTTGTTGATCCTTACGATCCTTTTTTTGTCATGACCCCACAACAAATCGTCTTAGAATTAGATAAGCATATTGTGGGACAACAAGCCGCAAAACGTTCCGTCGCCATCGCTTTACGAAATCGTTATCGACGCATGTTGGTCGATCCACGTTTACGGGTAGAAATTACCCCAAAAAATATTCTCATGATAGGTCCCACGGGGGTGGGTAAAACTGAAATTGCAAGACGTCTTGCAAAACTCGCCAATGCGCCTTTCATTAAAGTGGAAGCAACAAAGTTTACTGAAGTCGGTTATGTGGGTCGCGATGTCGATTCTATTATCCGTGATCTCATGGATGTCTCGATGAAAATGCTTCGAGAGGAAGCTTTAGAAAAAGTAAAGGGTTCTGCAGAAAAAGCGGCTTTCGAACGAATTTTAAATGTTTTGGTCCCGATTCCCTCTCCCCTGCCTGGCGTTCCACAAACAGAAGAAAAAATAGAAAACCTTGAACATTCTGCAGCGCGCGATTTATTTCGCAAAAAATTAGAAGTCGGAGAATTAAACGATAAAGAAATAGAAATCGAACTTTCTTATAGCCCAGTGGGCGTTGAAATTATGGCGCCTCCAGGTATGGAAGAAATGACCAGTCAATTGCAGAATATTTTTCAAAGTCTGTCTAGCGATCGAACTAAACGCCGTAAAATGAAGGTAAAAGATGCGCTTAAAATGGTGCGCGAAGAAGAGGCGGCAAAACTTATCAACGATGAAGATATTAAATCTCGTGCGCTCGAACGTGTCGAGCAAGCGGGCATCGTCTTTCTGGACGAAATAGATAAAATTACCCAACGTTCCGAAGTGCGTGGGGCGGATGTTTCTCGCGAAGGCGTACAACGCGATTTGTTACCGCTGGTTGAAGGGTGTAGTGTTTCAACAAAATATGGGATGGTGAGAACGGATCATGTGCTATTCATTGCCTCCGGTGCCTTTCATCTTTCTAAACCCTCGGATCTTATCCCGGAATTACAAGGTAGGCTTCCCATTCGGGTCGAATTAGATGCATTAAAAACCGAAGATTTTATACGTATTTTAACAGAACCCGATGCTTGTTTAACGGAACAATACCAGGCTTTGTTAAATACCGAAGCAGTTCAACTCAAATTTGAAACAGATGGGATACAGCGCATCGCTGAAATCGCTTGGGAAGTCAATGAACGTACCGAAAATATTGGTGCACGAAGACTTCACACAGTGATGGAACGACTATTAGAAAATATTTCATTCACCGCGAGTGAGTTGAAAAGCACCACTGCCACTATAGATAAGGCTTATGTGGATATGCAACTTGGCAATCTTGCGAGCGACGAAGATTTAAGTCGCTTTATTCTATAATAAAAGTGTAATTACAATTTATCTTTTGAAACTAATAATATGCGATTTTGTCTAAAAATTAGAGCAAATATACAAATGTTTGTCGTCGGAGTAAAGATATGGCAGATGATGAACCAAAGCAAGAGACAAAAACAGCTGAAAGTCGTGCAGAACAAGAGAGAGTTGCAAAAAAAGCTCAGCGTGAGGCAGCAGTTTTCGAAAAAAACATCCAAGAACGACAAGCAAAACTAGATATGCTTCGTAGAGATAGAGACTCTCTTTTAGAAAAAATAAATGGAGTGCAAGCATCGACACCGAAAAAGGAAATTGAAGGACTAGAACATGAGATCTTCCTATTTTTAACAAAGATTACCACTCAAAAAAAAATTATCCAAACTGCCATAAAAAGGATTAATGATCCTAATTCGATTTCAGGCGCAGCACAAAGAGATGCCTTGAACCATTTTCTTGAACAATATGGTCATATGGAAAGCGAAATAAATGAATCTAGATCCATTATCGATGCAGCGCTCGGCAGAAAGCCTAGAAAAGTTGAAAGCAAGGAACCCGCAGATGAATTGGAACAATTTAGAGAGGCGAGAACTGGCGTGGATGCGCTAGATAAAGCTTTTAAGAAATTTTATGAAAAAAATAAAGATTTCAAAATATCCGAATATTTTGGATTAAGAAAAGTAGATATGAATATGGCGGATTTAAAAAAACTTTCAGAGGAAATGGGAAGACACGCTCGAGAACATGGGATATTCCTTGACCAAATTATTCGAAATGCAGCCTCCTTTAGTGGCATATCCATTTCACAGCTCACCCAAGGTTTATTTGAGGATAAGAACCCGAATGATCTCGTCGTAAAAATTGCTGTAAATGAAGCAAATAGAAAGAAATTTACACCCGAGGTATGGAATGCCATTACGAAGTTAAACGCCATGGCTATTAAAATGAACTCTGTCAATGAAAGCATTCAAAAGAAAACAGAGGATGTTGCAAAAAAAATGGAGGAATTGAATCAAGTGGCTATAAAAGTAAGAGAAGCTGAAATAAAAGAAGGAAGAGACGTAAGAAAAGAAATTGAATCTCGCATAAACGCGGATAATGAACGAGCTTATAACCAGGTTGTTCGAAATGCTTCTGCATTAGCCGATGCACGAGCATTATATGCGCCATTAACACCTGCTGAAGCTGAAAAAATTCGAAGAAAGCAAGCTTTGTGGGTGAAAACGTTGTCGATCTTTGCAAAAAAGGTGCACTAAAAGTAGAACAATTTAGTGAAGCAGCTTGGGCTGGCGCAAAAGAAGTGATGTCAGAGTTAGGATCGCAAGCATTACATGTGGTTGATATGACACTGGCTGCACCTATTTCCATTCCCGTTAAAGCCACCAATGCAACACTCTCAGGGCTTGGGAGTATATTTGGGTGGCCCGGGGCTTATTTGTTTGAAAGGCCGAGAGATTCTATCCTTGAGGATATTAATAATGAAAATAATTTAAGGGCAGGTTTAAAAATAGCCGCCGCATTTGTATTATCGCCTTTTGTAATTTTTGGTGGATTATGTCGTGGTGTTGGAAAGTTATGTGATGCGGGTCAAAACTTTTAGATTATGATCGCCTAGCGAAACGATCAAGAGGTTTTAATACTTTTGCAGGCACCGTAGGCGGATTAACCATGTTAGCCCTTGCAATTGCTGCGCCATTTACGCTCGGCCTTTCACTAATTCCTTTAGCTGCTCTTGGTATAGGATTAGGAGTAAGTACGCTTTATAGTGCTGCGAGAGCAACAGAGAACGCTGCAAAAGCAGCAAGAGAAGTCACCAATTTACGATTATCAGAAGAAGATGCCATACGTTTAGCATTATTTGATTATGATAATTCAAATAAAGCTGCGGCAGATAAAGAAGCTGTGAGAAAAGAAATTCAAAAGCAGGCAGCTTCAGTTGACACTGTGATAGGCGCAAAAATTACAAATCTGAGCTCTGCCTTAGCGGCCACGCAAGCGGAAAGACAAAAAGAGATTCAACCCACTGGAGCCCATTCTCCACTGATTCCACAACACCAAACTGCTGCCGCTTTGCCTGCTTCGGCAGCGCCAGCAGTATCCCCTCCTTCTTCGGTAGTCGAAAAAAAAGAAAATGACGCATCAAAGCCGCAGTCGCAATCACAGTCGCCAGAGCGCTAAAGCTTCTTAAATATAAAGCCAAATTAAAAATAGTAAGGGGCCGTCCGATGCCAATGCTTTCTCCAATATAGTTTTCTGAATAATTTTAAAGTGAACTCATTGTAAAATCATACCGTGAGCAGTATGATGTCCCATAACAATTCATGTATATTCATGGAAAAAATTATGGCATCCTACAGCACAAACGAATTTAAATCGGGTTTAAAGATTATTCTTGATAACGACCCCTACGTGATTGTCGAAAATGAATTTGTAAAGCCTGGAAAAGGTCAAGCATTTAATCGGGTGAAAGTTCGTAATTTGAAAACCGGTCGGGTGATTGAAAAAACCTTTAAATCCGGAGATACCGTACAAGCTGCGGATGTCACCGATAAAGAAATGCAATACCTTTATCACGATGGGGAACGTTGGCATTTTATGGTCCAAGATACGTTTGAACAACACGAAATTCCTCAATCGATCGTGGGCGACAGCAGCGACTGGTTGAAAGAACAAGACATTTGTATTGTCACCTTGTGGAACGATGTCCCACTCATTGTCACACCGCCCAATTTTGTTACCCTTAAAATTGTGGAAACAGATCCCGGTGTACGAGGCGACACTTCGGGTGGAGGAGGAAAGCCCGCCACCCTAGAAACGGGTGCGGTGGTCCGTGTCCCACTATTCGTACAAACGGGGGAAATAATCAAAGTGGACACGCGCACAGGCGATTATGTTTCTCGAGCGAAAGAATAAACAAACGCCTATTCACGTCTTCCAGCACATGGATTCCAAACAAAATAGAGTCTCTGGCCACAGTACTCATTCCGGACAAGCGATAGATGCAAGCTTTGCACCGGAAGCAAGCCTTGAAGCCCTGAGAGCACGTGCTTTACTTTTAGAATCCATTCGTCAATTTTTTAAACAACGCAGCGTTTTAGAAGTCGAAACGCCATTATTATGCCATGCCGCTGTTCAAGATCCTCATTTACATCCCATTCCCGCACAATACCAGCCCTTCGGCAACGCGTCACCACAAACGCTTTATCTGCAAACTTCTCCCGAATTTGCAATGAAGCGTTTATTAGCAGCAAATATTGGGCCCATTTATCAACTGTGCAAAGCTTTTCGGAATGGAGAAGTGGGCAAAATCCATAATCCTGAATTTACCATGTTAGAGTGGTATCGTCCTGGTTTTAATCACCATCAACTCATGAATGAAATGGATGATTTTCTTGCTTTCATTCTAAACACACAAACTGCCGAACGTATTTCATATCAAGATTTGTTTCTTATGCATTTAGATTTGGATCCTTTTCAAGCAACACAATTAGAGTTGCAAAATAAAGCCAAGGATAAAAAAATTAATTTAGATAAAAACATGCCATCGACCCTTACTAACGATGACTGGTTGAACCTTTTACTGACACACAGCATTGAACCAAAACTCGGTTTTGAACGTCCTGTAATGGTATTTGATTTTCCGAAAAGCCAAGCAGCACTAGCTAAAATTCGAAAAACACCTCATTTTGAAGTGGCAGAACGTTTTGAGGTTTATATGAATGGCATGGAATTGGCCAATGGCTATCATGAATTGACCGATGGAAACATCCTAGAACAACGTTTGTATCAAGATGCGGCAACTCGAAAACAGTTAAATCATCCCGAAATTCCTATCGATAGTCATTTGCTGAACGCTTTAAAAGCAGGCCTGCCTGATTGCGCAGGCGTTGCGCTAGGGTTCGATAGATTGCTGATGTTGAAAATGAATGCCAAAGAAATACGCGAAGTGTTAGCCTTTACGATTGAGAAAGCGTAAGTGATGAAGCTTGGGCTTCATGCCGCGAAAGAGGAACTGTCGTATTTTTAAAACTTCCTATGCGTTGTCCCATCACGACTTTTTCGTTTTTAGCAGTGATAAAGCTTAATTCAAAATTCAATGCGGCAGATTCCGTAAGCACAATCACCGTCGAGCCCAGTTTAAAACGACCCATTTCTTCGCCACGTCGCAAAAAAATAGGCGAATCATAGATAAAACTTTTTATTTCGCGTTTCAGTCTTGGTGTAATGGTGCCAGCCCAAAGTGTTTCAATACTGCCCACAATCATAGCGCCCACAAGAACCATACTCATGCGGCCTTGACTGGTATTAAAAAGGCAAACCACCCGTTCGTTACGTGCAAAGAGCTCTGGAATGTATTCTGCTGTTCGATGATTCACAGAAAACAAATTGCCAGGGACATAGATCATTTCGGTAAGATAGGCATCCATTGGCATGTGAACGCGATGATAATCCTGTGGGGCAAGATACACGGTGGCGTAACGGCCTTGTTGAAAGGGTTTAGCAAGCGCTGCCTCTCCTCCCAGCAAACTCAGCACGGTAAAATTGTGTCCTTTTGCTTGTACTAAAGCACCATTTTCAAGGTTTCCTAATGTGCTGATGCATCCGTCGGCTGGGCTCACAAAATCATGCAGTCCTGCCGCAATCGGACGCAGATGTGGTTTGAGTGGACGGGTAAAAAAAGCATTAAAACTAGGGTAAAGGAAAGGATCTTCTATCGTCGCTTCATCGAGTTTAACTGGGTACTTGTTAACAAAATAACGAATAAGTTTGTTTTTTAACCAGGTGATTTCTGAATTTGCCAACCAACCCGCAAATCGAGAGAGCGCATGTTGAGGGACAAAATATTGTAAGCAAGGCAGCAAGGGAGATTCTCCGTGTCATACATTATTCGTAAAGGTTCAAGTAAAAGTTCAAGCACTGTCACAGAACGCCCATCTTTGGGCAATCTCGTTTCGTAAATTCAACCGCCGAAACAACGACTGTTATTCAATGGTTGTTAAATGACAAGCTATTTCATTAAGTTCCTGCAAAGATTTACTTGCAAATTTTTTGGCAATGTGACGGCGCTTTTCTTCGCTTATTTTTGCTTTGGAATCTCGTTGTAGCACGAGTTGGTCCAGCCTTTCATTTAAGTCTTCCAATGAATATTCGCCGTGCATTCATTGCTCCATGTAAGTCACTGAAATACTGTGGGGACTAAGTAATCTATCTGTCCCATTCACTCCATTCAAACCTACCAGAGTTTATCCAAGTCAAAAGTCTTGAGTCAACCAAATTTTTGTATTATTGTGTCCTCTTTCATATACTTTTGTTAGTTGTATTGTAAGTGATGGTGCGTGAATAACCTTCTGAATTTTTCTGGGTAAATATTGTGAAACCAAATTCTAATCATCTGATTTGGATTGATCTCGAAATGACGGGTCTCGATCCGGATACCGATAAGATCATCGAGATCGCAACCATCATTACGGATAGAAACCTAGAGGTTATCGCGGAAGGTCCACAATTGGCTGTGCATCAACCAGAAGAGATATTGGATAAAATGGATGCGTGGAATGTAAAACATCATACACGCTCGGGTCTTGTGGAACGTGTACGAGTGAGCGCATTGGATGAACAAGCCGCAGAAGCCCAAACCTTGGAGTTTTTAATGCTTTATGTTCCCCAGAGTAAATCTCCCATGTGCGGCAATACGGTGTGCCAAGATCGGCGTTTTTTATATCGATATATGCCCAAATTAGAAAAGTATTTTCATTATCGGAATTTGGATGTGAGTACAGTGAAAGAACTCGCAAAACATTGGAAACCAACCATTGTCAAACAATTTAAAAAGAAATCAAAACATATCGCCATGGAAGATATCAAAGAATCGATCGAAGAATTAAAGCATTATCGTGAAACTTTTTTCTTACTGATTGATTAATTAGGATATGCGAGATTAAAACAAGAGAGAAAATATGCTGCAGAGTCAAATTGAAGTGCTCAACCTAAAAAACTGTCAAACCGCTTTAAGGCCTCGTCCTAAAGATGCGCATAAGGGATTATTTGGCCATGTGCTCGTCATTGGTGGAAATTATGGAATGGCCGGCGCAGTATTAATGGCTGGCACAGCAGCGCTTCGTTCGGGCGCGGGTTTAGTCACAGTGGCGACGCGTCCCGAACATGCCACGCATCTTTTTACGGCAGTTCCGGTGCTGATGACATTATCCTTAAATAAACCTGAAGATTTAGATCCCCTTTTACATCGTGCAACCATTATTCTCCTGGGTCCAGGGCTTGGCGTACAAGATTGGGGAAGGGATCTTTTCCAATATTTACTTCAACCCAAATTTGAAGATCATCGTATGGTCATCGATGCGGATGCGCTTAACTTGTTATCTTCGTTGACGCTTCACAGTCGTTCTAATTGGGTGTTAACCCCTCACCCAGGAGAAGCGGCTCGCTTGCTAGGATGTACCACAGATTCTATTCAAAAGGATCGTCTGAAATCTCTAGCCGCCTTACAAAAAAAATATCAAGGCACGATTGTATTAAAAGGTGCGGGTACCTTGGTGATGGGAGAATCTGGTATTCCCAAACTCTGTCAGCAAGGAAATCCAGGCATGGCAACCGCAGGGATGGGAGATGTGTTGTCAGGTATCATCGCTGGTTTGTATGCGCAATCTCTTTCTGCTGAAGCGGCCGCATCGCTCGCGGTTGTCGCCCATGCAACCGCCGGAGATTATGCAAGTAAGGGGCACTTAGAACGTGGTATACTCGCCTCTGATCTGATTGAATATATTCCACAATGCCTGAATCCCTAAACACAAACCCTCTCCTTATTTTACCTGATGAAGCAGCCACGCTCGCTTTTGGAGTAAAACTGTCTCATCATCTCTCCCCCGGACAGCTTATTTTTTTGGAGGGCCAGTTAGGATCAGGCAAAACCACTTGCGCGCGCGGAATATTACGCGGTTTTGGATTTTCAGGACCCGTCAAAAGCCCTACCTACACCCTCGTAGAAAGCTACGATTTTGACTGGGGTGTGCTGTATCATTTCGATTTATATCGGATTCACGATCCACGAGAATTAGAATTTATCGGACTTCGAGAATATTTTAGTGATGAGTCGATTGTTTTGGTAGAATGGGCGGAACGAGGATTATCTATGTTACCGAAACCCGACATAGAGTTGGTATTCCAACAACATGCAGTCTTTTCAGCGCCGGATCAAAGATCTGTCACCCTGCGTGCGGATACCGAACAGGGTAGCGTGATAGCGAGAGCTTTGTTTTCCCTTTTCATTCCTGCCTTCATTTTCTCTATCCTTTGCTTTCATTGTTGCTTCTTTAGTGATTGTCATGCCAAATCTTTACCGCCGTTTCCCAACACGGAGGCTAAGCAGAAATCTTACCCAAACGTCACAAAAAAAAATACTGGGGAAATAACGGATCATTCCACTCAAATTTGTAATATTCGTATTTGGCCATCACCCGAAAATACGCGAATCGTTTTTGATTTAAGCCAAGCCTTGCAATATCAGTTGGAAACTTCCGAAAAAACAGAACATATGAGTTTATTACTCAAAAACGCCTCGTTGAAAGTAGATGTCGCAGCGTTAAAGCTCGATAATACTCGCATCAAGCATATTAAAGTGACTGAAATTAGACCGGAGATCAAATCGAATGCAAAATCGTCTGTACAACCCGTGCAAGGACAAGGGAAAGATATCCGAATCGAATTCGATCTCATCCACGGTTTAAAGCCTGCGGTTTTTACTTTAGCACCCAATCAAAGCTACGGAAATCGATTAGTGATTGATCTCGAGATGGATCAAAACGAACGAGACACTATCCTCGCTTTATTTGAAGCAGATGCCCCGGTGATGTCTTCCGGTTCCGAGAATAAAATAGAGGGCGTGACCCTACCATCGAAGTTGTCAGGCACTGCTGAAGACACGACATCACAAAAAGCAAGGGGGTCAGACCCCCTCTCCATCCAAACAGTGCAAAAGGAAACAAGGGTATCGGATGCCATCTCCATCAGAGACCCCATCTCCACCCCGCAACCCATCGAGCCAGTAAAAACGCTGGCAAAGAAAAAAACCTCTTTTATTGTTGCAATTGATCCTGGACATGGGGGCGAGGATCCGGGTGCCATTGGTAGGCGGGGTACGCGAGAAAAAGACGTTGTGTTGGCAATTTCAAGACAATTAAAGACAATGATCGATAAAGAACCGAATATGAAAGGAATTTTAATTCGAAACGGCGATTATTACGTGGCTTTACATGAAAGAGTAAAACGCGCGCGTAATCATCGCGCTGATTTATTTGTTTCCATTCATGCAGATGCTTTTCACGACAGACGTGCCGATGGCGCTTCGGTTTTTTCTATTTCAGAACGCGGCGTCTCTTCTGCCGCAGCACGTTGGATTGCAGCACGTGAAAACCGATCGGATCTCATTGGTGGGGTGAAACTCCATGATAAAAATAAAGTATTGGCCGAAGTGTTACTTGATTTATCTCAAACGAAAAGCAAAGAGGAAGGTTATAAAGCCGCAAAATATATTTTGTCTTCCATGGGGAAAATAGGCACACTCCACGGAGGCAAAGTGGAACAAGCTGGATTTGCTGTGTTAAAAGCACCAGACATTCCCTCTTTATTGGTTGAAACAGGCTTTATCTCTAATTTGAAAGGGGAGGCAAAATTACGTCATCCCGAACATCAGAGGAAGATTGCACGTGCTATCCTAGAAGGAATACGTCATTATGCTCGAGAACGAACCCACTGAAGTGATACCCCCCACAACATTCAAAAAACGTCGCATTCAAAAACTTTCGAGTGATCTGGCCAATCAAATTGCGGCGGGTGAAGTGATCGAACGTCCTGCGTCCGTTTTAAAAGAATTATTGGAAAATAGTTTAGACGCTGAAAGTACACAGATCGATATCGTTATCGAAAATGGTGGCCTCGGTTTAATTAAGGTGCAAGATAATGGCATGGGAATTTATCAGGAAGATCTCCCTCTGGCTTTAGCGCAGCATGCAACGAGTAAAGTAGCGAATTTTTTTGATCTGGAAGCCATTTCTTCTTTTGGATTTCGTGGAGAGGCTTTGGCAAGTATTGCTTCTGTTTCGAAATTACGCTTGTCGTCCTGTCCGGCTGAACAAGATAAAGGCTATATGATTGAAAAAGAAGGACGCGAAAACGAATTTAGCATTCGCCCAGTCCCCCGCGTTTTAGGCAGTACCGTTTATGTGGCAGAACTGTTTTATAACACCCCAGCAAGACGGCATTTTCTACGTTCAGAAAAAACTGAATCTACTTATGTCGAAGAAGTCTTTAAGCGTATTGCTTTGAGCCATCCCGAGGTTGGTTTCAACCTGAAATTTTCAGATAAAATATATAAGCGTTTGCCTCGCTGTCAAAGCCAAGCAGCGTATATTAGGCGCGTAGCCGAAATCTGCGGCAAATCCTTTATGGACCAATCGCACTATGTAGAAGCAGAATCTAATGGTCTTATCTTAAAGGGATGGATTGGCAAAAAACAACAATTGCGTGCCTCCGCTGATTTACAATATTTTTATGTGAATGGTCGAATTATTCGCGATAAAGTGATTAATCATGCCATCCGACAAGCGTATCATGAAAGTTATTCGCTGGGGCGATATCCCGCTTATATATTGTTTTTAGAGTTAGACCCTGCGGCCGTCGACGTCAATGTACACCCCACTAAGCATGAAGTGCGTTTTCGCGAAGCACGGATTGTGCATGCATTCCTCACCTATGCTTTGTCAGAAAGTTTAATGTCGAACCATTTGGTTGCAAACGGTTCCGATGATAAAAATTTCGATTCCGAATTAAATCATTTTAAAGCACCCGAACCAAGAGAAATTCTATTGGTAGAAAAGACGCCCAAGAAAGATATGGAAACAATAGAAAGCAATTTCGAGTTCCCGTTTGATTTTGATCTTAAGACAAACCCGCCGCCCGCTGATAATCTACAAAAAGGGATCGTCCTCGAAGCAGTAGAAAAATATTCTTTTGGGAAGCCTCTAGGCATGATTCAAGAAGAAATTTTAATTTTAGAACATGGTCTTCAGATAATTTTCGTGGATATTAGAGCAATAGATAAATTGAACCTTGCAACACAATTAAAGATAAGCATGACTCAAACCATGTTAAGCGGCTCGAAGACTTTATTAATCCCTTGCGCCCTCAAAATTACCCAACAAAAGAATTTTGTAAAGCTTAAACAAACCTTACAGCTTTTAGGGTTTCAATGGACGGAAAGCGGGATCGACAGTGTGTTGCTGCGTGCGATTCCAAAATGTCTTTCTTATTATCTTGAAAACAAAAATATGAAGTTGTGGTGGGAAGCCATTTTGAAACATTCGTTCACAGCAGAAGACAAACTCATCGAGTTAATAGTGGGCCAGAGCATCAGGGGACATGAGTACACGCTTGAGAAAGCCCTAGAAATTCTAAAACTTGGCTTTGATAATGATAACAAAATCATCTTCAACCATAAAAAATGTTATCGAAAATTTGATTTGAACGAGCTAAAAAATCTTATTTTTAGTTGAAAGGTGGATACACGCTTTTCTTGAATCAAATAAATTATTTGTATATACCCACAACGAAAGGTATTCCCCCAGCCTTTCAAATCGCAACTCGAAAGGCGAAGAGTATATCCCTTTAAGTTTTCGGGAACGAAACTATGCCCCACTTGTCAAAAAAAATAAGTATGCATTTAGGAGTTTTTTAAATGTCAGCACAACCCCCAAACACCTCAGGCACCCAACCCCCAGGGAACATTGAAGTTGTCTCAGATCCTGACAACAAGAACAAGGCTAAGCCTACAACGCCTACGGGGACTATGCCTATGGGGCCAATACCGCCGCAACCTCCGAAAGCGACGATGCAAGGACAAGGTGAACCTCGTGAAAAATCTGAAGAAGAAGCAGAAAAAACAATCGGCCAAGAGAAAGCGCCAGAAAAACCGAAAGCACAGCCAGGAGAAATTTCATGGCCAGCTTTGTTTAGGGAAATTGCGCGGTTGGTTGAGTTGATTGGCGAAATTAAGGAAATTTTTAAAAAAGCAGCTGAGAATTTGCGTGAAAAAAAACGTTTGGAAGCATTGGAAAAAGAGAAATTAAAAGAAATTGAAGATCAAAGGCAGAAAGTAAGCGAACTCGGTAGTCAATTGGGAGAAACGGATCCGGATGCACTTGTAGTAAGTAATAAAGCGCTTCATGATGCAAGTATTGAATTAGAATCACTGCCTCGATTGGAGAGTGCAGGGAAAACACCGGTTGCAATTGTCCCAGGCACAGTCGCGACAGCGGATGGGGCAGCTTCAAATCCTTTGGCAAATAAAATGACAAAGGTGGCAGGCGCTGCAACGCAAGCAAGTCTAACAGCAGCACCCTTGCCAGGGAAATCGGGTGGCCACAGCCCCGGACTTATACCCTCAGGAGGCCCGTCTACCGAACCAACATCACCTGTGGTAGCTCCGCCACAAGAAGCGCCCGTGGCTGCTCCCACAAAAGCAGCAGTTGCTCCTGCACCGCCATCAGAGCAAAAGCCACAACAAGAAAAAGAAAAGCCAAAACCATCCCCCGGCAAAAACCCCTAGTTTCGGATCGATAACGCGCATCGTACGAACGGCTAATGACAGAACAAAAACTGGTTAAAAATACAGCCTGGCTAAAAGCTCAATCATAATGATAGGCTACATTATTATTTTCAAGACAGAGTTTAAAGACCGTATAGGTGCGACGTGCCGAAAGACTCTACCCATTTTGGGTATCAATCTATTCCTACCCATGCTAAAACCCCTCGGGTGGGTACGGTGTTCCATTCCGTGGCCAAACATTACGACTTAATGAACGATCTGTTGTCATTTGGTTTGCATCGTTTATGGAAACGCCAAGCCATCGCGAATTTACAACTAGAACCCCATCACCATGTGCTCGATCTTGCTGGAGGGACCGGTGATTTAAGCAGCCTCATTTTAAAAAAATTAAATGAGCAAGGTCGTCTCATATTTTCCGATATCAACGATTCCATGTTAAATATTGGACGCAATAGACTATTGGATGAAGGGTTTGTTCAACAATTCAAAATCGTACAAGCCAACGCTGAAAGTTTACCCTTTCCAAACAATGCATTTCATCGCATTATCATCGGTTTCGGGTTACGTAATGTGACGCATCCCTCCTTGGCGTTATCAGAAATGTTTCGTGTTCTAAAGCCAGGTGGACGTGTTATCATTCTAGAGTTCTCGCATCCGCGCAGTGAACAACTAAGCCGTTGCTACAACGCCTATAGCTTTAATGTCTTACCGTGGCTTGGTAAAATGATTTGTAATGATGAAGCCAGTTATCAATATCTCGTCGAATCTATTCGCATGCACCCCTCACAAGAAGCACTTAAAATGATCATGCAACAAGCAGGATTTGAACAAGTCGACTACCAAAATATGCTTGATGGCATCGTCGCAATTCACAAAGGATTTAAGTTTTAATGTTTTCTTTTCTCGAAGCACTTATCAATAAAACGCTTTTGTTAGATCCAAAAGCAACCACTCAATTAAAAAAATTAGACGGTAAACATGTTAAAGTAGAAATACGCCATTTACACTCAAAATTTTCTTTGGAATTAAGTTTTTATACCACGGGTCTGCATATTTCTATGCCTAAACAAGCCGTTTTTGATGCCATTGTTTTTGGATCCCCCTTCGCTTTTTTATATCTAATCCTTACCAAAGACCCGCATAAAGCGTCTCAAATGGGTTTAAATATGGAAGGAAATATAGAGGTTGCACAAACGGTACAAGCACTCTTTATGGAACTGGACATAGACTGGGAAGAAGCCTTGGCCAAATTTACCAACGATAGTTTTGCACATACCCTGGGCCAATTTGTTCGATCGTTTAAAAAGCGAAATCAGGAATTATTTGCAAGTTTTACCAATAGTGTGACCGATTACCTACAGGAAGAAAAAAAAATACTCCCAAGTCCTAATGAAGTCGAAGCATTTTATCAAGAAATTGAAAGTATTCGAGATCAAGTCGAACGCATCGATGCACGTTTAGAACGATTGGAACGTGTAGAAACACAACCCACGCGCCAACCGGCATCCCCACCCTCACAAAGCCACAAAAGAAAAGAGCAAAAATATCCTAAAAAGGATCCCCCCAGGTGAATTCAATAAAGCGCTTTTTTCGCTTGATGTATATTAGCTATATTTTGCTGAAATATGGTTTGGATGAGGTCGTTTTAGAAACACATCTTTTTAGACCTTTACGATTCTTAATCTTTTTTTCTCCCACCCGCTGGCGCAAAATTCATCACGTGCCTCGAGGTCAAAGGATCCGTGAAGCGTTAGAAGTCTTGGGACCCATCTTTGTGAAATTTGGACAAGTGCTTTCAACGCGCGTCGATTTTGTTCCAGAAGATATTATAAAACAACTGGTCATGCTTCAAGATAAAGTCCCCCCCTTTTCTGGCACCACAGCACAAAGAATCATTCTGCATGCATTGGGGATGCCTCTAGAGCTCGCTTTTCACAGCTTCGATGCCACACCACTCGCTTCCGCTTCTGTCGCACAAGTGCACGCAGCAAGTTTATTAGATGGCCGATCCGTCGTTGTAAAAGTACTTAGGCCAAATGCTAATAAGATGATAAAGCGAGATGTTGCTTTACTTAAATCCATCGCCGATCTCGCTCAGCGTTACTGGAAAGCCTCTCGACAATTTAAACCCAAAGAAATTGTCGAAGAATTTGAAAAGCATTTAAAGGATGAGCTCGATTTAATGCGCGAAGCCGCAAATGCCTCGCAGTTGCGTCGTAATTTTAAAGATTCGTCTTTACTCTACGTGCCGGAAATCTATTGGCCTTTGACGAAAAATAATATCCTAGTGATGGAAAGAATTTACGGAACGCCTATTGCTAATATTGAATTATTAAAACAACAAGGCGTTAATCTAAAGGTGCTTGCGGAAAAATGTGTTGAAATATTTTTCATACAAGCGTTTCGTGATTGTTTTTTTCATGCAGACATGCATCCCGGAAACATTTGGGTATCGGTGAATAATCCAGAGGCTCCGCAATATATTGCCATGGATTTTGGCATCATGGGAACCTTAGGCCCAGAAGATCAACGATATTTAGCAGAGAATTTTTTAGCATTTGTAAAAAGAGACTATCGGCGGGTTGCCGAATTACATCGCGCATCCGGTTGGATCTCTCAGAATATTCGAATTGATGAATTCGAAGCCGCTATCCGAACCGTATGCGAACCTGTCTTTGAAAAGCCAATACAAGAGGTCTCTTTTGGTAATATGCTGTTACGATTATTTCAAACAGCGAGACGTTTTAATATTGTCATCCAACCCCAATTGATCTTGCTGCAAAAAACCTTAATGAATGTAGAAGGCTTAAGCAGACAACTTTACCCTCAGTTGGATATATGGAATACCGCAAAACCTTTTCTTGAAAAATGGATGAACTCTCAACTCGGGATACATGCGCTTATTCGAAAAGCAAAAAATAGCGCGCCTTATTGGATGGAAAAATTGCCCGATCTTCCACCTTTAATTTATAGAATTCTATCGAATACCGCTGAGCATCCCTCCTATAAATCATTTAAAAATTTGGCGGATATGAGTCATGTTTTAGAGAAACATCTGGCAAAATCTAGAAGAGATATCATGATTGGCCTTGTTTTAGGCATTTTAGTCACTTTAGCATTTTTTTATCTGGGGAGATATTTTTAATGGAAGATTGTATTTTTTGTAAAATCGTGGCTGGCAAAATGCCCACAGACAAGGTATTTGAAGATGATCAAGTGATTGTCATTCGAGACATACGTCCTAAAGCAAAAGTACATCTGTTAATTATTTGCCGCGCGCATATCAAAAGCTTAAAAGCGGCACAAGAAAAGCACCATACGCTTCTCGCCCATATGTTGACCCTTCAAACTAAACTTGCAGAAGAAGCAGGACTTCATGATGGTTTTCGAACGGTGATCAACACGGGTCCAGGCGGCGGCCAAGAAATTGATCATCTACACTTCCATTTGCTTGGAGGCGGCGGACTCCCTGGGTTTTAGGGTGGTCTTGAAATAGCTTCTTTCTTTACAGTATACTGAACCTATGTACTCATCACTTATCGCAATCTCTGGGAAAAAATATGGGTTTAGGTGGCATTAGTTTTGGTTCATTACTGCTCATTTTCTTAATTATTGTTGTGTTGTTTGGTACAAAGCGATTAAGAGATATTGGAGAAGATTTGGGTCAAGCGGTTCGCAATTTTAGGAAAGGCTTGCAAGAACCCGAAGATAAGGATCTGAAAGGAATTTCAAAACATGATCGACAGGATCCTTAGCAATTTTGCAAAACAGTTATGAACTTTTGGGAAATTTTGCTTATTTTGATGGTGGCCTTAGTGGTGATTAAGCCCGAACGGTTGCCCGAGATAGCCTATGCGGCTGGGCGTTTTATTGCCAAAGCTCGGGCCTTTTACCAAAAGATCATGCAACAGTTTTCAATATGAACGACTACATCCCTCACTTAATAGAATTAAGAAAACGTATTCTCCAAAGTGGCACGGTATTGTTCGTTCTTTTTTGCATCTTATTTTACTTTGATGAAACACTTTATTCTTTTTTAGCTCAGCCTTTACTCACTCATCTACCCTCGGGTAGCCAATTGGTTGCCATCGACATCACCTCTCCTTTTACAGTCCCGATGAAACTTGCTTTAATTACCGCTTGTGTTTTAGCCGCTCCCTATTGTTTATTTCAACTTTGGTCCTTTATAAAACCAGGTTTATACCGTCATGAAAAAAGAACCATTTTTCCTTTTTTAATCAGTAGCATTTTCTTGTTTTATCTAGGCATCTTCTTTAGTTTTCTCGTACTTTGCCCCATGGCGATTCATTTTTTTGTAAACGCCACCCCCCTTCATGTCACCTTGATGACCGATATTCGTTATTATTTGGATTTTGTCTTAACACTTTTGTTTGCCGGCGGGGTGGCCTTTCAAGTGCCAGTCATTACCGTCGCGCTTATTCAAGCAAATATTGTCACTACTCTTTTCTTAACACATTTAAGACCCTACATCATTGTGCTGGCCTTTATCTTAGGGATGCTACTCACCCCACCGGATGTATTATCTCAAATTCTTGTTGCTTTACCTATGTGGGGATTGTTCGAGCTTGGATTACTATTTGCAAAATACTTAGAAAAAAAACAAAAAGAGAAAGAAATAAAGATCCTTGCGCAAAATCACGCATAAAGATCACGCTTTATAGTGACGGGCAACCCCATCGCTTGCTTTAATTAATGCGTCAATGATGCCGAGTTCACAAGCTGAATGCCCAGCTTCTCGAATAATTTCTAACATCGAATTGGGCCAAAGTTTATGCAACGCATAGGCGTTATCTATGGGACAACACATATCATATCGCCCATGTATAAGGATACCTGGGATTTTTGCAATACGATTCACATTTTTTAGAATTTGATTCGGTTTCAAAAATGCTTTATTCACAAAATAATGTGCTTCAATCCGAGCGATACTGAGTGCTCGATACGGCTCGGTGAAATATTGCACCACTTTAGGATTTGGCAATAAACAAGCCGTCGATCCTTCCCATTCCGACCATGCTTTTGCGGCTGCCATTCTCTGTAATTCATCTTGACCTGTTAAGTGTTTATAATAACTTTGTAGCATATTTGTGCGTTCATTGGGTTGCAAATGATCGATGAGTTTTTCCCAAGCATCCGGAAATAGGCGAGAGGCCCCCCCGGGTTTATAGAACCAATCAAAATCTTTCTGACGACACAGGAATATACCGCGCAATATCATGCTGATGACGCGATCTGGATGGGTCTCTGCGTATACCAGTGCTAAAGTAGAACCCCAGGATCCCCCAAACAATACCCAACGATCAATGCCTAAATAAACTCGAATGGCTTCCATATCAGACACTAAGGCTTGCGTCGTATTCCCTTCTAATTCAGCATGAGGCGTAGATTGGCCTGCGCCTCGTTGATCAAACAAAATGATATGATATAACCTAGGATCAAAAAAACGCCGATGATCGGGATCGCAGCCAACGCCAGGTCCCCCATGCAAAAAAAGCACGGGCAATCCTTTTGGATTACCGCATTCTTCAACATGTAAAATATGTGGCTTATCGACAGCAATCTGATGGATGGCGTAGGGTTGGATGGCGGGGTATAAAGTTAACATGGTTTGATTCCATTCATTGAAATGTACCCGAACAACAATTCATTACAAAATGCACGAATAGCGAATGTCTTACAAAAGATCGAGCATTCTACCTATAGCCGTAATCCCTTGCATATCGCACAATGAGTCTTGTCAATCTCCAACCGACCATATTCGGTGTTAGCCCAGGTTCCTCACCTGGGCATTTTTTTATCTATAAATTAAGTTGTTTTTATAGCTTATGAAGGCGTGTTCCCATTTTCAGCTTATTATCGTAGGCCTTATTCCTTCAGATAAAGCTTACATTATCTTACATGAAGATGGGACATTTTCCTATAGCGGGCTTTGGGGAGATATAGCACAATGAGTCTTGTCAATCTCCAACCGACCATATTCGGTGTTAGCCCAGGTTCCTCACCTGGGCATCTTTTTATCAGAAATTTATCCCCGTGTCTAGTGTTTTATTATTTTTTTTGTATTTATTCAGGTAACTATTTCAGTTTTTACTGAGAATGCTTACGCCTTCGTCCTCGGAATGAAAGAAAAGAAGTACTAAGACCTCGAAGAGCGCTTACGTTCATGTTCTTTCAAATAACGTTTTCTTAAACGAATACTTTTAGGCGTAATCTCAACTAATTCATCATCTTCAATGAATTCTAAGGCGTATTCTAAGGGCAGGGGAATGGGCGGCGTCAGGATGATATTTTCATCACTACCAGCAGCACGGATATTAGTTAGTTGCTTTTCTTTTGTCACATTGACCACGAGATCATTTTCGCGAGTATGAATCCCGACGATCATCCCTTCATAGACTTCCACATTTGGTCCAATAAATAAGCGACCGCGCGGTTGCAAATTCCACAAAGCATAAGCCGTTGACCGGCCTGCGGAATTGGAAATCAATACCCCATAATTACGCTCAGCCATGTTACCCGATTGCGCAGGACCGTATTCTTCAAAAACATGCGTCATTATCCCGGTACCTGAAGTCAATGTTTGAAATAGGGTGTGAAACCCAATTAAGCCTCGTGCTGGGATTTCATATTCCAAACGAACGCGCCCCTTCCCATCGGGCATCATGTCCTTTAATTTTCCTCGTCGTTCACCCAACTGCTGCATAATGGACCCTTGATGGGTTTCTTCCACATCTACCACCAGTTGTTCATAGGGTTCCTGTAATACCCCATCCACCTCATGCATAATAACTTGAGGCGTGGAAACCGATAATTCATAGCCTTCACGACGCATGGTCTCAATCAAAATCCCCAAATGGAGCTCCCCACGTCCCGAAACCTTTAATTTATCTGGATCCTCCGTATCTTCGACACGCAGGGCAATATTGTGCAACAACTCTTTTGTTAATCGTTCACGTAAATGACGACTCGTGACAAATTTACCTTCTTTGCCTGCAAAAGGTGAGTCGTTCACCTGAAATACCATGCTAATGGTTGGTTCATCCACACTCAGTGGAGGCAGCATTTCTGGTGTCTCTTTTGCGCAAACCGTATCTGAAATGGTTAGATCCGAGATCCCAGTGATGGCAATGATGTCTCCCGCGGAAGCTTTTGCGATTTGTTCACGTTTTAATCCCACAAATCCCAACACTTGCACTACTTTGCCCGCTCTTTGTTTACCTGCTCTATCGACAACAACGACCGGCGTATTGCTTTGAATTTCGCCTCGCATAATGCGTCCAATGCCAATCACGCCCACATAGCTAGAATAATCTAAAGAACTGATCTGCATTTGAAAGGGGCCTTCTTTCACCGGCGGGGGTTTTACTGCAGAAACGATGGTTTCTAATAAGGGCCCCATGTCTTTTCTGTCTTTTGTCAGATCGAGCGTCGCGTAGCCAAGTAAGGCTGAGGTATAAACAATCGGGAAATCTAATTGGGCTTCAGTGGCTCCCAGACGATCAAAAAGATCGAAGACTTGATCAATCACCCAGTTGGGTCTCGCCCCTGGACGATCGACTTTATTGACAACCACAATGGGATGCAGTCCCTTCTGAAAAGCTTTTTGTGTCACGAAACGCGTTTGTGGCATGGGGCCATCGACCGCATCTACCAGCAATAACACCGAATCGACCATAGAGAGAATACGTTCGACTTCTCCACCAAAATCCGCATGTCCCGGGGTATCTACAATATTAATGCGATAGCCATTCCATTCAATCGCGGTGTTTTTGGCAAGAATTGTAATACCACGCTCCCTTTCTAATTCGTTGGAATCCATCACCCGTTCAACAAAAGCACCTCGTTCTTGTAAGGTACCTGTTTGTTGTAAAAGTTTATCCACCAGGGTTGTTTTGCCGTGGTCAACATGAGCAATGATTGCAATATTACGAAGTTTCTCTAACATTTTGAATTCAACCCTTGGTAAAAAGCTAGAATGTTAAGCGAATTCATTAATTAAAGCAAGTGCAGAAACGCAGATCTACACGTTTTTCTTCAAAGAAAGAACTTTCACCGCTCAAAAAACTCAAACTAATAAGAAGAAGCGGAAGCAGAGGAGACCATTATGGAAACTTTGATATTACACCCAACGGCGACTGCTCAATGGCAAGCATTGGTAGATGAAGCTGAGCGTCTGTCTTCTATCCAACTCAGTGAAGAATTAGAAAGTTATGTGGTCTTTCTACTCATGCGCTTTTCAGAACATCCCGAAATGGTTGGAAACATTATTGCCACAGAATTTTTGGAAAATCTTACCCATTTAAAACAAACGCAAGAAGGTTTAAGGGAGGTAGGCGATAAATGCTTACTCTATGCTGGATTATTTCCAGGTAACGCAAGACGTCGAAGAGTGAGGATTAGTTATTATGTTAATCTCGGACAATCCGCCTATGGTTCACTCTCGGAATCCTACATCAATTCTTTCTCCAAATTATTCGCTTCTTTATCTAATCATTTCGTAGGTATTATGGATATTATGCACGCCATGCGCGAATTAACGAAAAATGAATTTTCACTTGATTTATTACAAGCAGAAGAATTATGGAGTGACACACATAGTAAACATGCCCTCCAAGTGTTAAAAAGCAAAACGGATGGTTTCTTGCTTTCACAATTCTTACTTGAAAATTCGAATGAAATCCCTCCAAAACTACATTGATGCAGACTTGCGAGATACACAACCAAGGCGAGAAAAAGATTCTATTTCTGAAAATAGCAAATCAGGATAAATGCCTAGAAAAGGCATATTCAATCTTTCTTTGAGGGATTCAATATTCTCGTGTAAATAAGGCATTTCCGGTTCTAATACGTAAGGATAGCCCACCCAGCCCAGCGTGCTGATACCATACGATTCTATCGCTTGCGCAGTCAGTGAAGCATGATTAAGACAACCTAAACGTAATCCAATTACCAAAATAATGGGAAAATTAATTTTTCTAGCGAACTCTGCCATGGTTTCTCTGTTATTTAAGGGCACTTTGAATCCTCCCGCGCCCTCCACCACAATATAGTCCACATCCGCATTTAATATCGGTTGACAAGCTTCCCAAATCGTTTTGACACTTAAATGTTCACCATTGATTTTTGCAGCAATATGCGGTGCAATATGAGGTTCGAAGACAAAGGGATTTACCTCATCATAAGAGGCCTTTAAAGTGGCGGCACTTAACAAAGAAAGTGCATCTTCATTTCGCAAACCCTGCGCCGTTTTAATAGCGCCACTAGAAACAGGTTTCATTCCTGCGGTGCGATAGCCTTTTTGTTTTAATGTTTTTAATAATGCCACTGCAATTTTTGTTTTGCCTACTCCTGTATCCGTCCCTGTGATGAAATAGCCTTTGGTTGTCATCCTATTTTCCCTAAAAGTGATGCACGTTTAAAAAATGTTCAATTTCCTTCAAGACAAATGAAGGTTCAGTCAGAAATCCGCCATGTCCTTGTTTTGGAATGCACCGTGTTTCAATATGAGGGGCTAGCTGAGTTATCTCATTACGCACCGCCACAGGAATCAGTGCATCCTGTTCTCCAAAAAAACAAAGCATCGGACAACGAATGCCAGAAATTTCATGTCTTAGATCTGTTGTTTGCAAAATATCTAAACCTATCTTCAAACTAAACGGTGAAGGAAGTGATCGAGATAGCAAACAATCTTTCAAAAATCGCAAAGTTATTTTGTCATTTTTTGTTCCCCACTGCAAGCTCTTTTGCAAATGCAAAAATGCGGTTAACGTTGTTTTTACATTTTCCTGAAGACGTGTACAAAATTTGTTAAATATTTCAGGTGACAAACCAGGCCAATTTTCCGCTTGCAAAAATTTAGGACTGCTCGCAACCGTCACGCAACCCATCACCCGTTCTGGAAATAGGTAAGCTGCCTGCATCGCAATTAATCCTCCCAAAGACCAACCTATCCACACGGATTTTTTAGGCGTGCGTTGTAAGATAATTTTTATCATTTCAAGCAAATAATCCTTTGGAAAGTTTAATGTGGGGCGCTCTTTAAAACCAGGTAAATCAATTAATGTGATAGAAAAATGTTCAGGGAGAGAAAATGCGGAAATGAGTTTTTGAAATACCCCTGAATGAAAACCCCATCCATGCAAAAAAACCAATGCTTGTTTGTTTTTATGCTGCGATTCAAAATCGTCTAAATAAATTTTTTGATACATGTTAATGCTTCCAACAACCGATTAATATCAGACAAACAATGTGAAGCCGTTAAATTAATTCTTAAACGACACAAGCCTTCTGGCACGGTAGGGGGACGCAAAGCACCAACCCAACATCCTTTTTGTTTTAAAATCGTATAACATTGAACGGTTGTGTGAGGATCATAGGTAAAGATCAACTGAATGGGTGTAGAAGAAGGCAAAAGAGGAATGCCCAAACGGTTTGCCTGATATCTAAAATGTTTAATTATTTTTTTTAAATACTCTCTGCGCCAATTTTCCGCTTGCATCACTTTTAAGCTTACCAAGGTACTGGCCGCCAATGCGGGAGGTAAAGCAGTTGTGAAAATATAAGATCGCGCGTATTGAATTAGAAGCTGAATCAAATCTTCTGTTCCCACTACAAAAGCACCAAACGTCCCTAACGCTTTACCAAAAGTACCCATCACTAAAGGGACATCGTCGGCAGAGAGATGATGATGTTCCAGCGTGCCTCTGCCATTTTCTCCTAATACGCCAAAACCATGGGCATCATCGAGAACGACCATACCAGAATGCGCTCGAATAATGCGCAGCATTTCGGGAAGATCCGCCACATCTCCATCCACGCTAAAAACCCCTTCCGAATAACATAATTTTGGAGCGCTTGAACTACTTTGTGTCAACAAAGTATTTAAATGCTGATAATCTTTATGTTTGAAGCGTTGAAGTTTAAGATGACCCAATAATATGCCATCGTAGATGGAGGCATGATTTAGACGATCAGAAAATATTTCAGTCAGGTTCAAAGTTTTTGCCAGGGTGGTGATGACTGCAAGATTCGCCATATACCCGGTTGAAAATACGAGCGCTTTTGGAAATCCCATAAACAAAGCTAAGGCTTCTTCTAAGGCCTGATGAGAGGGATGGTAACCACCTAATAAAGCAGATCCTTTACTCCCAACTCCATACGCTTCCAATGCTTCTTTAAATGCGACAATGATTTGAGGATGATGTGCAAGCCCAAGATAATCATTTCCACGAAAACACAATTCATCTCCCAATCTCATTTCTCGCTTTCGCCATAAATTCATTTCCTGACATTGAATAAGCCGTTTTTTTATTAAATGCATAAGTTTATCATTGTGTTTTCGTGCATTTCATTGTGTTACCGTACACTTTATCTTCATTTCTTTAAACAGCTTTTTGTCTTGGGCTTCGGTTGGATTATCCGTAACTAATAACTTCGGTCCATAAAAAATAGAATTCGCACCCGCCTTAAAACACAAAATTTGCTGCTCAATACTCATATGCGTTCGTCCCGCAGATAATCGAATATAAGAAGCGGGCATTAAAATGCGGGCAACCGCAATCGTACGAACAAATTCAAGCGGATCTAATTTTTCCGAACCGCCAAGCGGGGTGCCTTGTACAGGCATAAGATGATTAATTGGCACACTTTTAGGATGTTCTGGCAAAATGGCTAGATTTCTTAACAATTCAATGCGATCATGGCGAGATTCACCCATCCCCACAATTCCTCCACAACATACCTGCATGCCAGAAGCGCGCACGTGCTGTAGGGTTTCAAGCCTATCTTCATAAGTTCTGGTGCTGACGATTTTTTTATAATATTCAGGAGAAGTATCGAGATTATGATTATAAAAATCCAACCCTGCCAAAGATAACGCTCTAGCCTGTGCTTTGCTCAGCATTCCTAAGGTCATACACGTTTCCAAACCCAACGCTTTTATTTTTTGTATGATCTCAATCAACTGAGGCATGACATTGTGAGGAGGACTTCTCCAAGCTGCCGCCATACAAAAACGATTGATCCCTGATTCTTTCGCCGCTTTCGCAAGGGTTAAAATTTTATCCGTGCTCATCAGTTTTTCTTTCTGAATATCTAGACGGCTAGAATGATGTCCACTCTGTCCACAGTACCCACAATCCTCTGGGCAAGCGCCAGTTTTAATACTTAATAAGGTGCTGATTTGTAAAGTGTTCGGTTCAAAATATTGCCGATGAATCGTTTCTGCTTGATGCAATAATTCTAAAAAAGGTAATTCGAATAAAGCTGCCACTTCTTTAAAACGCCAATCCATGCGAAGCATCACTGCCTTAGCTGCCTTGACTGCCTTGACTGCCTTGGTTGTACGCGACATATCTTATTCACTCCATTTTAAAATCGATGTTTTACAGGCTTGCATTTCTTATTGTCAACTCATTAATATTAATTAAGTCGACAATAAGGTATGTAGGATATAATAAATGGAAGCAATTCGATACAAGAATGAAAGCAAGAAAACTAAGAAATTGGTTGATCGCGACTTAAACCATATCTGGCATCCCTGTTCACAAATGAAGGATTATTTGGATTTCCCAGAACTTGTGATCCAAAAGGCAAAAGGTGCTTATCTTATTTTAGAGTCAGGACAATACATCATCGATGCCATCTCCAGTTGGTGGTGTAAAAGTTTGGGGCATCAACACCCTCGATTGAAAACTGCTTTAAAGCGACAGTTGAATGCTTATGAACATGTTGTGTCTGCAAATACTTATCAAACCCCTTTAATTGAATTGTCTGAGAAATTAGCAACGCTTTCGCCTGCCTTAAATAAAGTGTTTTATGCAAATGATGGGACGACTGCTGTCGAGATCGCAATTAAAATGAGTTTGCACATGCGTTATCTCACAGGCAATCCATTTAAAAGTGAAATGCTGGCATTAGAGAATAGTTATCATGGAGAATCTATTCTAGCTCTGAGTGTCAGTGATCTTCCCCTTTATCGCGCCTCGTATGCGCCGATATTACATCCGGTACATTTCTTACGTTCCATTCCTTATGTTACCTCAACCTCTGATCCTTTATTCCACGATTGTTCGAAATTATGGCCTGCCATAGAAACTCAATTGAGCTCGATTGCCGATCGTTTGTCTTTGATGATTGTGGAACCCATTGTTCAAGCCGCCGGCGGGATGAAGATGTACAGTCAAGATTTCTTACGACGACTTCACTCGTTTGCAAAACAACATGATATTCATTTCATCGCTGATGAAATTATGACAGGATTTGGTAGAACAGGGCTTGCACTTGCTTGTCATCATGCGAATATTGAACCTGATTTGATCTGTTTATCTAAAGGATTAACTGCAGGATTTCTACCCATGTCTGCGGTTTTGATCCATTCTAAGTTTTATCAATTATGTTTTGATGACTATGCGCTTGGGAAATCATTCTTACATTCCAATACTTTCAGTGGAAATGCCTTAGCAGCATCTGTCGCTTTGGAACATTTACGAATTTTAGAAGAAGAGGATTATTATTCCAGAGTACAAAACTTGAGTGATAAATTTCGACACTGGATGGAAGATGTGCGTCAAGCCACAAAGAAGATTGCAAATATTCGTTCGATAGGTGCGATGGTGGCATGTGATCTCTTATCAAACGAGGCGCCAAGACGATATGGATATGAAGTTTATAAACAAGCAGTGAAAAGGGGTGCGTTGCTAAGACCCTTGGGAAACACCTTATACTGGACTCCGCCGTTGAATACACCGGATAAAATCTTGATAAAATTAAGAGATATTACGATAGAATCGATCAACGCGATAGGATAGGCGTTTCGTACTTAAACTGCTGCCCGAACAATTATCCTCTGAGCTCACTATTGGGCCAAAGCGGGCCTTAAACGATAGGCTCGAATGTAAGCAGCAAAATCTTGCAATTTTTGAATCCCTGTCGCTTCTGCAGCTTGACACCATTCTTGTAATGCATCCAATAATTCTTTTTGACTCGCCGTCGTTTTATCCCAAATCGCCTGTAGACGTTTTCGAAATTGATAAACTTCATGTAACTTACCATGTTTCGCCAAGAAAATTTCTAACCGCTGTTTTTGCGATTCTTCTACCAAGCTTTCTTCGCGTATTAAGCTGAATTTGAAACGAGACCACAAACTTTTTTCTTCCGGAGATATTTTATCTTTTTCCAAATAGAATAAAGGTAAAATGACATCCTTAGTGTAAGCTGTCATCACCTGAATACGGTTTGTAATGAGATCACGTAAGGTATCGACATCTATATGATGCTTGCCTGGAATAATTTGCGGTTGTGGCGCCACTCGTTTTGCTCTTGCCAACCCGAATATTTCCAAAAGTCGAATATAAAACCAACCCATATCAAACTCCCACCATCGAATAGAAAATTTCGCGGAGGTGGGATAAGCATGGTGATTGTTGTGCAATTCTTCGCCCCCTAAGAAAATCCCGACAGGGGTAATATTAGTGGCTGCATCTTTACATTCAAAATTTCGATACCCCCAATAGTGTCCAACGCCATTCACAACGCCTGCCGCAAAAAACGGGATCCACATCATTTGGAATGCCCAGAAAGTTAAGCCCGGGACCCCAAACAATAACAAATCCACAGCTAACATAATCCAGACGCCTAAAATAGAGTGCTTGGTATAGACATTTCGCTCTATCCAATCTTCAGGCGTGCCCTGGCCATAACGTTGCAAAGTTTCTTTATTTTTGGCTTCTTTACGATAAAGCTCAGCGCCTTCCCAAAGTACTTTTGGAAGTCCAAGGACAATCGGGCTGTGAGGATCTTCAGCGGTTTCACACTTTGCATGATGCTTACGATGTATCGCGGCCCAGGCTTTGGTCTCCATCCCGGTGCTTAACCAAAGCCAAAAGCGAAAGAGATGGCTCACGAGGGGATGCAATTCTAAGGCGCGATGGGCTTGGCAACGGTGCAAATACAGTGTGACTGCAGCGATGCTCAGTTGTGTAAAGCTAAGAAAAACAAGAAGATAGCCCACCCAAGATAAATCTAAAATACCGTAAAACATTATAATGATCCTCCAAAAATTCTGTATAACAGTGTATCTTAAACTTGCCTTTAGATCCATTAGTTTAGAAACTAAAATAAATTTTCCCACGGCCTTATCTAGTGTCAGGATTTACCTATCCCCTCACTTAAATCACTTGATATTACACACTTATGATTCTAGACTTAAGGCAGTTTAAATGCCGCAAGTGCGAGATTGTTCCACTATGGAGTTTTTATGGACCCCTTAAATCATTCTTCCAAAAACAAAGTCCTCTTTAAAAAACGTGCCCACCGTCCCTGGCAACCGAGTACATTTGAGGGAATGGAGGATGCCGGCAGCATAATTGAAACCCCTAAATTTCAAGACAAACAACTTGAACATCTTCAAAAACAATTGGAGACCAGTTTAGAAATAAAAACAAAAGAACGGGAAGATATATCACAACTCTTAAAAATGGTTGACACGCACCGTATCACGCTCGGCGGATTTTTACGTCCTAAAGACATCTTACTGATGACCGATCAAGAATCCTTACAGAAATCAGCTTCTTTAATGAGTGAATTGAAAGCAAAAGAACAAGAAATCATCGAACTTACCCAGCACCTCAAAATTACCCAAGCCGAAGAATTAGCTAAACGTGCGGAATCTGCCCGTTTGATTGAGGAAAAAGCGCGTCAACATGCGGAAGAAAAAGCGATTTTTGCTTTGCGTCAAGCGCATCAAACCGCTGAGCAGATTAAATTTTCGGAAGAACGCATTCAAATACTTGAACAAGCAAAATTAAAACTTGCAAACCATGTTTTTGATCTTGAAGAACAGCTAAAGCATGCGACAACACATCCATCCTTTCCCGGTGAAATACAAGCGCTGTTAGATAAATTAGAAACAGAAAATCGAATACGAATTGAAAATGAAAATACGCTGTTTGCAACCTTGGAAGAAGTGGCAAATTTAAAGCAATGCATGACACAGGAAAAGGAAACACAAAGCTTGCTTCAAGACACGATTATTGAACTACAGGAAAAAAATGATTTCATTCAAACCGAAAAAGACAATTTAATAAATAATAAAAATCAAAGCGATGAAAATCTTTCTCTGGCCAATCACCGCATGACAAAAATGCAAGCAGTGATTACGACCGAGCGGAGCTTAAGGATCCTATTTGAAGAAAAAATGAAAGAAGCGTTATTATTAGCGGAAGAAAATAATTTCAATCGCAAAGACGTGCTTGTTTTTTAAGTAATTCTTCTTTAGATTCTGGGTATAGCGGATCGTTTGGAATACAATCGACCGGACAGACCAATCTACATTGTGGCTCATCGAAATGACCCACACATTCCGTGCAACGTAAGGGATCAATCACGTAAATATCGGTTCCAACACGAATGGCTTGATTCGGACAAACCGGTTCGCAGACATCGCAATTAATACATTCACTCGTTATCTTTAATGCCATAGCTATCCGTTCATTTATTAAGAAAATTTCTGCTTTAATCGATTTGCAACGATTTCATGTACAAAGGCAGAGACATCCCCATTTAAAGAAGCAATTTCTCGTATCAGTGTGGAGGAAATAAAAGAATATTTTTCAGACGGCGTTAAAAAGATGGTTTCAATATCAGGCTCTAATCTTCGATTCATATTTGCCAATTGAAACTCGTATTCAAAATCGGAGACCACTCTTAAACCTCGAATAATTGCTCTTGCCTTACATTGTTTTGAAAATTCGGCTAACAGGATACCAAAACCACGAACTTCTACATTCTTGATGTGGGCCAACACTTCTTGCGCCATTTCTACTCGTTCTTTGAGAGAAAAAAAAGGAGACTTGCGTTTATTTTCAGCAATCGCAACGATGACTGTAGAAAACAAATGTCCTGCACGTTCTATTAAATCTCGGTGCCCATGCGTGATGGGATCAAAAGTTCCCGGGAAAACCACCGTGTGATTCATAGCCTATCGCTCCTTTCACTATGGTACTCTGGACTCAAAGTATTCAATGCTTCCAACAGGATGTTCACTTGGTCTGGATCTATGTCTGGATGCATACCATGTCCCAAATTAAATACATGCCCACTGCCATTGCCATATTGTTCTAAAACAGTGCCAACGGCTTTCACTATTTCTTCTTTCGGCGCATAAAGTGTAGCGGGATCTAGATTCCCTTGCAAAGCGACTTTCCCTTGAGAAAGCTTTCGTGCTACTTGTAAATTTGTCGTCCAATCAAGACCAACGCAATCTGCGCCACTATTTAAAATATCCGATAAATAAGGCCCGCCATTTTTAGTAAATAAAATGATTGGAACCGCTTTATCTCCCTGTTTTTCTGCCAAACTTTGTAAAATATTTTTCATGTAGTTTAAAGAAAATTGAAGAAAATCAGGGTGTGAGAGGACCCCTCCCCAAGTGTCAAACAACATGATAACTTCCGCACCTGCTTTAATTTGTGCGAATAAATAAGCAATGATGGTTTCACTTAAATGAGACAACAAAGCATGTAACAGATGGGGCGATTGATACATCATGCGTTTAATGATAGAAAAATGCCTGGGGGACTCGCCTTCCACCATATAAGTTGCAATGGTCCAAGGACTGCCCGCAAATCCAATAATAGGGATCTTCCCTCGTAATTCCTTCGCAGCCAAACGAATGGTTTCCATCACAAACCCCAGTGTCTCTTCAGGGTCTATCTGGGGTAATTTTTGTAGAGCCGCCTCAGAACGAATGGGATTTAGAAAACGAGGCCCTTCGCCTTCAATAAAAGATAACCCCAAACCATAAGCATCAGGAATGGTTAAAATATCTGAAAATATAATGGCGGCATCTAAGGGATATCTGGTCACGGGTTGAAGTGTGACTATAGAAGCAAGTTCAGGGGTTTTACACAGGGTTAAAAAATCTTTGACCGAAGATCGTATTTTTCGATATTCGGGTAAATAGCGTCCGGCTTGACGCATTAACCAAACCGGTGTGCGATCAACCGCTTTTCCTTGAATCGCCTGAATCAGTCTATGATTTGTCACGAATAGCCTCTTGAATCGCTCGTACCGATCGTGCCCACGGCTTATTCTTTTGGATATCTTTGGGCAATGTCAGCATGGCGGCTTCCGCTTGTCGTTTCGTTTTGAAATCTCCATAAACCACGACATACCAAGCCTTGCCTCCTCGCATTGTTTTATAAAAGACCATTTTAGTTTTTAATGGACTTTGATTAATAAAGTGTTTTAGTTTTTGTGCATCATTCATCCCGATGATTTGAATCGTATAGTGCTCTGGTTTCCGATTCAATAACAAAGTTTCTTGTTTGCTAAAGCGCTTCGTCTCTTGCAATGTGCCTTGCGACGTCTCTTGCAATGGCAATGCGGATTGAAGTTCAGTGTGTGACGGCAGCACTTCTTCAATAGAAATTTTTTCTTGCTGTGTATTGATAGGCTCCGGTTTGAGGACAGGTTGTTCTGTTTCAGGCAGAACAGGTATCGTGGGCGTGGGGTAAGTAGGCAATTTCTTGATATCCCCAGAAGTTTCTGGTGCACGTTCAGGTTGCGCTTTTAGGACAACGTTCGGAGAATCCATCGTAACGGGTGAGTGCCTGCTAGACGTGCCACCATTCGAGAAGCCTTGCACAGTGGCGGTTGTTTTGGAAACCTTTGGTGTCTCGGAAGTTTTCTCAGTTTGAGATGTTTTAGGAACGGGATCGACCGCATGCGCACGAACAGGAGAAGGGGCCACGGCAAGTTCAGGAAATTCTTTTTTTTCTACTGGCAAAGTAATCATTTCCGTTGCTTGGGTTATTTTGACTTCGTCTTTTATTTCTTTCCCAAACCAAGGAATCACACCGAGTGCTTCAAAGATCCAAGGCCACATAAAAATGCCACCAAATCCAATTAATATGAGGAGGGAGACAATCAAAGTGCGTCTGGATAAGAGGGAAAGGGAATCTTTCTTTTTCTGAGGGATCTGCTGAAAATGTCGTCCAGGATGATTTTCAACCTCTATTTCTTCTATTCGGTTAAGTTCAATATCACTGAAGCGATCGATATCCCCTCGTTCTGAATCATGCATGGCCATATCCCCTCTCTATAAATGCTGTTTAAATTATACAGTTTCTTAATAAAATTGTATGTAAGTGATAAAACCAACTAATATCATGTTACAAGAACTTGTTACAAGCATGTCAAGTAACAAGAAGTTCTTATTCACTGCAAAACCATTCTCCCTCCATCGCAATACGTGGGGTAATAAAAATTAAAACTTCGCTATGTTTTGCCACGATATCTTTGTTACGAAATAAACCCCCAATACAGGGGAGATCCCCGAGAAGCGGTACTTTCCCTTGTGTTTTGGCATCTTGTAACACGAGCACACCGCCCAAAACAATGGTTTCCCCATTATTAACGAGCACTTGCGTATTCAATCGGCTGGTTTTTATCCCAATTGCAGTGCCAGTCGTAGGACTCGGCACGCCTCCGACTAAGCTTGTGACATTTTGCGGCGTATCATTGCTTATTAACAAATCTAGGATAAGTTTGTTATCAGGTGTAATTTGCGGTGTGACTTCCATCCGTAATACCGCCTTTTTAAAAGAGGTGGTGGTCGCACCACTCGAAGAAGCTTCCAGATAAGGGATTTCAAAACCCTGCTCCACATACGCTTTGGTTTTATCTGTCGTCATAATTTTAGGTCGAGAGATGGTTTTTATTTTGGATTCAAATTCTAAGGCTTGCAATTCTAAATCTATTAAGGTGCCCATGGGTAATTTCGCAAGGGCCAATCCTA
>Ga0206862_1020_pt1 | contig 45239 bp, 36 predicted proteins | sample Alteio_BWOrgCont_43_FD_152625 | JGI IMG/M metagenome (GOLD analysis project Ga0206862, IMG submission 152625) | Enriched cells from forest soil in Barre Woods Harvard Forest LTER site, Petersham, Massachusetts, United States -... | ecosystem: Environmental > Terrestrial > Soil > Temperate forest >... | reverse complement strand
GTTTTTCAATTACATCGAGGGTTACTGCGAAAGTTAGGCGAAGTTTTAGGAACAACAGATCGCTCACAGTTGTCAGACTGCTTTTTTGGGAACAATTGGCGCAGTTGATTTTTCGATTTTGTGAAAGCGAAATAAGTTTTGGACCGGTAATCCACTGGACAAATCCTACTTACATTTCCCGGACAGTGAAGGATAGCCGAGGCGCGGGTGGCGTCAAGGGCGGCAAAGCCGCCGCTAAGCGGTTGCAACCCTTGACACCGCCCTCTCCGCCTCGGCACATAGTCCCAATATCCGGGGAACATCAGTATCTCTTTCCGACGCCGAAGCAAACACCGCATTAAGAGAGGACTGCGGGGAAGACCGGCGAATCTCTTCTCTCAGCCAGCCACTGCTGACCTTCTCGCCGGTCTGCTCTTCCTTGTTCGATCACCAGAATGCCGAAGTTTTGTTGTGGACGGCGAGGCTGTATTCTCCGCGGTAATCGACAGTTTGGGTTTCTTCGACGAGCGCGAAACGCGCCGAGGAAGCGTCTGCAACCGTTCAATGGTATCTGGATATCGAATGACGAGCTCTACAAATGTAGCCGCCATCGGACTGACCTGCCCACCTTGCTCCCATTTCTCCACGGTGCGCGGGCTGACCCGCAGCATGTTGGCCCACACCGCGCGAGAGACGTTAAACTTCTCCCGAGCAGCAACGAAGAACTCCGCTCCGGGAGACGCCTTGATCTCGGGAGCCGCTACTGTGTGCGTGCGGAGCGTGACCTTGCCCTCGCGGTGAGCCTTCATGGCGTAAACACCTTCCGTCAGCTCGGCAAACAGGTTTCGTTTGGCTGCATTCTGCTTGTTCATTTTCTGTTCCTGGCCTTTCGCGCGGCTCGTTCCGCTTCAAGTGCTCGCCTCAGTTGCTCTCTCTCGTCTTTCGTCAGGTCTGCGGCCTCGTCTTTGTCGTACAGCGTCAACAGCCAAATTTCCTTTTCGGAGAAAAAGCAGTAGTAAATAACCCGTAGTCCGCCGCGCCTGCCTTTGCCGCGGCGCGGCGCGGATCCTTCCAGCGCAACTTACGAATGCCTCCCGCACCAGACACCATGTCTCCTGCTTCGGGACTCTTCGCCAAATAACTCTGCAATTCGGCGAATTCATCATCACCGAGATAATCTTCCCGGAATCGCGTGAAAGCAGGAGCTTCGACGAATTGGAACCATGCCACGTGCTCAGAATCCACTGTTGCCTGCTATTTTACATTCTACCCACGATGGGTATAGTTTACGAGCTGTGTTGTAGGCCTCTCGCACTGTGATCACAAACTCAGACCCATATCGTGACCAATACCGATTTCGTGTTGCGGAGCGGACGGTTCGATTCCCTTAATCGGATTGTTGTGAATACTGTGCTCGGGTAGCTGGGAATGAGGTAGTTCGCGCGTCAGTTCGATTGCAGAGATACGTGCGGATGAGATGCCGAGCGATTGGCGAAGCTGTTCGCGATCACTCGTCACGATTGCGATTTCATTCCTGCCGCGTGAAGCGCCCACGTAAAACAATTCCTGTTTCATTGCATCAGCGGAGAGGATTACACCATCAACAGTCTTACCCTGACTGCGATGGGCAGTGATGGCGTAGCCGTGGTCAAACTGGCGATAGTTCGCCGGAAGCGTGCGGCCATCCTCAAGCTGTATGCGTCCGTTATCCACCCCGCGCACTTTCACCAGTTCGCCATTTGTGGCGCGGAAGTCCACCTCCCTGCGATTGCCCGTGAGGAGCAGTCGGTCGCCAGGAGCCACTTCGATAGGCCGCTGCTCATGGACAGAAAAGGAGCGGGTCTGCGATGGATTGAAAGTCTTTTCTTCACCGCGCGCATTGCGGGCCACAATCACATCGGGCCCGACGCCGCTGACTGTCAGCGCCTCATGCTTTTCCATTCCCCTCGCCGCCCGATGGGTCACGAGAACGTGCCCCTCACGATAGTTCGACGGATCGCGCTTCTGTGCTTCTGTCCATTGCAACGGGACATATCGATTCATCGTCACGCTTTGACCGAGATGGCCGCGCTCCAAGAGGTCATTGCGAATTGCGCGAGTAACGCGGCCAATCTCCTCATGTGTGGGAGCGACGACCAAAATTCGCCGAGATGGATTGGAAGTCATTTCGCGGTAGAGATCGGAAACAGCACGGGCGCGTTCGGCAAATGGAACCTCATGCACCGCGCCCAGCCGTTCCAGCTTTTTAAATCCCTGTTGGGGAGATTGGCGCAGCGTTTGAATAGCGTCTCTGTATAGCGCGTGGGTTTGACGCTGAACGCCGGTGAGGGAGACGCTTTTCATGTGCGATTCGCGCTCCAGAACCCGCAGAGCGTCGGACGCTTCCACGCTTTGAATCTGCCGAGTGTCGCCAGAGAAGAGAATACGTGTGCCTTCGCGATCCGCAACCTTGAGAATTCCCTCCATCTGCCGCCCCGAGATCATTCCGGCTTCATCGACAATCAAGACGCGACCGCGCAACGCCGCTTGTGCCGTTCCATCTTCAAGCAATCGAGAAACGGTCATGGCATCGCGGAAGCCGATCTTTTGCAGTTCCTCAACCGCGCTGCGCGTCGGTGCGACTGCAGTCACCTCGCGCCCAGCTTCGCGAAGGCCGCAGTTAATCTCTCGGAGCGTTGCCGTTTTTCCGGTTCCGGCGGCGCCGCGCAGGTTGATGGCAAAGTCATGGGAGTCAAGAACCTGATGAACAGCGCGCTTTTGCTCCTCACGCAGGCGTTCGGTGGGCTGAAACTCATGTGCGCCGCCTAGCCGCCCAAATTGGTCGATGCCGTGGTTCACCGTGGCGATCATTCGCTGCTCGCGGTCGAGACTCTCTCGGGTTGTCAAGCGATTACCGGCGTGGATGAGCCTTCCCTGTGATTGTTCAATTTCCAGCGCACCGCATAGCTGGCCCAGGTCAACGCAACCGCGGCCATGCCGCAGAGCTTCCGTCACCAATTCGTAATCACGGACGACGGATCGGCGCTCGAAGAGATGTTCTTTTGCGTATTGCAGGGAATCGGTAACCCGTGATAATTCGTACGGAATGTCCCGGCCGTGCTCCAGAGAACCATCCCGCAGACGCTCCAGGCTATAAGACTCCTCCGGCGACAAGCGCGCCCGTTGTTGTTGTCGGACCTGTTCCGTGGAGATTTCCGCAAGTTTATCAGCGCGGGATTCCCGGACGAGCACGGCAACTTCATTGTCGGTTGGCTTGCGGCCATTTTTGTTTGTGAATTCGTCAATGGCGGTGTCTCGTTGCGCGCTCCGTTGGCTGTACGTCTCCAGCAACTCTTCCGACACGCCCCGGATTTCAAATCCACGATCTCGGCCTCGTGAGTCGCGGCGCGGCGCAATCTCATAGCCGAGATTGCGCACGTCATGGGCAAGGGCGTTCCGGTAGACCTCTGTAAGGTACGCGCGACGCTCGTACAGCCCCGACGCTTGTAATGCCTTCCAGCGACCCTCCACGCCGTCATAGGTCAGATTTGCGACTACGGCATGCGTGTGCAGTTGCGGATCGAGTTCACGGCTTGTGTCATGACGATACACGGCGACAATCCAGTTTGCCGTGGTCCTGTCCTCATTCGCACCGTTCATGCGAACACGAGTTGCCGCATGGTTTTCGGCTTCCGCCAGAGCTTCGCGAACGGCTTTGTCATGAGCGGCGACTAGGCGCTCGTCTCCGCCGACCATGGCCTGAATCGAAACCGACTTTGGCGCAGAGAATGTCAGATCGTATAGGGACCGCGCCTTGCTCTGTTCGCTTCCGTCGTTGTTCAGTCGGTCCACGCCGTGACGCGGACGCAGGAATTCGCCAGTGTCCGGGCGCAGCCCCTCCCGGACGGCCTCAAACTCTTCACGCGTTACATTGTCGCGCAGCCCCAGCAACTCTGCGCCACGGCCCTGCCACCCGCCCTCCACCTTGCGATGCTCATCGTAATAGTCGCTGTGTTCCAAATGCCGCTGCGCATAGCCAGCACCGCCCGTCATGGCCCGAATGGTCAGCATAGCCCGACGGTAACGCTGTTCGAAATCCGATTGCAACGGTCGCTCCAGAGAAGCAGCGGGCCTGCCGTCCCACGTGATGCCATGTCCTCACGCATCTTGGTGTTTGCGGCCTGATCTGCAAGCGTGAATTCTGCACGACGCGCCGAATTGCCGGGTCGCTGCGCTCGTTTTGGAGACAGACACCATCCCTAAGCCTCACGGCTTAGGCTTACGACACGCGTAACCACAATGTGAATGCTCATCGGACAATATCGAATGGCGTTCTAGGTTGTTCGATATCTGTCAGAGTTGCGTTCGGGTCTTATTGACCGAGATCATCTGCTTACATCGAGGAAATCTGAGCTCGAACTGCAGCCTTGCTAACGAATCCAATGCACCCACCAGAGGATCGCTCCACGGGCTCTGAGGATCGCGTTCTCCAGCAGTGACCTACCGTGTAGTTGCACAAGCAGCTTGGGAGACCCTCCGGATGCCTTGATGAGCCGACTACCGTTCCCCGTAGCCAGAATTAAGACACTGATTGACTCGGGGCATGCGATTCCTCGCTGAAGGACATAGAGTTCCAATCTTGCTCACGGGGACGGGGTGAGGGCTTCTTGCCGCTGCGCACTTGCCCTCTCCAGCATTTGTTGTGAATTGGGCGTGTAGTCGAAGTAGTGGATGGTGAGGCGCGTCTCGCCGAAGATGCGCACCTTGGTGACACTCTCGGTGGAGGCGAGTCTCGCTTTACGAAACTGTGTGGGACTCATCTTGCAGAAAGCACGAAACACTCTTGCGAAGTGCTGTTGGGTTTGGAATCCACATGCAATGGCTACATCGAGGACGCGTGGGTCTTCTTTTACCAGCAGATCCTTGGCTCGGTGAAGTCCGAATCCAACATCCTCGGATGTTTGCCACCGCTCGGTGTCTTCAAACAGAGGTTGTGAAGATGGTCACGCATGGCAAGAAACAGCCGCAGATGCCGCTCGACTGTCCGAGTGATCACGCAAAGCGATCAATGAAAAAGTGCGGCATTCGAGCGGGCCTTTTCGTTTATTTCAATCCGTCTGGAGTCGCATCGTTGTCGATTCCCCGATGCAGCGGAACCTCGCCTCTAGGGTTCCCGACACGCGCGTGGCCTCGATCGAAACCCTTGGCGCCAACACCGGCGAAGAATGAGCATGGCGAATCTCGCGATACTCGGTAATTAGAAATTGCACTGTGTGTGATCGGATTTGATGGCAATTTACTACGCTGTCCAACGTTTGTGTTATATTGGCGGCACTTCAGTATCACCGTCTCTGTTACTCGGAGACGCGGCCAGATTCTAAGTAGAGCTATCTCGGCGAAGGAAAAGGCAGCCCGGAATGGGAGGGCTAGCTCGGAGCTACTTATGAACCCTCAACTGTTAGCTCTTTACCCATCTGCTGTGCTCACACTTGCAAGCATCATCGTTCCAGCGTCGGCGCAATCGTTTCGTCTCATATTTATCCGTCTTGGGTACGCAGGTTTTGATTGGCGCTGGGCCACAGTGACGCTTCGACAAGATTGGTCTTGAGTTCAACTCAGATTCGTTGCCATAAGGACTAATTAGGGAAGGAAGCATAGAGCCTGTCTGCTTGTCTTTGTCAGGCCAGCCGGAGGTTAGTCATGAGTTATCGAGGATACGGCAAAGTTTGTCTCGGCGTTTACGCTCTGCCTGTGCTGTTGGTCTTCAGTCCTACGATTTGGGCGCAAGGTCTACCAACCAGTTATCCCAGTTATGTAGCGGATGCGCAGATTCCGATCGAGTCGAATGATGGCTTCAACAATCCACAGGGGATAGCGGTCGCCCCGGGAGGAATTGTGTATGTGGCCGATTCGGGCAATCATCGTGTGCTGAAGATTGCTCCCGGCCGCGTACAAACAACCGTGAGCTTCGGAAACCTTTCGCCAGCCCTGCAGACCCCTGTGGCGCTTGCTCTCGATGGCAGCGGCAATCTGTACGTGTTAGATGCTGGAACGAAACGACTGATCGAAGTGCCGAGTAATGGAACTGCAGCGAAGACTCTTTTGGGGAGCCCATATGTGTATGCGCCGATTGCATTGGCTTCCGATTCGCAAGGTAACCTCGCCTTTCTGAATCAGGGCAACGCGGATATCTTCAGTTTGCCAGCCGGGGGCCAGCCCGGTTTTTACTCGTATATCAACACACCCTTGTCGAGCAACGCTGTTCCCAGCGCCGTAGCCTTTGACCAGCAAGGCCAGTTGTACTTTTCCATAAATCCCGGATGTTGCCAGAGCAGTCATGTGTATCGTCTGCCAACCGGCATACACCAAGCTGTCGACATTTCGCCTCCGGGATATTACCTGGGCACTCAGACAGCAGTAGCGGTCGACGCCGCAAACGACGTAATTATCCTCAACGCCGGCGGTAACGTATCTTCGTTGATAGAGATTCCAGCGAGCGGAAACGCTGCCTTTGTGCTCCCCGAGACCAATTTGATTTACCCGATCGGATTGGCCGTGGACAATCTGGGGAACGTCTACGTCGCGGACAACGATTCCGTTGCAAACTCAGTGACGAAGTATGTATTTCAGAATGCAGCAAATTTCGGCTCGGTTCCGGTAGGCACGGCATCCGCTCCAATCACCTTCAACTTCGCGTTCTATGAAGAAACGACGATCGAGCAGACACTCGGATTTGGCGGCGGAGAACTGGGCGCGGAATACCGTGAGCAACCTGGAAGTACATGCATTCCGAAGACCTATAAACCCGAGATTTCCAATCCAACCAACTCGGTTCCGATTGTGTTTCCGGCCACGTGCCAGGTCCAATTCAGCTTTACACCCCGGTATGTCGGCGGACGTCCCGGCGCAGTGCAGTTGAAAACATCAAATGGGCGCGAGACGCAACTGACATTTGGCTCGGGTCTGGGCGGCCAACTGGCGCTGATGAATGCGGCGGTCTCGACCAAGCTCTCAAATGCCAATGGAGTCCTTGTAAATGCGGCCGACACGGAGATTTACTACAGCGGAAGCCAGGGAACCTACCGGATTCCAGTGGGAGGGGGACAACCTACGCTGGTTGCAGCCGGATTTTCAGGTCCGTTTGCGATCAATGGCGCCGGCGATTTGTTTTACGCCAGCCTGCCAGGCCCGCAGGGGACGATTACCAGGGTTCCCGCCGATGGCAGCGCTCCGACCACGATCACGGTAACAGGGCTGGCGAATGTGGCCGGTATTGCGATGGACTACAATGGGGCCTTTTACATCGCGAACATCGGACCCGATTATTCCAACCCGAGCGGGTATGTAATTCGCGTTTCACCGTTGGGCGCGGAGAGCCAGGTGTTGCCGGGTGCATGGGTCTTCCCATACCTGATGACCGCCGACCTTAGCGGCAATATATGGATTGCGGATTCGTACACGCAAAATTCGATTGAGGTCCAAGTGGGCTCCGGCTCGGATGCCATTAGCGGCGGCCCACAGATCAGCGGCTTGTCTGGCATATTTCCGACGGTGGCGGCGATGGATGAATCACAGACCCTATACTACTGGGATAATTATCCCGACTTCTCAAACGTAGGTTTTGAATATTTCCCTTTCGTCGCAACGGGGTGCCCATGGATTAACTGCCAGGTTCCGCTGTACACGATTCCGCCGATTGATGATGGATATGGGTGGACGCCATTTTACGTGGCGAGCATTACCGCCGCGCCGGACGGAAAGATGTACATCGGTAACGGCGCAGGCTCCGGGACATTTCTTGTGAACCGCAACCTTGGCAGTATTCCTGCAGCGGTATTCAGTCCAGATGTCCCTATTTATGGAGGCAGCCTGCAGACCGAGTTTGTCTATAACATCGGCAATCAAAATGTCACCTTCACCGATCCGGACCGGATCTTTACCGAGAGCGGGTCCGGGGTGGGCTCGTTCACGTACGGTGTGCCGGGGAGCGGATCCGGCTTGCCTGTATGCGTACCGGGCGCGGTGATCGCTCCAGCCAGCTTCTGCGCGTTTACAGTGAACAACACGAAGCAGCCGGGATCGACGCCGATCGTGACGGAAAGGCTTCACTTCCTAACCGATGCGGTCAATAACAATCAGGTTTCCTTTGAGATCAATGGAGCCGAAAATACGAAGCCGAAGTAGGGGGCAGCTCAGAAAGTCTCTGCAAACCCACGTGTTGAGATCTTCTATTCGATCAGTCTGGCAAGTTCAACAAGTGGATCAACGTCTAGTTTTTGTCGCGCGGCCAGAAGGAGGTTGAGCGCCGTCCCAACACCGTCGGGCTCAGGAACTTCTCCTCTGCTGCCATGACCCGTGCTGGAGTGGAACTGCTTTGTCGTATTCGCAAGGATCAATTCTCCCTCAGCCGTCTCCGCCTCAACGACAAGACTGCGCCTGCACTCTGGAATGCGGTACCCGCTGCCCGATCTGACACACCGCCGCCAGCTCAACACCGACCATCGAGATATTTGCACCAGAACTGAACATACTAGGCCCCCTTCATAGCAAATAGAGCCGTGTGCATCAGGATTGCCATATCGAGGAAGAAGCCGCGATTCTCAATGTAATAAAGGTCGTATTCCAGGCTCTTGTGGATTGCGTACCTTCTGTCCGCACTCAGCTGCCACAGGCCGGTGATTCCCTGCGGCACATTCAACCTCTGCCGCTCGACAAAGCCATAGGTCTCGACGATGTACGGCATCTCGGGACGCGGGCCAACGAGGGACATATCTCCCTTGAGCACATTAAGGATCTGCGGCAACTCATCCAAGCTGGTCTTACGGAGGATCTTGCCGGCAGAGGTGATGCGCGGATCGAAGGAGTCAGCCGGGGAAGCACTATACTTCGGAGCGTCTACATACATGCTCCGAAACTTCAGCATGTTGAAGCTCTTTCCGTGCACCCCAATCCGCCGCTGACTGAAAAAGATGGGGCCCGAGGAGGTACTCTTGACCCAGATCGCAATGATCGCCCACGTCGGCGCTGTGAGTAAGAGCATCAGAGAGGCAATCGCGATGTCAAAGGCACGCTTGAGGGGTTCGTAGAGTCTCCACTCCATCTTTGTTCCCGAGTAAGAGGAGATGAACAGCCCATCCATGATCTGCATTGTTCCGGGACCTTCAACTCGAACCGGCTGCGAAGGACCGACGAAGGAGATATTCAGATTATTGGCGATCGCTAAGGAGACGAGTTCGCTTACCCGATGGTGAGAGAGTCCTGTATCCGCGATAAAAAGTTCCGAGATATTCATCTTCTTAGCGAGATTCGCTGAGAACGATTGATGAATTACTGGGGCATGATAACTATGCTTGTAATCGTGGCTATAAATAACACTCGGACCTCTGCTGTTTATTTCATCAATGAAAGCTACCGGCGCCATGCCAAGATCCGGAGAATGATGGAGGTAGGAGAAGATTCTGCGGGCGGCCCTCCCCGTGCCCAGAATCAAAACGCGACGCTGAGCACGATTCGCCGCCATAATGCGGACAAATATTCTGCGAGAGAGATGCTTTTGAATCACTAGTAACAGGACTGAGACCGCCCAGCCAATGCCCAGCGTGCTCCGAGGCACGATGAATTTCCCGATGTAAATCTCTGCCGAGAGCGCGACAAAGCAATAGCTGGAAATCCTGAGTATGTGAGCAGTATCGCGCACCTGAAGCAGGGCATGCGAATGGCTGTATAGCCTATCTGCCCGTGCCAGAAATACAAAGATCAACCAGTACTGAGTCGTTAAAGCTAACAGGAGATCTCTGGCTCCGGGCCACGGCGCGCCATGAAAGACCTGATAGCATAGCAAACCAAACAAAGTGCCCACGAGAATGCAGAGATAGTCAAGCGAGAGAGCTATCAGCTTAATGCCTATCCTCGGTAAGGCACTCCTCTGGGCGTTCGCAGAGGTTTCCGATATAGCCTCAGCGTTGAGATTCCCGGTAAGGTCAGGTATATGCGCAGCCATTTTTGCCCCCAAGTTCAAGGTTTACGAATTCCGGGACACCGCTGCGATCTTCTGCCAAGAAACAGGTTGCCGATCGCAGCTAGAATGTTAGAGATGTCTTTCCGTTCGACCGTCTTACAACTGAGCTATCGTCGGGTTTGCTGTCGTCGACAATATTCTTAGAACACATCATCGTTCATTGCGCTCATGTGTCAGGCGAAGCCGACCTGGGGTTGCAGAGATGCCGATCCTTTAACTTCACAGTGCCCTTGCCATCTTGGGCCCCTCAAGAGACATCTCTACCTTTTGCCCTTGAAGATCGGGGCTAACTTAAGCTGAACTTACGGAGTCCGCTTAGCTGCAGCATCGTCAGCCATACGAAGCGCGGGTTGTTGGTCAGATAACGGCGCCACAACCTGCGCGGTTCCTTCAATAAGCGGTATGACCATTGCAGTCCGGCCTTCTTCATCCACATGGGAGCTTCGCTCAGATTCCCGCTGAGAAGATCGAAGGCTGCACCGACGCCAACCATCAGCTTTACGGGAAGCCGGCCGCTGTAAGTTGCCATAAAGCGCTCCTGCTTCGGCGTGCTTAGGCCGCACCATAAAATATCGGCGCCACTTTCCTGCACCTGCCTTCGCAAATCCTCTTCTTCTCCTGCGTTAAGAGGCCGAAATGGCGGCGTATAAGTCCCCACGATCTGGAGGCCGGGAAATCTGCGGAGCAGATCGGCGCGTAATTCTTCTGCGACTCCCGGCTTACCGCCATAAAGAAAGTGACGATAGCCGCGCTCGACCGACATCTCACAGACATGGAGCATATAGTCGGGCCCATAAACACGCGTCATAGTCTTGAAACCGTGGGCGTGACCGAGCCAGACTGTTGGCATTCCATCCGGGGCGGTTAGAAAAGAACCGTTGAGTATTTTGCGAAACTGCGCATCCTGCTGCGCCTCCATGATGCCATGGACACCCGTAACACAGACGTAAGCCTGATTCTGTCCTTGAAGGAAGCTGTCAGTTGCGGTAACAGCCTCCTTCATGGAAATCGCGCTTACACCAACCCCTAGTATGTTGACTCGCGAATGCATTTTTGTATTCATTGCATTTCTCTCTTCGAGAATGAACCAGCGATTACGCGGGAACGGCAACCAGCATCTGCTGCTCAATCCAGTCGTAGGTCTTACGCAAGCCCTGGCGCAACGAGGTAGATGGCTCCCACTTCAGATACTGCTGAATGAGAGTGTTGTCGCTATTCCGCCCATTGACGCCCTTGGGCGCGGAGAGATTGTAGTTTCGCTTGAGCTTGATTCCGGCGAAGCTCTCCGCGATATCCACCAGCTGATTGATGGTGACCAGTTCACTGCTGCCCAGATTGATTGGCTCATGAATATCGCTCTCCATAATCAAACGAGAGCCTTTGACGCAATCGTCGATGTACATGAAGCTGCGGGTCTGGTGACCATCACCCCAGATCTCGATCTCGTGCTTGCCTGAGTGCTTGGCCTCAAGCACCTTGCGGCAGATCGCCGCGGGCGCCTTTTCACGCCCTCCGGTCCACGTTCCATTGGGGCCATAGACATTGTGATAGCGGGCGACGCGGCTTTGCAGACCGAAGTCTTCTTCAAAGTGGCGACACATCCGTTCGCTGAAGAGCTTCTCCCAGCCATAACCATCTTCCGCGAGCGCTGGATAGGCGTCGCTCTCCTTAAGAGGAACCACGTCCGGTGTGCGTTGTTTATCGGCGTTATAAACACAAGCTGATGAGGAGAAGAAGAAACGTGAAACTCCGGCCTTCTGCGCTGAAAGAAGAAGATGGGTGTTAATGAGCACACTAAGCATGCATAGCGCACGATTGGTCTCGATAAACCCCATGCCTCCCATATCTGCGGCGAGGTTAAAAACGGCAGTGGCACCTTCAACTGCAAGATCGCAATTGGCGGCGACCTTCAGATCTGCTTCGACATTCTCCACCGAAGGATGAACCTGGTACCACTCATCCAGAGGCTTAACATCGAGCGCGCGAATAACATTGACGCCGCTCTTCAGCAGCTCGCCAACGATGTGCCCGCCAATAAAACCGCCTGCACCGCAAACGGCAACTTTATGATCCTTAAGGTTCAAGTCCATTCTCCTGGCCTTTGAGATAAGGTCCGGTTATGACGCGAATAAGCATTCAACTATAAGCTGTTGTAGAAGAACCACTTGCGCAGCACTTATCAACGCCGAGCGAAGCAAACCGCTGATTCGACACGAAGGTTATGAATGCAAAGAGCTTTGATTCTACTTAGCCAAGTTGTTGCGTTTATGATACCGATAGCGGCATAAATAGTTCGTATCGGGCACCAGAGCCGGGGATGGAAGAATTCCTGCTACTGCAATTGCGGTTTTTCATACTTATATGCTTTGTGTGTGACGGTGGTTGCTTACAATGCATATATAACATGCCGGGCGTGCACTTATTCCAAACAATTGTTGTGGACAACATTCTCTTTAATATTTTTTTGCATTTTAACAATCCACTCAAGCGTAAATATATACACAAGCGTCTTGCCTACGATCGCAAGATACGGTACATAGAACATACACGACATTACAAAGGTACCGTTTGAGAAGGACTTGAAAAACCTTTAGAATAGTTTTATCTGCTCTGCATCGCATCCGGATGAAATGGGAAGTGCGAGTTGCCAGACAGACACGCGCCTCCTTAGGCTATACACCTTTATGCTCCGAGCTTTTCCGGCCCCTAACCGAATCGAGCTTCACCATCGAAGCAGATGGGCACGTGATCTTCATCATTGACAGACAGCCAGCGCGCTAGACAGACGCCGGCGTTTCACATCCATTCTCAGCTGCCAGCCGATTGCTTAAGTTAAGGCAGCCGACCCCGTGATCAACCATTTTACTGAAGGGTAAACAGCCCATGAACCCGAATCAATCGAACTGGCGATCAGCGGATGACGTCGATGTACGGTCCCTGCGGCCATTGCACGGCAGTGGCAGCATTGATAGACGTGGCGCAACTGCAACTGATGGACCCGAGCAATATGAATCCCTGCGGGATCTCCTAGGCGTACTCAAGAAATACCGCTGGACCATCCTGATTGTGGCGCTCTCGACAGTGGCTCTGGCCATTCTGGTATGTCTTGTTATCACTCCGAAGTACGAATCGACAGCGATTGTCGAGGTCAATCAGGACTCGTCCTCTGGAGCCGGCGGCGGACCGTCTGATTCCGGTAACCAGTCGGATGATGTGAAGACTGAAGTCGAGACCGATACGGCGATTCTTCAGGACTACACCCTCGCGCTGAACGTTATCCATGATCTGCACCTCATGGAGCATCCGCCCTTCAGCAAAGTGCATATTGCTTCGGAACGCGGCCTGCCTCTCGATCGCGCACCGAAAACCCGGACCAAGGTGCTCAAGCTGTTTGCCAAATCTCTCAAGGTGGAATCGGTGCCGGATACCCGGCTGATTCAGGTCACCTTCAGAAACCAGGATCCGGTCATCGCTGCCAGTGTCGTCAACACCCTTTCCAGGAGCTTTATAGAGGACTACCTGCAGCGACGCGCGCGCTCCACGAACGATGTCTCCTTCTGGATTGGCAAGGAACTGGACAGCCTGAAGAAGCAGGTTGAGGATTCCGAGAAGGCTCTGGCCGATTACGAGCATAAGACCGGGCTTGTGGGCGTGGATATCGTCTCATCCGGTCAGGGCGGCGATGGTCTTGCGGTGCAATCGCACAGCGTTGTCCTTGATCGTCTCAATATTCTGAACCAGGAATTGACGACCGCCGAAGCGAATCGAATCTCGAGCGAGGCGGTCTATCGACTCGTCCAAAGTCAGAACCCCGAAGTCGTGTTGGGGCTCGGCACAATGAGCATTTCGAGCGGCGGCTCGGTCATTTCGCAGGGCGGCCTGGATTTGCTGCGCTCCCTGCGAGCGCAGGAAATCCCTCTCAAGACTGCGTATGCGGACCTCGTCACGAAATTCGGCGACGACAACCCCCGTCTGATCCAACTGCAGAATCAGATTAAGACCGTTGATGCCGAGATCCAGGCGGAAGTTAAAAAGATCGGTGATCGGGCACGAAACGATTATCTCTACGCAAAAGAAAATGAGGATGCGGTACGCGGCCAGCTCAAACAACAGCAGGAAGCCGCCAACAATCTGACCGATGCAACCGTTCAGCTCCAGGTGCTCGCGCAGGAAGCCATCTCCAACCGCAAGCTGTACGAGGGCCTCTTCTCTCAGCTTCATCAGGCAAATGTGACCGCCGGCATCCACGCCACGCGGCTGGCGATCGTGGACGAGGGTCAGGTAGCAGGGACCCCTGCTATCCCGAACTATTTTCTTACCATTCCCATTTCGCTGGCCGTCGGTATCTTTCTCGGCGTAGTTTTCGCCTTCGCCCGGGAGAACATGGATGAATCAGTCTTCCTTCCCGAGGATGTCGAGAGTGCGGTCAATCTTCCCGTCATGGCTCACCTGCCGCTCTTCGCAAACGGCAAGACTCTATTGCCGGTCTCTCCCGGTCAGAGTGTCCTGATTTCTTCCCCTGATCTGCGTCTCTCAGAGGCCTTTCGTTCCTTGCGCACTGCAATTCTGCTGTCGCGTCCTGTGCTGGACTGCAAGACCCTGCTGCTCACGAGTCCGCTCGCTGCCGATGGAAAGACGACTATCTCCTACAACCTGGCCATCGCGTTTGCGCAGCAAGGCAATCGTGTGCTGCTAATCGACGGGGATATGCGCAACGCAAATCTTCACCGATACTTTGGCGTTCCCAATCTTCGCGGCCTGAGTGAGGCCCTGGCCTCGCCATCGAAGTCGATAGAGGACCAGTTGGTCAGTCACCCTCTCATGGAGAACCTCCTCCTGTTACCTGCGGGATCGAAACCGAAACTTCCGGCGGAGCTCTTCAGTTCTTCCGCATTTGATCAGCTGTTGGCCGAGGCCCGCGCAAGCTTCGACTGGGTCCTTATTGACAGTCCGCCATTTCTTCCCTTTACGGATGCGGCCATTATTTCCGCTAAGGTTGACGCCGTCCTTCCGGTCCTGCGCTCCGGAGTCACTTCACGCGCCATGTTGACGAGCACGACCAAGATGCTGCACAGAATGCGGGCACCTGTGATCGGCTTCGTCTTGAACGGAGTCAAGGACAATATCTCTCCGCACTATGGGTATGGCTACCAGGGCAAACAGGAGGATTATGAACTCTCTCAGGCTTAAGCTCTCGCACCTCGGTTTACCAAGTCAGCTTCTCGGATGGTTGGGGTCCCTGGCGCTGGCCGCCTCTTTTTCCGCAGTTGCTATCGCCCAGGGTACGCAGGCAGCTCCGCAGGTGGGCGGGACTACGAGCCTTCCGAACGGTTCCACTGACGCTAAGGTTGCGGGTAAGAATCTGGCCGCCGGCGAATTGCTCCTGGTCCCGGAAGACTTTTCTAAAATCACGCTTGCCCCAGGTTTCCTGTTGGCCATGCAAGTCTATGACATGCCGGAGATCTCCACCGAGCTTCGCGTGGACGCCGACGGTGACGTTGCCGTTCCCATGTCAGGGAAAGTTCATGTCGCCGGGCTAACGCTACCGGATGCGCAACATGCGATCGAGGAGCGGCTCCAGGAAAAGCAGATCCTGCGGCATCCGGAGGTCAACCTCGATATTGCGCAGTATGCTGCCAACAACGTGAGCGTGCTCGGTGAAGTAGAAACTCCAGGCCGAGTTCAGCTTCTTGCACCGCGCAGCCTGCCGGATGTGCTGGCCATGGTAGGTGGTGAAACTCAAATGGCTGGGACAACGATCATCATCCGGCGAATGGTAGATGGTCAGGAGCAATCGGAGAAGATACAGTACGCACGCAGCGGCAACTCCGATGAAATCAGAACTGTCATGATCAAGCCTGGAGACACGGTCGTCGTGCCACGTGCGGGCATCGTTTACATTCTGGGCGCAGTCAATCGTCCAGGCGGATACGTGATGCAGGAGGATGGCACCCTCGACGTTGCCCAGGCGCTCTCTCTCGCTTATGGAACTGCTCTGAATGCAGCCGTCGGTTCGATTCACGTTGTTCGCAAGCGTCCTGATGGAAGTTTGGAAGAAATTCCTGTCTCCTACCGCAAGATCACAAAGGGGAAAGAGATTCCTCTCCAGCTCCATGCTGAAGATATCGTCTATGTCCCGGTGAGCAAGCTAAAGGCTGTGGCAACTGCGGGCCTCGTCGGATCCACGTCGTCGGCTCTGATCTACACCCAGAGATAGATAAGTCAATGGGTTCTACTCGACGGATTTAAAACTCTACTTGATGACGTTTGACATGTTTTCATGACAGAAATCCAGCCCGCATTGACGCGAACAAAGTACCCGCTTCGCTATTGGATCGCTGTGGCGTGCGCCATTAGCATGCCGAATTTCATCAAGTTCGATACGACCGGGTTGACGCACAACCAGGGGCTGTTCAACATCACCTCACTTGGTCAGATTGCTATCACGCTGACAACCGCATTTATCCTGGGGATCATCACTCTGCTGACGCGGCGGCCGCTGCTGTTGCGCAGAGTGACGGTCGCGGCGGGTCTGTGGATCCCTCTGCTCATCGTTTTCATCATTGCATCCTTTCTGCAGCCTGAAGGCCGCAGCGCTCACGCCAAGCCCACGGACTTGCCGCTGAGTTTATACCGGCTCGGCGAATGGACGCTCGCCTTCATCCTCTTCCTGTCGCTCTACACGCGGGAAAGCAGAGAGAATGGAACCGATCTCATCATCCGGTTGATCAGCACGCTCTGCTGGGTCAAAATCATCCTGGTCTGGATCATGCTCCCGATTTATCCCTCTCTGGTTTACGGAGTATCCGAGGATACGGCCGAGTCTCACCGACGCCTCGGGGCGTCGATGGTCCATCCGGTGCACCTTTCCGTACTCGCCGGTGTGGCTTTCTTTCATGCATTTTTCTTTATGCGCGGCCCTCGCAAGGCTGTGGCCTGCTTTGTCGCCCTGGCCACGCTTTTTCTGACCTATGCGCGCAGCGAGGAGTTGGTCTTCCTGATCGTGCTTATGGTGTATGTGTTTGCGATCACACGCAATCCTCTGCACCGCTGGGGTGGAGTGGCTTGCATTTTCTATATAGGCGCTGGCGCCGTCGTGTTTCAGGAGAAGATTCTGGATTATCTGGCTCGCGGACAGGGCGTGCGGAATATCACGACTCTCTCGGAAAGAACTCTCGTCTGGCAAGCTAGTTTTCGGGCCTTCTGGCACAGACCGTATATCGGTTACGGCTACATTGCGGGAGTAAAAAGTGCTTTGCGCGATCAGTGGGTCTACACAAACTGGATTCCGCCGCACTGCCACAGCGAGTTCATCCAGGCCCTTGTTTCAGGCGGTATTCTGGCCGGCATACTTGTCGTGTGTCTTTATGTCCGGGTACTGTGGGCAGCCTTTCACAATGCACGCCAGGGAATCAAGCACATATTCCTGCTGATCTCTCTCATTCAGCTCGTCATCATGGCCTTTATCATGCCTCTTTTCACAGTGCAGTTCGGCGAGACAGGATGCCTTTTTCTGCTGTGTTTTATCGGCGTGGTTGCCGCGAAAAAAGAAGTCCTTGAAGCAAAAATGGCACCGGTTCCAAGTATCAGCCCGGCGCCGCGCCTTCAATGGACAGAGGAGGTCACCTCAGCATGATGAGCTTAGAGCTGTGTCTCTGATCCTTTCGAAATTACCGGCTTAGCTCGCGAAGGAAGTGTTGCTGCATTGTTAGTTCTATTTCAACTTAGATCGAAATGGCACTGGTGTTTGACGGGGAAGAAGCCGGCGAGCCAGCTGCTTCGACAGGATGCTCTTTTAACGTTGTTCACGAGCTTGGTTTAGCCCATCATGAGTTCAGACAAAGACAGGTTACCACTGCACCTTCATCCCAATCATCATTTACGCGCGCGCTCGTTGCTTTTGGGCGGACTGCTGATACTGAGTGTTTTCCTTACCTTGCATTCCCAGTTAAACGATCCGGCGGTCCCGCTCGCTCACAATGCCGTGCAGCAACCAGTTCCGCGAACATATTTCGCCATGAACCTGGCCGGTTCGGCCTGGAAGCATCCCTGGCCGACGGTGGATGTGGGCGCGGTCCGCATCTTCGATTCTGTATGGGCAAAGGTCGAGCCCGAGAAGGGCAACTGGGATTTCACTCACCTCGATGACGATGTCGCTCAAGCTCAGCAGCACCAGGCGGATGTCGACCTGATGCTCGACACCTCTCCGACCTGGGCTTCCGCGCGCCCGACCGAAACAAATCCGTATGCCTCTCAGGCGCCTGGAATTCGCGCAGAGGCCCGGGATATGGCCGATTGGGAAAACTACGTCCGCACGGTCGCCACACGCTATAAGGGTCGCGTCCACGTTTATGAAATGTGGAACGAGCCAAACCTGAAAAGCAATTATTCTGGCGACGTTCCTCACCTGGTGCAGCTTTGCGGCGCCGCATACCGCGTCTTAAAAAAGGTCGACCCGACCATCCGTGTCATCTCGCCATCTCCGGCTCCCGGTGGAGGACCTCAGTATCTCCGCAGCTTTATCGAGCAGGGCGGCGGAAAGACCTTCGACATCCTCGGCTTCCATTTCTACGACAACCTGTCGGCGGATAGGATTTATCCGGAATCCATCGTTGGAACCGCACAGCAATTGAGAAACATGCTAGTGGGTCTCAAACTTGCCGACATACCGATCTGGAACACCGAGTCCGGGTATTACATCCACAGCGCGCCAACCGCAAAGTCATACATCAAAAATTATCCTGCCCACATTCACGTTCTCGCGCAGCAAGAGGCCGTCGATGCCGTCGGGAGATCCTACGCTCTCGCCTGGGCTGTCGGAATTGAGCGATTCTTCTGGTATGGCTGGGGCGAACCAGCTTACGCACTTGTCGACGACAACGGCAATGACGCAAAAGATGCTACCCGTGCATACGCGGCAGTCACCAAGTGGCTGCTTGGAGCCACGTATGAAAGCGTAACTCACACCCCATCGAGCGAGTGGATTATTGTGTCACGAACAGAAAAGGGCTCGCTTCAGTACATCGTTTGGACGAACAAAGACAAAGAAACATTTACGATCCCAAAAGATTGGAAGGTCTCTCAGATAGAGGATCTGCCGGGCGGACATGCATCAATTTCCACTCCCGCGATCGATCTCACGGGTACGCCTAGACTTTTGCACTAGTAAGAGCGCCCGACATGCTCTTCGAGTTCCCGTAAATCTCGAGGAGTGCACGCAAGTTTTACTTTTCGGGTTGGTAGAGGTGCCAAACCCGAACATTGTTACTTATCCGGCCCGACTACAAGCAATTCAGGCCGAATGCCTCTCGATAGCTGGTATTTTGCCCGGTTCTTGCTTGCTTGCATAAGTGTTCTTCCAAAACCACCCATTCCCTAGCATGAGGAGGTTCAAGCAATGATGTCTCCTAATTCTGCCTTGCTGACCGGCGGCCAAAAAGCCGAAGCGGTCTCCACGCCCGTCTCGCCGCTCCCAGCCTCGCGATGGTCGGGACGTATTCCTAGCCTTGATGGTGTAAGAGCTTTATCTTTTATTCTCGTTTTTGTTTCCCACATGGGCTTTATGGGATCACGGCCGGGAGGTTTCGCCGTGAGCGTCTTTTTTCTTCTGAGCGGTTACCTGATCACGTCACTTTTGCTGCGGGAGCATTACAAGACAGGCGCAATCTCGCTGCGCAACTTCTACTATCGGCGTACGCTTCGCATCTTTCCGAGCATGTATGCCGTCCTTATCATTTGCAGCCTGCTGTCGTACTGGCATGTATTAAAAATTCCCTTCAAAGCCACCGCCCTTTTTTTTGAGGCGCTCTATCTCGAGAACTATGCCTTCTGGTGGAACCTGTCTGCGGGGCGTCATTCCTTTTATGTAGCCGCCACAGGACATTTCTGGTCTCTCTGCATCGAAGAACACTTCTATCTGCTCTTCCCCTTTTTGATGCTGGTGATGCTTCGGAGGAAGATGTCCTTCGAACAAATCGCAAAAGTGTTGCTCATTATTTGTCTCGTGGCGCTTGCCTGGAGATTGATCGCCGTGCGCTTGATGCCACTCGGAGAAGAGTACTGTTATCTGGCAACGGATTGCCGGCTCGATTCCATCCTTTGGGGATGTTTTCTGGCGACGGTCGAACATCATGACGGGTGGCGGAAGCTGCTTACGTATAACCGGCTCCTGTGGCTAGCTCCATTCGCACTCGTAGTGCTTGCTCTAACCTTCGTTTTCCATGAGCAGGGCCGGATGACCGTTCGCTTTACGATTCAGAGCATCGCGTTGCTTCCGATCCTCTACCTGGTCACCCATTTTGAGAAATCGTGGCTGGCTCGTCCCCTCAACCATCCTGTGCTTGTGCATTTGGGAACTCTGAGCTATGCGCTCTATCTCGTCCACGGTGCGGCGATCGAGATTGTTTCCGCTCATGTCCATGCCGGACGCATCATCCTGTGGCCGATCTGCGGTATCGCCGCATACCTATCAGCGCTGGCCCTCCACTGGTCGGTCGAGCGCCCGTTTCTTGCAATGCGCGCACGGCACAGAACGTCTTAGGCGACGCAGACACAGCGCGATAAGCGGAACTTGGGTGGATAACTCTCGATCTAATACTTACGCTTCTACCGTGACGGACTTTCGGGAGGACGCGATTGCGTCGCTGTAGATATTTAAGAGGGCTTGGCAATTGCTGGCCGGCATGTACAGTTGCTCATAGGTCCGGCGAGCCTCCTTGCTCATGTGGCCCAGCAGTTCTGTATCCGCATGAAGCCTGGCAGCGGCATTGCTAAGCTCCTGATCATTGCCTGGAGTTACGAGTAGGCCGTTGCGCTCGTGCTCGACAACGCTGTCGATAGGCTGGATTCGTGATGTGATCACCGGCACCCCAGCGCTGAAGGCCTCTCCGATTACCAGCGGCACGCCGGCCTCGTGCCACATCGACGGCGCGAGCAGCATCTTTGCGCGGCGCAGGAGAGAGTGCACTTCCTCACTTGGTTTTTTGCCGAGAAATTCAACTCTGCCTGGCTGAACCGCCTCGCGCACTGCCTTTTCCAATGGGCCGGAGCCGACGATCAGCAGTGGAAGCGGAAAGTTGCCGTTCTTCACCGCACGCAGAATACAGTCGATTCCCTTCTCCGGAGATAGCCTTCCGACAAAGAGCGCATAGTCTTTCTCAGCCGATGTCGCGCCAATATCCGGCACGACATTGGCCTTGACGATGATACGGTCAGCCGGAAGCCCGGCATGTTCGATGAACAGCGAGCGGGCGAATGCCGTCAGCGTGATAAAGCGATCAACGCGAGTGCGCCAGGTGCCGCGCAGTTTGTGCATCGCCACCATGCCGGTGAGCGCGGCGGTTCCAACTAGACTTCCGCGATAGCAGCGGTGCACTACTGCCTGCCATGCATTTCCTTGCGTCAAACATTCGGTGCAGATTTTCTGCTCTCTGAAGAGCAGACCACCGGCACACATGAGCCGGTAGTTGTGCAGCGTCTGGACCACGCCGCAATCTTCGTCTTTAGCGGCATCGTAGACAGATGGTGTGAAGCGGGGGAAAAAGTTATGGACGTGGACGATATCCGCGCGAAAGCTCCGAATCCGCTCGCGTACCTGCTCACGCATCTTCGAGGAATACGCGAGGTGCGCGGTCGTGTAAATCTTTTCCCGCGCACTGGTGATGGAATCGTTGGTTATTTCAAATACGTCGACGGGAATGCCGAAGGACCGCAGCATTTCCGTTTCCTGCGCAACGACAACGTCTTCACCGCCCTGGATTTGGTAGCGGTTATGCAACAGCAGCACGCGCATGAAACGCTCCTTCTACTGAGGGGTATTTCCATGCTCGCGTAGACGGAGGCTCGCTAACCGCCCGAGCCTATGCCGCTCCACTCATGCACTCCTCGGCGACGTGCGACAGCTTTTGACATATCAAGTCCCATCGCAGCTCTTCGTCGATCATCCGCTGAGCGCGCGCACCCATTGCGATGCGCTCTGCCGGGCTGGTCTTTTCGATTGCGAACATCGTTTCCGCAATGCTCTTGGGTAGATTCGGACGGCAGATCCAGCCGGCATTTCGGGGCTCGATGTAGTCTCCAAAGTTCGTTTCTTCGCTTACAAACAAAGGCAACCCGAGCGCTGCAGCTTCCAGACACGCGGTCGGCAGCACATCAAAACGGGATGTATGCACAAAGGCTGCCGCAGTACGAAGCGTAGAACGCAATTCGCCGACCGGTAGAACCCCCGGCCAGGAAACGTGCTCGGCGATACCAAGCTGCTGCGCCAGGTCACGTAAGAAGGCATTGTCCTTGCCTCCGGAGATAAGAACAAGACTCAACGTCCCGCCATTCTTGCGATACTCCGCGAATCCACGAAGCAACAGATCGAGGCCTTTTTGCTTAATTTCATGGCGTCCGCAGAACATAATTGCAGGTGGAGTGGCTTCCGAGCGCGGGCCTGGATCGATTTCCAATTGGTTCGGCTCGTAGCCATTGGGAATGATCACCATCTTCTGACCCGGCGCGCGGGATTCCAGGTCTTCGAGTTCAGTCGCACCGATCACGTGAATCATAGCCGCATTGCGCAGCATCCAGTTCTCCCAGAGGGCGGCGAAGATGGCTTTCTTGATGCGCAAGGAACGTGATTGGTCGGCATACAGGGAGAGATAGCCGCCGTGCGTCGTGACTCCATACGAGATCCCGCGCTTCTTGAGCACTTTTGCGATAGACGTAAGTTCCGGGATGTAAACCGAATGAAGCTGGACCCATGTATCGGAAGGCAGGTCACTTAAGGCGGCGCGTAACTCCCTGGTCAGGAGAAATCGCGATTTTGTTGTCGAGAAAACCTTAATGGGATATGGATGCTCATGCGTGACCGGAGCGCCATTTGGTTTAAGCGCCCATACTTCGGAGTCGAGCCCCATTTCCGTCTGTGTCGCCGACAACCAGTGAACTACCTTGTTGACGCCATTCACAGATCTTGGATCTGCACTACCCACCAGGATATGAACGAACCGCATCTCATCCAGCCTTTCCAAGGTTGCAAGAGTTGGACTTAGTAACTCAGGTTTGCACGGCAAGCCGCGGCGATGTCTTTAGGGTTGACCTTTAGGTTACCACGACTACGGTTGAAATACGCCTTGAAAAGCGCGAACACTTTCCCGCAAAGGCCATCGCTAGAGCGTTAGAGCCTGGGCCATCGATCTTTCCACAATCGCGCGAAAATCGGCTACCACTTCCGCGATCTTCGGCAGAATCTGCGATCTCTGCGCGTTGAGATTACGCACCTGGGCCGCCTGTTCTTCGGGAGTGCCTGCAGTAAGCGCGGGAATCCCCGACATCGCAAGCAGGGACTGCACCTTAGCCTTTCCACCAAAGGCAATGGGCAAGGTGCCGGCCAGAGAAGCGAGAATCAATGGATGCATACGGCCACTGATTACTGCATCGGTGCGGCTGTAGATGTTGAGGACGTCATCGACGGTTTGCGCCGAGGCAGTGCTGACGCCGGGATGATTTTTGTATTTGGCCTCGATTTCGGCAAGCGCGTGAAGATCGTACTCCGCACGGAGGTCATGGGCTACCAGCTGCACCGTGATGCGACTGTTCAGCAGAGCGTCGATGAGCTGTACAGTTCGCGTATTCGTTTCGCGAATACGCTTGGGATCATAGGCGATCAGCATCGCCACCCGGGGATGAGTGCCGGCCTCAGACTCCTTCCATTGCGGCAGGAGCGTGCGATCGAGAGAAAACACGACATCCCTTGTTGTCCTCACCTTGGTTTCGCGAATGCCGGCATCCTTAAGAACCTCCGAGGATTCCGGATCGCGGCAAGTGCAGACCTGTGCCAGCGAGTAGATGTGTTTGACGAGGAGCCTGGGAAGTTTGCGATTCAGCTTTTCCGCGCCGATACAGGTGACGAGCGGCTTCTTTCCGAAGAACCAGTTGATCAACAGAAAGAGGGAACTCCAACCCACCGGCCAGCCAAGCGAGGTGTCGTCGACCATTTGTCCGCCGCCAACAACCAGACGGGCCTTGCGCAGAATTTGAAGCGATACCGGCAGCGGTCCCGACACGACCTCGATCTGCCAGGCATCATACTGCGCTTTCACCCCTTTGCTCACGCCGTGGGGTACCAGTACATATTGCCGGGCGGTCGGCTCAAGTCTCCGCAACTGCCGAGAAAGCGCCCATAAAATGGCCTCATCGCCGAGGTTATGCCCGCCGTAGCCGCCCCAAATTACAAAGCTATTCGTCACTCCGCCTCCGTTGCGCAGCAATACCTGGATCTTCAAGGGAACAAAGCTGTCCGTACAAATTCTTTTTTCTTATGTATAAGCATCAGCAATTAGAATGCGCGTCGGTTATCGAGCAAACTGCGATAAAGTTCCTTGGCGAAGGCGGCGCGTACGGTCCAGGAAAAATCCTGCGCGCGGCGCCAGGCAGATTCAGACATTCGGTTCCGCTCTTCGAGCGGCAGACCGGCAAGGCGATCCATCGCTGCCGACAGATTGCGAACCGTCTCCTGCACAGTCGATCCGAGCGGCACCTTCAGCGCCGCGGCCTCCGGAATGAGGTCACGCGCCCCACTCAGATTCAACGTGATCACTGGCAGACCTACGCTCATTGCTTCCAGATTCTGCGCGCCGAAGCTGTCGCGAAGGCTGGTAAAAAGAAAGGCGTCGTGCGCGGCATAAGCTTCGCGAACCTCCATCCATGGCAGTCGTTCGCCTTTCCAATGAACGCGGCCTTCGAGCGCCCGCTCGGCGATCATGCGTTCCACCGTTGCGACCGGGAGACCATCTCCAACCAGCGTCAGGTGCACCTCAGCCTGTGTTTGGGCGAGTGCGTCCAGTGCCAGGGGCAGTCCTTTCCGGGGGAGGAAGCGCCCAACCCACAGCAGGCGAAGGGAGGAATTCCTGGAAAAAACCCTGGGGCTCTCGGCGCGAAAATCCTCGCGAGAGCCGGTATCGCACAGCAGCTGTACGCGGCGGCAGCCAGCCTTCTCCGCCATCGCCATGGTGTCCTTGTTGGTCGCCAGCACGATACTCATACGCTTCATCCACGCTCGGTAAAACCATAGCCGGGGCAGAAGGTGAGTGACACGCGTCCGCCGGCGCTCACTCTTTTCGGCGCCGCCGAAATACGGCAGCAGACTCTCGGGAGTGGTTTGCCCGCCGCCAACTGGACCGAAAATGGTGGGGATGCCAAGTCTCCAGAGCTGCGTGGGAAGATGCACGGCGCCATAGGAAACATGGTGTACTACGTCGAAGACAAATTTGTGCAGAAGAGCTTTCGCCTTGCGAAAAGTAATCCATTGCCACAAAAGATAATGCACTGCTCCTGAGCTCATCGGGTTCATCCAGGGCACATCGATGTAGTGAGGATGCAAGGTGGGTAAGGGATTTTCCTGAAGGAAGGCGTCGATAGATTTCCTATTTCTGCCCGCCGTGAACAGATAGACCTCGCACCCTGCTTCGGCAAGGTGCAGCGCCCAATTCCAACCGGTCCCCGGTTCGGAGCCGGCGTTTGGTCGACAGGCATAGGCAGAAAGAAGGACCTTCATAGTAAGAATTTGCGTTCAGTTAGAGCAATCAGACTTCAATGGGAGACGACCGTCAAAAGCTCGCGCCTCATCCGCCGCACACGCATTACCAACCCAACTCCCACGATTGCCTGGAAAAGGATCGTTGCTGCAGTCATACCTAACATTACGCCTGTCAGGCCGAGGCGTTTTGCGAAAGGTCCCGCACAGAGAATCGAGAAACCGGTCATCGCCAGATAAGACCAGAAGAGCGGCGTGGTGTATTCCAGAGCCTGCAAACCTGCCCGCAATGGGCCGGAGAAGAAAACTATGAGATAAAAGAGCGCATAAAGCTGGAGGATATGACCGTAACCAGCGTATTTTGCGCCGTACACAAGTTTGAGCCAGAGGGAGGGCAGGATGGCAACCACTGAGACAAAAAGCAGTGTGATGAGTCCCCAGCGCCAGAGGATTTGCTTGATGTAATGGAAGGAGGCATCCAGTCCTTTGCTGTGCATACGTCGCGCCGCTTCAGCGGGAACGACATTGTCGAGGCCCAGGAACCAGATGTGCGCCACGCCGACGATGTTCTGCGAAGCGCGTAGAATTCCGGCCGCCGCCGCACCATAGTAGAACGGCGCAGCCATGACAAAGAGATTTCCTGAGCTCCATTGCATAAACGCCGAGGGCGCTAACCAGCGGGAAATCCTCCAGTGCCGGACGAAGACCTCGCGCAAACTTCTGAACTGCAGGCGAATCGGCTCATACCAAAAACATCCAGCGACAAAGCCGGCGATAGACGTTATTCCGATGATCCAGAGCGCGGCCTGCAACGAGAAATGGGGCCGCCGTGACATCCAATAAATGATCGGTAGCTGAGTGAGATAACTGACCGCGTCGCTGGCGAGAGCGAGTTTGCTGCGCCGTGTTGCAAACAGATAGCGGCGGACAAAATCCTGCAGCAAATAAGCCACCGTCGCAAAACCGAGCGGCATTCCCAGACCACGCACATCCCATTTGGGAAAATGCGTGGCGGAGATATGGACCGCAATCAAAACCGCCAGCCAGCAAACCAGCGCGAAGACGATCTCCTGCACCAGCACGGAACCATAGTAGAGCGGTCTTTCTGCGGGCTCCTGCTTCGGTCCGACGCTCATCATGGGGGTAACAACAAAGGCAAATTGCAGGCTGTTGGTGAAAAGCACTGCCATCCACGCCAAAGCGTAAACACCAAAATCGTGAGGACCCAGAGAGCGCGCCAGGATGACGTTGGTGATGAAGTTTGCACCGCTAACGAGAGCCTGATCGATCAGCGCAGACATCTCGCGGCCCCCTCCGATGCGAAGCAGACCGCGCCTAAGATAATCCCAGGCCATCCAGTGATCCTTACCCCCGCGTCAGGGATTGAGATGTTTAGTAGCCGACGAACAAATGCATCAGATACCGCACACTCTGACTTGAAGTTAACTGCCTGTTGATTCCATCTTGCGTCTCGGAGACTTGAATCGCATAACCGCAGTCAGCGCAATAGACGGACTCACTGTAGATATATGAGACTTTTGCGTTGGTATCCTGAAAAGCAATTGAGTTCGCAGGTAGTGTCTGTACAGGATAAATCAGATTTCCGAGAAGCTCGGTCTGCCCCCCTGTATTTGTGTTGATGACAATGCCCGGCTGTTCTGTCTTCAGTCCAAGTATCCACAGAGTGCCACTATTTGTGATCTTGGTCCCAGAGAATTCATCATCCAGCTGGCGCGCCCACACCGACTGTCCGGCGTGAAAGCTAGTCTGGGCAAGCTCTGCATCTTCTAAGAACACATTGCCCGCCCCCGGAGAATTTATATAGGTATATCTTCCGTCCTTGATCACGACAGGCCTCGGGCCCCGATGATCGATCTTGATGCCGTATCCAAACTGCTCCACCACCAGCGGTGTTGTGCTGGTGCTGTTTACGACGAAGCGAATTCCGCCGCCATTGGTGCCGGCGGTGCTGGTATTGACGACGGAGGAGAAGCCAACGATCCGCTTTACGGTATCAGGTACAGTAACTACTGTTTCATTATAGGAAAGGTATGCCTCAAACGGAAAATAAACTGTCGTGGCGCCGCTATTGAGAGTCGCCTGCAGAGTCGAAGTATCGCCGTAATTAATTGGGGTGAACGCCGCCCAGTGAGACAGTACCTGGTCCGAATAGGCAGGCGTCTCCTGGATAGGAAGATTCAGACTGGAAGATCTCAGCGGGCTGGCAAGGCTCACCGGAGTTCCTTCTACGTACTCGGCTATGGTCCCGGTTTCAGTAACGGGTGTAGTACCGCTCGTATCCTGCAGTGTCGCGCCATAACCCGTGGAGGATACATTCCTCAGATAAAGATTACCGCTGCTTTGAATACCCTGCGTCGATTTCGTACCGGCGCCGCCAATCAACGTCGCATCGAGAATTAATGCGAAGCCGCCGCTGTTCACAACTGCGGGCACCCTGTCAGAGCATTTTAGATTGCGCACGCTAATGGTTTGCTGCTGATTGTAAATGCCGGCTACACTTTGCCCGCTCAGCGTAATTCCCTCGATCGTAATACCGTACTCGTAAGCGGCCGTCTCAATCCCCATCTGAAAGCCGATGATCGAAACATTTTTCAGCATCACTGGACCCGGATAGTGACGGATCATCGCAATTCCAGCAACTCCCTGCCCGTCTTCGCTGGTGATCGCAACATCATGGATAGAACCGCTGTTGTTCGAGATCCAATCCAATGCCACCGCACCTGGGTTACCTGGGCCAATGCGGATTCCCATATCCCAAAAATTCTGGTGAAACGAGGCATTCCCGGCTTCGGTGGAAATTACCGGTTTCGGAGTCGGTCCGCCAAAGCCCGATGCCCCAGGCGCCAGCCGAATAATGCTGGACGAGGTCCCTGCCCCCTGGAAAGTGATACAGCAACCCGGCATGGTCAGCGTATCGCTCACCAGGTACGTGCCCGGCGGGAAGTAAATCGCCTTCGGCAGCCCGTAATAGTTGCCAGAAGGATCGCTTCGTCCGTCATTCAATGCTTGCTGGATCGCGGCGGTGTCGTCGGTCACTCCATCGCCCACCGCTCCGTAACTCGTTATCGACGTCATAAAGCCAGATGGAAAGTTCAGCGGTCCGGAAGTTAGCATTGCACCGGTCGGGGTTGCGGCGAAAGCGTTTGCGCTGAGAATGCTGATGAACAGCGCGAAAAGAGAAATCCCGCAGGCTAATTTAGGTTGACGAACGAACTTCATAAGATGGGCGACTTTCTTACCGATCCGTTTCATAAACCACTCCCGGCAGCCCACAACGTTTCGGGGCATTATTCTAGTAGTAACCTATTACGAAGGTAATCCGGCAGCCGCTGAAAACAGTGAAGATGGCGTTAATACGTCCCGGATGCTTCCTATCCAATCATTTTTCTGTTGGCAACTGCGTAAACGTAATGCAGCCGCAGATAACCGAACGTAAAACACTGCATGCCATCGAAAATTCAGGTTGTGCCCCCTCTGTTCCTAACTGCTCATCGCAAACTCCCGGCAGCGTCCAGCAGCTTCGCCACGGACTCCTTCGAGCACGACTCGGAATAGATGCGAAGCAACGGCTCCGTTCCAGAAGCGCGCAAGAGTAGCCAGGTCTTCGCCGCGTTCGCCTTGGATTTCGCCTCGGGATTGTCGAGGAAGAACTTGATGTCATCCAGGGTTTCGACATGCACTACTGGCATACCTGCAAACTCCTTGACGCTCGCTTTGGCGCGTGCAATCGCAGCGTTCTTCAACTCGTCGGGAAGGTGCAGATCGACGCGGCCGTACTGATGCTCGCCGTATTGTTCCTGGAGCTGAGCAACCAGCTCGCCGAGCGTCTTGCCCTCTTCCGCCATTACATTTGCCAGCAAGAGCGCGTTCAACAATCCATCGCGCTCCGGCAGATGCCGCGAGATTCCGATGCCTCCCGATTCCTCTCCGCCGATGAGAGTGTCTCTCTCGAGCATCAGATCGCAGATGTACTTGAAGCCGATTCCATGCTCGTGAAGCCTTCGCCCGTATCGCGCACTAATGCGATCGAGCATGCATGTTGTGTTGAAGGCACGTGTCACATCCCCCGGCCATTTCTTTTTCGAGAGCAGCCACTCGAGCAGCACTGCATAAATCTTGTGCGGATCGACAAATTTTCGTGCTCGTCGGAAGCTCCGAGGCGGTCGGCGTCGCCATCCGTCACCACGCCGGCGTCGCACCTGTTCGCGACAACCGCCTCCTGCAGCGCCCGCACATGCGGCTCAATCGGTTCTGGATTGATCCCGGAAAAGAGCGGGTTGTGTTCCGCGCGAATCTCGACGTGGGAGACACCGATTTCCTTGAAGGTGCCGGCGAGGATGCCGCTCCCGGCTCCATACATGCAAGTAGTGCGCCCTCTGTTCCACACCGGCAATCACAACCTGCGCTTCGCCGAAATCCACCTGCGCCTCACCGGCCGGATGCACCAGCGGCACGAATATCTCCTTCCCGCGCAGCGCCGCTGTGCGCACATAGTCCTTCACGATCGTGTAGCCGCCTGTGAATCCGTGCTCTTCCTTTAGTCGCTCGAAAATACGCTTCGATGTGTGCCGCTGCTTCGCTGGTCTCTGCTTGTCGTCGTTCAGTATGGCGTCGATGACACCTAACCACGGCCCCAGCTTAGGCCGCTTGATCGGCTGCTGTCGCTGATAGCCTGGCGGCACCGCATACTGCAGCATCTTCCGTACCGTCTCTCGCGAAAGCCCAAACTCCCTGGCTACCGCCCGTTGACTCCTGCCTTCTACACGAACTGCTCGTCGTACACGTCCATAGATCTCCACCTCGAACATCCCTCCGGTGTTCCATGAACCAAGCCTGCAAGGCAACTTCGCTCACGAAACAAAGATCCGGCGGTGGACTACTTTTACTCCGCCGCAAAGCCCCGCTCACGCGGTGCTCTGTGGCCTATTTTTGCTCCGGCGCTCATAGTTCTTGAAATCGTATGGATGTTGCGCAGCCTCTTGAGGCAGACTCCTCCGGAAATCGCTACCCATATCGAGCACCTGCTCGCCGCAGATTCGCTTGAAGTTCAGAACGAACAACAGGTCTTTGAGGCTGCTTTTGCCCTCAAGCGCGGCACCGGAGAGTTTGAGGATGCATTGATCGGGGCACTGAATGCCTGGGCAGGGTGTGTCCGTACATTAACATTTGATCGAAAGGCTGCACGGTTGCCTCATTTCCAAGTCATCGCCTGAGTACGCCACTTCCCTTCTGCCACTATGACTTATCGAGTATGCCATTATGGCACTCAATTGGAGTAGAATAAAAATATGCCACTCGCGTCATCCAAAGGTACACACTTTGTTGTCCCACCCCAGCGAGAAAGCAAATCATCGCCGGGCCGGATTCTTGGCCTGAAAGAGATGAACCTGGCGTCCCTGATTCGGCTGGTCGGCAAGGGTCTTCCCTGGTCGACCGTTCCGGCATTTGCCCGGGTCTCCGGGTTCTCACAGCAGGAACTAGCTGAGTTTTTGGGCACTCCGGCCCGTACCTTTGCCCGTCGCCGGATTTCCGGCACGCTCGATCCGGCAGAATCCGAACGCCTTCTGCGGCTTGCAGAAATCTTCGACGCCGCGCTAAGCCTCTTTGGCGGAGATCATGATGGCGCACGGCAATGGTTAACCGCGCCGGTCCGCGGCTTGGGCAATGCGCGCCCGATCGATTACGCGCGAACGGAACTCGGCGCGAGAGAGGTTCGGAATCTCATCGGCCGGCTCGAAGACGGTGTCTTCTCCTGATGGAAGCGTGGAGAATCACCAGAGCGAGAAAATCTGCAGTGGCGTTTTCGGGCGAAGGCGCCCGAATCTATGGAGGCCGCTGGAACAGTCCAGGAATTCGGATGGTGTACACCGCCGGTTCCCGCTCTCTGGCGATCCTTGAGATTCTGGCACACCTTACAAAATCTGCTCCGCTCGACAAGTATGTGCTTTATCGCGCCGAGTGCGATGATTCCCTGGTCCCAATCCTGAGTGATCTGCCGGCAGCCTGGAACTCCGAACCACCCACTGCGGCCAGCCAGTCTATCGGGGATGCGTGGGTGCGGAGTGCGACACACCCAGTGCTTTCCGTCCCCAGTGCCATCGTCCCGGAAGAACGCAATTACCTGCTCAACCCCACCCACCCCGATTTTTTCCGCATTGTGATCGGGCGAGCAGTGGCATACCGCATCGATCCACGCCTGCTGTAGGCGGCAACCAGCCAAACATTTGAACTAAGGGAGCGAGATTTCGCTCCCTTTTTGCATGAGGTCAACCAATGGAAACACAGGAGTGTTCCTTATGCCACCGGTCGGCGGCCTGGTTGATCGATACCGAACTCTTCTGTGAGGGACATAAGGAAAAGATCATCGAGGCGTTTGGCGTCGACCGCTTTCCGATCCGCCGGCTTAGCGAATCCGAGCCTGTCTTCCACAGCGCGCATGGGGGAGGCCGCGTTTCACGAGTCATCAGCAAGAAGAAATAGAAGGGAGGCGACAAAAGCCAATGGCCAAGGTCATTGAGATGCGCGTGCGAGGACTGATTTGCAGCATTCCTCTATCTGAGGCAGTGTACTGCGAGAACTGCGTGGCGATCTCGAACTCCCCACCCGACCAATGCGGAGTCTGCGGCAGTGAAGGAGTGTTGCGGATCGAGCCGATTCTTGACCGGCCACCGGCCCCGTCTCCTGTAGCCGCCATGCGTGCGGCTTCGCCTCTTCCAGCTTGCGGACAGTCTCCGCATAGGGACAACACCCGCAACCCCTTCCGAACATCCAGGAGGTCTTTGTCATGCTTCGTCCCGCCCGAGGTCACCTTACGCCATAGTCAGCAAAGAAGACATTGGTTAGACTACCTTCGTTCCGTCATCCATCCGTTGGACGACGGAATCCCAACTCAGTTCGGGCTAGGGACGATGCAGTTGTATTTTCCGCGACGCGTCTTGCACTGAGTTCAAGACAGCTTCCACACCTCCAAAAGGGACTCAGTGACTAGGCGATCAGCATAAGCGGCACGCGCCGTCGGCAAGGCTCGCTGCCGGCCGCAAGGTCTGAGCCTTTGATTGACGCCAAATCGCCGAGTATCAAACTTAAGCGCGTGGTCAGTGGAGAAAGGACGGCCGATTTCATAGCGTACTATCCATTGCGGAATGACATACCGAAACAGGCGGAAACGACAGATGGACCTTCGACGCCTGGCTTTTCCTTGTTTTCGAGGATGATGCTTCCATGTTTGGCGATAACGTAAGCCAGATTGTGAGAGCAATAACCATCAGGTCGCATGGGACGCCTATTCAGTTCCACATGCTTGATGAGGAAAAAGCCATGCCAAGCGGCGAGCGGAAAACTGTGGGGACCCGTCGGCTTTGATCGGGTAATCAGAGCAACGCAAGAATGCCAGCAAACCCGTCGTGGATGTCTGCTGGCTATGGCATTCTCGTTTTGTTTTCTGATGCCTCAATCGAATTGTGCACCCGTTACTCTCCGGGAGACTGCTTCTTTGGTGATGCCGCCGTAGACTGCATGATTGCTTTTCCTGACTCTTTCGTATCTATGGCGAAATCAAAGACAGTTGTCGGAAGAAGGTCTTGGCCTCGTGGCATAAACATAAGCGCATACTCCCCGGGCTCTAAGGGCACCTTCGGTGTAACTTTATGCCAGTCCGTGTTTCCCAACCTCTCGATGGAGATGGCAACGGTCTGATCACTGCGCGATGCTTTTCCTGTCAGCTGCATGGTGACAGTACTGAGGACCCGTCGGTCATTCTTCGACTCGACTTTTACCAGAGTCAAGTCCGTTTGCACGGAAGTTTCATGGGACGGTGCGGCATCCTCACCGGTCATATCAAATCCGCGCATATAGATGCTCACATTGGGATCGCGCAGGCGCACATTTGCCGCAGCACCCTGAATTTCGACGAACACCTTTGCCTTATAGATGAAAGTATGCCTATCCAACTCGGTAGGCAAATACTTCAACTGAAGAAGCTTCTGCGTTCCATCTAAGTTGTCTCTAGCCCATACCCGGCCGCCAGCGGACGGCAACACCAAACCGTTTCCGATAGGTGTTCCAGAGCTTGTCTCACGAGACACTGCGTCAGTCAGATGGTCTTGCTGCGCCCATAGCCCGGACACAGAAACCGCAAGAAAACCTGCCAGACAACTCTTCACAACAAGAGAACCAGAAAAACGCGGTATTCCCGCGAAAATCGAAATCATCGCTTTGACCCTTCTTAAACAATAGCGTTTGTTACCAGGACTGTAGTCGGGTGACCGCAACTTTGACATCCCTCATTCGTCCCAAGATTGGCGAATTGTTGTAATCAGGATTGGTTACTTGAGGGAGAATCCAGATTGGCAACTTGGCGGCTAAGTTTGAGAATCGCCAATTTTCATCGCTGCAGCAGGATTCGTTCCCTCCAGACGTCTAGGTCCAGCCCTCGAACCTGTGAATCAGCGTGTCGTTGCAATGCAAGGCTATCTTTCGGGTAGCAAAGGGAGACGAAGGCACGACATGATCTCAACGAAATCGCCACTGGCGTTAATGGCGTCGTCGCCAAAACCGCCCGGATGGGAAACCAGCTCGATTTTGAACGCATCTAAACACTCGCAATGGTCAAGTGCATGTGGTGCCAGTACGAACGCGCTCGGAATCGTGGACGCAGTTACTTTCAACGACACGTCCTCATATTCTTTGGGATAGACCCGTGGCGATGCGTAGTCTGTTCTCGACTTCACCTCCGGCGGAAACGCCCGGCGAAGTTATTCCCGAACTCTCAGCCTTCCGTAGACACCACGACACCTGATCCAAATGGATGAAGACCTAGAGGGTTTGGCCCGGATGGGTATCGGAGCCCGTGGATGTGTCGGGATTTCCCCGTATCGCTCAGTGTGGCTTTGAACCCGGGACGGGGGCAAGTGCGCGCATGCACCTGCGACGACACACCAGCGAATTCAGGGCTCCAAGTCCGGTAACGCTACGAACCCCCAAACGAATGCAAAGGACGCCAAAGTCAGGCGAGAAATCTAATGGCCTTGAGCTTGCCCCTGCAAAACGTACCCCTTAGCAGAGCGATTAAACTGCGAAGGGAAAACGGAAATGGTGAAGATACCGCGGAAGGTCTACACGCTTGAATTCAAGCAGGAGGCAGTACGTCTGGTCGAGTCCGGCCAGCGTGTTTCAAGAGGCGGCGCGTAGCCTTGGGATCGTTGAACAGACATTGTTGAACAGACATTGTTGAACAGACATTATCGAACTGGATCAAGGCGCATCGAGCGGGCAAGCTGCGCGGCTCGGCCAGCACGCGGACGACACTCACGAGGGTGCTCAAGATACGCCCGAGCCGGACGAAGCTATGGCACCACGCTACCAGTTAATCCAATTTCGGTTCCCGCCCCGGCCAGAGTCTTGTCGAAGTCATCTAGTGGATGCAGCCAGCTCGCGCTTCGGGTTCATGGCCATTGACGTGGTCAAGACCAATTTCGCAGGCGACATCGATTCGCGCGGGCCTCGAACTGGCCCTATTTGATGACTACATCGGCGGCATTCTGGAGATGGCGAACGCGCGCCTTTATGGTCGGAATTTTGGTTACTATGTGCGGGGAGGCCCTTCGCAGCGAACGAAAACGAGGTTACTGAGGATGACTCAAGTTTGAACGAAAGTTAGCGCATGTCCAGTCTATTGTGTAATGGCGCACGCTACCTGCGCGTGACATTCTCCTAACGTAGTTTCTTGAGACGAGACAATTGTTTATTTCTCGTTTTGCATTGGAGGCTTCGTGAGAAAGCTGCAATTCGTCGTATCTGTGCCATTGGTCCTGGCTTGCGGAGTACAAGCGCAAACCACTCACGTTGAGGCACGATGTTCAAAGGCGGCTAACGCGTTTACAAACTACGATTTCATGTCGATCAACGAGCGCCTCGTTGAATCCACGACGGTCACGAATCCAACTAAGCGCGACACTCCCCGGCTAGATATCACCTTGGACAATCGAGCACTCGCCACTTCTGAATTGACCTTTTCTGCACCGGCAGCCGGAATGAGAACTGGAAGGCTACGAGGATTGTGGCCGAGAAGAAGGCGGACCAAGTCACAATTCCTAGATATCGGCGCCGGTGTGAATTCAGCTCCAACTAGAGACCCACTCGCTCCGATTGGCCTGCATCCGGAATCGCGAATGGATCCCTGACGTACTAGAGGGTCGCAGATGGGTTCAGCCTTTGTTTTCAGACATCATCCCAATATGGTTCGTTCGGGGTGTTTTTTCGAGGGAAGGAGACACGTACCTCGTTTTGTTCACGACTTCACTTTCGGGCGAGCAGCACAAGCTTACGGTGTTGCTGGTGTTGCCGGCGATGGCGACGAAGAGAATACGCCGGCTGCGGCCAGCCCGAGTAACGTTCCTCCGACAGCTACTACGATCAGAAAGATAATACTGCTTTTGTTGAAAAGTGGCCCTTGCCCCGCGGGGGCGGCGCCACCCTGCTGTCCATCTGCCGCTGCCAAGTTCGGGTTGAGCTTTGTGACACTCGAAACCGCTACAACTTGGGGTACTGATGACGAAGGATTACCACCTAGAACTGTTCCAGTTACTTCAATTGAGGCCCCGATGAGCGGCTCAAGGTCAGCTCCCTGCAACTGGTATGTAACGTTTGTAATCTCATCCGTCAGGAGGTAGTGTGGTCGCAGAATGCCAGAAAGTCTTACGCCATTTGCCGGCGCCCCGGCCGCCTCGTTGACTGCAAAACTGAGGGTCTTTCCAGGATCAATCCGTGCAAGGAGATTTCCATTGGAGGTCCATACAGCCGATTCGCCTTCCTGAGCGGCAACCTCGATGTGTGATGGATCTCTTACCCCGATGAGAGCTATGGCATTCGGAGTTACTCCTGAGATCTTCAGGCCGTCAGCAATCACGGCGTGCCTATCCACTGCGCGCTGCATGATCACGCCCTGCTTTAGCATGGAATGTTCGCGGTAAGCGACGACAATTGCACCTGGTTTCATCACCGCATTTGTACCATCGGAGAAACGCAGGTTCGAACTCCTGTCTCGCGTGGCAATAATGCTCCCGGAAAAAATCGCTGCATTGCCCCGTACTGACGATCCATCAACCTGGATTTCCCCGGTCGTCATCACAAGACCGACATTGGCTGAGGTCGCCGAAGCCATGTTGATCAGGCAAATGCAGGTAAAGAGCGAGATAACTGACCGCAAGCGTGGAATCATCGAAAACCCCTCCAACATGAAGACCAAATGGTATTCGAAAACAGAGTTTTCACTTTCAGAGGCGATAGTGGGAATCGCCGATGGGATTACATTGACCTGACAACTATAGTTCCCAAATCTCTGTTTGTCCAGATTTTGAAATCAGGAATTTACGCAGGATTTATATGTTTGTACGCACCAAAATATGCCCAGTTTTCGGGCAACCTCAGCCATCGGGATAACATCAAAAACCGGTGCTCGAAATCGCCTAAGGCAATCTACGTTGTAACTATTATTTGGTGTTCACCATATCAATATCGAATATCAATCGCGTCGCTGAATTTTACTTGTGAGGTGAAATAGGGGCCAGTTTCACAAAGGAGCCCGCAAATGCCGCGAACAACCGGACTAGAGCATTTTCCGTAATGGTGTAGACTTTGTTTGGCGAAACTCTGCGGCGAGTGAAGGATGGCGAAGCCATATGGGGATGACCTGCGCCGTAAGTTTCTGTTGGCCTACGATCGAGGCGAGGACACATTGGAGGAGCTTGCGGATCGTTTCCTGGTAAGCGTGGGTTGGGCGAAGAAGATATCCGCACAGCGGAATCGCAGTGGGCAGGCTGAGCGGGTACCGCACCAAGCCGGGCGTAAGTGGCGTGCCGGTGCCGAGGCGCAGCGTCAGGTGATGGATTGGGTGGCATCAAAGCCGGATCTGACGCTGGCTCAACTGCAGGCCAGATTGTACAACGAGGCTGGCATTTCGCTCAGCCTGGGGCGGGTCTGGCACCTGTTAAAGAAGTTGGGTCTGCGGCTGGAAAAAAGTCACTCCACGCGGCCGAGCGAGAGACCGAAGCCAACCGCAAGCGACGCGAAGAGTTCGCGGCGCGCATCCAGTCGATCTCGCCGGAGCGGCTGATTTTCCTGGACGAGAGCGGCGTCACTACCTCGATGACGCGACTCTACGCGCGAGGCATGGGAGGCAGACGCCTCCATGAGGCGACACCTGGCGGCCACTGGAAGATCCTGACCATTCTGGGCGCCATGAGCCTGAGCGGCATGATCGCGACGATGACCATTGAAGAGCCTACGGACATCGATATTTTCCTGGCCTACGTCGAACATCTGCTGTACCCGGTACTGAAGCCCGGCGATGTGGTGGTGATGGACAACCTGAGCGCTCATAAGGCGCCAGCGGCGAGCGAATGGATCGAAAAAGCCGGCGCGGAGGTGCTCTATCTGCCGCCCTATTCTCCCGATCTGAACCCCATCGAGAAGGCCTGGGCAAAGCTCAAGCAGTTGCTCCGCGCGGTCAAGGCCAGAAGCAAAGAAACACTCGATCAGGCCATCACCGAGCTTCTGCCATCCATCACTCCCGACAATGCAAAGGCTTGGTTCAGGCTCGCTCTCAACAGTCTACAGTAAAACAGAAAATGCTCTAGGGACGTCGAGAAAAATCACAACAGAGCTTTATGATCGGCAGCCAAATCGCGCAACAGAGGTCTTATATTCTAACTGCCGAAGACGAATATATGCGTTGCACGAGCATGGGTTTCAAGATTGCGATATTTGCTCGTCCTTAACCCACGCTCGTTGCGGCCGATCTGCTATCCCGCTGTTTCTAGCGGAACAACGGGTTTTAAGTCATTTCGATGCCGGTGCTGCTTTTGCTGTGGTCGTTTCTGCCGGCGTTGACGTCCCGGAGCGATATTTTGCCAGCCTGAAATAGAGTGGTGTGACTTGGAATGGCATCTTATCGCGGGGGCTTACAACGGCTTCTGCATGCGCGTGGATCTGAACTACCTTGTCATTCCACGGATCAATCTTCAAGTGGCTTCCTAGGGGCAGTGCAGCGATCTGCTGCAGATTGTCTACCTGCAGGGTTGGTGCGCCCTTCATGAGATCAGCCAGCCAGGGTCCACCGCTAGGTGTGAGTAGCGAATCTCCTACCCGGGGCGTAAGGAGGGCTGGCATACGCTGCTCGGCGGCTGTAACCTCCTCCAAGAACAAGCCAACGTTCGCGAGCTTATCCTGATAGACCGAATTGCGTAAGAGCTCGACAGCCTTTTTGGCAGCTTCCTCGTTCTGCGCCTGGGTGTGATTCATTGCCAGACGTTGTAAAGTCGATTCATCCGGAAACAGCATGCGATCATTGAAAGCATAGCGGGTATCGATTTCATGTCCCAAGGCAATGTGAGCAAGCTGAAAACTCAGAACCGCCGCCAGGTCTTCCTCGTAAGGCAACACGTCTATTAGGCCCTTGCTGAGAACAATCGTGTTGCCGATGGCGATGGACTCCAGCGATGATGTCAGCATGACTCTGCAGTGGACGGGACTCGCCAGGTTCAACTTATTTCCGATGATTACATTGTTTGTAACCGTCTCGAGCACCTGATCGAAATCACTGGGATTGGCGAGGAGGCCAGCCTGCGTCAATCGGTCGAGGACATTTTGTTCTGTCTGATCCGACCAGTGACGCTCGGCCTGCAGTGGACTCATATCCTGACTACTTTCGCTGTTGTCGGCGGCATTTTCTACCGTGATGCTTTCGTTATCGCTTGAACCGGAAGCCGGGACCTTGAGAGCATATCCCCAGAAATAAGTCTGTGCCCGGAAATCCTGGTCCTGCACATACACAGCTGTCGGCAGCCACACACCCTCCTGCACATTTCCTCTCCAGCTGTCGAAGTGGAAGTAAAGACTACGCCGTGTGCCGCCCGTAAAGGTTCCTGTAAAGCGCACGATGTTACCACCCTCGTCCTCGATCCATACACGTCCGATGAACCGACCCATCCCGAGGTGTGCCTTTGGCTGAATGTCGAACACCATCGTTCGAACATCGCCCAGAAATTCATTCTTGACGTATGAGAAATCGTAGTGCTGAAGATCAAGTTCTGAGGTATCAACGAACATCATGTCCATGAAGCCGTTGGGCGAATACTGCATTGAGAAGGCCTTCGTTAGACCATCCAGGAATCGGCTGGATCCCGAAAACATCCCCTTCTTTGGGGAGTTCTTGCCGTAGAGGGTATCGCTGAATGTCCTGTCAAAGCTGACACGCCCCAACATGTACACATCCGACGCTGGTACTCGTTCAAGCTTCGGGTCGGCCTGCATATGCTGGATGTATGTTTGGACCAGCGGTGCGTGCTGTCGAACCACCTTCACAACAAACTTTTCCTGAGCTGATGCTTTTTCGATCAGAGCCGTCTGCTGCGGCGTCATTTTAGGCGCCTGGGAACGGGGTTCCTCGGCACTGCACATAGCAGAACAAGTCATAAGCGCCAGACCTAACACTTCCAGACCTAACACTTTAAGTCCCCAGCTGTTCCGTTTCATCACCTCGTACCTCTCAATTCCTTATTGCAGTCCGTACCAGCATCAACCTGCGATTCAACGGGCAGTAATCCGAAGTATGACGATCTAGGGCAATTTAATCTCCATAGATCGCTGGAGAAGATAACTGGTAACCGCTAGGACAAACAATATGTCGATGCTGGTTGGGTCACAAGTGAGAAATGCAATTCTGCGATTACGACAGTAACGCGAACTACGGCGAAGATGACGATCCTGTTAAAAAGGACTGAGGCATGTTGTGGCATCCGTAACCAAAGAATCACCTAATTGTTTGCAGCAGCCATGCAGAGAGCCTCAATGTTGCAAAGTTCATAGACTTCGAGATAAGGTGTTTGGGGTCGGTGAAAAAACTGATATCTCGTCAGCGGATTCTTACCCGAGTACAGTCATTAGCGTGTGAGCGGCGAGGCTCGGTTATTCTGTTTAGGTTTGGTTGACTGTAACCCGAGCGCTCGATCGAGCAGTGGTTTTCCTAGTGGTTCACCAGTGAGCGTGTGAAGTGTCGATGCAGAGTCAGCTCTACAGCAAGCGCACGAGAGAAATTCTCAGGAGGGGACCCGATGGAGCAATACTACGCGTTGCAGGCTGAGAGCGACGAGCGGAGTCGAGGCTTCGACGATCTCATTCCTGCCTGGGTTTTTCACGGGTACATTCGTGTAATTCTGGATGGCCTGACCGCCGCGATCGCGATGATCGATGCGTACGCGCTCCGGTTTGATTTTCACATCGAGCCCACGATGCGACACAGCATGTGGACCTGGGTCTGCGTTGTAGCTATTCTAAGACCTTTATCACTGCACCTTGCACGTGACGGATATCAGTCTACCTGGCGTTTCTTCGACGTCAAGGATGGGCTTGCTCTTGGCTTGCGCTCACTGCCTGTGACGTTTCTTCTCCTGCTGGTGCGCTGGGGGGTGCACCAAGCTCCCATCGTTCCCTATAGCATTCTGATACTCGAGTTCTGCATCTTCCTCCTTTTTGCTTCTGCGATGCGCGGGACGCGACGTCTCGCGCATGAAGCAGTCTATTCTCCAGCGAAGCGGCCACGCGCATTGATCGTCGGATCGGAAAGGACACTGGCTACAGCGGTTCACCATCTTCATACCTGCAAAGAGGCGAAGGTTATCGGCCTGGTGAGTGAAGATGAACGCTTGATCGGAGTACACATAGCCGGTCGGCCCGTCCTTGGTCCTCCGGAATCCCTGGCTTGTCTGCTTGTGAGTCACCAGATAGAAGTGGTCATTCTCTCAGGCGCCAATTTGAAATGTGCTGCACAAGTGATTCGCGATGCCGGCAACCTGGACATTCAAGTCCGTATTCTGCCATCCGGCAGTGAATTGATGGACGGAAAAGTAAACGTGAGCCGACAGGTTCCAATTGATCAACTGGCTCCTAACCACGCTGAAACAATAAAGGAGGTACATCCGGCAGTCGTTCAATGCTTCAAAGGACATACGGTTTTGGTTACTGGAGCCGGGGGCTCCATCGGTTCAGAAATCTCGCGACAGGTCACAGCCCTGAAAGTGAATCGCATCGTCGTGTTCGATCACGATGAAAATTCCATTTTCGAGCTCATGAATGAATTAAGTAGTCAGAACGACAAGGAAGTGATCCCGGTCGTCGGCAACATTCGCGATCACGATGCTGTCCATCGAGTATTCGAACGATATTCTCCTCAGATCACTCTTCATGCCGCAGCCTACAAACATGTTCCTGTGATGGAGGGGAACTGTTGTGAAGCGGTTCTGAATAACGTTTGTGGGACGCGCGAACTGACTGACGCAGCGATTGCATTTGATTGCGAGCGCTTCGTGATGATCTCTACTGATAAAGCGGTGACGCCATCGAGCATCATGGGGGCTACGAATCGAACAGCTGAGTTACTGGTTCAACATCGCGCCGACGAATGCAACCGGCAAAATCGCAAGACACATTTTGCCTGTGTACGGTTCGGAAATGTGTTGGGTAGCCGCGGCAGTGTTGTTCCCATCTTTCTTAGACAGATTGCAGCAGGTGGCCCAATAACAATTACCCATGAAGAGATGACTCGGTACTTCATGACGATTCCTCAAGCTGTGCGGCTCGTACTGCAAGCTGCCACGCTTGCGTCACAGGGGGATGTCTATCTTCTTGATATGGGCGATCCGGTAAAGATCATTGATTTTGCTAAGGACATCATCCGCCTGGCAGGCCTAACGCCTGGGAAGGACATTGATATCAAGGTCGTAGGCACAAGGCCCGGAGAGAAACTTCACGAGAAGCTATGGAGGGAAGACGCTCTGGTGGCCACCACACCGTTTCGCGATGTCTTTCAGGTAAAGGCCACGCCCGTGTCTGTCGGGTTTCCTCAATTGCTGGCAGAACTCGAAACTGCAGCCCGCACCCGAAAATCGAATGCAGCTATACAGGCATTGCTTTGCCGCCTTCCCATTGATTATTGCGTGGATCAGGCGGAAATTCCGCCGATGGCAATTGCCAATTAGCCGGTGTTGGAAGATTCATGCAGGAGACGCGAGAGAGTGTAAGCGTTCGAACTGTCCTTCCTGCCTGGTCGGACGTCTCATTTCAGGCAGAGTTCATCGGCCCGTCTTTCAGCTTAAGCGTGCTGGTACCGGTTTACAACGAACGATATTTAGTTGAGGAGCATCGGGTTAGGTGAGATAGTCGCGAGAGCGATGCAAAAACAGATGTTAGATCGCGGATAATGTGGCTGTAGTGCCCGGCTTTGCCAATTGGAGCCTCGTGATCACGAAGACGAAAACTTTCTACATTCTTTTTCTTGTTCTCTCAGTTTCGCTTTCCGCACTTTCACAAAAGGAAGAGATTACCCCTAGAGAACCGCAGGCCACGCACCCGGAAGCGACCATCACCCCGGGCGTTCCTCGGACAATCAATTACATCCAAATCACAAATAACACACACCCAACTGCCACAAGCACAGATCCATCATCGGGCTTTTGGGGACGGTTTGTACTGCAATTTTCAGTTGCGAGTGGTCCTTGTCTCGCAGCGGGTGCGATTCGAACATACACAATTTCCAGCGGAGGCACCGGCTATGCGGTCGGAGATACAGGCATAATAGGGACTGGGAACGCTACCTACAAGGTTTCTGCCCTCAACGGAACCTCCGTAAATGCCATAACGATTGCTGCGCCATATGGAAGTGGCTACGCGATCTCTCCCGGGGTATCCACTACTGCAACCGGCGGCAACGGTACCGGTCTCACAATTAATATCACTGGGATTTATAACGGTACCCCCGGTCCCAACTGTGTCACTGTGCAAGATCAGACAGAAAATGGTGGATGGGTATCTTCTGTGTGTCGCGATGCCGCCTGCTCGAACGGAGATGCTATTACCTTCGCGCACGTCGATCCAGCGGGCGCAGCGTTGGATGGGACCTATCGCACGGATTATGCTTCCTCGTTCACGCAATACATTCCGATAGTCTCTACGCCGGGTGCAGGTCAAACTCCCGGAAAATATTTACTATACCCGACGGGCGGCGGCGGTACAGGAATGGAAATTTTTGTCACGGTTAATGCCAACGGAACGGTGACCGCGCAGCCAATCATTCAATGGTATGGGATTGGATATAATTCATGCCCCACAATTAAATTGATGGCTGGAGGTACCCCTGCAACCTTCAGTTGTCAGCCGAACACCACTCCTGCTTATACCTTCGATACTTCGATCGCAGCCGGAACGAATTATTACCAACTGTCGACGCTCAACGATACGTCTGGTATGACAACGGACCACTCTGGCAATGTGTGGGGCGTCTATTCCGAGGCTTACCCCAATCAACTCAACATCGGAGAATCCTACGTTTCAATTCATAAGAGCACAGATGGGGGAGAATCTTATTCTCTTGGGAAGCCTTTCCTGATAGATCAAGGAACGCATTGCGGCGGCGCGACCGTACCATGTAGTTATGTGACTGCATCCCTGGCTACGGCGCCGAACGGCAATCTGGTGGTCGGCTATTGGATTTACGACAATTCTGGCAGCCCTCTTGTGCCGCAATCGCAATGTTGCTGGACGATTTATTGCAACCCGTCCTCGGCAGATTGTACGCAGATCTCGAATTGGTCCAAGCCTTATCCCTTTCCAGCAACTCCAGTTGTGCGTCCGAGAGTTTTTCGCTGCCTGGCCCGTACTTCGCGATGCGCACCAGCCGCAGTCGTTCCTCCAGCACACGAATCTTCAGTTCCGCATACTGCAGCTTGTTTTGATACGAGAGGACGGTGTTCTGAAAATTGCTGAACTGATCGCTCACCGCTGCAAACAGCGGCCCCGTAAGTTGCTGCTTCAGTTGTTCGATCAGCTCAAGCTCGGAAGACGTCGAAGAAGTTGCGGCTCTGGACCCCGAGGATGGATGAGCCGCCTCACTCATTTGAATTCTTAAATAAACGGAGCGGCTTGTGGATTACAAGTGTTTTATGCGGCAGCATCTCCTTCGCCGTTTACTTTGCGGTACCACCTCTTGCTTTTCGTTTTTGTCAGGTCGATTCCACCCAATAATAATGACAGCTCTTCGTGGCTCAGAACTACCTTGCCTTGCGCATCGCCGGACTGCGGCCAAGTGAAGCACCCTTTCGGTAATTTTTTCGCGCATACCCATAAACCTGTTCCGTCCCAGACAAGGACTTTCAAACGATTACGCTGTGCGTTGCAGAACAAGAACAGGTGTCCGCTCAGATGCTCGCACAATAATCGGTCGCGTACTAGACCGAAGAGGCCATCGAAGCCCTTACGCATGTCCGTGGCTCCGGCAGCCAGATAGATCCGTGTGGCTGGGCCCAATCCAAACACGGCTTACACCCGCTCCAGTACACCGACCAACCGCTCGAATGTGTGCACATCAAAATCGCGATGCACTTCGATTCGGCGCCCGCCGGAAAACACCACGGCCAGTCCGCAACTCCCTTGCTGTTCAGCCGGTGGTTTCCCTATGGCCAACTCCACCGCCACCAACTTGCCGTCTGCGGGAGCGCTCCTCGTCTGCCTCTTCCCCCGCCGCTTCTTCAGATGGCGATCCAGCGTGCTGAAGCTTAAACCGCGACTCTGGCAAAACTCGCTCCTCCGCATACCGCTGTTCACAAACTCTGCCACTAACCGCCGAACCTCAGCTCGTGTCCGTCGGCTGCGTGCCGGTACCTGCTGTTCTCC
>Ga0206862_1009_pt1 | contig 45547 bp, 39 predicted proteins | sample Alteio_BWOrgCont_43_FD_152625 | JGI IMG/M metagenome (GOLD analysis project Ga0206862, IMG submission 152625) | Enriched cells from forest soil in Barre Woods Harvard Forest LTER site, Petersham, Massachusetts, United States -... | ecosystem: Environmental > Terrestrial > Soil > Temperate forest >... | reverse complement strand
TCAGTAACAATATATTTTGCGAACGCATTGTTAGAATGATTCTTGTTCCACTCTGTAATTTGAGCACACGCATATATGGTCACAGACTGACGTGAAGGAGAATCTCTCAAAGTAGCTTCGGGAATTCCTAAAATAAAACTCATATACGTTTCCTTTGTTTTGCTTTGCAAAGGATATTATCCCAAAAGACCTCTTTTGTCAATGAAAGAAAAGCTTTCTAAATATTTTAATTACAAATTTAATTTGTTGTAACAACACAATATTTTTAATTAAAAATCTACTAGATGCACTATGCGTAATTAGTACTGTAAAAACTCATTACTTTATCGAAAGCTTTGTCCCCGAGAACAAGACTTTTAATGTTTTCTATTAAACTTACGATAGCGAGATTGACCCCAAGGAAGCTTGAGGCTGCATAAATCCTTACAGGAGTCATGACCATATCCTCAAATTCATTTTTATTTGAAACAAAAAAAGAACCACCTTTTAGGGCCAGAGCATAAACCATAGCTGCAACTGTTTCGAATGCACCTAAAATTGTAGTACCTGCAAACGCAAGCTCAGTAACAATATATTTTGCGAACGCATTGTTAGAATGATTCTTGTTCCACTCTGTAATTTGAGCACACGCATATATGGTCACAGACTGACGTGAAGGAGAATCTCTCAAAGTAGCTTCGGGAATTCCTAAAATAAAACCCATATACGTTTCCTTTGTTTTGCTTTGCAATAGCTAATATTGCAGAATCAGTTCAACATAACGCTTAATTTAAAAAAACAGCAATAATTGCAATTAAACGAAGTATAAAAACAGAAAAACTATTAGGTCAACTGTAGGCTTTTAATTATTGATTAGAGTTTTTTGAGCCTTTACGAAGATTTAACGCAGCCACAAAGTCACAGGGACGCAAAGATTTTATAGATCATTTTCAATTTTCCCAGCGTCCCTGCGTTGATCTCCGTTGCGCTTGTGCAGTCTTGTGCAGTTTTTAAACAGAAGTGTAAACAAAAATGGGAAGCTAGGTAGCTTCCCATTTTCTTTCGTGTCTAGAATCCTTTTTTTGCTTAGTCGCTAAAGGCAAACTCGAGGTCTTGGTCTGCTTCGCGATCGACGTACTTTTTCACCCGGCTATGATACTGATCAAAACCTGTACCACCAGGGATAATGTGTCCCATGATGAGGTTGGCTTTGAAATCGAGCATATAATCGGTCTTCCCTTCACAAGCAGCATCCGTGAGTACACGGGTTGTCTCTTGGAAGGACGCAGCCGACACAAAAGAATCGGTGCCTAAGGAAGCTTTGGTAATCCCGAGCAAGACAGGTGCTGCTTGGGCAGGTTTACCACCTTCGTCGATGACTTTCCGGTTCTGCGCATGGAAGACCTTTTTATCGATATCCTCGCCATAGAGGAAAATGGTGTCCCCTGGATCCGTGATGCGCACTTTTTGTAGCATCTGCCGAACGATGATCTCAATGTGCTTGTCATTGATATCCACGCCTTGTAGCCGATAAACTTCCTGAACTTGGTTAACGAGATATTTTTGTAGCTCGCGCACTCCGCAGATATCAAGGATTTCATGCGGAACGACGAGACCATCGGTGAGCTGCTGTCCTTTCACAAGGCTATCGCCACGCTGGACGATTAAGTGCTTGGTCAGCGGAATAAGATGCTCTTCTTCCATGCCAGACTCTTCATCGCGAACGACGACGATGCGCTTGTTCTTCTGAACCCCACGGAAATCAACAATACCATCGATCTTAGCGATCTCAGCCGCATCTTTTGGTCGACGCGCCTCGAAAAGCTCAGCTACACGAGGCAGACCACCCGTAATATCTTTGGTCTTGATCGCACCGCGTGGCAAGCGAGCAAGAAGTGTACCCGCCTTAACATACTGTCCTTCCTGTACGGAAATAAACGCACCGGATGGAATCGCGTATGTACCAACGAGCTCTTTGAAATCACGATCGGCATAGATGACGATCTGCGGGTGGAGCTCTCCACGATGCTGCTTCACAATGAGTTCAGCCTGACCCGTTTGCTTATTGACTTCGCGCTGTGTAGAAATCCCTTCTACGAGGTCTTCGTATTTGACGAAACCAGGGCGTTCGCAAATGATCGGTACATTGTGCTGTTCCGTAATGGCGATCTTCGTCTTGTGTTTCACTTTGGCGCCATCTTTTAGCAGAATGCGCGTTCCAAGCTCAACGCCAAATGTTTGCAGTGGTTCGATCGATTTAGTGCTCAGAAGTTTTTTCGTCTCTTCAAGCGATCGTCCTTCTTCACGCACAACATGCAAAGAACCATTCTTATTCAATGCTATCCAGACACCATCCTCATCCTGCACAGTACGAATTTCCATGTAGATGAGAACGCCATCTTGTTCAGCAACGAGTTCTGGGCTGACAGCAGCCGACGCAATACCCCCCAAGTGGAATGTACGCATCGTGAGCTGTGTTCCAGGTTCCCCAATGGATTGTGCAGCGATGATCCCAACGGCTTCGCCCATACCAACGACTCTTCCATTGGCCAAGTTCAAACCATAGCATTTCGCACAGACACCCCGACGTGTTTCACAGGTCAAGGCAGAACGGATCTTGATGGAATCAATGCCTGAATCGTCGATCGCTTGCGCTTGGATAATCGTGAGAACATCGCCACCATGAGCCAATATTTTTGTGCTGTCACCTGGTTGGTAGATATCGTCACAGACGGTTCTTCCGAAAATACGGTCGCGCAATGGAAGGAGCTCTTCCTGCCCTTGCTTGATAGCCGACACTTCGATGCCGTTCAGCGTACCACAATCCTCTTCGTTGACGATGACATCTTGCGCTACATCGACGAGTCGGCGCGTGAGATACCCGGAATCGGCCGTTTTGAGAGCAGTATCAGCTAACCCTTTACGAGCTCCGTGCGACGAAATAAAGTACTCGAGAACACTCAATCCCTCACGAAAGTTCGCCGTAATGGGTGATTCGAGAATCTCGCCAGACGGTTTCGCCATAAGACCACGCAATGCACCAAGCTGTTTAAGCTGTGATTTATTGCCTCGCGCTCCAGAATCCATCATCATAAACAGAGGGTTTAACTCGAAGTTCTTAGGCTCGCAAATGAGTTTAGATAGTTCTTCCGAGAGGATATCGGAAACTTCGGTCCAGATACTGATGATCTTAGAATGGCGTTCACCATCCGTAATGATCCCATCCTCGTACTGCTTCTTGACCACGCGAATTTTGCCATAAGCATTGTCGATCACCTTGAACTTATCTGTTGGGACGCGTACGTCGCATACTCCCATAGAGATCGCGGCCTTAGTTGACTCTGCAAAACCTAAGCTTTTCAAATGATCGAGAAACTGTACGGATGCCTCAAGACCTGCTTTTTTATAGCACTCGAGCACGAGCTCGCCGAGGTTTTTCTTGCGAAGCGAGTAGTTTTGAAAACCAAGTTCCTTGGGAACAATGGTATTGAAGAGAACGCGTCCAGGCGTTGTTTCAATAATGCCATTGAGCAAGCGAAGCTTGATTTTTTCATGGAGTCGCAGCCCTCGGCCTAGTTCATCCCGACGAGCCCCTTCTTTATGCTCTCCCTCGAATGCGTTGTAGCTCCCTCCAGCGGATAGAGCAAGGAGCACCTCTTCAGCATCCCGAAAGATCTTTGTCTTACGGCCGTGTTCTTCTGGAAAATAAAGAGGATCTAACATCAGATAATAAATACCCAAAATCATATCCTGCGATGGTACTGCAACGGGCTTGCCAGAAGAAGGCAAGAAGATGTTATCAGGCGCCATCATGAGAATTTTTGCTTCGAGCTGTGCTTCGATGGAAAGCGGTATGTGGACTGCCATCTGGTCACCGTCAAAGTCCGCGTTAAACGCTGTACAAACAAGCGGATGAATGCGGATCGCTTTTCCTTCGATCAATACGGGCTCAAAAGCCTGTATTCCTAAACGGTGCAAAGTCGGCGCACGGTTAAGCAAAACTGGGTGTCCTTTGATGATCTCATCGAGAACATCCCAAACTTCTTCCGATTGCTTTTGAATCATCTTCTTAGCGGAACGGATCGTATAAACATACCCCAGATCTTTGAGGCGCTTTACAATAAATGGTTCGAAAAGTTCGAGTGCCATTTGCTTTGGCAACCCACACTGATTAAAACGCAGCTCAGGGCCCACGACGATGACCGAACGGCCAGAATAGTCGACGCGTTTTCCAAGCAAGTTTTGACGGAAGCGGCCTTGTTTACCTTTGAGCATTTCGGAAAGGGCTTTCAGAGGACGATTGCCAGCTCCCATAACAGGGTGTCCATGGCGACCATTGTCAAACAAGGCATCCACTGCTTCCTGGAGCATCCTCTTCTCATTGCGCACGATCACATCTGGTGTTTTCAGCTTGAGGATCGATTTGAGGCGATTATTGCGGTTGATCACACGGCGATAAAGATCGTTCAGATCAGATGTCGCAAAACGTCCACCATCAAGGGGAACGAGCGGTCGAAGGTCGGGCGGGATGACGGGCACACAAGCCATGACCATCCAGTCGGGCTTATTCGGCGAAGATGTAAATCCTTCGACGATTTTTAAGCGCTTAGCAAGCTTAATACGAGCCTGCATCGACTTGGTTTTACGCAACTTATCCTTGAGGTCAACAACGAGGATCTCGAGATCTTCTTTCTCTAAAAGGTCGCGGATCGCTTCACCGCCCATCTTCACGGTAAATGCATCGCTACCCCATTTTTCTTGAGCCTCTCGAAGTTCGCTATCAGAAAGGAGTTGCTTTCTCTCAAGAGTAGTGCGACCAGGATCCGTAACAACATGCTCTTCGTAATAGATCACACGTTCCAGATCTGTCGAAGACATGCCAAGAATATTGCCTATGCGGGAAGGCATTGTCTTGAAAAACCAAATGTGAACAACAGGAACAGCAAGGTCGATATGCGCCATTCTTTCGCGACGAACCTTAGATAGGGTGACTTCAACACCGCATCTGTCGCAGACGATTCCCTTGTGCTTAATCTTCTTGTATTTACCGCAAGCGCATTCCCAGTCGCGTTGAGGACCGAAGATCTTCTCGCAGAACAGCCCCCCTTTTTCAGGCTTGAATGTTCTGTAGTTGATCGTCTCAGGTTTTTTAATCTCTCCGCGTGACCACTCATTTCGTATAACGTCATCGGAAGCGATTTTAATCGTCAACTTATCAAACTGAGAATCATTGAATTCATGATCCGTCATGTGAGTATTTCTCCTCGTATCCCTTTACACTTCTGCAGCACTTTCGGTGCGAACATCTAAGCACAAGCCTTGCATCTCTTTGACAAGAACGTTAAAGGATTCAGGTGTGCCGGCAGTAAGGATATTATCCCCTTTGACAATCGATTCGTAAATGCGAGTACGTCCCTGTACATCATCCGATTTGACAGTAAGCATTTCTTGTAGAAGGTGGGCAGCGCCATAAGCTTCAAGTGCCCATACTTCCATCTCTCCAAAACGCTGGCCGCCCATCTGCGCCTTACCACCAAGTGGCTGCTGAGTAACAAGCGAATAGGGACCAATCGAACGAGCATGGATTTTATCGGCAACAAGGTGGCTGAGCTTAAGCATGTAAATATAGCCCACCACAACCCTCCCATCAAAACGCTCTCCGATCCTACCATCGTAAAGATAGGTCTTGCCATCAGACGGAAGGTTAAGCTCTTTTAACATCTCCCAGATGCGCGATTCAGGGAACCCTTCAAAAACTGGGCTCTTTACATAGATGCCTGCTTTCTTTGCAGCATAACCTAGGTGGGTCTCTAACAACTGGCCAAGGTTCATGCGCGAAGGCACGCCGAGAGGATTCAAGATGATTTCAATCGACTGGCCATCAGGAAGGTAAGGCATGTCTGCTTCTGGAACAATTTTAGAAACAACACCCTTGTTACCGTGCCGTCCCGCCATCTTATCCCCAACTTGCAACTTGCGCTTAGATGCGACATAGACTTTCACCTGGCGGATAACGCCTGGATCAAGCTCCGTGTCTCCTTTACGCATAAATTCGACTTCAGTCTTGTGATGCGTTTCGAGGGTCTGCATCGCGACATCGTATTCCCTAAGCAGCTTCTTGAGCTCTACATACTGTTCGTTTTCAGGCATGATCAGGTCATCGACTTTTTCCACCTCTAGCTGCTCGATGATCTCTTGGGTAACCGGTTCCCCCTCGCGAACGATGATATCTCCTGTTTTACGATGCATAATCGGTCCAGGAGCTGGTTCACCAATCATTAAAGCACCCAGTTTCTCGTGAAACTCGAGCATGATCTCTGCTTCTTTATTCTTAAACTCCTGATGGATGTCCTTGATGCGGCTGGCTTCCTCAACAAGCTCGTCGTCTGTCTTGGAAAGACGGTCGCGCCTGCTAAACACCTTCACATCCATGACGACACCCTCTGTTCCTGGAGGTACGGTGAGCGAAGCATCTTTGACATCAGCTGCCTTCTCGCCGAAGATGGCGCGAAGAAGACGTTCTTCTGGAGCCAGTTCCGTCTCAGATTTTGGCGTGATCTTTCCAACCAAGATATCTCCTGGCTTGACTTCCGCCCCAACGCGAATAATTCCATCGTCGCTTAAATTGACGAGAGCCTCTTCTGAGACATTAGGAATATCCTTTGTGATCTCTTCTTTGCCCAACTTTGTGTCACGTGCTGTCAATTCAAATTCTTCGAGATAAATCGAAGTATAGTAGTCTTCGCGCAGCAGTTTTTCTGAAATGATGATAGCATCTTCATAGTTATAACCGCACCAAGGCATAAAGGCTGCCAATACATTCTTGCCAAGAGCGATCTCTCCTTTATCCGTCGCAGGACCATCAGCAATGACATCCCCTGCCTTGACCTTATCACCAACGATGCATAGCGGCGTTTGATTGATACAAGTACCGGCATTTGAACGAAGGAACTTTTTGAGAATGTAAGTCTTTTTGTTCAGAGGGTTATCAAGAGGAGCAATGACGATTTTATAACCATCGACATACTCGACGACGCCATTTTCTTCTGCGACAATCACGGCACCAGAGTCTCTTGCTGAACGCGTCTCCAGTCCGGTCCCGACATAAGGAGCCATAGTCCAGAGCAATGGTACTGCTTGGCGTTGCATGTTAGAGCCCATGAGGGCACGGTTAGCGTCATCGTGCTCAAGGAATGGAATCAACCCGGTTACAATCGAAACTAGCTGTTTCGACGAAACGTCCATATGTGTGATCCTATTCGACTCTATTTTCAGCGATTCCCCTTTGTGACGAGCCCAAACCATCGATTCGCTAAACATCTTATATTCATCGAGAATCGCGGACGCCTGTGCAATAACACAGTTTTCTTCCTGATCAGCCGTCATATATTCGATCTCATCGCTCACAACTCCATCGCGAACAATGCGGTAGGGAGTTTCTATAAAACCAAACTCATTGATCTTAGCGAATGCCGAAAGGGAGGTAATCAAACCGATATTCGGACCTTCTGGTGTTTCAATAGGACAAATCCGCCCATAGTGACTCGGATGCACGTCACGCACTTCAAAGCCAGCACGGTCGCGATTCAGACCGCCAGGTCCAAGAGAGGATAGGCGACGCTTGTGTGTCAGCTCTGCAATGGGATTCGTCTGATCCATGAATTGGGAAAGCTGCGATCTACCAAAAAAATCCTTGAGAACACCTGCTAACCCTTTAGCTGAGACAACTTTTCCAGGGGTAAGTGTGTCCGAGGAAAAATCAAACAAATTGATGCGTTCTTTGATGATTTTCTCCATACGAGCTAAGCCGATACGGCATTGGTTCTGGATTAACTCACCAACTGAACGGACACGACGATTCCCTAGATGATCAATATCATCGACAGCAGCATCTTCATCTCCACGCTTGAGACGAATCAAATACTTAAGAGCAGCAATGACATCTTCTTTACGAAGTGTTACATTCGCCAACGCTTCTTCCGTCGTCTCAAGTCCAAGCTTAGAGTTGAGCTTGTAACGACCTACTCGACCAAGATTGTAACGTTTGGGATCGAAGAATAAGCGCATAATCGCTGAACGCGCATTCGATAGAGTAGCTGGTTCACCAGGACGAATTTTTCGGTAGAAATCTTTTAATGCTGACTCATACGAATCTGTCGGATCTTTTGCAAGCATTTTGATGATAGGGCTCGTCTCATCAGCATCTTCAGCAATCCGCACAGAATTAACACCTGCATCAAGCATGCGCTTAAGCATGGCGGTCGTTAACTTTTCCGACGCTTTTCCGAACACAACTCCTGATCCTTCCTCAACGACATCTTCAGCGAGGATTTTACCAACTAGCTTGGTAAAGTCTTTGTCAGATTTAATCTTGACCTTAACAGTGTTGAAGAACTCTTCTATGATATCAGCATCGGTCGAATAGCCAAGAGTACGAATAAATGATGTTGCGAGCACCTTACGGCGTCGTTTTTTACGATCGATGTAAATGTAAATGAGATCGCTTGTATCGAAAGCACCTTCGAGCCAACTGCCTCGATAGGGAATGATGCGGAAAGAGAAAATGGTTATCCCTTTAGAATGCCGCTCTTCCTCAAAGGAAATACCAGGAGAACGATGTAACTGCGATACGATGACCCGTTCAGCGCCATTGATGATGAATGTCCCTTTGTCCGTCATCACGGGGATCGTCCCCATGTATACTTCTTCTTCTTTAATGCCTGTTTCATCTGTTAGGCGAAACTTCACCTTAAGGGTGACGTTATAGGTGATGCCTCTTCTAATGCATTCCTCTGGATTGTACTTAGGCACTCCTAAACTATAAGACACATATTCAAGGATCGTTTTTTCATCATAAGATTTGATTGGAAAAATTTCAGAAAAAACCTCATGAATACCTGCGATTTCACGCTCGTGCGGTAACCGATCAGCTTGCAGGAACTGAAGATACGATTTGATCTGGATCTCGATCAAATTTGGGAGATCGATGATCTCTTCTTTCTCACGAAAACTCACCCGATTAGGCGGCCTTTTTAGCATCGAACTGGCTCCTCTCGCTTGGCTCTTAAAACTCTCGTTTCGAAACACGCAAACAAAACAATGAGCAGAAGCCTCAATTTGTGAGGCTTCTGCTCTTAGCAGTGGTTAATAGCTAAAGATCTCAGACTAAAGACCTTTTAGTGTTGCTTTGCCACCACCAGCGACGATTTTCTTTTGAATCTCCTCAGCTTCTGCTTTTGGACATGATTCCTTAAGGACTTTCGGTGCACCATCCACCAGATCTTTTGCCTCTTTGAGACCAAGACCTGTCAGCTCACGTACGACTTTGATCACGCCGATCTTTTTTTCAGCAGAAACTTCTTCCAGTGTGACCTTGAAGTCAGTAGATTCAGCAACAGCAGCTGCGCCACCGCCTCCAGCAGCTGGAGCCGCCATCATAACAGGAGCTGCAGCAGCTTTTACGCCCCACTTGTCCTCGAGCATGGTTTTGAGTTTAGACATATCGAGTACGCTAAGGTTGCTCAGCTCTTCGACGATTTGATCTAGATTTTTATGTGTACTCACGGGATAACCTCTCTACAAAAATTCTTTGAATGTTAAAGATCATGTTGTTGCTTCAGATTCTTGACTCTTATTTTCCAAGCAATACATTACGCTGGAAAGGAGAGCTTCTACGGTTGCGAGCGCCTGACTCATCGGAGCTTCAAGCAAGCCGAGGAACTGAGCACGCATTTCATCTTTGCTTGGCAACTTCGAAATTGTTTCGACATCGGCAGCTGAGCAAACTTGCCCATCAAACCTTCCACCGAGAATCGTTAAAACATCTTCGTTCTCTTTAGAGAATTGGAAGATTGTCTTGGTTGTCGCTACTGGATCGCCACTGATGAAAACAACGGCAATATGTCCCTGTAGCGTATCAAGATCAATGGCAACTCCGCTCGCCAGCGCTGCCTTAGCAAAAATTCGCTTACGGACGACTCCAATTCCGCTTCCTTGCTTACGCAACTCATCGCGAAATGCAGCAGCTTTGTTAGGCTCCAGCTTTCGGTAACTCGCTAACACTAGCGACTTTGCTTGACCGATCTTTTCCTGGATTTCATCCAGAAGCAATTGTTTTTCAGCTCTCATCGATTAAGCTCCTTCTGAATCCACGGAACTCAGGTTAATTTTAATCCCCGGTCCCATCGTTGAAGAAATAACGAGAGAACGAAGAAAATCACCCTTAGCCGAGGCAGGTTTTGCGCGAACGACAGCAGCTATAAACACCAGCACATTTTCGCACAATTTTTTCGTTTCAAAGGAAAGTTTGCCCACAATGCTATTGATTACGCCATTTTTATCGCCTTTGAACTCGATTTTACCCGCTTTCATTTCAGCGACAGCTTTAGCAACATCTGTTGTGACAGTGCCGGCTTTCGGCGTTGGCATCAATCCACGAGGACCGAGCACTTTGCCAAGCTTTCCTACCTCACGCATCATGTCCGGTGTAGATATAACTCCATTGAAGTCCATCCAACCTGACTTGATTTTTTCAACCAATTCGTCAGCACCTGCATAATCTGCTCCAGCATCCAAGGCCTCTTTGAGTTTTTCGCCTCGAGCGAAAATCACGAGAACCATGCGTTTTCCTGTACCATTCGGTAATGATACTGTTCCTCGCACTTGCTGGTCAGATTTACGCGAATCGACGCCGGTTTTGAGTGCTACGTCTAATGACTGGTCAAATTTGACCGACGGACACTTCTTTAAAATTTCGACCGCTTCCTCTATCGAATACAGTTTTTCTGTATCGACCAAATTAGCAATCTCCCGAAACCGTTTACTTTTTTTCGCCATGATTTGCTTAGCCTTCTACGATATCCACTCCCATCGAACGAGCTGTCCCCATCACGACCATCATGGCCGCTTCTTCTGAGGTAACTCGCAGATCAGGAAGTTTCTGTTTTGCGATTTGCTGCACTTGCATTTTAGTCAATTTGCCTACTTTATCGCGGTTTGGAACCTTAGAACCAGATTCTAGCCCTAGTGTCTTCAATATAATACGCGAAACAGGAGGCTGCTTGGTAACAAACGTAAATGACTTATCGGAATAGACGTAGATCAAAACAGGCAGGATATCTCCAACCTTGTCTTGTGTCTTTGCGTTGTATTCCTTACAGAACGCCATAATGTTGACGCCTGCTGCACCAAGCGCTGGGCCTATCGGCGGCGCAGGATTCGCTTTCCCCGCGGGAATTTGCAGCTTGATGATTTTTACGAGTTTCTTTGCCATTTTAATTCCTGTTTTTGCTCCTACCCTCAACAAAGGATAAGAGGATTCCTTGGCATGAGAGGCACATGCCAAAACTTCGTTAATCTTTAGGTTTTTTTTTAACTCTCATCCTGTTCAGCAGGAACCAGTTCCACTTGCCAAAACTCGAGATCATCGACACGTGTTTCACGACCAAAGATCGAGACCATTACACTGAGCCGACCCTTATCATGGAAGACTTCTATAACAGTGCCAATGAAATTGACGAAGACTCCGTCAGTAATTTTGACCTTGTCGCCAATCGTAATATTGTGTTTCTGAACAACCCCTTTCTTCTTCTCTTCGAGTTCCTTGAGAATAGCATCAACTTCTCGATCTGCAAGAGGCGTCGGTTTTTCTCCACCGAGGAAATCTATAACACCATTCGTGTTTTTTACGTACATCCATGAATCGTCCGTAAGATTCATCTTAATCAGAATGTAACCAGGCCATAATCTTTTTTCGCTGACCTTCTGTTGACCACGCTTCACCTCGGCTACGTTTTCTGTAGGGACGAGAACTTCATCAAGCAGACCAATCATCCCACTTGTTTCACGATTTTCCTCGAGAGCCTTTTTCACTTTTTTCTCATGGCTCGAGATCACCTGGACAACATACCATTTGTACATCAAATACCCTACCTGGCGAGTTAACCGAAGATCCATCGAAAAAGCAAACCGATCGTAGACAGCGCACCTTTCACAGCAAGGTCGACAATATAAATCCCAACTCCAAATGCAAACGTTGAAATAACCACAGCTTTCGTAGAAAATTTCAACTCTTGCTTAGACGTCCAGCTAACTTTTTTTAGCTCTTGTTTGAGCTCTTCTAAAAAGCGAAAAAGAGACCAGCGGCGTGTCTTTTCCTTTACAACCTCTTCGTCGAGCTTGGAATTCATTAAAGTCGTCACGTATTCTACAACCTACACTAGTTTATACTCGAGTGCGGAGGGATTCGAACCCCCGACCGGCGACTTTGGAGATCGCTGCTCTACCAGCTGAGCTACACACCCACTACGAACACCTAAATCTTACAACCTTAGTCGCAAGATCAGGTTGAAAAAGGCCCTAGAGTCCCCTCTTCAGGCCCTTATTTCCCAAAGACCTCAATTACTTAAGGATCTTTGTCACTGTACCGGCACCGATCGTACGACCGCCTTCGCGAATCGCAAAACGCATACCTTCTTCCATAGCAACTGGGTGAATCAATTCTGCTGTGAGTTCAACATTATCGCCCGGCATGACCATTTCTGTGCCTTCTGGCAAGGTTACAGAACCTGTTACATCCGTCGTGCGGAAATAGAACTGTGGACGATAGCCCGTAAAGAAGGGCTTATGTCGACCACCTTCTTCTTTTGTCAGAACGTAAATCGTGCCCTTGAATTTCGTATGAGGCGTACATGTTCCAGGTGCTGCAAGAACCATCCCGCGCTCGATGTCGTTTTTCTCGATGCTGCGCAACAAAATGCCAACGTTCTCGCCAGCACGTGCTTCATCCAATACTTTATTGAACATTTCGAGACCGGTAGCGACCGTTTCGCGCGTTTCGCGAATACCAATGAGCTGAAGTTTGTCGTTGACTTTGACAATACCACGCTCGACTCTTCCTGTAGCAACTGTACCTCGGCCTGAGATCGAGAATACGTCTTCAACTGGCATGAGGAATGGTTTATCTACTTCACGAACTGGTGTGGGGATCTTTTCATCAACAACATCCATAAGCTCTACAATTGCTTTCACATATTGCGGATCGCCTTCCAGCGCCTTAAGAGCAGACCCTCTGATGATGGGTACGTCTTTGTAACCTTTTGCTTCGAGAAGCTCGGTAATTTCCATCTCAACGAGGTCGACCAACTCCTGGTCGCCGGCACCAATCATGTCCATCTTATTGAGGAAGACGACAATAGAAGGAACGCCGACTTGACGCGCAAGGAGGATGTGTTCCTTTGTTTGCGGCATAGCACCATCAGTAGCTGCCACGACGAGAATAGCCCCGTCCATTTGCGCAGCACCGGTGATCATGTTTTTTACATAGTCCGCGTGGCCTGGGCAGTCGACGTGCGCATAGTGACGCTTCGCTGTCTCATACTCGACATGTGTCGAATTAATTGTAATTCCCCGCGCTTTTTCTTCTGGCGTATTATCGATGGAAGCATAATCGCGATATTTCGCTCCGCCTTTTTCTGCGAGCACTTTAGTGATAGCAGCTGTAAGGGAAGTTTTGCCGTGGTCGACGTGACCGATCGTACCGATGTTGACGTGCGGCTTATTTCTTTGGAAGGTTTCCTTGGCCATTCTCTCCTCCGTTAGGATCCTCTATAAAAAGGTGACGTTTGATATGTTTTGTTTCGTTAGCTTTGTTGCCCAAGAAAGGAATCGAACCTTCGACCACTTGCTTACCATGCAAGTGCTCTACCACTGAGCTACCTGGGCTTAATTACCGCCGGCTGCTAACATCAAAGCTTTCTAGCTTAAGCAGCAGTGCATATTAAATCAAGAGACAATTGGATACACCCAATACATCTCTAATTTTTCAGTTAAGAACCTCGTTGACGTAGGGCACTTACTCAGCAAAACGATAAACTTTATTTTTGCCGATAAACAATCCGCGCTTTCGTCAAGTCATAAGGAGACATCTCTACTGTAACGATGTCACCAACGAGGACGCGGATATTGCGCATACGCATTTTGCCACAAAGATGCGCCATTACATTCATGCCGTTTTCCAGCACGACACGAAAGGTCATATTGGGCAAAAGCTCTTCGATGGTCCCATCGACTTTAATTGTATCTTCCTTAGGCATAGGCTATCAAAAACACTTTACAAGCACAGAATGATGAATATGAAACACGATACTAGGCATTTAAGTCAACGATTGTTAAAATCCTGCAGCATGAAAACGGATGTTTGCTCATGCTTGCAACGACAATCAGAACTTTTAGAGCGCTTTTCTTTTTTACCTGATGAACGGAGTCGCTACGAACTCATCATACAAATGGGTCGCGATCTTACCAAACATTGCCGAAAAGAACTCGCTCTCCTCCAGAATCTCGTGGCAGGCTGCCAAAGCGAAGTTTTTCTTTGTACAACACTCGTAGAAGAAAAAATTTTTTTCGAATGTTATTCTGAAGCGTTAATTTCTTCCGGCCTTGTGGCGCTTTTGTTTTTCATTTATCAAGGAGAAAATCCAGATATTATTCTCACCTGTCCCCCCACTTGCTTTGAGCAAATGGGCATTCATGCCAGCTTAACACCTGGGCGCGCCAATGGTTTAGCAAGCATATACTTGCGCATGAAGCAAGATACATTGCATCTTCTTTTAAAGAAATAATTACTTATAAATGGCTTGCTTAAATCGAATTGATCGATTTCTTTCTTCTTTAGATAATTAAAAGCATCTATTAGAATATGTGCATCAAAAGAATTAAGGTGTTCATGATGACAGCTATTCCCCCTATCTCAAAAAACACCTTGACTAACCTTGTGCCCCCTGCCCCTCTCAATAACCGTTTCGAAGTTCTACCAAAAGATATCCTTGCATCTACTGCCAAGTGGGAAAGCTTTTGGAAAGTCGCCCGCGTAGTCAGTCTCGTTGGTTGCACTGCTATCGCCCTAACCGCTGGCGCGTTCATTACTGTTTGGAACCCAGAAATAATTTTTTATTTTTCCATTGGCTGCGCAGTCTCTGTATCTTCCTTATACTCGATCATGTCGTATTTCGACGAAAAAATTGCATCGTGCCAGCAAGACATCGATAAATATGAGCGCATCAAGACAATTTACGATCAACTCGTCAAAAATAAGCCTAAAGATCTAGTGAAAAACTTTTGCCGATCTGGGATCACACGCAGCAATGTTAGTCACTTCTCGGCCATTGATGGCGGCTTCAAAAAGCTTGCTGCCGGGCTTGCTTATCTTCACTATACGAATCAACAATCGATTATGCTCAGCGAGCAAATGGAAAAGCACCGCCAGATCGCAAGCACACAAAAAGAGCCTAGTCAAAGACGAGCCTACGCATACAGGGCTGCTGCGTTAGATCAGGCGAGCTATCTCAGTCGCATCCATGCTGCCTATGATTTAGCCTTGTTGAAAAACCCTTTCTACCAGAAGAAACTCGAAGACCTAGGTTCTATCCAAGAGCGTGAGCCCCAAAATATGCTCATCGACCGTCTCTATGCAAACTCTCAGGATGTTTTTTACTTCCACAACCCGAAAAAGGCGCCTCTTACCTTCCAAGAACTCGCCAATTCCCTCCAATCTATCCTCGACAGCCCTAAAGGCGAAAAATCTGGAGCTATCCATAAAATCAGCCGCCAGCTCCTGACCGCATAAATTTTAAGCTCTCTCAAGTTAAGGCAAAGAAGTAGGATAGGAAGGTTTACAATGCGTTTCTTTGACCCTTAACAGCATAAAAAGAGAAGCAATCAAGCACACTGGAAGGGTCAAAAAGGCGGCTTTATAAGCGCTCACTGAATAGATTCTCGCTCCTTCAATTAATTTCCCATTCCATCCCGTATCAAGGAACTTGCCTGTTAAAGGATCTGAAAAAGCCCCAAGAAGAGCATCGAAAGCGTTCATAAATCCGATAGCCGTGGCCGCAAGAAGGGGTAAATTAATTTCACGGATCATCGTAAAACAGAGCAAAAAGCTACTGATTGAAAAACCAAAAATAAACAGTAAAAAAGCAAGCGCGTACGTAGAAATACCATGCACGTAAATAACTGTGGATATTGCGATGAGCGCAATAATAGTTCCCCACAACATGACAACCCGTCTACGACCAAGCCAATCAGAAAACAAGCCAAAGACGGGGGCTCCGACAGCAAAGCCAATAAAGATAAGCGATACCATTTGAGCTGATATGTTTTGTGACAGCTCGAATGCCTCCGTGATAAAAGAAACTCCCCATAGTCCTCCGAATACCATTACAGGCGCAAAGGCAAAGCCACTATAGGCTGAAAGCCACCAGGATTGAGGATTTTTAAAGATCTGTTTGATGCCGTTAAAAAAAGAAATTTTATACGATACGATGTGTCTTTCTTTAGCATGATCTCGAGATCTATCTCGTACAACAACCCAAAAAATGGCTGCTAAAACAAGTCCACTCAGACCGATTACCTCAATTGCTTGACGCCATTCCATCTTTTGAATGAAAGCTGCCAAAGGAGCTTGTCCCCCTACAGCCCCGAGCATAGCCATTGTCATCATTAGACCTGTCATAAAAGCAAAATGTCTAAAGGGAAACCAGTTTGCGATAAGTTTCAGGCAATTGACAGCAGCAAAAGCTGCACCGGCACCTGTTAAGAAGCGACCTATCCCTGCTAGGAGTAGTGAATCCGCGCCAGAGAAAATGAGACTTCCTACCGCGCATAAGGCTATGGCAAGTGTTGTAGTTTTCCTAGGTCCAAATTTATCCAAAAGCAGTCCTGCTGGAATTTGTAGAAGCAGATACGCATAAAAATAACAAGCAGCTAAATTGCCAAGTTCTACCCCATTAATATGAAAAGTTTTCATCAACGTTCCAGTCATAACGCTCGGAGAGACTTCAAGGGCATATTTGTAGAACATAAAAAGCGCACTAAGAAGCCAAATGGACCAAGCACGGACAGGATAAGCTAATTTTTCGTAGGTGGATGTTTTTGTCATAGGTGTATTCGGTGATAAATTCGTTCGTCATCATTCAAAAAATTCATGCTCAACATTCTGCATGTCAAGAGCAATTTTTATAAAGACGATTTTTTACTGAGCCATCCCTGCTATAGGTTTTTTTTATGATTGTTCAAAACTAAGCCTTTAGAGACTCCTTTTTCGTCTTTCGAAAGAAGTTCTAATGAACGTTTGCTCGCAAACAAATTATGCAAGATGCCTAATACGCTGGTTTTAAATAAGATACAAAATAATGGGGTGTGACAAACCCTCGTTCTTCGCGTCTGTCACAGCGTTTTTTTCCTGCCGTTTTTGGTGGAACATTTCATAGACGTATTAAAACAAGACTACGCTGGAATAATTTCGCTGCGATAGGCGCGAGGAACGAGCGTTTGTCACACTCCACAAAAATACCATTGATTTTTAAACATAAGAACGCTAAATTTGTTGGCGTTTTGGAACATATTGAGCAAAAAGTTCCCCCGTTTTTCAAGCATCTGTTGGTTTTTAAGAATTGAAAGGTATAGCCAGTGTGCTTTCAAAAACATATATGTGAGGAGCCAGATGGAACAACTTCAGAATGCAATGTGAGGCTGTTTTGCTCCTTTGGGGTGAATTTTGCGTATTTTTTGATTCAGCCATCTAGCTTCTAAAAGGCCGATTTAAGAAAGAGAAGAACCCATGAGTTCCTTGATCCCCCATTCACCAATAGCCCCTAGAATTGAACGTCTCGAAACCTTTCTCAAGGCCGTCCGGCATAGCAAAGACCGCACTAAAGCCTTTCAAAAATTGGATGCAAACGAACGCATAACGATTGTTGGATCGAAGAGTATAGCCAGCAAGAAAACCATTGCTTGGGACGGCATTGGAAATAAAACGCTTGAAAGACGTGTGCAGCGCTTGATGGAAGAGGCTGTCAAAAAACTATTCTCTGCAAAAACCGTAGCAACGAAGCAGCCGCACAATGCAGGGAAGAAGCTAGAAAGACAAACTAAAATTAAAGTAGAAAAAGCAAGAAGACACAGTCTGTGTTATGCTCTTTTCGAAAAAGCAAAGCCGTATATCGATATTCCATCGAATCGCAAAGGTCTACCCCAAGCTTCTAGTGGTAAAACGCCCGTTTATTTACCAAAAGAGTTGCCTATCGTCTTAAAAGAGAGCGGCTCTCCGCAAAATCAGAAGCGGTTTGATCAAATGAAACAGGGTCGTGAGATATGCGAGCAAAGTGGTTATGAGAACCTTATCATTCCAAAAGCACGCGTGTATGGAAATTTTATTGTCGAAAGTAGATTGCCTATTACTGAGCATGGGACGAAAGAACAAATTGGACTTTATATAGAAAATCGTGAGCGATTTACAAGTGCAATAAAAGAATTTACAGGATTTCTTTGTCAATCAACCCTTAACGATATCAGAGGCGGAACTAATGATGCTTATGAAACATTATCCGAAACGCCTCTAGGTCGCTATGATAACATCGCTTTATATTTAGAAGAAGATCAAGGAAAGATTGGATTAATTGATTTGGAGAGATTTACACCTGAATGTAGTAAGCAGGGAAAAAGGTGGTGTTTTTTTAAATGCCGAGCCGCTGTTAATTTATTTCCTTATCATCTAGATGAAATTTTGGATACAGCCAAAAAATTCGATCCCAATATTCATAAGTATCGAAAAGATTTAGAAATAGATAGAGATGGATCATTAAAGCGTTTTAAATTAGTTTATGATGATCATTTGGATTTCATCGTGAAAAAAAATATTACAATAAAAAATCCATTAGAGCTAGTGGAAGTAAACTCTACCAGGAAAGAAAAAATAAAAAATACAGTAGTATTATTAATGCGAAAAAATCATGCTGACGTGTGGTTTAAAAATTGTCTAGGTAAACAACCCGAGGAAGTTTTAGCACTTTTCGAAAAGTCTTTTCCAAAAATATTAAATTTAATAACCGATTTTTTATCACAAAACTTAAAAAACTCAATAAATATAACTGAAGAAACTATTTCATCTTATAGACAGCTTCTTTCTTGTAGAACAGTGCGTTTCGGAAGCTCTAACGCATTCTATCAAGACTTACAAGAAAAAATAATATCCGAGTTGCAAATGCTGGAAATAAAAGATAAATTTAAAAAAATAAGCTTTACATCGTTGATTATTCAATGCGTTTTTGAAGAACTAGCAAAAAGTGGAGAGATAGCATATTATAATCCTAGGTTTGGATATGATGGATATGCCACACAATGTGCGTTCTATTAATCGAGATGTATACCGGAACAACCTGAAGAATCAGGTTTTTGACAAGAAAGCTCTTCGAAATTCTTGTCTGGAGCGAGAGACCATTGTTCGAGAACAAGGCTCGAGTGAAGACAAGAATTGTGAAGTAAAGCCGACGCCGTCAGAAACCGATTCTTCAGGTTGTTCCGGTATATATAGAGGAATCGATTTGGCAAAGCGGATTGGAGCTCAAGAAGGTCGCAGGGAACATGGGCGCGCCGCATGTTACCCGACATGTCTCTAATCCCCTCTCCCAAAATCTCCCAACCCCTCCCCAAAGTCTCGCAAAAACTCTCTTTACCTTAAGCTAAAAAGACGTAGTCGTCTTGCTCGCCGCCGATGACATGGGCTTTACCTTCGCGGTCGATGAGGAGATCATTTTCGAGCCGCACGCCAAACTCACCCGGAAGATAAATTCCCGGCTCGCAAGAGGTGCAGGTCCCCTTCAAAACCGGCCTATCGTCGTTGGTCTCCAGACTATCGAAATGTGTCCCAGGACCATGCACATCCGTCGAAATATTATGGCCAGTACGATGGATGAAATAATCGCCGTACCCGGCTTCTATGATGACTTTTCGGCATGCTTGATCGACCTCATAACCTTTGACGTTGTCCCCTCGCGCCATTTTTTGGCGGATAAACTCGGTTGCCGCTTTCTGCGCCTTGCGAACGATAGAAAAAATCTCCTCCTGTTTGGGTGTAGGCTTTTTCGCTGCAATTCCCACCCGTGTAACATCAGCATAAATTGCGCCGGGCGCTTTCTTTTTGCACCACAGGTCGATCAGGACAAAATCGCCTAGTTTAATTTTAACGGGCTTTTTGGGGTTTGGAGTAAAATGGGGATCCGCACTGTCGGCATTGATTGCACAATGAGGAGGCGCATTCGCGATGCAATCGTGACGCTCAAACACCTCGAGGATGATTTTCTGCACATCGCAATCTGTGATGACTTGTTCTTCTTTTAATGCCTGTCGAATGGCCGACCATGCTTTTTCAAGTGCCATCTCAATCACTTCCGCAGCTTCTTTGAGAGAGTAGATTTGCTTGTCGTCGATCACACTCGAATATTCTTGTAAGAACGGCGCCGAACTGATCACCTGAACGCCGAAACTCTTTACAAGATCCATCGTCCCAGCATCCACTTTTGAAATATAAGGAACAGCGCAACGTTCGGAATATTCCATAGCAATGACCTTAAGGGACACGAGAAGGTCTTTTAGCGCTTTCTCCAGCTCTTGCCACCGCAGGTAGACCTGCTTATCCCCTGGAAAAGGTTCCAAAGCCTGTTGTTCAATCCGATGGACTATTTTAACGGGCACGCCTTTAGCCGGTATCCAATAAAAAAACCGCCTCGTCAGATTTCTTTGTAAGGGAATTTCGAGAAATTCTAATGCTAGGGGATTGTTTTTTTGAAAATCGTAAAGAAGCCAACCATCCACATGATGGGCTGCAAGCAGCTTTTGCACGTGGGCAATTTTTTCAGAAGCTCGCATCATTCAACCTAGTGATACAAGCACTGGATTAAAGCAGATGCAGCAACAATTCGCAATACTTGGAATGGTTCGCCAAGCACCTCGAGCAAAAAGGGCACTGCTGCGGGACTGCCACTATGCCCTAGAGCTTCAAGAATCTGAATTTTTCTCTCCCTCTTAGCTTCAGGATAGGCTTTCATCAGCAGATCGATGCCGCTGCCCTCTTTACCCCAAATTGCTAAAATGAGAGCTGCTTCAAGCTGGACCTCTTCTTCCGGGTCTTTTAAGAGGAATTTGAGCGCTTCCACACCTTCTTCTTCGAGTTCCTGAATCAACGTCCCAGCTGCAGAGCCAACGAGTTGCGCTTGTCCCGATTTCAAGAAGTTTTTCACAGCCTCTAGAGCTTTTGGATACTGAAGCATGCTCAGCAATCCCAATAAATCGAGGCGCACCAATCGATCGACGATGACGGGGTAGTTCGCGATATGTTCGATATGGCGTACACGGCTAGGGGCTAACACACGAAAGACTGGATGTGAGGTCGAATCCCACATCCAAAGGTCGTTTGGCTCAGATGAATGGAGTTTTGTCACAGGCTCTTTGTTTAGTTCTCTAGCGATTTCCAAGCAACTTAGAACCAAATCCTCTCGTAGCCCAATCAATCCAAGCGCTAGGTTCAATCGGACAAAAGGATCTGTTGAAAGGCGAAGACGCTCTTTAGCGATTTCCGTACCATTGCGCCCACTTGCAGCAATGGCCGCTGCAGCTAGACGCCTTGACGCCGGAGAAGCACCCTCCATAAACTCGACCAGCACATCACCTCCTGCAGCATCCCCCTGTCGAAGGTGGAGCCAGCCTGCGCTGATCGCTACATTCGGCACAGGATCCTTGCAAAGGGGCGCAGTCTGTTCTTTTCTCTGGATTTCTAGTAGTCCTAATGCCGACAAACAGGCGATACGAACATCAGGAGAAGGATCAGCAAGCAGAGGGAGTAAATCATCGACCAACTTTTTTAGTTCCAATTGCACGACGATCTCGCAAGCTAGTTGCCTTAGACCTGCCCGCTTAGATTGAATGAGTTTTAACAAATCATTTCTTGAAATCGTCTCGTACAGCGATGCAAGAGTACTAATCGACAACGCCTTTTCTTCGTCCAATTTACGATCGCTGGCAACAATCTTCTCGAGAAGAGGGCGCGCCTCGCGCATTTTGAGTTGACCTGCCGTTTCAATAGCAGTGAGTCGGACATACCACACTTTCTCTTCTTTGATGAGGCGAAAAATCTCCTTGCGTAGAGGCTCATCGCCCATATGTCCTGCTAACTTAAGAGCCAAGCTGCGTAAAATAGCGTTCGAACTTTTTAATTCTTTGATAAGAGCCGGAATGGCACGGGCATCATTCGTCAAAGCCGATCCTAAAAGAGCGTTGAGCCTGACGAAGAGTTGTGGCGAATGTTGGCCTTTCTGCAGGGCTGCCCAAGCTAATGTTTCCAATAAGTGGCGATTTTCCTGCTCATTTTGGCTCAAATCGACCAACTGCTTACAAAGCATAAGCGCCTCGGCCTCCTTGCCCTTTTCGCATAAAGCCTTTAAGTAGGCTTTACGCACCGCAATCGATTCGGGGAACCGTCTTAATGCCTCCTTCGCTTCTTGGATTGCTCCTTCGACATCATGGATGGTAAGATGGTATTTTATTCTCGCAGCAAAATCAGTCTCCTCGTTCGCCTTCGTCTTGAGGCTACTTTCTTCATCTGCTGAAAGAAGCCCACATGAACAGACTGCAAAAGCTAAAACTTTAGCTAAAATAAAATGCTGGTTCTTCATGCAAGATGATGTAACGGGCGACCGCCAATGAGATGAAAATGGAGATGAAAGACGACCTGTCCAGAACCCCGCCCATTATTTGTGAGCAACCGATACCCATCGATGACTTTGAATTTTTTGGCTAACTCTTGGGCTACCTCGACAATCTCGCCTATTAGGGGCAGATCCTCTTTACTTACAGATTGTAGATCAGCGATCTCTTTTTTAGGCATGATCAGAATGTGAACAGGAGCAACAGGAGCAATGTCTTTGATCGCTAGAATTCGATCATTCTCAAACACCTTTTCCGAGGGCAGCTCGCCAGCTATGATTTTTCCGAATACGCTATTAGACATCCATTCCTTTTTCCAATGTATAGTTTAATGCTTCCAAAGCATCTTCTTTTGATTGCCAAACCGAGATGAATCGACCTTTATGGCAAAAAATAGCTCCGGAAATACCAGACTCTCGTTTAAGATCCTCGTCGATCAACCCGGCCCACTCTTTGGGCAAAGGCATCCGAACTAGCATTTTTCGTTCATTATCAGGTGGGATACCGCGCAGCTTCCAGTAAGGGCCTGATGGCATGATAACGAATAAAGCTTGGTGCTTTTCCCCGCCTAAGTCAAAAAAACTATCCATCCATGGCATAGCCTCATCGAAGATCAACGCAGGCCCATCATGGGCCATGCATTCCTCTACCTTGGCCCTGCAAGCACGAATGTATCGCAATCGTTCTAAGAGGCGTTGGAGATGGCCCAATACAAAATCGAGCGCGTCTTGAAACGCTTTTTCGTGAATGTCCTGGTCAGCGTCATAGGCTACCGGCACGAAATTCGATACAACCTGCGAAAAAGAGCAATGGCCGATCAGCGGAAAATCGCGACCATTATCAATCGCATCAACCCCGAGGAGTAATGAATGATTAAAATATTGATAGATCGCATCATCAATGATCCCTTGCTCCTTGAGATATTCCCATACCATTCCGGCACTGCTTAAGTCGCCGTGATAGTCAGACTGATGATGGTCGAAACGCTTGAGGGCCGGATCGTAAACGCCGCCGACATCGCAAACATATTCGCACTTCGCAAGTTTTTCTGGTTCTCTCGTTCGCACGACTTTGTCACGATCGATCTGTTGGAAAAGTAAGAGTAAGGCGCATGCCGTTACCTCATCGGCATGAAAACTCCCATCATGGGTAGCGAAGCTACGAGGAACGATCTCAGGCTTCATAGTGACCATCAATGACGAAAATGGTCCATAGTAAATGATTGTCTTGTTATTATCAAGATTTAGAAAAAACAATTGCTATGTACTTTTTTTCCGACTTTTACGATCTGGTCACCCCCGACGGAGCTATCACAGAGCTTACCCCTGTCAAAGGAGATCGTGCACAGGCAGTGGTTGTCATCAAAAACATCTCTCCAGCCTTTATTGGTCACCAACTCCCTAAAGAGCTGCTCTCATTCAATATCAAAAGTAGTTTGGCTCAACTTGGAGTTGATGGCATCAGCACGGAAATAGAACTCGACCCAAGAAACTTTTCAGCGAAGATCCAAGTCGAACTTCAGGCTATTGGCCCCCTAGCGAAAATGTTACTCCCTTTGCTTGAACCAGGTGCTTACATTGGAAAACTCTTCGCAGCTGATGATCGCCGGCTAGTGCGTGACCCTGAGTATCTTACTCGGATGTTCGGTCGCTCCGATCGTCAGGGACGTCCTCTCCTCTCTTTGGGTGGGTTGCAGGGTGGTGATCATCTCGTTCTAGAAAAAGTCGATGGCAGAACTGTTGCTTATCTATCTCTTTTAAATGGCTCCGTGGGTTATGACCCATCAACAGAAGGCTTTCTTCCCACGTTAGCCAAAGCACTTAAGCAGCCATCGATACGCACGCGCACCCTAGTGCAGCTACACCAGGCCTGGCATCCAAAAGAACCTCCTGTAGCCAAATCAGATGATATCCTTCTCGTACGCACTTTGCCCTTGCACGTCCGTACTGTCTTTGCCAAAGTCGTCGACTCTCTTCTTCCTCTAGGCATCCGCCATACGAGCGCCTCCGTTTTACAACCTGATACCAAGGCCTCTGGGGATATCTATGAATTGTTCGGCTCTTCTGATAACGCTTTAGCCGATATGCCCTTGGAGTTTTATACACTAGAACCTTATCGGGAATATGTCTTTTTTTCCGATCGCGACCAACTGCAAACCTGCCTGGAGGATCCTAAATCTCTTTTCCAGGCATTCGATAGCGCACCAGCTCCTAGCCATCACCTGTGCGCTACTTTCATTGTAAAGGGTACTCAGCTCCTCAACCTCAAACCCGATGATTGGATCACAACCGATCCTAAGCCTAACCAATTTCCCGGGCTCATCCATCCAAGTCGTCAAGCCCTCATGGTCGAGCGCTACATCCAGCAACAGCCAAGCTATCTCTTCCTTAAAGCGATTGAAGAGGGGCGCATCACTAGTCAAGGCATCCTTCTTACTCGCTATTTTCCTTCTCCTCTGATGAAGCGAATGCTTCTCGGCGACCAAATCCAATCTTTCTTAAAAGGCCTCTATTTTGAAATCCCTTCTCTTAGTCACGGACAATTCTTCTCGCACGAAGATCGCTCCCTTTTACATGATTTAGCCAAATTCGCTATTCCTGTTTTTTGGGTCGATCGTAGTTCAAACAAGATATTGCAATATGTTCCCAAACCAGAAAAAGATTCTGGCATGTTTGTTCCCCTAGAACACGTGCAAAGATTTCTTGATGCCACAACGTTTGGGCTCTATGGATCTAACCTTCTGGAAGGAACTCAAGAACAACATCTCCAGGAATTCATGGCAGGTGTACTCTCTATGCGCAGTGAATTCGACCTCCCCCTTTTAAACCCTCTTACACCCATTGCTATGGTCACAGGCGGCGGTCCTGGTACGATGGAGATCGGCAATCGCGTAGCTAAATTTCTTGGTCTTCTTTCATGTGCCAACATCGTTGACTTTGCCAATAAAAAAGAGAGCGTCCTCAACGAGCAAAAACAAAACCCCTACATCGATGCCAAAATGACTTATCGATTAGATCGCCTAGTCGAGCGGCAAGCTGAATTTCATCTCGATTTTCCGATCTTCCTAGCTGGCGGCATCGGTACGGACTTCGAATATGCTTTGGAAGCTGTCCGCCGTAAAGTGGGAGCAGCACCCGCTTATCCTGTATTTCTCCTGGGAAATCAAGACTATTGGCGCAGCAAAATCACCTCGTGTTTTCAAACCAACCTCGCTACCGGCACCATTGCCGGTTCTGAATGGGTAAGCAACTGCTTTTTCTGCATTGAAAATGCGTCTCAAGGCCTACAAATTCTCCGGCAATTCTTCAGCGGCACTCTCGCGATTGGAAAGAACGGCCCTATCTATGAAGACGGTTTTGTTATTCCTTCTACTATTAAGTAGCAGAAATATCGGATCCCTCTGATGTATCATCGTCCCCAATGACTAGGGGGAATCTATCGTACGCACGGCTCCTATGCAGCGACATATTGGAGGAAGTCGGGCTTTTTTCTAATGCATCAAACGTAGCACCTATAAGCTGCATATGCTTCGGCGCCGTGCTTGACTGTGATAGGCTCATACAATAAAGCCTTCGAAAGTCTTGATAATTGCTTACTCCTCTTGATCGCCCCCTGTGGCGTTTGTGGCTATCTTCTTTTGAGCGCTCTTTTCCTTCTGAAATTTCTTTCGAACCCCGCCCTTGGCTTCTTTCAAATTCTTCAGCAATGGAGAAAAGCAATTTATATTGATCAAGATCAAGCTGCGTAATCCGCTTTTGAACGAAGTACCCCAATGTAGCCCATCCATAAGGCTCCTGTAATTGATATTCCGCTTGTTTCAAATACTTCATCACTCGACGATTTAACTCATCACGACTAATTCTCTCCAACTTCTCATTTTGCAAATCCCTCTCAACTGAATTGGCTATCGCCCCTGCCATTACGTCACTTATAGGATCCTCATAAGAGGAATAAGGGAGCTCTTTGATTTTTGAGAACATTTTCTGCTGATCGAACTTTTCCTTACCCTTGGTCACATCGCCACCTGTAATATAAACGAGGCGGCGCTGCGTAACATCACGATCGGTGTTGAATTCAATTTTCGGATCCCTTTCCGAAGTTTCCACGCTTACATAGATATCATAGAGACGCACTGCACTCAAAATTGCTAGTGCTCTCGGTTGTAATGACGTGATATCTTCGACACTCTTTTTTAATGCCTCGTATTGCCCTAGCGTTAGCTCATCGCTAATAGGGGCGCTCAATGGAATACCCTTGTTTGAAAAGGTTACGTCAACATTTTGCTTTCCTGACACGGTAGTGAGTAATCGCTTGAACTGCTCCCAAGTTTGAGCATTTTTTTGCAATTCACTCGCGCTAAAGCAGCAGGACCAGCGACTTCTGCGACTGATCTCAAACCGCCGGTTAGATGAGTTAAAAACGATTCGATCACCATCTGTAAGCTTTTTTTTCCTAGTACAACATCCTCCTTTCTGGTACTGCAATCGAAGATCCGGTATCGTAATTGGTTGTGCCATAAGCAGTTCCTTTATTGAAAATCTGGGGAAGATTAAAAAAATAAGTAGAATATGTAAACAAAAAAAATGTTGACAACTTCAAGAGCTATTTCTATCCGTTCTAAATCAACTATAGGAACTTTGTAACCCACTTTAAGCACACAGGGGGTATTTTCTTGAAAAAACCTTAGAGACTGTTAAAGGATTTGGGTTTCGTCGATTTTCGGAATTATTTGGGTCGAAACTCGGCTCAAAAGAATCCGGAAATCGACAGAAACCAAATCCGTTAACAGTCTCTTAGATTAGTAAAGACACGTATGGATTGTCTCGAGCATTTTTTTATAAGCAGAGAGATCTACTTGATCTTTTTTATAGGGGCTGGAAGGCAATGTTCCATGAATTTCAGTCAGTTTCTTTTGGCTGCACGTAGCGATCTTAGAAAGCCCACTAACTATCCCCTTTTGAATGCTTTGAAGAGCTCGATTCTCGTCTAGAGCTTCTTTGACTGACTCATCTAAAGCATCAAAGATATCCTTGGCAGATTGTGAAACTTCTCCTGGTTTAGAAGCGACCTCTTTGGCGATTGTTTTCACCTTCTTAAATGGGTCGGCTTGCTCGATGAAAGTAGTCTTAGGAGATTCTTGGAGTGATAAAGAAGCCACCTGATCGATTCCCACTGCGCCTATACATTGATTTTCTTCATCTTTTAAAACCATCACATTCGCCAAATTCCCCATGCCTATAGTCGGTAGTCGATCTTGATAGTAAAGCAACAAGTCTAGGGCAGCCATTTGTCCAATCTCAAAGAGCACTTTATCATAAAAAAGATCAGAATTTTTTCTCAGAGAGGCCTCGACATCCTTAGCTCTCAGATCTTCCAACGTGACTCCCGGCACATAGGTCATAATACTAAACTGTCGAGGAGCACCTTCTTTACATTTCTCTTGGAAGATAGAATTCTTATCGAGGACCTTTTTAACTTGTGTGAAAGTCACCTCATCTTTTCCAGCATCGATCAGGTGGGCAGTTGGTGTTTTAATATGCAAGGTAGACGCTAATTCTGCAGCAAACGCTTCTTGTGCGGGTTTATCCCCCGCTTTGACCACAAGTTTTAGCTTAGCGCCTTTAAACATCCCTTCTACAAAGAAGACTCCATGATACCCTTCGCCATATCCCACTACCTTTGCACCTTTGAAGAACTCTTCAAGCTCAAGTTTTGATGGAAGAGTACCTATTTCAGATTTCGTTCGACCCGCCTCACATTTTTTTCGAAGACCGTCGATATAGTCCATAAGGCAAATGGCCCCCACTTCAATCTGTGCTCTAGTCCCTTCGGGAATCGTTTTATATACCTCATCAAATCCCTCCTTGGAATAGGCTTTTTCAAAGTGTCCTATCAAGATTCGATTTTCTTTGATATTTTTTTCGCGTTTCTTACAGCACTGTTCCAATTCCGTGTATTGAGATCCTAACGACTCTTCGGTTTCGGCTAAAGTTTGCAGCTCCGAGGCTCTACGCTCTAAAAGCACTTGGTTGATGACTGACTCAGAGACCCCTATCCTTTCAAGTGTCTTAGGGTTGGCCGCTTTGACCTTGGCAACAAGGAGGCTCTGACATTTTTTTCTCAATGGGGCTTCATGCTCAGAAAGCTGCTCTTCTCCTTTTACGAGCTTTTGCTTCATTGAAGAACCGATTTTTTCGCATACCATTTTCAAAGTATCTAGCCCATACTCCGAAACTAACTTGTCGATAATATCCTTATTTTTCGATTGAATTTGTTCAAAAGAACGTTCCTCCACCTGTTCAGGTTTTGCAATCTGAGGACTGCTACTGATAATTGAAGCTAAGGACATGGTTTTAATTCAGTTTTATTTATTATTAATTTAGTTAGTTAACATATTAATATATATTTTATCATACGCTACAATTATTTTGTATATAATTTTAAATAGTTTATAACCAACTATTTGCATAACAAGAAATAGCTTCTTTTTATTTCTAGATAAATGGTAGAATTAGCCCGATTTAATCCTGGACTTATGTATGAGTCAGACTGTAACGCAAAGACATTCAGCTCTTCCCCATGCTCTGAATGAGCTTTATGCAGGGAGCTATGATGGCTATGTACAAGGCTTAAAGATCTTGGGCAAAGAATTCCAAGTTATTTATCCCGAGCTATATCAGTTACCGGAGCAATGGCTAAGGCTTAAGGGGATAGAACGAGGTAAGCTGCTCATCATTCAAAAAAGGGCCTGCCACATCCTCAAGACTCTTCTCAAGCATCCCAAAATGGAAATTACTTCCGACCAAGCTCTAAAGAACCGACTGGCTACCATCGAATTTTTTACTCGCCTCTCTTTACATTACGGCCAGAAGCTCACCCGGGAAGCCTATCAACGTATCCGGACACCAATCCTTGAAAAGCTCAAAAGTGGAGAAAAGGCTCTCTCTAAAGAACAGCAGGTAATCTTTGAAAAACGCTTAATAGCTGCTGAATCCCTCCTTAGCCAACAAAATCGTAGTTTTGCTTTACCAGAACCACCGGCCATTGCATCCCTTCCTATTGCCGAAAAAAGAGTCCCCTATTGGAAAAGCGTTTCTACGATTAGCCGTTCACATGCAGGACATATCGGTGTCTTTTATCTGCACAGTGAAGCTCTTCCCAGCAACCTCGTCGTCAAGGCTCCACTTCACCCTGCACAAGAATGCTTTGCTTCGCGCATTTTCCAAAGGTTAGGATTTCTTACCCCTGATGCACAGATCATCAATAGAAAATCTACCGAAGGGCAACTCATCGAAAAAGCTCTCAGCATCTCCAAAGAGTATGCGTTGCATTGTCAAGACGTGCCATTTACCCGATTTTTCATCATGAGCCGTATTTACGGATTTTCCGTTGAAGAGATCGATGAATCTTATGCTGATCGCGCTTTCACAAACGACAAAATCAGTTTGAAATCTCTATTAAAAGAAATTGGCATGGTTGCGGCCGTAGACTCCTTATTGCATTATCAAGACCGCCTTCCCCATATCGGCTGTACTAATTGGGGCAATCTCATGTGCCTGGAACATGGTGACCGCCTCTCATTTGCCGTAGCCATAGATCAAAGCGTCGATCTCTCTAAGTCAAGCAGTTTCCTATCCTCTAACGCTAAGTCTAAACGTGTCCTTGGCATTGCTGAAGATGTTCTAAAAACACCCAAAAAAATCTCTAAAGCTGCACGCGATATTTGGGAAGAAATCCCCGCCCCTATCCAAAAACATATCAAGTCATCGGAAGCACTGGCTACTTTGCAAGAAGGCCTGGTATCAGGATTTACTGCTATCGCTAAAGAACTTGCCCCAGAATCTCTGCTCAAAATCGATCACGAACTCAGGGGCTTTTACACCGACCGTGATTTTGTCCGTGTAGAAGATCTCATCACTCTACAAAAAATCATTCACGCTAGCATTAAAAAAGCTTAAAGACCGTTAACAGTCTCTTAGAACAAATTCTTAAAAGCCCCAGGAAAAACCAGCCTCGCCATACTGCGTACGTTTATTGAAGAACTGGCCTTCCCAAGAAAACCCATGATGGTAGGCGGCAAACAAACGAAGCTTTCGGCCAACACCCTGTAATTTACTCAGCTCATAGCCTGTCATGATGTTCAAGTCAAAATCCCAATGACGCTGTTGCCAATTGTCGATAAAGACCGCCAAAAATGGTGTTCCGTACAACTTGTGATAGTAGAGTTTTTTTCCACCCATCCGCACCTCGAATCCATACTCGATGTAGAGCGGCTTGAGCTTGAAATTCTTATCGCTATGCAGAACTACCCCAGGACCTGCATATAGCCGCCAACTTGGCGTCACCTGAAACTGTGTAATAAAATCGAGAGCTTCAAAGCTCGGGTTCTTACGATCATCGCATACCGATTTGTGATTACAAATGTACTCGTCCCCTAGGTGCCCAGAAATATGATACAAACGCAGCCTAAACGACCAGCGATCGATTGCGTACGTCAATGGAATCCCCAGCAAATAGTCTGTGTTGAAGAGTTCACACATGTCCCCACGTGAATGGTCTACATGGTGAAAATTGAACACCGCCCAGACGCCAGCTGAAATATCGATCTGCAGATCGCCATGCCATCTAAAGACATCACGCCAGCGGAAAATGGGAAAATCATCCCCTAAAGCCACCGCCACCGCATTACGGCCCACTACCTTATCCCCCCATCGATAGGCAACATAATACATCGGCTGCCGCGGATCGGCGATCAAAGGCTGGAAGAGCGCCGTCGATTGGGGAAACCAAATTCCTTCAACCCTTGGCTGTTCCGTATACTTAAGTCGGACCGATATCTCCTCTTCGGAAAAATGCTCCTTCACCTCAACAGACTTTACCCCAGGCACATCGCTGACGAACGAGACGATACTATTCGAGAGCATCTGGTTTTTCGGCAGGTTCCCGATCATGACCTTATGATCTCGAACAGCAATGATCACTTTGAATTCAAAATAGTGCATGTCGACCAACGCCTGGATATAGCCTTCCAAATAGGCATCCGTCGCGTGCTCGAAGTCCTCTACAGGAAAATTATCCGCTCTACCCAGATAGAGTGTACTAGCTATCGCCTTCCCATCCTCATAATCACCAGCCACCAATATCCCGGTAAATAAACTTAGAGAAGTACATATAGCTAAAGTCGAGGCCTTTAACATTCACACCATAGAAATAATAGGTATCCTTAAAGTGATCTATAATCGTCCCCCCATTTAAGCGCAAAAAAAACATTGCTCCTATCTCCCTAGACCGCTTATCCTTACGGTCTTTTCCCTCTCTCGGGGGCAATAGCTCAGTTGGTTAGAGCAGCGGACTCATAACCCGCTGGTCGCAGGTTCAAGTCCTGCTTGCCCCACATTTTTTTAGTTCCAATAGCGTTGCAGAAATCGATTCCAACTCGTATTGTTTTAACAAAGTGAGCAATGCACTTCGGCTCAAAAGATGATCAGAAAAATTCACCTAATCTGTATTTTATGTCTTTTTGTTTACACAGCCACATTTCATTTACCCATTCTATTGAAGAGGGAAGCTTCGATCATCCCCTTTATCCAATCGTCAGCCCTAGAGAAGAAGGGTTTTTAAAAGTTTCAGAACTGCACACTCTTTTTTACGCTGTTTATGGCAATCCCGATGGTGTTCCGGTTGTTGTCTTGCATGGAGGCCCTGGGGCCGGTTGTAGCGACGTCATTTCCCAATTCTTTGATCTTAGTCGATGGAATGTTGTCATGTTCGATCAAAGAGGAGCTATGCGATCCGAACCTTTTTGCTGCATGGAAGAAAATAACGCCCAATATTCGATCAATGATATAGAGCGACTTAGAAATCATTTAGGAATTCAAAAATGGATCGTATTTGGTGGCTCTTGGGGATCTGCTCTAGCATCGCTATATGGCCAAGAGCACCCTGAAAATTGCCTAGGGTTTATTCTCAGAGGTATAACTCTTTTGCGAGAACAAGACTATTTACACCTTCTGTATGGAATGGGAAAAATCTTTCCCGAAGCATACGACCCATTTGTTCAGTACATCCCTGAAGAAGAGCGCCACGATTTACTTTCAGCCTATTATCGTCGAGTCTGCGATCCCAACCCAGATGTTCAGTTGCCTGCTGCACGCTTGTTTATGCGATTCGACACCATCTGTTCCACGCAACTTCCAAACCCAATCGCTTTAGAAAAAACGATGCAAAATGACAAGTTAGTGCTTAGTGTATCGAAAGCATTTTTGCACTATTCCATGAATGGTTTTTTTATTAAACCGGATCAAATTTTATCACAAATAGCAAGAATCGCCCATTTGCCAGCCATCATTGTCCAAGGTCGTTGGGATGCAATATGCTTGCCAGAACAGGCCTATTTTCTACATAAAAATTGGAAGAACAGCAAATTGTGGATGCTTTCTCAAGGCGGGCACTCCGCTAACGATCCTGCGATTGGTGCTGCTTTGGCTACAGCCACAGATCTCTTTGCCCAAGAAATCTCTCAATAAACCTCTTTCGAAATTGAATGTTCAGGTTGGATAAGGGGCCTCCATTACACAAGTCGAGGACATGCGCTGACGCCACGTCCGCTGGCCCCCCTTGGGCCTCGCCTGGCTTCGCATAATCGGTGTGCTCGGAGGCGGGGTGGGCAGCCCTTGTGCAATCGGAAAAATAGGTAACATTCGATTCACTCGCATTGGTGCAAATCTGCTGTACTTTTAGGTAAGTTACCTTTGTCAGATGATCTAAAAGGGATTTCGATTGCTCTTCAGTTAATTTTGATTATGCTCCACCTCTAGAGTCATTTTTTGTTTTTTGCTCAGAATCATAATCTTTGAGGTAGTTGCAAACGGTTGCATGACTTATCCGCAAAGCCTTGGCAAGCTGATCAATCGAAAGACCATCATCATGTCCAAGGATTACGCAAAGCCTATTGCGCTCCGAGGCTTCTCGGGCCTTTTTGAGCCCAGTCTCTAAAATGATCCTCTGATTTGCTGTGAGCTTAAGCATGCGCTATAGGTTGCATCAACTGAACATTTTATTTAAACTTCCAAGTGGAAGCAGTATAGACTCTATCTCAATCATGGTTTCAAGATCATTGGCCATCACTTCGCTCTAGATCTGAAAGAAAGCCTGTAGACTCATTTAATACGTATGCGTATAATCCAAAATTGATTGAGTTGTTTCAGAAGCTTATTTCCAAACCACTTACCGACTATACCGAAACAGCCTGAAGAATCGGGTTTTTGACAAGAAGGCTCTTCGAAATTCTTGTCTTGAGCGAGAGACCATTGTTTGAGAACAAGGCTCGAGTGAAGACAAGAATTGCGAAGTAAAACCAACGCCGTCAGAAACCGATTCTTCAGGTTGTTTCGGTATAAGGAAAAAAGTCTAAAAATCGATGCCTGGAATTCGGCGGCTGATTAGTTTTGAATAAAATACAATATGAGGAAAAAGGAGTGAGATAAGTGGTTACTGAGAAGAGAAGAAAAGAATACTATCAAGCCCTATTGAACAAAAACAAAGCTTATGAAGGGGCGTTTTTCGTGGGAGTTAAGACGACAGGGGTTTTTTGTCGACCTACCTGCCCAGCAAGAAAACCAAAAATGGCAAATTGCGAATTTTTTGAAACAGTTCAAGAGGCACTCTTGGCATCATTTCGACCATGTAAACGTTGTAGGCCACTATCTCATCCAAACATTGTATCTAAACTTGTACAAACACTAGTGGAAGCCGTAGAGAAAAATCCTGAAAAACGCTGGAAAGAAAGTGATTTTAGAAAGCTCTTTGTAGATGCCTCTACCGCTCGCCGTCAATTTAAAAACCGCTTTGGAATGACTTTTGTCGCATATGCCAGAGCAAGGAGAATGGGTCTTGCTATGAAACAAATTAGAGAGGGCCACACTGTGATCGATGCTCAACTTTCCAGCGGCTATGAATCTGGCAGCGGATTCAGAGATGCTTTTTCACGAATTATGGGAACACCACCTTCAAAAAGTGGCACTCATAACGTTTTAAAAGCATCTTGGATCGATACTCCCTTAGGACCCATGCTGGCAGTGGGAGATGATAAGGCTCTTTATCTGCTTGAATTTGTCGATAGAAGAGGTTTAGAAAAAGAAATTGAGCGTCTTATAAAGAAAACAAAACTTCTAATTATCCCAGGAAAGCCAAATTCAATCGAACAAATTGAAAATGAACTTGAAGGGTATTTCTCTGGTAAAATCCAAGAATTTAAAACGCCTCTTTTTCTTCTTGGTTCTCCATTTCAAAAAATGGTGTGGGAAGAGCTACAAAAAATACCCAGAGGTGAAACAAGATCTTATGCTGAAATCGCTAAAGCAATTGGCAAACCATCTGCCTTCCGTGCCGTCGCACTCGCCAATGGCGCTAACCAGTTTGCAATTGTGATCCCTTGTCACCGCGTGATCAATAGCAATGGAGATATGGGAGGCTATGGCGGAGGAATCAAACGAAAGGAGTGGCTTTTAAAACATGAAAGAAAATAAAAAAAGGTGCTTTGGATCCGCTATTGGTAAAGAATTCTATGCGGAATACCATGACGAAGAATGGGGTATTCCAGTCTATGATGATAGGCGCTTATTTGAGATGCTCATCCTTGAAGGTGCTCAAGCAGGTTTGAGCTGGGAAACAATCCTTAAGAGACGAGAAGAATATCGGAAAGCTTTTTACCATTTTGATCCTGTCAAAGTCGCCAAAATGACAGACAACGAATTGAATAGCCTTCTTGAAAATCAAGGCATTATTCGAAACCGGCTGAAAATTTATGCTGCACGCCAAAATGCATTAGTTTTTTTACAAATCCAAAAAGAGTTCGGTTCATTTTCCAGATATGTTTGGAACTTTGTAAACGACAAACCCCTTGTAACGCGAAGAAAATCCCTTCAAGACACTCCAGCTTCCACGCCTATCAGTGATGCTCTCTCAAAAGATCTCAAAAAAAGGGGAATGACCTTTGTAGGTTCTACGATCATATACGCCTTCATGCAAGCAGTTGGACTTGTGGATGACCATCTTGCTGATTGTTGGTGTTCAAATCGTTGATCAAAAAATATAATGCAAAGCCCTCCTCAAGAAGGTATATCCAATTGATCAGAAAAAATAGGCTTCTTGAACCACTAATTTAGGAGGCTCAACCTATGCTAATAGAGTTTTGAAAAAATAATGTTGACCGATCGGTCAGTTTCTGCTATTCTTTCTGCTTTAAGATTTTTAAGGAGGAAGAATGCACTTAGGATACGTCATTATCTATGTGAAAGACATTCAAGAAACGGTCGCTTTTTATGAAAAAGCCTTTGGGTTAAAAAGTCGCTTCATCCATGAAAGTGGTGCCTATGCTGAAATGGAAACAGGAAGCACAGCTTTGGCATTTGTCGATGAGAAATTTATAAAAAATTCGCTCTCTTTTCGGCTTAATCGGCATTCTGAAGAGGCCGCCGGTATAGAAATCAGCTTAGTGATTGATCATGTTGAGCAACAATTCGACAAAGCGATTAAGGCAGGGGCGCTCTCAGTCGTAAAGCCTACTAAAAAACCTTGGGGACAAATTGTTTCCTACGTGAAAGACAACAATGGCTGCCTTGTTGAAATCTCTAGCCTTATAGAGGTTCATGAAACAGCTAAGTGATTTGAAAAACGTTGGGAAAGCAACCCTTGAAGATTTGCATCTTTTGGATATCCATACGGTAGACGAACTGTCAAATAAGGATCCAACTGCTCTATTTCATGAACTGGAACAGCGTACACAATCAAGGCAAGATCCTTGCGTATGGGATGTGTTTGCAGCAATCATCCATGAAGCTTCTGGTGGTGAACCCACTGCATGGTGGAAATGGACTAATAAACGTAAGACACTTCAAAAGAATGGTCTTCTAAATCACATGGTTTGAGTGACTGAAGATATGGATACAAAGACAAATCTTCTTAAAGCAGCTCTAAAGGTCTTCGCAACGAATGGTTATCACGGCAGTAGTGTGGCGGATATTGCTAAGAAAGCAAACGTTTCAAAGGCTCTCTTTTACCACTATTTTGACAGCAAGAATGATCTGCTAATCATCTTCGCAAAACAAAGATTAGAAGAATGGACGCCTCTCATAGAAAATTTGGAAATAGTCAAAGACCCTAAAGAACGTATCGCGTTTTTAATCGATTTTGTCTTAAGCGAATTGGAAACAAGATCCGATTGGCTGCGATTCCTCTATATGCTCTATCTCTCAACAGAAGGTATCGCTTCTATCCAAGAAACTATGAAGAAACACAAAGCACAATTTGACCGCCTTTTTGCTGCGGAGCGAAAGCTTTACCAAGATCTTGGGTATGCTGATCCTGAGATGGAAGCAACCTACCTACGTTCCGTCCTTCAAGGCATTAGCTTAGAATATCTATTGAGTGGGAAAAATTATCCCCTGCAAACCATGAAAGAAAAAATCATTAAGAGGTATCTCTAATGAGAGTAAAACTATATCGTGAACACAAATATGTCAGTTTTGCACTGAGCGAACTTGAAAAACTTATTGCTAAAACAGACTTTATGAATGATGCAGCAACAGCTCACATTCAAAGCGAATGGCAACATATCAGAGAAATGCTAGAAGGGCATGCACGCCATGAAGAACACAATTTCCATGCTCTTTTGGAAAAGAAAGGATCTACTATCCACCATGAAGCCCACAATGACCATGAGCATCAGGAAGAAACACTAAAAAATCTGCAGTATCTTCTGGATGCCATTAAGACAAAGCCTGATCCTGTAGAAGCAGGCTATCAGTTCTATCTTGCCTTCCGCAAATTTGTCGGCGATAACTTATTACACCTCCATGAAGAAGAGACCAAACTCCTTCCAGAGCTTCAAAGACTCTGCACCGATGAAGAGCTACGTGCTATCGAATATCCCACCTACGATTTAATGACGGCAGAAGAAATGAGGGTGATGGTACAGGTCCTATTCCCTCATATGAACTTTTCGGATAAGTACGCTTTTCTAACGGATATTAAGCTTGCGCAACCTGACAAATTTCTACAGCTATTGAAACAGGCAAATTCCTTTCTCAGTAGCGAAGAAGTGGAGAGGTTGCAGAAATCACAGATGGTGTTTTCTTAAACACTACTCATACCTTTGAGTAAAATTCTCTAGAACATCACGTTCTACACTGATATGCTGGAGCTCTCATATACAATGAGCCTCCTTGGAAAGTTGCTATGATAAAAATACGAAAAGCAAGAGTAAGCGATACATCGCAACTAGAATTGCTTTTTCTGATCACACGGCGGCATACCTTCAATTGGGAAAATCCCGATAAATTCAAGCTTGAGGATTATAAACAAACAACCGCGGGAGAAACCGTTTTTGTAGCTGAAGATGAAAACGGTATGATCGTCGGGTTTATCTCTGTTTATGAGCAGGAAAATCCACCATTTATCCATCATTTTTTTGTTGCCCGGGATCATCAAAGAAAAGGTATAGGGAAGCTGCTAATCCGCAGTATCTCTAGTTGGTTACCTCCTCCTTATAGGTTAAAATGTTTAGCCAAGAACAAAGAGGCCTTAGTCTTTTATCAGAAGCTCGGTTGGATTGAAGTAAGCCGAGGTACCAGCGAAGATGGCGAGTACCTACTTCTTGAGTTACCTGCCCATCAGAGGTAATTGCAGGAAAAATTGATTGACAAGTAGTTCTTTTTGAATGTGTTCTTGTTGTTAAAGCGCTGTGTTTTGAATCTCGGTCGTTTCTACATCTATGAAATGTCAAGATATTGCGGTTTTTTACCAACTCGGGAATAATATAATATTTTTTATACGATTTAAACGCCTTAAATTCAATAGCAAAACGTTAATTTTAGATTATTATTGAAATAATATCTAATATATTAAATCATTCATCTCAAGGAAACGTTGGTTAATTTGGGTGAATATATGAACGAAGATATTTTTTCAGGAAAGTGGCACCAATTTAAAGGTAAAGTCAAAGAAAAATGGGGCAAACTGACCGATAATGACCTCACAAAAATCAATGGTAAACGCGAACAATTGCTCGGCGCGTTAGAAGAACGTTATGGATGGCAAAAACAAAAAGCGGAAGAAGAATTGAAAAAATTTGAGCAGTTCGATCACAAAGAAGAAGGCTTTTCTAAAAGAGAGTCTTTGAATGAACACAGACACGAAAAAAAAGAATTCAATAAAAATGAATTAGAATTAGAAGAAGAAGGCGGGGAAGAGAGACCTAAAAAAAGAAAATTCGGTTAAAAGAGACTATATCCTTACTAAAGATAATGTGTTTAGAGACTGTCCACAAACTATCAATCCATCAGATTCGGAAGCCCTTTTCGAGGAGGTTTCGTCCGGCTTTGAGGTGGCATACGCAGACGCCGTAGGCGCCTCAAAGCCGGAAGAAAGATCACGAAAAGGGTTCGAAGAAGATGGATTCAGAGTTTGTGGACAGTCTCTAATACGGTTGAACAGTGCTTTTTTTCTGAAAATTAAGGATTGAGCAGAACATCTGCTCAATCCCTCAAGTTATTCCAGTTTAAGTTGAATTGGAGGACTGTAAACGCAGGATCCACAAACTACTTCGCCTTCGGCTACCCCAGTAGCTGGGTTTACTTTCACAAAGATCTGTGTGAAATAGTACTGACCTTCTGAGTTTTCCCCCACTCCGACGCCAGATAAATTATAATCCCCTTCGATATTGGCCAAATGATCAGGGCTTGAAAGCCAGGCATCAACCGCTGCTTGAGCAGGGTCTGAAAAACCCTGATTCCAGGCAACGTTTTCTCCCATACTGGTAAGCGTAGGCATGGCTGCTTTTAATATGGCGTAGCGTTCGGCGAACCCGTCATGACCAAAGGGAACAACTCCGCGTGACATATCAAGGCTATGCTGACGCGCCAAATGAGCAGGCAACGAAGACCATTGAAGAAGTGGCAATGATTGAGATTTTCTATAGAGGTTGATTAATTTAAAAACCTGAGATTCAATCTCAGGACGAGCATCGGGGGAAGTGCCTCTTGGACGAGAATCGGATAAAAAAGACTCCATTGACGATACAACGGCTGTTTCCCGAGCCTGTAGGCTGCCTAGAGTAGCGAAAATGAAATAGACACTGAATATGAACTTCTTCATAAACGAAACCTCCTGTGAGTTAAATTTTTTTTTAACCCTGCCCCTTTTAACATAGATGGATTGTAAGCGTCAATTTTTCTCATCTTTAAGAAAAAATCGGGGATATTGATGATCCTGACTCGGAAGAGACGCAGCATCTAAGAGAGGAGTATCTTTCTGGTTGGCAGTCCATTATCAAAATAAAGATTTGCTTGAAGCAGCGCTAACCTTGCTTTATCATCAGCCACTTTCAAAATAGGGAGGAAGGCGGCCCAAAAAAGTTACAAATATGAAGAATGCTGGGCAGGATGACCTAATAATGAAAGAGACCTTGAAAATCTTACTTACTGGAGCTAACGGATACATTGGAACGCGTCTTCTTCCACGCTTGGTAGACGATGGACATGAGATATATGCCCTGGTAAGAAGCCGTTCTCGAATCGCAATTCCCGAGAAATTTCAATCTCAACTTCATGTCATTGAAGCTGATCTCCTTAATCCTTCTTCTCTGTTGCAAATTCCCATAGACATCGATGCAGCTTACTATCTAGTCCATTCAATGAGTTATTCGCAAAAATTTTCCGAATTGGAAGCTGCTTCAGCAAAAAACTTTGTGAGTCGGTTGGAAAACACACAAGCGAAACAAATCATCTACTTGAGCGGTCTCTCAAACGAAGCTCTCCTTTCCCGTCATTTAACCTCGAGAAAAAAAGTAGGAGAAATCCTCAAGACAGGAAAAGTTCCTGTGACTATTTTAATGGCTGGGATCATCATCGGGTCGGGAAGCGCTTCATTTGAAATTATCCGAGATCTAGTTGAAAAGCTGCCCATTATGGTAGCTCCAAAATGGCTTAAGCAGCTAACCCAACCGATCGCCGTACGCGATGTCTTAACTTACCTAACACTTGTTTTGGGCAACCCTGCCTGCTTTGGCCAGTCCTTTGAGATCGGAGGACCCGATGTCATGAGCTACAAAGACCTTCTATTAAATTTCGCTAAAATGCGAGGTTTGAAGCGGAAAATTTTTACGGTTCCCGTCCTTACGCCGCGCCTCTCTTCCTATTGGCTGTTTTTTGTGACTAGCACAAGCTTTACACTTGCGCGTTTCCTTGTCGAAAGTCTCATTAATAATGCAGTTTGCAAAGAAAATCGAATTCAAAAGCTCTTTCCTAGAAAGCTCCTCTCTTTTGAAGAGGCGCTGCAACTCGCTTTCAGCCGTACCGAAGAGGATTGGGTACCTTCAAGCTGGAAAGACTCCTTAAGCGGATCCACTTTAAATCCAGATCTTTCCATTTACGTCCACGTTCCTAAATTCGGCATCTTGAGCGATAGACGAATCATTCCTTTCTCTTGTCCCGTAGAACAAGTGCAAAAACGGATTTGGTCTCTAGGCGGAGATCGGGGTTGGCTTGCAATGAATTGGGCTTGGAAATTCAGGGGTTTTCTGGATAAATTAGTGGGAGGAATTGGCCTTCGGCGTGGCCGTACTCATCCGACACGGCTTAAGGTGGGAGACGCTCTCGATTTCTGGCGCGTTTTGTTAGCGGATGAAAAAAATCAACGCTTACTTCTCTATGCTGAAATGAAATTGCCTGGTGAAGCATGGCTTGAGTTTGAAATCATTCCTCAGGGTACAGAAGGGACACTGAAACAAACGGCATCATTCCGCCCCAATGGGGTATGGGGTAGATTTTATTGGTATAGTCTTTACCCATTTCATGCCCTTATTTTCAGCCAATTGGCAAAGAGCCTCGCAAAAGGATAAACATGGAGATGAAGTTTCGAAGATCCCTCTTTTTATTCAGGCGCGATTTGCGACTTGAGGATAATACAGGGCTCATTTTTGCGTTGCAATCTTCTGAAATTGTCATTCCTGCCTTCATTTTTACACCAGAACAAATCGAGAGAAATTTTTTTAGAAGCGATCATTGTCTGAAATTTATGATTGAATCTCTCAAAGATCTCGAAAATCAGCTGAAGAAAAAAGAGGGTAAGCTCTTCATTTTTAAGGGAAAACCCGAAGAAGTTGTGAGCAAGTGTATGCGCGAACTCAATATCGAGGCTTTGATCGTAAATCGGGACTATACTCCTTATAGTCGGCAAAGAGACAAAAAACTCGAAAAAGTCTGTAAAACGGGCCATATCCCATTTTATTCTTTCGATGATGCTCTCCTTCATCCACCTGAAGAGACTCTGAAAAAAGATGGGAAGCCTTACACGATTTTCACACCCTATTTTCGCAATGCTTCAAAACAGAAAGTATTGCCTCCCGTACAAAATCGAAGAACCAACTACTTCCGTGGATCGATCCCCTTCGCAGAAGACAAGTCGACCTTTCCCAAACAAACTGTAGAGAATGCGTTGATCGGAGGAAGGTCGGAGGCTCTCAAAATTCTCAAAAAATTAGGTTCTTTTGGTAAATATGGAAGGCTGAGAGACTTTCCTGCAGAAGAATGCTCTACGCATCTCTCCCCTTATCTGAAATTCACTGTCTGCTCTCCTCGCGAAGTGTATGCGGCAATCTGCCGTAATTTAAGTCCGCACCACGAGCTGATCCGCTCTCTCTACTGGAGAGACTTTTTTACATCGATCGCATTTTTTTCCCCTCACATCTTTAAAAGTGCTTTCCATCCCAAATTTGACAAGCTCAAGTGGTCCTATAACCAAAAAGCTTATCAGCGATGGTGTGAAGGCTCTACCGGTTTTCCGATTGTCGATGCAGGAATGAGAGAGATGAACGAAACAGGCTTTATGCATAACCGCGTTCGAATGATTACAGCCTCATTTCTCATCAAAGACTTACACATCGATTGGAGATGGGGCGAAAAATACTTTGCTCAAACTTTGATCGATTACGACCCTGCTGTGAACAATGGGAATTGGCAATGGGTAGCTAGTACTGGAAGCGATGCCCAACCTTATTTTCGCATTTTCAATCCTTGGAACCAGCAGAAAAAATTCGATCCTGAATGTATTTATATCAAAAAATGGATTCCTGAACTTCGCGATTTGCCGCCTAAAGCTATTCATGCCTGGTATGAGGAAAAGCACCGTGTTGGATACAGAAAATATCCAGCTCCGATGACCAATCATGAAAGGGCAGCTAAAGAAGCTCTTCGCGCCTATAGATCGATCTGATTCCGTGGACAATAGACATCTTGCGTAACCTGCTTTACTTGCTAAATTTGGCTGCTTCTTCATCTCTCCTATTTCCAATTCCGAACTTATTGTGCCACTTGTTTTCTATGTGCTGGAAGTTTTTTTAAAAACAAGGGATACACATCGTGACCGAAGTCGGTCTATACTGCTTGTAAAAAATATATATATACTTTAGGTTCGGTGTCATCCAATGTTTGTAGCGCCTCTTTTGTTCAAAGGATGAATAGGAACAACCACTATGAAAAACTATTTCTCACGATTATTTAGTTATTTTATGCTCCCCATGTTGGGATTTACCTTCCAACTGGGCGCTACGTCGTCCAAAACTTTTAAAAGACTCTCCGGCCATATTCCAAGTAAGGTAATGGAAAATGCGACTTTCTTAGGAGGCCTTGATGCCTCTACCAATGTTCCCTTGACGTTCATTTTGCCGCTGCGCAACAAGCAGGCATTGGAAGAACTCATACAACGTATCTATGATCCGACGAATCAACAACACTACGGCAAGTATCTTACAACTGAAGAATTTACTGAGCGGTTTGGTCCAACAAAGAAAGATTACGATCAGGTCATTGCCTATGCAAAAAGTTTAGGCCTAGCCGTCACCAAGACCCATTCTAATCGCACTCTACTGACTGTTTCTGGTCCGGCAAGATCGATTGAAACATCTTTTAATCTTCGTCTTCACCATTATCAAATGACAAATGGCCGTAATTTTTATGCTCCCAATGATAATCCTGAAGTTCCAGCCTACATTGCCTCCATCCTTCACTGTATAGTGGGTCTAGATAACCATGCTGTACGGCATTCGTTCAATCGAAGAAAACAGGTAAAAGAATGGTTTTCAATCTCGAATGCAGCGTCCCGCACATATCCATCGGGTCCTGGGGGAGGTTACTCTCCTAGTGATCTCTTGACTGCTTATAATCTGACCCAAGTGTCTGCAAAAGGGTCTGATCAGATCATTGCTCTTTTTGAACTTGGAGGCTATCAGGCAAGCGATATCAATGCATACACCAGCTATTTTGGTTTACCTCCCGCTAACTTGAAAAATATTTTAGTCGATGGTGGTCCCGGCAGTGGTATTGATCCAGAAGTAACGCTAGACATCGAGCTTGCGATTGCCCTCGCACCTGAAAGTCAGATTTACGTTTACGAAGGTCCTAACTCGGATCAAGGCGTTATCGATACATATAATCAGATTGCTACAGACAACGTTGCCAACCAAGTGAGTACTTCCTGGGGAATGGGTGAAAATTTAGTGAATGCTCAATACCTTCAAGCTGAGAATGCTATTTTCCAACAAATGGCAGCACAGGGACAGACAATTTATGCTGCTGCGGGCGATAGCGGCGCTTACGATGATTATCCCAACTCTCGCGCTCTCGTAGTGGATGATCCGGCTTCCCAACCTTATATCGTGGGTGTAGGAGGAACTAGCCTCACAGTGAATTCAGGAAGCGGCGCCTATGAAAATGAATCGGTCTGGAACGATGGCTTAGGCAACGGAGCTGGTGGAGGCGGTGTTAGCAAAGTTTGGCCGATCCCTTCATGGCAAAAAAACGTATCTACCGTATCTTCAAAGACCCATCGAAACGTTCCTGATGTTGCGCTCAACGCAGATCAAGGTACAGGCTATGCCATTTACTATGATGGGCAATGGACGATCTATGGCGGCACGAGTTGTGCAGCCCCTCTTTGGGCCGCTTTTACTGCCTGTATAAATGAAGAGCTGGCGGCCGCTCAAATGCCGCAATTGGGCTTTGTGAATCCTTCACTTTATGCGATTGGTGTTGGACCATCGTATACAGATAATTTTCACGATATCACAATGGGTAATAATTTACATTATTCCGCGAGCACTGGTTATGATAATGCTTCGGGATGGGGTTCTTTTAACGGTGCCAATTTATTTGCAAGCTTAACGAGTTTTTCAACTCGTCTGCTTTTACCTCGTTTGAATATTATCATGAAACACGCAGCTCCTTTTACAAGAGGAGAAATCGGCATCTATAAAATTATCGTTCCTAATCGCGGTAATGTTTCGACTTCAGGTACTGTGACCGTAGTCATTGCTCTTCCAAAAGGGCTTAAATATAAATCATTGAGCGGCTCAGGATGGACTTTTAATGACGAAACTCTGACTTGTACGCAGAATAGTATACTGAAGGCTGGTTCAAGCTATCCAACAATACTATTGACGGTAGATGTCGATCAGAACGCCCCAAATTTGGTGACTCCAACAGTCACCGTATCAGGAGGAGGGTCTACATCCAACAAGACCATCTCTAATCTAACTACTGTCAAATCGTCAGAGTTGATACTTGAATCGCGAGTGAATCAGGTACCTTTCTAACTGTTTTACAGACGGTGAAGAATTGGCTCTATGTTTAGAGACTGTCTACAAACTCTGAATCCATCTTCTTCGAACCCTTTTCGAGGAGGTTTCGTCCGGCTTTGAGGTGGCATACGCCACAGGCGCCGTAGGCGCCTCAAAGCCGGATGAAAGATCACGAAAAGGGTTCGAAGAAGATGGATTCAGAGTTTGTGGACAGTCTCTTAAAGGCGTGAAAAAGACGAATCCGAGATTTAGATTGGAATAACGAACGCAAGCTATCTTTTTTTCGCGCCTTCGGCAGTGCAGCTCCCTTAAGCCGTCCCAAGGCTTCCGTTGGATCCACTAAACCTAAGAAAGTTTGCAAAATAAAACTTTACACTTTAGGTTCGGTGTTCATAA
>Ga0206862_1016_pt2 | contig 46278 bp, 36 predicted proteins | sample Alteio_BWOrgCont_43_FD_152625 | JGI IMG/M metagenome (GOLD analysis project Ga0206862, IMG submission 152625) | Enriched cells from forest soil in Barre Woods Harvard Forest LTER site, Petersham, Massachusetts, United States -... | ecosystem: Environmental > Terrestrial > Soil > Temperate forest >... | reverse complement strand
ATCCCGCCCCGCCAGAAACGCTGGCACGGTGGGTTTTGTTTTTTGAGGAGCGCACCGTTGTTGCGTCAAAGCATGATGGGGAGATCGCATGACCGATTCAAAAGACACACCGGCCGCTAGCGGCAAGAAGGCAAAGACGACAGTGACAATGACCGGCGCCAGCATTCTCTGGGAATGTCTCGAGCGTGAAGGTGTGAAGCAGGTTTTTGGCTACCCCGGCGGCGCGATTCTCCCCGCCTATGATGCCCTCAAGGGCAGCAAGATCCATCACATTCTTGTGCGCCACGAACAGGGTGCAACCCACATGGCAGACGGCTACGCGCGCGCCAGTGGAGACGTTGGAGTCGCGGTCGCAACCTCCGGCCCAGGAGCGACCAACATGGTCACCGGAATCGCCACCGCCATGCTCGATTCCTCGCCGATCGTCTGCATAACAGGTCAGGTTGGCAGTAAACTGATCGGCTCAGACGCATTTCAGGAAACCGACATCACCGGCGTGACCCTGCCCATCACCAAACATAATTACTTGGTAACGCATGCAAGCGAGGTGGCGCGCACGGTGCGCGAAGCTTTCTATGTAGCGCGCTCGGGACGACCCGGTCCCGTGCTCATCGATATCACAAAGGATGCCCAACAGAGCACCTGCGAGTTCGATTGGGAGGCGGCGAAGCCGCAACTGCCCGGCTATCGTCCCGACCTTTCACCCGCTCCGGCGGAGTATCGGCAGGCCTTGGAGTTGATCCACAACTCAAAGCGGCCTGTGATTCTTGCCGGCCACGGCATCATCATCTCTGGAGCCATGCGCGAGGTGCGCGATTTTGCCGAGCGCGCCGGCATTCCAGTGGCCCTAACGCTGCTCGGCCTAGGCGCGTTCCCAGCGTCGCACCCGCTGAATCTTGGGATGATGGGCATGCATGGCGAGGCTTGGGTCAATCACATGATCCAGGAGGCCGACTTGTTGCTGGCCTTCGGTATGCGCTTCGACGATCGCGTCACCGGCAATCTCAAGAATTACGCGCCCAATGCCAAGAAGATTCATATCGAGATTGATCCCGCGGAGATCAACAAGAACGTGAAGGTTGACGTGCCGCTGGTCGGCGACTTGCGCGAAGTATTGCTGGAGTTGATGCCGAAAGTTGAATCCATCGACCGCAGCGAGTGGCTGGATCATATCGACCAGTTAAAGGGCGATTCCGCCGTGCGTGATATTCAGAATCTACCCGATAGCGGACATCTTTATGCCGCCCATGTCATCAACGATTTGTGGCGTCAGACGCGCGACGGCAACACTATCGTCGTGACTGACGTAGGCCAGCACCAGATGTGGGAGGCGCAATATTACAAGCATGAGCATCCGCGCTCGCTGATTACTTCAGGCGGACTCGGCACGATGGGCTTTGCTTTACCCGCCGCCATCGGCGCCAAAGTCGCTCGTCCCGAAGCCGAAGTTTGGGTGATCGTCGGCGATGGCGGATTCCAGATGACCATGTGTGAACTGGCGACGATTGTGCAGGAAAATCTGAAAATCAACATCGCCATCATCAACAATGGCTTTCTCGGCATGGTGCGGCAGTGGCAAGAATTTTTCTACGATCGCAATTATGCGGCAACGCCCTTGCTCAATCCGGATTTCGCCAGGTTAGCGGATGCTTACGGCATCCGTAGCATGACCATTTCGGAGCGTTCCCAGGTTGTGCCGGCGGTGCAATCAGCACAGCAGCATGATGGGCCTGTATTGATCAACTTCAAGGTGGAACAGGAAGACACGGTTTACCCAATGGTCGCCGCTGGTGCTGCGCTGCACGACATGATTCGGCGGCCGAGTCCAATTGTTGAGACTGCCGACGACGAATAAGAAGAAAACAATATGCTCAATACTTTCATGGTGTACGTCGAGAATAAACCGGGCGTGCTCACCCGTGTGGCTTCGCTATTTCGCCGCCGCGCCTTCAACATCGATTCATTAACGGTCGGTCGTACGGAGAAGCCTGAAGTCTCGCGCATGACTATCACCGTTGACGCCGACCACGATCAAGCCCGTCGCATTGAAGCGAATCTATACAAGCTGGTCAACGTGCTGCTGGTCGAGAACATCACGAATCAGCCGGCAATTATTCGCGACCTCGCCATGATCCGGGTAGCGGCCGCTCACGAAGCGCGCTCCCATGTGCTGCAACTAGCCAGCGTCTTTCGCGCGCGCGTAGTCGATGTCGCTCCCGAATCGTTGACTATCGAAATCACTGGCGCCGAAGAGAAGATCGACGGGTTGCTCGAATTGCTGCGTCCCTATGGAATATTAGAAATGGTGCGCACCGGCATTGTCGCCATGCGGCGCGGCAGCAAGTCCGCCGGCGTCCTGTCTACCCCAGAAAACACGGCTGAGGGCATGGCTACAGTGGCGAATGATGATGTCTCGTACTCTGTTTGAGACGGCGGGTTGCCATCCGCGCTCTGGGGTCGCCGGAAGTCGTCAAACCATCGCCTTCGCGATCTGGCCAAGTACTTGGACGCTAGCTAACGTACTTGGACGCTAGACGATCCAACCGTCTATTTGAATTGCTGCCCACAAAGAAAAACGTCCTGAGCGATTAAGCTCAGGACGCCTCTGGCAGCCCTCCCCCAGAACTGCCAAACCACTTGCTCATCCTATGTCCATCTGGTCCCACTGTAAATGTCACCTTCGTAATGACAAGCCCGCAAATAAGTACCATAGGCCATGCTCGAAAGTAACCGAAAACAAGCGTTACTCGCGACCAAGTATTCACTTATATTGGATACCCAATTGATACAAGCCTGGGTAACTCCATGATTCCACTAATCGATGATAAGGGGTTTCAGTCAACGAGAGCCTTGCTAACCAAGAGGTGTATAGGGAAAGAGCTAACAGCCTGCGGGATTCTGGCTGACGGCCAGCCAGCGCCTATTCAGCCTGCTTCGTGATGTTCAGCAACACCCCAATGCACATAAGGGTTACGAACAGCGACGATCCACCATAAGAAACGAACGGTAGCGGGATCCCTTTGGTCGGCATCAGCCCTAGGACTACGCTGATGTTGATGAAGGCTTGCAGCACGATCATGCTGGTGATTCCTACCGCGAGGAAGCGGCCAAAATTATCCTGGGTTCGCAGCGCAGCGCGGGTTCCCCGCCAAAGAAAGATTCCAAAAAGAAAGATAACGGCCAGCGCTCCCACCAGTCCCAACTCTTCCGCTGTAACCGCGAAAATAAAATCCGTGTGCGGCTCGGGAAGATAAAACAATTTCTGCTTCCCTTCCATCAGTCCCAGGCCGGTCACTCCGCCGGTAGAAACCGCAATCAGCGACTGAATAATGTGAAAACCGAACCCCTTGGGATCGGCATAAGGATTCCAAAATGCCAGAATGCGATCCCGGCGATAAGAAACGTGAAAGATCAAGAAATAAAGCGGCAGCAGCGCGGCTACAAAAGCGTACCCAAAATACCGCACACGAATGCCGGCAACGAACAGAACGCAAGCAGTAATCCCCGCGCAGGCAACGGCCGTCCCCAGATCAGGCTGAAACACAATTAGCCCGATAAAAACCAAAGTCGGTACGACCGCCGGAATCAGCGTCTCGCGCCAGTCGTCCATGGCCTTGGTTTTGTTTTCAAGAAACCACGCCAGAAAGAGAATGAGTGCGGGTTTGGCAAGTTCCGAAGGCTGCAAGGAAATCGGGCCCACATGAAACCACCGATGCGTGCCATGTGCACGGTCGAGAAAGAAAACAGAAATCAGCAGCAGCGTCGTACCACCTAACAGCAGAAACACCAGCGCCGGATGTTGCAGTCGTTTGTAGTCCACTTTCATGGCCACAACCATCACGGCGAATCCAGCGACCGCCCATATGAGTTGCTTCACTAGGAATTCATAAGCAGACCCAAATCGTTCCTTGGCCATCACCGCGGAGGCGCTGAAGATCATCACTAGCCCAACAAAAACCAGGATCGTTATCACAGTAAACATCCAGCGATCGACACTAACGCGCTTGGCCATAACAACTCATTTCACCACGGAGACGCGAAGACAAGAGAAGTTTCACGCAAAGAAATTCAGAGGAAGATAACTGACTAGGTTCCACCAAGTCGTCATGAAGAAAAGAACTTAAAACAACTCTGTCATCCAGAGCAGAGCGAAGGACCTCATGCTCCCCAAAACTCGCCCGCAGCAATCGAAGCCCTAGGTCGCGCGAGCCATAACCAGCGAGTGTACCGTTTCCTTAAACACCCGCCCGCGATGCTCGTAACTCTGAAACTGGTCAAAACTGGCGCAAGCCGGAGCCAGCAGTACAACGTCGCCCGCCGCCGCGCCCTCACGGGCCAGCCGCACCGCCTTTTCCAAAGTCTCCGCGTGAACTATCTCAGTCGCCCCCTGAATTTGCGCTTCAATCTTCGCAGCCGCCGCCCCAATCGTGTAAACCCGCTTCACGCGCTCGCGCAACAAATCCTGCAATACCGAATAATCGCTGTCCTTATCCTTACCGCCCAGAATCAAATGGACATTTCCCGGAAAAGATTCCAGCGCCTTAATCGTCGCGTCCACATTCGTAGCCTTCGAATCGTTGTAATAATCAGCGCCCGCAACTCGAGCCACAAACTCCAACCGATGCTCGACCCCCTTGAAATGCCTCACTGCCTCCCGGATCTGCTCCGGCTGGCATCCCACCAGCATTCCAACCGACACCCCGGCCAGAACATTTTCCAGATTGTGCCCACCCTTCAAAGACACTTCATCAAACGGAAGAATTTCGCGTTCCCGCTGCCCATCTCGAAAGTAAATGTTCCGGCCGCGCACAATAGCTCCTCGTTCAACTTCTTTCTTACGGCTGAACCAGACCACCTGTCCGCGCGTGCGGTCCGCCAGCCCAGCAGTAGTAGTATCGTCAGCATTCAGCACCGTGAAATCGTCCGCCCGCTGATTCTCAAACACGCGTGCCTTAGCGTTCACGTAATTGTCAAACGTTTTATGACGATCCAGATGGTCTGGCGTAATATTCAGAATCACCGCAATCCGCGGACGAAATTCAACAATCGTCTCCAGCTGGAAGCTCGATACTTCCAGCACAATCCACGTAGAAGGCCCAGCCTCATCCACAAAACTTATCGCCGGAGTTCCAATATTCCCGCCCACCAGCGTAGAAAAATTCCCCGCAGCAATAATCTCGCCCGCCAGCGAAGTAGTAGTAGTTTTGCCGTTTGCCCCGGTAATGGCGACGATTTTCCCTGGGAGAAACCGCGCCGCTAGCTCAATCTCACCGATGATTGTCCCGGTAACGCTCGACTCGCCCATGCTGCGCGCCTGCACCAGCAGCGGAGCATCCACCGGAACGCCCGGACTAACTACGATCAAATCCTGTCCGCGAAAAGTGCGCTCGCCGTGCCCGCCGGTTTCAACCGTAATACCGTGTTCCAATAGCAGCAGAATTTCATTCCGGAGCTCAGCCTCCGGCTTCGAATCCGACACCGTCACGCGCGCCCCGCGCGACTTAAGAAAAAGCGCCGAAGCCACGCCCGACTTGCCCAGCCCAACAACCAGCACGCGTTTGCCACTGAGTTCCATAAACTCAAGTCGTTCTCAAGGATTTCCCCGGTGCCGCGTTTCCCTGTGTCCTCCGTGCCCCCACTGGTAGATCTTGGTTTATCTCAGCTTCAGCGTAGTCAGAGCAAACAGCGCAAACACCAGCGAAGCAATCCAGAACCGCACAATCACCTTCGACTCCGACCACCCCAGCAACTCAAAGTGATGGTGAATCGGCGCCATCTTGAATATGCGTTTCTTGCGCAACTTATAAGACCCAACCTGCAGGATCACCGATAGCGCCTCGATCACAAAAATCCCACCAACGAACGGCAGCAACAATTCCTGTTTGATCATTACCGCTACCGTGCCAATCGCGCCGCCCAGAGCCAGCGAGCCCACGTCGCCCATAAACACTTCCGCCGGATGCGCGTTATACCAAAGAAATCCAATCGCCGACCCAACCATGGCTCCGCAAAAAATCGTAAGCTCGCCAATCTGCGGCATGCGCTGCAGCTCAAGATAAGTAGCAAAAGTAGCGTGGCCGCTGAGATAAGTCAGCACTGCCAGCGCCCCCGCCGCAATCACCGTGCAGCCAATCGCTAGTCCATCCAGACCATCAGTAAGATTCACCGCGTTGCTCGATCCCACAATCACCAGCACAACAAATCCTATGAAAGGCAAAAATGCCAGCGGCCAAAATTGCGGATGCCCCGCCCAGCGTTCAATCACCAGGTCTGGATGTAGCTGTTTAAAAAAAGGGACAAAGAGCTTGGTGGAATATTCGCCTCGATGCTGCAGAAAAATCAGCGCCACCGCAATCAACACGCTGGCCAAGATCTGATATCCAATCTTCGCTCGAGCCGTTAAGCCCAGATTTCTCCGGTGAACCACTTTCAGATAGTCGTCGGCAAAACCGATCGCCCCAAACGCCAGCGTAGAAAACACAGCAATCCACACAAAAGGATTACTCAAATCCGCCCAGAGCAAGGTAGGCACCAGAATGGCAATCGCAATCAGCAGGCCGCCCATCGTCGGCGTGCCGGCTTTTTTCTGATGAGCCTGCGGTCCTTCCTCGCGAATATATTGTCCAATCTGAAAATCGCGCAGCCGCTTGATCACAATCGGCCCCACAATCAGCCCCGTGAAAAGCGCAGTCAGACTAGCAAAAGCTGTGCGGAAAGTCAGATAACGAAAAATACGGAATGGCGGAAAATAATGGAAGAGCTTCAGGTAGAGCAGCCAATAGAGCAATCCGCCTCCAGAACCAGCTGCCAGCTCTCCGCCGTCAGCTTCTACTCACGAACTAAGCCACGAACTCCCTGCGCCCAAGCGCCGCCAGAAGTATTCGCAACATTAATTTTTTTCTGCCAGGTCTCCAGCGACTTTTCCAGCTTCACGCCGCGCGACGCCTTCAGCAACACCACATCGCCTTCGCGAGTCTCGCGCGCCAGCCACTCCCCCGCTTCTTCCGGACTATCAACAAACTCAGCCGCAAACTCTGCGCCCAGCCCAGCCTCGCGAGCCGCGTCGACCATCGGCTTCGCCAAGCCCCGCACACCGAGAAGAAAATCAACCGTACTTCCCGCAATATATTGTCCGCACTCGCGATGCAGTTGCTCCGCGCTCGCGCCCAACTCCAGCATCTCGCCTGCAACCACAATTCGCCGCCGCGCAGGCATGGCCACTAGCGTATCCACCGCCGCCATCAACGCCTTCGGACTTGAATTGTAACAATCGTAGAGCACCGCGATGTTACCCAGTTGGACGACCTGTCCGCGCTTATCCGCCGCCCGCAGAGACTGCAGCGCTGCCGCAATCTCCGACGGAGTAATACCATGCTCCAGCGCAATCGCCGCCGCCGCCAGCACGTTATAAACATTGTGCTTCCCCAGCAGCGGACTCTGCACCGTCTGCCGCACTTCATGGCTCACCAGATCGAAGCGCGTGCCCTCCGCCCCCAGCGTCTCTACACTTTCCGCCCGTACATCGGCCGTCGCCTTGAAGCCAAACATCACAACCTTGCCCTTGAAGTCGCGCCCAAACTGGCTGACATACTCATCATCAGCATTCAGCACCGCCGTGCCGCCATGCGGAAGCGCCTCGATCAATTCATATTTCGCGCGTGCAATTCCGGCGACCGAATCGAAACTCTCCAGATGCACCGGAGCAACATTCGTAACCACTCCCTCATTCGGTAAAGTAATCCGCGCCAGCGCCGCAATCTCACCGGAGTGCGACATCCCCATCTCCACCACCGCCACGTCATACTCCGGCTCCAAAGTCAGCAGCCCGAGCGGCAATCCAAAATGATTATTGAAATTTCCCTTCGTGCGATGCACGCGATATTTGATCGCGAGCAAATGAGCGATCGCTTCCTTGGTCGTAGTCTTGCCCATCGACCCCGTAACGCCGATAGCCGTCTTGCCCCAAATTTTTCGCACCGCCGTAGCCAGAATCTGCAAAGCAACCAAAGTGTCGTCGACGGCCAGCAGCCCCCCGGGCCCAGACGATGAAAGCCCTGCGTACCGCGCCAACTGATCCTTCCGCACCACCGCTGCAATCGCGCCTCGCCCCAGCGCCTGCTCCACAAAGTCGTGACCATCCAACCGTTCGCCCTTGACCGCAAAAAAAAGTTCGCCGGGCTGCACCGTGCGCGAGTCGATGGAATATCCCTGCGCCACTTCGCTGGAGAGCGAAACCGCGCCAATAAATTCTGCAATCCGCGACAGAAGAAGTTTCATACCAGCTTCCCCGCAACGCCAGCCTTCGCGGCACTCTTGCACTCATACCCCAGTGCCTTCAAATTTTCCCGCGCTACTTCCACATCGTCGAACGGAACCGTTCCCTCCCGCGTGACCTGTACCTTCTCATGCCCCTTGCCCGCCAGCAGCACAATGTCCCCCGGAGCAGCCTGTTGCAAAGCGAATGCAATCGCCTTTCGCCGATCCGGCTCCATAGAATATTTCGCGCCCGATCTCTGCAATCCCACCACCGCATCGTTCATGATCGCTAGCGGATCTTCCGACCGCGGATTGTCAGAAGTAAGCACCACAAAATCGCTGCCCTTGCCCGCCGCCTCACCCATCAGCGGACGCTTCGCTCGATCGCGATCCCCACCACAACCAAATAGCGTAATAACTTTTCCCCGAGCCCGATCGCCGCCGCCCGCGCGAGCCACAAAATCCCGAGCCATCGCCGTCAGGTTCCGGAGCGCGTCATCCGTATGCGCATAGTCCACCACGACCGTAAACGGCTGCGCGCAATCGACGCGTTCAAAGCGTCCCGGGACGCTATTCAAATCAAAAATTCCCTGAGCAATCGTCTCCTCTGAACAATTGCGAGCATATCCCGCCGCCGACGCCGCGAGCACGTTATAAACATTTACCGTCCCGATCAGCGGACTCCACATCGCAATCTTCCCCGCCGGCGTCACCATCTCAAAGCGCGTTCCACTCGGAGTAATCTCAACCGTCTCCGCGTGAAAATCGCCCGCCGTCAAACCATAAGAAAGCGCCACCGCGCTCTTCTTCTTACTCGCCTTCAAAAGCTGGCGTCCATACTCATCATCAATATTCAAAACCGCCGCCCGCGGAGGCTCCGTCCCGCATCCTTCAAACAGCACCTGCTTGGCGCGGAAATAATCTTCCATCGTGCCGTGGTAATCGAGATGGTCGCGAGTTAGATTCGTGAACACCGCCACATCAAACGGAATCCCGAAAACCCGCTGCTGCTCCAGCGCGTGCGACGACACTTCCATCACCGCCTCGGTCACGCCCAATCCCAGCCCTTCCGACAAAAGCCGGTTCAACTCCAGCGCCTCCGGCGTCGTATGCGGAGCCGGAAAAATTTTCCCCGCCACGTGATATTCAATCGTTCCCACCAGCGCCGTCTTGCGTCCGGCCGCCCGCAAGATCGAGTCGATCAAAAAAGCAGTCGTGCTCTTCCCATTCGTCCCCGTAATTCCAGTGCAAGCAATTCGCTCCGCCGGACGCTTATAAAAATTCGCGCTAAGCCGAGCCAGCGCCCGCCGCCCATGCACCACCTGCGCCCAACCGACCGCAGGACGCGGCGTCTCAGCCGCCGAATCCGTAACCACCGCAACCGCTCCCGCCGCCATCGCCTGATCAATAAATCGATTTCCGTCGCTAGTCTCTCCCCTCATAGCAACAAAAACTGTCCCCGGACGCACCCGCCGCGAGTCATACTCCACTCCGCGAACCGCCGGATTCCCGCTCTGCGAGAGCACTTCAGCACCATCCAGAAGTTGTTGAAATGTCATTGAAATGATTATAAATACCGGAGGTTTTCCCCTGTGCGGCTCGCTCTGTGTTCCCCTGTGGTAAAGCATTTTGTAAGCGTCAAGGAACTGACAGCAACAAGAAAAAGTTAAACCTATCGCCCAAACCGCACAGTAATCCGTGATCCAGCCGCAACATGCGCGCCCGGCAGAGGAGTCTGCTCCCGCGCCACGCCGCTCCCCACCGCGTCGAGATCAAGCCCCGCCTCCTGCGCCGCCTCAATCGCCACTCGCAGATTCTTCCCGAGAAACGAAGGAACCTCGATCCCGCCCTCTTCAACATCCAGCACCACTGTCCCGCTGCTCGGCGTTTTCTGCGGAGACGAATCATCAGACTGTGGAGGAGCTTGCACCTCCAGTTCTCCCGAGGAATGCGCCGCCGCGATCTCCACATTCTTACCCGCCGAATCCGGCACCGGAGAAACCTGCGCCGCCTGCACCACCGCCCCACCAACCGCACCCCGCTTCATCGGAGATGGAGAAGCAGCCAAAGCAGCAGGCGCAGCCTCGTCACCACTCTCCGCCAAATCCAAACTAGCCCCCAAATGATCCGGCGAACTTTCATCCAAACTAGCGTCCGGAACATCGCGCCGCGCCAGCAACACCTGCCGGTTCGGCGGGAGCTGCACATCATGCGGCACGTGCAAATACTCCAGCGTCTGCTGCATCACCCGTTGAAATATCGGAGCCGACACCTGCCCGCCCTGATGCAGTCCCACCGCCGAATCCAGAATCACCACCACCGCAATCTGCGGATCATTAATCGGCGCGAATCCCGCAAACGATGCCACATATTTCGTCTTCGAATAAGCCCGCGTCGCCGGATCCAACTTCTGCGCCGTCCCCGTCTTGCCCGCCGCGCTATAGCCCTCGAGAATCGCCTTCCGTCCCGTCCCGTGCAGCACCACACCCTGCAGCATCTCTCGCATCTGCGCTGCCGTCAGCGACGAAATCACCCGCGTTCCCTCCACCGGGTGAAACGCGACCGTCTGCGGAGCATTCTGCGGAGGCATTGTCCCAGAAACAGTCCCAGCCGCAATCGTTCCGGAAACAATCCGGGGCGGCACGCGCACTCCATCATTCGCAATCGTCGAAATCAGCGCCCCCAGTTGCAGCGCTGAAATACCAATCTCCTGCCCCATCGAAATTGCGGCGAACGATACCTTCGACCAGCGATCCACCGGCTTCGTCATCCCCGCCGTCTCGCCCGGAAGCTCAATTCCCGTCCTCTGCCCAAATCCAAACCCGCGAATATATTTGTAGAAGCGGTCGTTCCCCAGCCGCTCCGCTACTTTAATCGCTCCCACATCGCTCGACTCCGCCAGAATTCCCGCCACCGTCAGCAGCCCATTCTTGTGGCTGTCGTGGATCCGCATCCCATTAATCACAATCGATCCCATCTGGCAGTCAAATACTTCATCGGGACGAGTGATCTTTTCTTCGAGGCCCGCCGAAATCGTCACCATCTTAAAAGTCGATCCCGGCTCATAAATGTCGCTCACCGCACGGTCTTTCAGCGCCTCGTTCTTAATTTCTTTTCGGATATTCGGATTAAACGTCGGCCGGTTCGTCAGCGCCAGAATTTCGCCCGTGTGCGGATTCTCCACAATCACCGTCCCCGCAATCGCGTGCGACTCTTCCATCCCGCGCTCCAGTTCGCGCTCCGCAATGTATTGGATGTTCTGATCAATCGTGAGGACGACGCTATCTCCCGCCTCCGGCTGTTTCTCCACACTCGAAAACCACTTCTTGTGCGCATCCACCGAAATCATCAGCTTGCCCGGCTTGCCCTGAAGCTGCGGATTGAACTCGCGCTCCAGCCCGCTCAATCCCTGATCATCCGTGCCCACATACCCCAGCACCTGGGCCGCCAATTCTCGCTTGGGATAAAACCGCTTTGCTTCTTTTTGAAAGTGGACGCCCTGCAGATTCAACGCGCGTATGCGGTCAATAACTTCAGCATCCCCTTTGCGCGCCACCCAGCAGAATTTGTGAGCGCGGCAATCCGCCATCACCACCCGGGGGTCGTCCTTAGTTATGCGCGAAATCAGGCTGATCGTATTCGCAAGATCGGGAGCCTCCGAGGGCACCACAAACGCCGAGTCGACCTGGATCGACATCGCCAGCTCGCGACCTGCCCGGTCGTAAATAACTCCGCGCTTCGGAGAGAGATCAAAACTGCGCTGCTGCTGATGTTGCGCCCGCCGCTCAAAGTCTCCGTAACAAAATATTTGGAGATAAACCAGCCGCACGCAGATCGTCAGCAGCCAGAGACAAAGGAATCCAGACAAGGCATACAGCCTGAATCGTGCGCCGTTCGAAGAGTTACCAGCCGCCACTTCCAGCCCCTAGACCGGCCCCAAGGCCAGCCCTAGAAAAGTTCGGCGGCTCCAGCCAAGGGAGCCGCCGAAAAAATAATGTGGTCCAACCCATCTAGTGTGGGGACAGGCGACTCGCCCGTCCTGCCTTGACCAAGAAGAACGACCAACGACAGTCTCTATCGCACCGAATCCACCGCCACCGGAGTCACACTAGCCATCACCGGCGTGCCCGCATCAGCAGCCGCATCCATCCGCTGCACCTGCCCCGGCTGCGGAGACTGCAATCCCAATTTGCGCGCCATCACATCAATCCGCTCCGGATCACGCAGCGACGCCTCTTCCAGCCGCAAAGCCCGATTCATCTCCGTCAGCCCATCCCGCTGTATCCGAAGCGTTTCGATCTTGTAGCCATATTCAATCGCGCGAAAATGCTGCAGCGCATATCCCATCACCAGCAGGAACAGACAGCACAGCGCCAGCCCAAACTGCTTCATCTCGCGCTCGCGGCGCGGATCCTCCACCTTCACCAGGCGCGAGTTATCGATGCTCTTGCGGAAATAAATTTCCGGTGTCCCCAGCCAGCAGGACTTGCGCCGGCTAGATAGAACTGCGGTTTGCATGGCCACGGCGCTCATGATTTATGCCACTCCAAGAAATTTAGAATCGTACTCAGCGTTTCCCTGCGTTGAAACCAGCCAGGGTTCAATTTCCATTCGCGCCGCAAACAGCGGCTCATCCGAGTACGCCCTGAATTCCGCGCGCTCCACGGTTGCCATCAAGCCTTCAATCAGAGTTCCAGTGAATGTCATTTCCCGTCCCAGTTTTTCATTTCCAGACGCGGCCTTATTTTTTCTAGCTTGGCCGCTCCAAAAAAACTCCACCACAGCGTCTTTCTAAATTCTTGTCCCGGCACGCCCTACAATCACCGCACCGGGTGCCCGGCAGTTTCTCCGGGGCAAACTAAACTTGTACAAACTCAAACTCTTTCCGCCGCCCGCATCTTCGCGCTGCGGGATCGCGGATTCCGTTCAATCTCGTCTTCAGATGCCGTTACGGGCTTTTTGGTGAGTAATCGAAAGTACTCGTCCTTCGCGCCCGCCCGCATCGCATCTTTCACAATCCGATCTTCCAGCGAATGAAAGCTGATCACCACCAACCTTCCCCCCGGCTTCAACACCTGAGGAGCCGCTTCCATCAACGCCTTGAGATCGTCCAGTTCATGGTTTACGAATATTCGGAGAGCCTGAAAAGTTCGAGTCGCCGGATGAATCCGCTCATGTTTCATTGACCGGGCCGCGGCCGATACCACCTCGACAAGTTGCTTCGTCGTGCGTATCGGCCGCGACCGGACAATGGCTCTGGCGATTCTCCGCGACCTCCTTTCCTCACCGAATTCGTAAATCACATCGGCCAGCTCGCGCTCGTCGATGTGGTTTACCACTTGTTCGGCGGTCTCGCCCGACATCGGATTCATCCGCATGTCCAGCGGTCCTTCCGCCTGAAAACTAAATCCTCGCGCCGCGTCCGAAAGCTGCAAACTGCTAACCCCCAGATCCGCGAGCAACCCATCCAAAGAAGTCGGAGCCACCCGCTCTCCCAACTCCGCGAACGATCCATGAATCAAAGAAACCGTAGGCAATTCGTCAGTGCCGTACCTGACGGCTGAAGGCTGAAGGCTGAAGGCTGCCTTTGCCAGCGCCGCCGGATCCTTATCGAAGCCAATCAAATGTCCCGGTGCGCCGAGGCGTTTTGCGATTGCGTAACTGTGCCCGCCCAGACCCACCGTGGCATCCAGATAAGTTCCACCACGCTTTACGGCTAGAAAATCGATCGCTTCTTTTAAAAGAACCGGGACATGGCCACCCGCCCCATGCCCACCCCACTCGGGGGTGTTTGTCGAACCTGATTCCGTTTCCACTGGTTGCCGAACTACTATTTGCCTGACTATTAGATCCCCAACTCGTCGAGCGTCTTCGTGTCGTCATCCGTGAATGGCTCTTTGACCTCTTTATCGAGCGCTTCTAAATTCCGGACTTCCAGATAAGTCAGATTGCCGAGCACTGCCACTTCCCCGCGAATCTGCGCAGCCTCACGCAGAATCTGCGGAACCAGCAGGCGCCCCTGCCCGTCCATCTCCACGACTTGTCCGTAATAATTCGTGCGCGTCAGAAATTTCTTCTTGGTTGGGTTGTACGTCGAGAGGGCCGCCAGCTTCTGCTCGATCCGCTCCCATTCCTCGAAGGGATACACTTGAGCAACAACCCCATCGAGACTTGTGATGTAAAATTTCTGCGCATATTTCTCGTCGATCACGCGCTTGAATTCCGCTGGGACCTTTAACCGTCCCTTTTCGTCGACGCGCGTTGGATGATTTCCGCGAAACATGTGCCCTGCTCGCTGATCTAAATGAAGATGAAAACGACGGGGTCCGTTTATTCATGGCTGCTACCACAGCCACAAGCACGAGGGAGGTAGAAGCGGTCACAACAGCAGTGGATTCGGGTTCGTTAGGAAGATTGCTCTCGTTTTTGTCGGTGTCAGTCTCGGAAACCACTGGCCCCTCGAAAGTTAGCGTTCTTACCCACGACCTCTAATGCTTACTCCACTTTCGACCACATTTGTCCACATCCTACGCCTAAATCGTTTGTTGTCAATAACAAAGTTTCAGGTTGAGACGAGGGATTCAGACAAAAAGCGCGAAGCGCAACATGTTGCGGTTAACCAGAAAGATGACCACGATCCCTAGTGTTTAACAAAGCGGTTCACGATACCAAAGATTTTGAATTTTTCCCTTGCAGTAGTGAAGTTGTCATCATGGAGCGAAGCGAAGGATCTCATGCTTCCCCCAAAATCCGCGTCCTTATCCCCCCGCCATCCTGAGCGAAGCAAGACCTACACGAAGTGGAGGTCTTGCGCAGCCGAAGGACCCCGTGCCCCTCTACGCAACCACGAGCTCAGCAAGGCATTCTTCCGATGCCGCCCAAGTCCGAGCCGCACCCCAGCCAATCGAACCGTTGTCATCTTGAGCGAAACGAAGGACCTGATGCTCCCCGCGCTTCCCCACATCAACAAGCTGGAGTAGACTTATGCCGCTTTAAACCAACTCCGGGGGAGACACCATGAAACTCAACATAGCAAGAATCTGGCTAGGAGGAATTGTCGGCGGAATCGTCTGGATTGCCTGGGGCTTCTTTATCGGAATGCGTCAAGCGCCCCTTTACGCCGCCATGCAAACACACGGATTGTTCCTGCAACAACCGCGTTACCAGCCCTTCGCCGCCTTTTGGATTCTGCTCATCTTCGTGATGTCGATCCTGATCGCCTACCTCTACGCATGGGCGCGCCCCACCGCCGGCCCCGGACCGAAAACCGCTCTCAAGATTGGCATGATCGTAGGATTCTGCGCCGGTGTTCCGGACAACTTTGCACAAGCCGCCTGGTCTCCCGTTCCGCAACTGTTACCGCTCGGCTGGATGCTAGACCTTTGGGGAGGTGCGATCCTGGCCGCGCTCGTTGCAGGCTTTTTGTACAAAGAGCGCGCTTAAGCAAAACTCATGTCATCCAACGCTGCGTGTCATCCGACGTCAGATGTCATCCAGAGCAAGATGTCATCCTGAGCGAAGCGAAGGACCTCATGCTCCCAAACCCGTCATCCATCTCCCGATCCGCAGAAGATTCTGAAAAATCCTGTCAAGCCCCCATTTGACGGATTTCTCGGCTAACTCAATGAATAGATGAGCAAAATAAAGTGAGTAACATTATCCACTCCACCACTTACGAATTGACATAATAAAATTAAGTAAAAGAAAAAGCGCGCGGATCGCCTCCCGCGCCCTTTTTCTATTGCTAGATCTTTATTGCTGGATCGTAGATGGAGCGTCCTCGCCCGCCAATGATGCTCGCCGGTCTAAGTCGCAGCAAGAGACCAAGATCCGAAACCAAGTCCGCTTTAGAAAAGATCAGCCCTACTTCGTCGGCTCGACATAAACCGCCGTCCCATAGGCCAGAACCTCCGTGACATTCTGCATCACCTCGGTCGCGTCATAGCGAGCGCCCACCACGGCGTTCCCGCCAAGCTGCGCCGCATGTTGCAGCATCAGATCAAAGGCCTCGGCACGAGTCTTCTCGCAAAGATTGGTCAGCAACGTAATATTGCCGCCCACCAGCGTCTGGAGCCCCGCGCCAATCGTTCCAAAGATCGAGCGCGAACGCACAACAATTCCGCGCACCACGCCCAGTGTACGTACAACGCGAAAGCCATCCAGCTCGAACTGCGTGGTCACCATGTTATGCGCCACCATATGTCCTCCTGAACCAACGGCATAGTTGCCCATCGCCCCTCCAGAAAGTCTGAAGTTCTAAACCGCTTCATTCTAGCAAGCCATAGATTCTACAGCAGCAAATCCGCCCCAAATCCAACCGTTGTCATCCTGAGCGCAGCCAAGTCATGCGCGAAGCGCTTGGCTCGGCGCAGTCGAAGTCCCCCTACACCTCCTCCACCATCGACGAGGCATCAAGGCATTCTCCCCGTGAAGCTCAAGGGAAGCAAGCGCCCCACCACCCACTCTATATAATGATTTTTCTCCATCAGGAGGCACTCATGTTCTCGCGCCGCAATTTCCTGCAAGCCAGCTCCCTAGCCGCCGGAGCCACCATCGCTTTGCCCACGCGATCCCAGGCAGCAGAAGACGAAAAGCCGCTTCCACCTGCCATCGCCGCCCTGCAATCCAGACGCACCGAAGCCAAGCCCATCACCGTAGAAGAGCGCACCGAGCGCCAGGAAAAAGCCCGCCGCCTCATGGCCGACAATAATCTCGCCGCCATCCTCATCGCGCCGGGCACGTCCCTGGCCTACTTCACCGGCATTCACTGGGAAGGCGGAGAGCGCCTCTTCGCCATGGTCTTACCCGCCAAAGGCGATGCCTTCTACGTCTCTCCCGCCTTCGAAGAAGCCCGAGCCCGCGAGCAAATCTCGAAAGCTCCCGACGGAAATCATCCCGACCTCCGCGTCTGGCAAGAAGATGAAAGCCCCTACGCCCGCGTAGCCCAGGGACTCACCGACCGCGGACTAGCCACCAGCACCATGGGTGTCGAAGAAACCGTAAAATTTCTCTTCAGCAACAATCTCCGGAAAGCCGCGCCCAGCGCCACCTTCACCAGCGCCACTCCAGTCACCGCTGGATGCCGCATGATCAAGAGCCATCACGAAATCGATCTGATGCGTCTCGCCGCCAAAATCACGCTGGCCGCCTACGAAGCCACCTATCGCTCGATGAAACCTGGCATGACCCAGCACGACGTAGAAGAGATGCTGGAACTAACGCATCGCCAACAAGGATTCGAAGGCGGAGCCGACGTGCAAGTAGGAGAATATTCCTCCTTCCCGCACGGCTCCGTGCAGCCGCAGAAAATTCAGGAAGGCACCATCGTCATGATCGATGGCGGCTGCTCCGTGGAAGGCTATCAGTCCGACATCACGCGCACCTTCGTCTTAGGTAAAGCCAGCAACAAGATGAAACAAGTTTTCGAAATCGTGCACCGAGCCCAAAGCGCCGCCCTGGCCGCCGCAAAGCCCGGAGTAGAAGCCGGCTCCGTAGACGCCGCCGCGCGCCAGGTCATCACCGACGGAGGCTACGGCCCAGACTACAAATATTTCACGCACCGTCTAGGCCACGGCATGGGCATGGATGGCCACGAGTGGCCCTATCTAGTGAGAGGTAATAAGACGCTACTCCAACCCGAGATGACCTTCAGCGACGAGCCCGGCATCTACATTCCCGGAGAATTCGGCATCCGTCTGGAAGACGATATGCACATCATAGAAGGAGGAGCAGAACTATTCACTCCCCAAAGCCCCTCGCTAGAGTACCCATTCGCAAAGCCATAGCATCAGTACTAACCATGAATCAAGCTGTCATCCCGAGCAAAGCGAAGGATCTCATGCTCCCCAAAGTTGCTGCCACCTTGCGCGAGCACGTGTCAAATCAATCTGTCATCCTGAGCGGAGCCACGTCAAGCGTGAGCGATTGGCGAGGCGCAGTCGAAGGCCCCCTACACCTCCTCCACTATCGATGAGACATCAAGGCATTCTCCTCTTGATGCTAAAGCGCAGCGCCGAGCAGCCCCTCACTCCACCTCAAAAGCCCGCATCCTCCGCAACACCGAGGCCGGAGCTTCCACCTCCAGCACCACCGATCCATCCTGATACTGCCGTGAATAGATGCGCGCGCCAGCCTCAAGCTGAGCCAGTACCTTCCCCTCTTTCTGAGGAATGCGCAGCCGCACTCGCCGCGGCCGGTCGTCGACAAGCAAGGAGTCAATACGCTCCAGCAGCGTAATCAATCCAATCCCCTTCGCCGCTGAAACATGGATCGTCTGATCGTTATTAAGCAGATCATGATCCAACAAATCCGTATCCCGCAAAGACTCCCGCTGCTTGGGAGGCAGCAGATCAATCTTATTCATCACCCGCAGCCGCGGCTTCTTGTCCGCTTCAAGTTCCTTGAGGACGCTCTCCACCTGCGCATCCTGCTCCGCCGAAACCGGACTGCTCGCATCCGAAACTTGCAGGATCAGGGTCGCGCGCTGCACCTCTTCCAGCGTGGCACGAAACGCCGACACCAGCGTATGCGGAAGATGTCGTATAAAACCGACCGTGTCCGAGAACAGAATCTTGCGCTTCGAAGGCAACTCAGCGCCCCGAATCGTCGGATCAAGCGTGGCGAACATGCGCGACGACTCCAGCACTTTCGACTTGGTCAGCGCATTGAACAGCGTTGACTTGCCCGCGTTCGTATAACCCACCAGAGCCACTAGCGCCACGGGAACCGACTCGCGCCGCTGCCGCTGCTGCGCCCGTATGCGGCGCACGTTTTCAATTTGCTGCTTCACATGCCGCACGCGGCGATAGATCTTTCGCCGGTCCGTCTCCAGCTGAGTTTCGCCCGGTCCGCGAGTCCCAATGCCGCCGCCGAGCTGCGACATTTCCACGCCGCGTCCCGCCAGCCGCGGAAGCATATATTCCAGCTGCGCCAGTTCGACTTGCAACTGACCTTCACGCGTGCGAGCATGCCGTGCGAAGATGTCGAGAATTAGTTGTGTCCGGTCAATCACACGCGTGCTGACCACGCGCTCAATATTGCGTTGTTGCGAAGGCGACAGGTCGTGATCAAACAGAATCACATCCGCAGATACAGAGGCCGCCGCACCGGCAATCTCCTCCAGCTTTCCTTTGCCAATCAGTGTCGCCGGATCAGGACGATCCTTGCGCTGCGTGAATTCACCGACAATCTGCGCGCCCGCGCTCGTGGCCAGCGTCCGCAATTCGTCGAGCGATTCTTCCGAGCTGAAATCGGGGGAATCCGTCGGCCGGGACGAAGATGAAGACGAGGATAATGGGGAAGAGGAGGATGATGCGGCCACGCTCGCAGCGTGATCTCGGGCGGCCTGCGCGCCCGGTGTCATGGCTGAGGCAGCGGTCTTTCCCGCTCGGCCCTTGTTGCGAAACTCCACCCCCACCAGGAACGCCCGTTCCTGCTGCTCCGATGGATTCAGCACTACCTTGGGCTCGTTCCGCGAGCTGCGGCGATTACTCAGTCTGGAATCATCTCGACGCAAGCGAATTCACTTCAACCTTCAGTACCAGAAGCGGAGCTCGCGCTCGCAGCCTCACCATGAGACGCTGCGGACGCTGGCTTCGGTTCCGCGTGGATGTGCGCTCCACGCGAGATCACCACCGTTGAAATCGCATGCTTGAATATAAGTTGTTCCTGGTTGCTGGTCTCAAGGACCACTGAGTACTTGTCGAACGATCGGATGCGGCCTGTCAGTTTTACTCCACTGACCAGATAGATCGTGATATTGTGCCGTTCCTTTCGTGCCGTGTTGAGGAAGGAATCCTGAATATTCTGTTGTGCCGGCTTGGGTTCCATTTGCCGATCTCCTTCTTTCGGGTTCGATGCTGCGCCATAAGCTTGGGGAAGTAATCAGCTGCAGCTCTCTTCCTGTCGGCTCCTACAATACGGCCTTGTCTCGCGCTTTTCAACTTCCCGCTCAACAATATTCTCAGGAGCGGCACATCGTCAGGCGCGCCCAACGGTCCATTTCCGGATTTCGTAAAAAACCGCTCCAGTTTCATTTCCCGCGCCAGCCATCTACAATCGTCAGTTCCACGTACACCTATCGCGTTAGGAGCCCTGACTGTGAGCCATATCAACTTGCCCGACGACTTCCGCACTAACATTCTTATGCTGGTTCGTTGGCTCCATATCATCGGCGGCATAACCTGGATTGGCCTTTTATATTTCTTTAACCTGGTTAACGTTCCGTTCATGCAGGAGCTCGACGCAACTACCAAAGGCAAAGTGCTGCCGAGCCTTATGACTCGCGCGCTGTGGTGGTTTCGCCATGCCTCTGTGTTCACCGTATTAGCCGGTCTGGCGTTCTGGGGCAACATTGTTTCGGTGGACGCCCGCAACAGCGGCTCATCTTCCGGCGTTCCTATGGCAAGTTTCTTTCTGATCTGGACCATCGCCTGGGCGCTCATGTACGCCTGCCTCATCCCCGGCAGAGGCCCACTCAACAGAGGGCCAGTGTTAGCTGTGATCTACACCGTTATCGTGCTCGCGGCGTCATGGCTATTTCTGCACTTCAATGATCACGGATGGGAGAGCAATCAACTGCTCGCCATCGGCATCGGCGGCGGCATCGGCTGGATGATGATGCTCAACGTCTGGGGAGTAATCTGGCGCGCCCAGAAGAAGATCATCAAGTGGACCGCCGACAACGCCGCCAATGGCACGGCCATTCCCGACAAAGCAAAGTACCTGGCGAGGCAGACTTTCCTACTGTCCCGTGCCAGCTTTTTCTTGTCGTTCCCACTCCTGTTTCTCATGGGAGCCGCAAGCCACTATCCCATGTTTGGCAAATAGTGTTCGCGAATGATGTTTGGGAAATGGTGTTGAGAAAGTAATGTTCAGCAAGCAGCCGTCGCGCCCAGCTAACCAATTCTCGTCCGGGGCGTCTAGAACCAACAGCCACACACCACGGCTGTCTCTTTAGAGAGGATTCATGATCCGATATTGCGCTCTGCTTTCTCTATCCGCCTTATTGCTGGCCCAGGACGCCGTTAAGCCAGCCCCCAACAACTCTACGGCACCTGTCTATACGGCCGACGGCAGAATCGTGTTCCCCGCAAACTATCGCGAGTGGATCTACCTCACCACTGGACTGGACATGGACTATAACCCGGATCTCGCCGCCATGCCCGGGCATTCCATGTTCGATAACGTCTTCGTCAATCCCGAAGCGTACAAGGTCTTCGCAGCGACCGGCACCTGGCCCGACAAAACCATGCTTGTGCTCGAAGTCCGCATCGCCGCCAACAAAGGTTCCATCAATAAGGCGGGACACTTCCAGACCAGCGACGTAATGGCACGCTCCGTTCACGTCAAGGATGCGCGCCTACCAGGCGGATGGGCATTCTTCCCGCTTGACGAGGCGAAGCCGACGAAGTCGGTTCCGAAAGAAGCTGTCTGTTACTCCTGCCATCAAGAGCACGCTGCCGTCGATACGACATTCGTGCAGTTCTATCCCACGCTGCTCGAAATCGCGAAGCAGAAAGGCAGTCTATCGCCCGCCTACGTGAAGGAAGAAGCTGCCAACACAGCTCAAGGCTCCGAGAAAAAATAGGCCGATCGTCGCCGCTCACACCACCGCAATCTCGGCACCACCGTAATCTCGCACCAGCATACGCCGCTGCCTACAATTGAGTTCAGCATGACGGAACTTCTGGACTCAATCGTGGAATGGTCGGGCGCTCGCGAAGACTGGCGTCCTATCTCGCGCTGGGCCGTGATGGCGTGGCTCGTCTTCTACGTTCTCTTCCTGCTCTACGCCTTCCGCATGCACGGCGGCTTTTTATGGATCGACTCCGCCAACCTCGTAGTCCACGAAGGCGGACACCTGCTCTTCGGCTGGTTCGGTCCCACCCTCGGCCTCTGGGGAGGAACCATCCTGCAATGGCTCGTTCCATTCTTACTCGCAGCCTATTTCTTCCATGAGCGCCAGCTCGCAGGCTTTGTGTTCTGCACATTTTTCTTCTTTGAAAACTGGCTGCATACCGCGACCTACATGGCCGACGCCCGAGCCATGGTCCTGCCGCTAGTAACTACGGGAGATCCCGAATTCGCCAAGCACGATTGGAACACGATTTTCACGAATCTAAACATCCTGCCCTACGACACGAGAATCGCGGCCGTGATTCGCTTCCTAGGATGGTGCGGGATGCTGGCATCCACAGCGTGGCTAGCAACCAATCTGCGAACAAAAGAGAAGTAAGTAGAGCGACGGGCATCCTCGCAAGCCTGCCCTGAGCGAAGCCGAAGGGTCCAACTCAAGGGTTTCGGAAATTCAATTCTGCCCTGAATAAGCCGCATAATTACTCACAAATATACGAGGCCTTTTCTTTTCGATACTTTGCGAAGAATGTTCCCAAGAAATGCTGCCCGCCGAAGTCCACCTCATATTTTCCTGAAACACGTCTGTCGCTTGGGTTGCCTTTACTCAACCAGATTCGTGCGTGAGTAGCATTCTGACATTTTCCTGCGGAACATCGTTCCGCGTAGACGTCTTCCCATACTTCTTGCGGGCGGTAACTCCACCAGGAAAGAGCGTAATGGCGCATGTTTAGAATAAGATTCTGCTCCGAAGGCAACCCATCAACTTTCGAGAGAAAAAACGACGCCCCATCGCAGTGTGGCGAGAATGACCCTGAAGCGTCTTTTGCGGCTAATAGTGTTGATGGACAAGATCCAAGCACAATTGCTACAAACACAAGCTGGACCACAAGCGATGTGAGGCGTGTAGGCATTGGGCGCTCTAGAAAGATTGTATCGGTTAGTTGACGATAACTGGCAATTACACTCGGAACCTCGTCAATGAGCGTAATCGGGATTTTGCAACAACCGCCGCTTATTCCCAGACGTGCCGAAAGAACCGCTCCCACCACGTAAGAGGCCGCATGAACATCACCAACTGGCCGGGAGTTGGCTGCACTTGAAGTGTTGCTTCCGTGAACTTGCAATAGCGAGGTCTCGTTCGAAGAACGATGCCGGCGTTTATAATCTGTTCTAAGTCAACCGATACGAAACTGGAACAAGGGTATAGATTCTCATCCGCTACATATGCATTGATGCTGGCGGGATTCGGGTGAGGCAAGTCGAACCGCGCGACACCGTCTGATCCCGATGTCGAGTCCAGTCCATTCGAGTTGGATGCGGTAGCAAACCGCACTACCACTTTCTCGTTGACCAACGGACTTGCGTTAAGAACATCAAGCACCCGAACCGATATGCGCTGGGCAGTGCAAATCTGCGGCGCAAGGGACAGGCAGAGAAATGAGGCAACAAAGAGGACCCACCATTCCATAAAATGAATCCAGCAGGAAGGTGGCTGGGCTGTGAGATCAAAGAACGGTTGGGTTTTCATGGCTTATACTAAGGATAACTGCTGAGACCAGGCGCTCACACTCATAACCCCATCACTGAGCCTTAGCCGCCAAAGTCCAAGCCTTCCCATCAAAGTGTGAAGGCAACGCCAGCCCAAACAGTTTCAGGATCGTAGGAGCCACATCCACAATCGCGGGCTTCTCTTCAATGAACTTGTGGCTGGAGAACAAGACTCCCGGAACCAGCCGCGGATCAATGCAGTGATCGCCGCTCCAGGCTTTCGTATTGTCCTCGAAAATCTGCGAGGTAACTTTGCCCATCACCGAATCCCACGAGGCGCGATAACCCGCGCCATAGCCAACAATCAGGTCGGGAGAATTCTCCGAATAAGGCCCGCGATAAACATTGTCCGCAATAAAAACGCCCGTGATCCCAACCGTGCCCGAACTCGGATCCACTAGCCCGTTCAGCCCTTTTTGCAGCTCAGCCTTCAATGCCTCGGCTTCGGAAGGATCGACAATTCCCTGCTTCTCGCGTCCCTTGATATTCAGATACAGTCCGTTGAGCCCCATGGTGTAAGCGCGGGTTTTCGACCAATCGACATCTTCGAACCAGTCGCCACTCTCCGTCTTGCCATCCTTCAGAGCAAGATATCCGTTCTGGTGCAGCCACGCGTTTAAATTCATGCAGCGCGCAAACGACTTGAATCCATGATCGGAGATCACCATCAGCAGCGTATCGTCATCGATCTTTTCCATCACCCGCCCGATGAGACGATCCATGCGCTGATACAGATCCTGAATCACCTGCGGATGCTCGCTGTGCGGCACATCACGCGCCGCCGGATGATCTTCGTCCAGATAGCGCCAGAACATGTGCTGAATTCGATCCGTAGTATCGAAGACGCATGTGCAGAGTCCCTGCTTAGTCTTGTCGAGCGCATCAAAAAGCATCCGCTCGCGATCTTCGTGATTGCCATAAGCCTGCGCCAGGAACGCATCGTCATCGAGCACATGCTCGTTGAGCGCCCACGTATCTTCCGCCAGACCAAGCGTCGCGTACGGCCCAAAAAGTTTGGCCAAATAAATCGAATAAGTCACCGGGTGCGAGATCGGCAGGTCAGGATGCCCCGGATCGATATTCACCGGCGTTACGTAAACTTCAACCTCCGGCGAAACTTCCTTCAGATAGAAGCGGCAGATGCCATGCGCCGTCATTCCCATCCCCGCCTTGAATTCCGCCGTAATCCACTCGGAATATTCTCCGACCTGCAAAGTGAATTTCTCCGATCCCACCACAAAGCGCGCCGATTTCGCTCCCGTATCCGGTCTGATCTCATATTCCATCCGCACTTCGCCGGCGCCCTCTTTCACCGGATTATCCGGCCCTGGAACATAAGACCGACATACTCCGTTCTTACGCTCGATCGGCACGCGCACTCCGCCCTCGCGAAACTTGTCACTCGTCATGCGCGTCGTACACAGGCAAAACGTCCCCTGACTACCCTTCAAATCGGGAACGCACATTCCTGAGAGCAACACGCCCTGAAATTTCTCCGGCGGAAACGTGACCGGAACGCGAATCACAGAACTGAAGATTCCGGCATTCCCCAGCCAATGCCAGAAGGGCGTGCCTTTGCGCATCGCCTTGATTTCCGTCTTCCCAAACGGAATCGAATATTTGCCAATCTTGATACGCCGCTTCGGACCCTTGATTTCAGCCGACGAAAGATACGGCAAATAGCTATTTCGATCGCACGCCAGAAAATCGTAGATGTTGTGCTTGCCCGGATTCACTCCCGTCATAAATGTCGACCAGGCCACCGGCGAAATCGCCGGAAAAGTCGTGCGCAGTTTGCTGAAAGTTCCCTTGTCGCGCAGCTTTGACAGATTCGGAAGCCGGCCTTCTTTCATGAAGCGATCCGCCAGCTCCGGATCCATCCCGTCAAAACCTAAAATCACTGCGCGCTCAAAAGTGGCTTTTCCATAGGCATTCCGCCGCCGCAGAAAGCGGAATAACTGTCGAAATGGCCAGGTCATCAGAGCATAGAACGAATAAAGAAACGCAACAAAGATCGCCCAAAATGATGACAGCACCGCAAATCCCGCGCCCGGCCCGGCATAGGCGTGAGCAAGAGCAGGAAACAGAACAACGGCAATCAGCAAGACCCGGGTGGCGCGGACATTCTTGTCCGCGAAAGGAGCGCACAATCGACGCCTTGTACTTGATCCAAGCAAGCGGACAAGAGTGTCCGCTCCACATAGTCTGCTCATAATTGTCTCTTCATATCTGAATCCCCAAAAGTTCCTTGAAAATAAATCCCGCCACCATCGACAAGATGAAGAACAGCCAAATCCAGTTCATACCATAACCCGCAATATCAATATCGCGATCCGGGTAATTAATTGAAATGGATTCAATAGGACTATTCTCGGGCAGCGCCGGCTCCGCCGACGAGAACATTCGCTCCCAGAATTGTCCACGCAAACGGATCGTCGAAATTCGCGGCAAGTCACTGCCCACGCAAACGGACTTAGTGACGCTTTGTCCACCAGCCGCAATCTTCACATCGTATTTCCCAGCTTGCGAACCGGCGAGGCGCCACACAATCTGATTCTCCGAAGAAACATGCACGGCAGGAGCAGTCATCGTAATCTCAGGCGGCAATTCGAGCGCCACATCATTCGCAGGATCGCTACCAGTCTGTTTGCTAAGCTGCGCGGTCAGCAAAAACGGCGCGTTCACAGGAATCGGAGTCTGCCCCAGATACCGATCAATCTGCACCATCAGCAGAGTAATCGGAATGATGACGTACAACAGCGGCATGAACGCCAGCTTCAGATAGCGCCCAGTGCCACGCAATATTTTGCCGTACGAGCCCATCACCACAGGAATCTGATCCCGATACAGACGCACCGCTAGGAGATGAGCCTTCAGTTGATCTTTCGCGACGCCAATTGCCTTCTGATCGGAGGTGTATCCGAACAGCACCACCATCACCAGCCCGATGACCAGCGACACGAAAATCACAATCGCCAGGGGACTGGTCAGCCAACCGGACAACGAACTGATCACCAGCGACACCAAGACCCATGTTCCAGTGTGCGCCATCGGATTGGAGAAAAGAAACGTCAAGCTACTCGATGTACCCTAACCCGCGCAGCCGTTTCTGGATCTCTTCTTTCGAAGCGCTGCTTTCGTCCGGAATGATCTTCTTGGTTTCCTTCTCCAGCATGTGGATCACGAATTCATCAATCGATTCGTATCCCGCCGCGTCCGAACACTGCTTCACCTTCTCCAGCAGTTCCCCTTCGATCTTCACTTTGTGTGAGCCAAACATATTTTCTCCCGTTGTAATCGCAGCGCCTAGCGCGCCTGAAATACCGAATGCCCCATCATATCCTTCGTTTTTGCAACCCCGAATTCCGACAAAATTGTAGGCGCAATATCCGTCAGCGCAGGAGCGTCCGCCGCGATCTTGCGATTGCTCAAGAGAACTCCCGGGACCTTCGTGAAATCCATGCAATGATCGCCGCTCCACGCATTCGTGTTGTCCTCAAGTACGTCTGGCGGAAAGCCGCCCGTAATCGTTGTCCATCCCGCGCGATACCCGCGATTGTAGCCAACCAGTGCATCCGGACCAGAGCGAGCATATGGCCCTTGATAAGCCTCGCTCGCAAAATCAATCCGCGTAATCACCTGAGAGCCGTCTTTCGGATCGCGAACCTCCAAAAGCTTCTGCCGGAGCTCCTGCAACAGCGCGTCAGCCTGCGCGCCCGGCTCGACAATACCATCACGTTCGCGTCCGCGGATATTCAAATAGAGTCCGTTCAGCCCCACTCCATAGGCCCGCGTACGGCTCCAATCCAAGTCGCTGAAGGGGACACTTACATCCCCGCTAAGGCCCTCTTTGCGCGCGATGTAGCCATTGTTCAACAACCAGGTATTCAGATTGAACGAGTGCCGGTAAGGAGCGAATCCATGATCGGAAAGCACGAGCAGCGTCGTATTCTCGTCGACCTTCGGCATCACTTCCCCGAGCACCTGATCAATCTGCTCGTAGAATTCCTCGATCGCCGTTCCGTATTGCGCAGCCAGCGCCGCGTCATACACCGGACTTTGCGGATCGGTCAGCCGCCACATCACATGCGCATTCAGATCGAGACTTGAAAAATAAAAGAAAAACAGCCCGTCTTTAAATTTCGGGAATTCCGTATCGAAGGCGCGCCGATGTTCCGCCAGCACCGTATGCGACTGCTCCAGATACTCTTTATCGTCGAGCACTCCAGCCATAATCGCTTTGGTATCTTCGGCAATTCCTTGCGTGTGATATTCGCCAATCTGCTTCGCCAGATCGCTCGAATAACTCGCCGGTGTGGAGATTGGCAACGCAGGGTTCTTCGGATCGATATTGATTGGCGAAACGTAAAGCTGAAAACGTGGATGCGTCTGCTTAAGATAGAAGCGGCAAATCCCCTTCACATTGCCGATGAACGGCATGAGTTGGAATTCCACCGGAACCCATCCGCTCCATTCGCCTTCTTTCAAAACAAACTGCTGATCCTGAAAACTGACACGCGCCACCGGTTCCAGCGGATCGACGTCAACCGTGAACGGCTCGGTAGCTGGCGGAGAATTCTTGCGGAACGTATTGTCTGGCCCGATGATATTGCTGGCGACGCGGTTATTCTTCACCTCGACCTGCACTACCTCGCCCCCCTCAACCGCTCCGATCGCGGCCGTAGGATCATCGGTATAAAAAGTGAACGTGCCGTAGGTGCCGCGCAGGTCGGGCGTTCCCATGCCAGAGAGCGTCTTACCCTTCGCCGCGATCGGCGGAAAATTTGCCGGCATGCGGTAGACAAAGTTGGGCACGTTTTGTTCGTCCAGAATCTCCCAAAATGCTTTACCGTGGCGCAACTGCTCCGCCGAGCCGCTGCCCAGCGGAATTACCCAGCTACCCACATGAAGGCTATGCTTAGGGCCTTCCACCTTCGATGTCGAAAAATACAACTCAAACGTCTTCGGATCGCGATGGATGAAATCAAAGATTCCATGCCCACCCGCGTTCATCCCGGTGATGACATTGGACCACGCCACCGGACTTTGCGGCGGAATACTCGTCGTCAGGCGGCGAAACGATCCTTGGTCAGCCAGCTTGGCAAAATTTGGCATCTTGCCCTCAGCCATGAACTTTGTGAGCAGGTCTGGATCGAGGCCGTCAATTCCAAGAATGATCACTTTCTTGGACAAATCCGTTCCACCCCGCGCGCGCTGGCAAGACACAGACAGGCTCACGCCCGCGGCGCACACAGCCAGCAGGCACACTAAGCGAAGACGTTTTCTGAATGCTAAGGTCACTGAAACAATTGGTCCTGGCTGTCGCCTTAGCTAACGAAGGGCGGTGGTCATGACCACTTAGAGGAGATCCCGAGTAGCAGGCACATCGATTGTACGCGGAGTTCCACGGCCGCTCAAGACTCGGGTTTTGGCGCCGGAGCCAAGACCCGAAACCGCCGCCCGGCTCCTGATCTCGCTGATTTTGAGCAAGGCCCATGCAGCCATTACACTGACTGTCATGATCGGAAGAGCCCTGATACGGAAAGTCCTGGCCAATATAAGCGTGATCCTGCTTTGTTTTTCTTTCGCCATCGCCGCCCCAAAACCCAACGTGGTGCTGATCACCCTCGATTCCATCCGCGCCGACCGCATAGGATTCATGGGCGCCAAGAATGCCGCCAAGACACCTTATATAGATAGTCTGGCCGCCGAAAGCATCATCTTCGACCATGCCTATGCGCAGGCGCCTGTCAGCGTGGTCTCCCACGCAACCATTCTTTCCGGAGCCTACCCGCAGGCCACCGGCATGAGCGCGATCGGCGGCACGCTCCCATCGTTGCTGCCTTATCTGCCGGATCTGCTCAAAGCTCAGTCCTATCGCACCGCCGCCTTCGTCGGCTCCATTGACCTGGATCCGCAGAACGGGCTGGCTCAGGGCTTTGACCGCGGATTCCAGACCTACGACGCGGGCTTCCGGCCCGTCATCACGGGCGGCAATAATAATAATGAGTCGCCCATAACCGAGCGCCGCGGAAGCGAGGTCGCCGATCGCGCCGTCGACTGGCTCAACCGCAATGCGAAAGCAGGAGCGACGAGCCAGTTTTTTCTCTGGGTAAATATCAGCGACACGCGCGCGCCCGCTGCGTCCTATAATTCCACGATCGCCGCAGCCGATGCCGCCGTCGGCAAAGTAATCAGCGCGCTGCAACAGCAAAAGATTTACGGAAATACCGTTGTGATCGTAGTCGCCGACTACGGTGAAGGCCTGGGCGCTCATGGCGAAGAAGGACACGGTATTTTTCTCTACGACGAGACCACGCATGTCCCGCTGCTCATAAAATTGCCGGAAGCTAAGCCCACACCCGTACGAGTAGCGGCAAAAGTGAGGCTTGTTGACATCGCTCCAACTCTGCTCGAGATCGCCGCCATCCCAGTTCCCTCGCAATTTTTGGGACAGTCACTTTTACGAGCCGCGAAGTCCGGCGGTGGAGGAGATCAGCCCGTATATGCGCGCAGCGATCTGCCCCAGCGGGGATTCGGCTGGAGCTCGCTGGAATCGTGGCGCGCCAGCAAGTTTCTCTACATCCGAGCCCCCAAGCCTGAACTCTACGACCTGACCGCCGACCCGACTGCGGCTCACAATCTGGCCCAGAGCTCGAAGGCCACGCTCGACACACTGGCCGCGCAGCTCGATAACTTCGATCGCCACTTTAACGGCGAGGCCGGCAAATCGTCTGCGGATTTAAGTTCGTCCGAGATGCAGAAACTGGCATCGCTCGGATATATAGGCCTGCAAAAATCAGCAACCTCAGCCACCGCCGTTTCAGGAACCGATCCTAAAGACAAAATATCGATTGCCAACAAAGTCGTCGCCGCAGCGACGCACGATCAGTCCAAGCCAGACCTCGCAATCGCCGCGCTCAATCCCATAGTTGCCGCCGATCCCAACCTCTACCTGGCGCAATACACACTCGGAGTGGCATTGGCGCGAAAGGCGCAATACGCCGAAGCGGAGAAGCATCTCCACAGAGCCATCGAACTCCAGCCCGACTCCGCCTGGGCGCATTACGACATTGGAGCAACATTGCTAAAAACTGGCGATTTCAAAACCGCCATCGTGCACCTCGAAATCGCCACTGGACGCTTGCCCAACTTCGCTCCCGCTCACGTCGCCCTGGCCGAAGCCTACGAACACACAGGAAGGACCGAAGAGGCAAAGCGCGAACGAATCAAAAGTGGGCAGAGATAACGGCGGGCTGAAATAAATGCAGGGCAAACGCCGAAATACAATTCAAGCGCGAAATTTATTCAGGCGGCTGACTTTTGAGCTGCTCAGCCGCTGCTCGTTCGCGGTTCGCATTCTCCACTTGTCCAAGTTGCTGGTATGCATCCGCCAGGAAACTGTGCGCCTCCGCCGAGTCAGGATTTACCTTGACCGCGTGAGCCAGTTTCGCCAGAGCGGCATCTGCATGTCCCTCAAGAAAAAGCATCCGACCATATCGCAGGTTAGCCTGAAAGTGATCGGGATCAAGCTTCAGGGCCATCTCATATTCTACGGTCGCTTCCGGCAAGCGCTTCAAGCGGTTATCCACAGCCGCAAGGTAGTAGTGCATCTGGGCAGAAGTGGGGTTGTGATCCACCGCTGCTTGAATTTCCGTAAGTGCTGACTCCCACTGGCCGGTCTTAGCGAGCGCCACTCCGAGCTGGAAATGCGCCGTTGAAGAGTCCGGCAGTTTCTCGATCGCGCTGCGCAAAATCGGCACGGCATCCTGATATTTTCCGATATGAACCAAACTCTTGCCGAATTCAAGATAGGCCGTGCCCGCATCCGCAGGATACTGCCGCACTAACACCTGCAGGCCCGCGAAGGCCTCATCGTAGTGATCTAATTCCAGTCCAAACATATACTCATGGATCTTGTTCGCGAAATCGATCTTGTCTTTTGGATCAATCAGCACTTTTTCGGCATTGTTCGAGTTTCCACTATCAGAACTCAGATACCCGAGCGCCCGTAACTTTTCCTCAGCCTCTGGATTCAGCTTCGCTGGCCCGACAGCCACGCTGCTGGTCTTTTTCTTGAACTCAGAGAGTTGGCCATCTAACGTATCGGCAATCGCCCTATCGGCCGAAGCCAGGTTCTTGAGAGCCTCCGGATCAGAAACCTGGTCATACAGCTCTCTCTTCGGCGCCTGCACATAAAGATATTTTTCCTTCCGCCAGGAATGAAGCTCGCTCCAACCATAGATACGATGGGCGTAGTTGGTCTCGGAATAAATGGCGCGCTCCGGCGTCCCTTTCTCTCCGCCAGCGCTCTGCTCCCCAGCAGAAGGTCTGGCAGAAGACCCGGCCACATTCATTAGCGAGAAAAGCGACTGCCCCTGCATAGCCGCAGGAACGGGAACGCTCGCAGCTTCCAGTACCGAAGGCGCCACGTCGGCCAGCGCGACGCGAGCCTCCACGCGCTTACCAGCAAACTTCTCCCCGGGGAGCTTCAACAGCAGCGGAACATGGATCGTCTCGTCATACAAAAACATGCCATGAAACTTTTCCCCATGTTCGCCAAACGCCTCTCCATGATCCGCGGCAATCGCTATGACCGTGTTCTGATATAACCCGTGCCGGTGCAGCACCTCCATCACACTGCCCACAACTGAATCCGCATAAGCAATCTCGCCGTCGTAAGGCTCGGAGGCATAGTGCGTCTTGAATGGCTCCGGCGGATCATACGGCTCGTGAGCATCGTAAAAATGCAGCCAAAGAAAAAACGGCCCCTGCGAGTTCTGGCTAAGCCAGCCCATAGCGCGGTTGGCAACATCTTCGGCGCGGCGTTCCAGGCTGTGATAGCGGTCTTCCCCAGGCTGGGGGTTGTGAAAGTCCGCATCATAGACGTCAAATCCACGGTCAAAGCCCGGAGCCGCATCACTAGCAGCGTCAAGAACCATTGCCCCGACAAACGCCGCCGTGTGATAGCCCCGGTGATGAAATAAATCGGGCAGATAAGGAAGGTCCGCACCCAGCGGCTGAATCAGTCCGTCCAGATGGTTGAACTGCGGATAAGTCCCCGTAAGCAACACGGCATGCGAGGGAGTCGTCAATGGGACCTGAGCGTACGCTCGGGTAAAGACCACGCTCTGCCTAGCTAGAACATCGAGATTTGGTGTCAGTCCGCGCTTCGATCCAAGAAAGCCCATGCGATCGGCACGAGTCGTATCGAGGGTGATCAGAATGATATTGGGTAGCGTCGAGCCGACAGTTGGAGCCGTCGCCGCTTTGGAAGTATTAGCACCTTTTGCGCTAAGCGTTAGGACAATAACAATGACAAAGCGCCGGAAAACCCGCATAGGAGATGAAAAAGTCTAGCACACGATTGCGCGAGCTATTAGGCGCACTTGTCCGCGTCGAAGCACGGAGTGACGTGCTGTTGTTTGCAGGCGGACATTGCACGACCAGACAATAAAAGGCCGGCCTCGCGGCCGGCCTTTCTGTTGTTGTCATCTTCGGCTTCAGTTAGAAATCAAACCGTACCGCGAGTTGCGTAACTCGTGGACCTCCCGACTGTAGATTCGAGAAAGTGGCCGTTGACTGTCCGAACGTCCCATCGTTCAGGTTGCTATCCGGCGGTTGGAAATTCGGGTGGTTGAACAGGTTGAAGAAGTTGGCGTCGAACCTCAGAGTGGCCCTTTCTGTTATTTTGAAGGTCTTTTTCACTCCGAAATCCGTGTTGAAATAGGCGGGTCCCGTCAGCGTATTACGTTCCATCTGGCCGAGGGCTCGTCCCTGGCACCACAGGCCCATGTTGACGGAAGCCGGGCACGGAATATCCGTAGAGTGGGGACCGTTCAGCATTCCCCAGGCGTTGTTCGACCCATCCGGGTTATCCGTGGTCAGGTAGCCTCTCCACGGTTCCTGGTGATGATTGATATCGTTTGTGAGCTTTCCCGGGCCGATGTAGTTTGCGCGGTCGTTAAATTGACCATCCGCGTTGCTGTCCACCGAGCTGTTATTAATCGAGAAATCGGGGCCGGTCTGCCAGGTCACAATTCCCGATATGTTCCAGCCGCCGAGCCAGCGGTTCCCTCTCGCGAACGGCAGGTCGTAAACAAAGCTCGCCACGATACGGCTTTTTACATCGAAGTCGGCCGGGCCGTAGTCAAGCTTGGGATTCATGCTATCCGTCGGGTAGGCGGCGCTACCGGCGTTCTTGGTGGTGAAGGCATCACTGACTGAGTCCATGGCCTTCGCATAGGTATAGTTCGCGTTGAACTCCAAGCCGGTCGAGAAGCGTTTGCGCAACGTGGTCTGTAATCCGTGATAGTTCGAGTCGCAGCAGTTGGTACGGAAGCTGATGTTACCGAGGTCAGCGTTAACTGGGGTTTCGTCAAATCCATTGCCCGACAAGAAACGACCGTCATAGTTGTTCCGACCCTCGATGTCGATGAGCCTGTGACCAAACGTGCCTACATAGTTCGTCTCCCATACGAAGTCCTTGCCCAGTTGGTACTGCACGCCCAAGTGCGCCTGCTCGTAATAAGCCGCTTCCAGGTTCTGGTCTACGGCGCGGATCGAGGGGGTCAAGGGGTAGTTCAAGAACGACGAAGTACCGGTGAAGGGATAGGTAACCAACGGTGCAGCTATCGCGTTGGTGACGGGCGTTCCGTTGCCGAAACTGCCCAGTTCGCCAACAGCGAAGAAGGGCGGATTGAAGCGCATGTTCTCGAAGACATTGTTGTAAAGACGGTCATAGTTAATTCCGAACCCGCCGCGCAGAACCACTTTCGCGTTCCCTAGCACGTCATAGGCAAAACCCAAGCGCGGTCCAAAGTTATGGAGATCTTTGTTCCAGATGTTTGAATCTCTCTGCTGCACACTACCTGTGGCGAACGCTCCATAATACGTACTGGTGGCCGGCGCATAGAAGGGATTAGGTGCGCCGGTACAGGCCGGCGATGCCGGACAGGGATTTGGCTGTTCAATCGGGGCGCCCGTGTAAAAATTGGCGTCGAGCCCAGGTTGATAGTTATGAGGTGGGCCGAAATACTCCCAGCGCAAACCCATGTTCAAGGTCAGGCGCGGCTTAACCCGCCAGTCATCCTGAATGTACAGCGCAACTTCGTTGGCTCGATATCCCCGATAGTAAATCGGCAATTGACCAGTTTGGGGATTCAGGGAAGCGAAGGTTTCAATGATAGAACCAAAAACGGGACCACCGAGGAAGTAGTTCTCGAAGTTGTTCGTGAAGGTCGCATCGGTGAGCAGGTCCTCGGTATCCGCGTCAATGTTGTAGCCGTTTTTGTAGGAATCGAAGCTGCTCCCATTGCGAGTACGGCGATATTCAGCACCGCCCTTGAAGTTATTCTTGCCCTTGGTCACGGAGAGGTCGTCTTTGTAGACGAATTCGTTCTCGGTAAAAAATTGGGGTATGCCGGCATTATTGCCGAATCCAATGCTGGGCTCATCGAAGGCGACCAAAGTGCTCGGCATTCCAGTCACAGTAGGGTCACCCGGGAAGTTTGCGGTATGCCGAACATACGCCATGCGCGCCTGGTTCAGAATCGTCGGACTGAAGGTGTGCGACCAGGTCACGCCCGCATTCTGCGCCCTCCCATGGTTAAAGCTTGTCGGCCCGAAGTCCACAACGTTTCCGGCAAAGGGTTCCGTGGTGTCCGCGTTATCATACAAATAAGAGGCGCTGATTTGGTCCTTAGGCCCGATTTTGTGATCAACCTTGGTCGAGTATCGCATTTGGTTCAGAATCAGCGGCTGCGATACCGTAATTTGGCCATAGATATTCACGGGGTAGGTCAGCGCCGGGAGCGCTAAACCATGAATAAAAGCGTTGGCGGTCCCACCAGTCCACAGCCCCTGCGCCTTCGCCGTCAAGCTCGACGGCGTACAATTTGCCGCTGTCGAAGCACATGTTGGAATCGTTTGCGAAGCGGCCATTTTGTTGTAGACCGGACCAGTGGTTGCATTCGCGGCGAAGGCGCCCACGCAGGGGGCAACCGGTTGCGAAGTGCCGAGTCCTGCATTTAACGCACCTATGAATGCGGGGTTGTTGCACATGCCGTCAGGCGAACTTTCGATGAAAGTTTCGAACGCCCCGCTTTGTACGAAATTTACGAAGTCGGGTGTATAGGTATCTCCTGTTAAAGGAGCACCAATACGCAGACGGTGGGCCTCTGCCGTAAAGTAGAAGAACGTCCTATCCTTGATGATAGGGCCGCCAACGGAACCGCCAAACTGGTTGCGGATAAGGTGATCTTGCGAGCCGCTAAAATCCGAGAACCAACTGTTTGCTGCCAGCGCCTGAATCCGGTTGTACTCAAAAAGAGAACCGTGCCACTGATTGGTTCCGCCCTTAAGCACTGTGTCTGTTACGAATCCGCCAGCCTGACCATATTCTGCCGCCGGCGTGCCCGCGATTACGCGGTACTCTTCAATGGCATCGGGAGAGATAGTGGTGTTGGCTCCGCCAGTCGCTGTTCCCAAACTTCCGCCGCCTCCCAGACCCTGGTCGTTATTGCTGAAGCCGTCCACCATGAAATTGCCGCTGCCGCTTCGGGCACCGTTGACGGCCGCGCCGCGATCGGTGCCAAGCATCGCGTTGGCTGCCGGCTCTGCGCCCGCTGTTAGAGCGATGAATGCATTCTGGTCCCGGCTCTCAAGCGGCATGTCCTGCCATACGCGCCGATCTACATCCTGCGAGAGCGAGGCATCTTCGGTCTGCACCAACTGCGCTCCGGCCTCAACCGTCACCTGCTCTGTAGCAGCGCCTACTTCCAACTTGGCATCGCGTGTGGTGATCTGACCTACTGTAACGACGATGTTCTGAACCTTCACTGACTTAAAGCCCTTAGTAGCTATCTCCAAGCTATACGTCCCTACAATCGGTAGTGACGGAAAATTGTAAGTGCCTGCCGATGTCGTAATGGTCGTACGCACTTCGCCCGTCGCGGCGTTGGTCAGCTTGACCTCCACACCCGAAACCAAGGCACCGGTCGAATCAGTGACCTGACCGGTCAGCTGGCCGGCACCTTGCGCGAATGCTCCAACGCTAAGGGCTAGAACCATGAATGCGAGCAGAAAACTTGTCCAAGTGCTGCGGAAGGCAGATACCATTTCGACTCTCCTGTTTAGTTCTGGAAATCTAAATACTGTTATTCGAGTTACCTTCATTATTCAGGGAGGGCCGACGGTGGCGCACAGCCCCCAAGCACAGTGTTCCAACAAGGTGACTTGTGCTTAAATGCAATCTGCGTTCCAAAATGAAATCGAATTAATCTCATATGTTTCAATGACATAGATTTCGGTTTCCAGCGATATACATTTTTCAGGATGCCTACCACCCAACAATCTATGGAAACGTGTAGATTGTCAGGTTGGCATGTGCAGGGAGGGGAGTCTAGGATTGTATGGAGTTTGAGACCTTTATTGACCGTGTCGCCCAACTACCAGGATCTCAACAGAGGTATCGATCTCTTCAACTGCGCCCGGTTCTTTGACGCCCATGAAGAGCTTGAGGACGTCTGGCGCTCCTTGCCTTTCGACGGCCCTTCGCGCCGGCATGTCCAGGGAATGGTTCAGTTGGCCGTCGCTTTTCATCACGAGTCCGCGGGCAACCTTAAAGGTGCGCGTTCGGTTCTGACGCGAGCGCTCCACAATCTCGACGGTGCTGACATTTCGTTCCCTGAGCTCGATCTGGTTCGGCTCCGCGCTGAGTTGGCGCACTGGCTACTTTATCTGAATGCCTTCGTCACTGCATCGGACGGATCAGATGTCCGTTGCACCGTTGCGCCAGATCTCCCGAAGGTTTCGCAACGCCGGTAGATTGCGGGCTCAATTAATGTTGCATCCAGCCGCGCCTGTTAAAATCTCGTCCTAGTGAAGTCCAATCTCTCAACGCCGAACACGGGGCAAACAGCGGCTAGAAATGCAGTGCCAGAATCCGTTCCTCTGCTTGACTTGCGCCGCCAGTACGATCCCCTCCGCGAAGAAGTGCTGACGGCGATTGCACGGGTGTGCGACTCGCAAAGCTTCATTCTCGGTCCGGAGGTCGAGGCGCTCGAGCGCGAGATTGCCACGCTGACGGGAGCGACCGACGCTGTCGGTTGCGCGTCCGGTACGGAAGCTCTTTGGCTGGCACTCGTTGCAGCTGGCGTAAAACCTGGGGACTCGGTCGTCACTACTGCGTTCAGCTTCTTTGCTTCGGCCAGCGCGATTGTGCGAGCGGGTGCAACGCCGGTTTTCGTGGACGTTGATCCTGGAACTCTGAATCTCGATGCGGCGCTCGTTGATCGTGTACTCCGCGACAAGCAACTCCGTGCGAAGAACGGAAAGATCCGCGCGATTCTCCCTGTACATCTTTATGGACAATGCGCCGACATGGATGCTTTCGGCCGCATTGCAACGGAATTCGGAGTCGCGATTGTCGAAGACGCTGCTCAGGCGATTGGCGCTGAGTGGAACGGGCGCGGCGCAGGTTCGCTCGGCGTTACTGCCGCGTTCAGCTTTTATCCCACCAAGAACCTGAGCGCCTATGGCGATGCGGGCATCGTTACTACAACGCATCCCGAGATGGCGGAGCATATGCGACGACTGCGCAATCATGGCAGCCCGCGACGCTACTATCATGACGAGTTTGGCTGGAACGGACGCATCGACGCCGTTCAAGCTGCGGTACTGCGCGTGAAGCTCAAACACATCGCGGACTGGAATCAGAGTCGGCGGCAACACGCGGCGAGCTATGACCAACTATTTGCTGATTCCGGACTAACTTCGAACCGGATAGGGAATGAGCCTTCCGCGCCCGTGCGATTACTCTCGCGGAATCCGCAGGCCAAACATGTATTTCACCAATATGTGATTCGCGCTCAGCGTCGGGACGGACTTCGCCAGTTTCTGGCTGACCGGAAAATTGGATCCGAAATCTACTATCCACTGCCGCTGCATTTGCAGCCGGTCTTTTCTTACCTCGGATTGAACGCTGGAGACATGCCTGTCTCCGAACTTGCTGCTAGAGAAGTGCTGGCTTTGCCGATGTTCCCGGAGTTGACTGAGGGCGAGATTCGATATGTGGTTGAGAGCATCGCGGACTTCTATAGTTGATATGACTCCTGAGACTCCGAGATCGATGAGGTCCTTCGCTTCGCTCAGGATGACAACTGACAACTTATCTATCGCTGCTTTCGTGGCGCTCGCTTTGGTGATGTTCGCTGCGGCACTTCTCCCGGCGCTAGCACTCGACGCACGATCGGTGTGTTGAGTTTATATTTGCGCTCGCTGACTTTGCCGCTGTCGTCGCCATTCTGAACACGAATGATGAACACGGGCAACTTGCCTTCCTTGTCAAAATTTTCCTGCGAAATCGTCACTGGCAGAACGCCGTCCATGCGCTCGCGATAGGCTGTCTCATAGCGATGGCGTCTTACGTTCCAGGTGAAGACGCGAATCTGATTGAAGTCGAAGGGCAGGCCATCCTTGGGCTCCGTTAAGGCGGTCAGATATTGCGGGATTTTTTTATCTCCATCCTGCACCTGATCGAGCACGAAGAAGGCTACGATGCGCTGGCCCTCCGCATATTGCGCGATATCGAGCGGAACGTCGAGATCGATCATGCGGCTCAACACCCAGCCCACACGGTTATTGGAGTCGCGCACCAGCCACCAATCTTCGATTATCGGAACGGGGGCTTTTTCGTCTTTGCCGCCTTTATCTTTATTATTTTGATTTTGCGTCTTGCCTCGCGACGGTGCAAAGACGCCGGGTTTGTCGGCCGTGCCTCGCTTCAGCAACGACAGCTTTTCTCCCGAAGAAATCTGATAAAGATGCTCAGTATCGCGTCCCGGTTCGACGTGAAGATTTGTGTCGTTGCGGGTCACGCCTTGCGCCTGCACGGGATCGTTCTGGTTGTCGACGGTCAGTTTCTGGATCTGATCGAAGACATCCTGACCGACCAGGCTGCGCTGCTCAATCCATCCCGTTACACTGGCTGCGGTGCGCACTTTGACGAAATGGCGATCGTGGTCGAGAACTTCTACGCGCTCGCCATTTTTCACGACTCCGGTTTTTTCATATACTGCTGCCACGTGGTCGCGGAGATTGGCCTGAACGGCGGAAACGTAAGCTGCCTCCTGCGTGCTCGATCAGGTGCAGGATGGAGATAAAAAAATCCCGCAATATCTGATAACCCGGCCAGCAACAATGCGAGACAGAAAATTGGAATTGACGGCAAAAACCTATGGAGGAAACGTTTCACGGGGATCGCTACCCAATATAACGCGAGTCCCGGCTCGTTGGCGTTGGCGGTTCGGTCCGACTACAGCTTTCCGTCTCCTAGTTCGTTCCCTTGATTCCGAATGCAATGACAATTTGTTAGGGTACACCTCCCCCCTGTGCTTATTGGAATGATTGGGTTAGCGGGAAATTTCCGCAAAATCTTTGGATTCAAATGACTTAGAGGTAAGGTCTTTGAGACTCAATGACTTAGATGACTTTTGGCCGGGCAGTTGATCGATCCATAGGTCCGTCTCCCTTCGGCTAGCGCCGGGTCACGGTTGCATTGTTTCATTGAGTGAGTTGGGGTGTCTGTGATGGCGGTCACAGTCGTTTGTGATGAAAGTCTCGCTTCGTCCGTGGGGAATCAGTCGACGGTTCCGCGTTTCCCGATGTGACGTTGGAGGAAAATACCTAAGTCCGAGCGGCGGTGGAATCCCACTCATCGCAAAGAACGCGATGAATGGGGCACCCGGCAGCTTCGCTAATTCACATTCAGCGTGGCGGTGTTTGAAGTTATGGTACCGCCTGCTTCGCTGGGATAGGTCATTACGATTGTGTATTGGGGTTGCGCACCTGTAGTCGCGGAGCAAATCTCAGCCGGATTGTTACTGCTATTAACGGTGACAGTGCACGTGATAAGACCATCTGCCGGTGAGATCGCCAGCGTGCCGCCATTGTCAGCCGTGATATAAGCCGGCGGTCCCGGACTCGCCGCAAAGGTGAAGGTCGCACCGCTTCCTGATATCGAAACAGAGGCGGATGTGGGACTGACGGTGATGCCCGTAACGTTTCCGATCACTGTAGCGGTTGCGGTGGCGCTAATGGCCTGAGCGCTCGCAGTTATAGTTGCGCTCCCCGACGCTACCCCTGTGAGAATGGCACTACCGGTGCCGGTAACCGTGGCTACACTCGGCGTATCGGTGGACCAACTCACGCCGCTCGTAAGCGGGGTACGTGTCACATTGCCGCTGCTATCGGTGTAATTTCCGTACGCCGTCAACGTCTGTGTATTGCCAACGTTGACTTGCGGCGCCGTTGGATTAATGGCGATCGAAGAAAGCGTTTGGGGCACGAAGAATCCTTGGCAGCTGGGCCCGAAGGCCAGTGCGACAAAAACCGTGAAAGCCAGCGTCAACGCCAGTTTGCGCCCAGTGAACATAAACAATCGCCTCAGATAGCGTGATTTTAACAGAACGTCCAGTGTTTGCTCGATTACCGATAGTGCATGGCTTGGGTCGTACTTTCGCCTTCCCACCCGTTTGATGCGTGCTGAAGCGTTCTCGAATATAGGGAACGGCGGGGGATTCGGAACTTGCGCGGAGGCTTAGTTGTGAGGTTGTAAAACTTTGTCAGCTCGTAGGGGAAAGACCTTTGGACGGGGAGATGAATTTGGGGAGCATGAGGTCCTTCGCTTCGCTCAGGATGACAACTCTATCGATGACAGTTTTATTAAAGATGACAACTCTTAGGGAAGATTGACTGAGCGCTGACGGCCGAATGCTGACAGCTCTTTCCTACTTTTGCCCCTTCTTGCCGGCGTTCGCTATGCGCTCGTCGATTGTCTTGCGGGCGGCGAAGCCTTCGTTGGTACCATGCCAATGGGTGATCGTGGACTCACCCAGCTTCCAGCACAGCAGCAGGACGTCGCCTTCGACCTTGCAGGGGAAATCCAGCAATCCTATGTCGAGATCTTTTACCTGCACTCCAGTTGCATCAATTTCGGCCAGGGCATCTTTGACGCGGCGAATCGCTTTCTCGCGTTCCGCCTTGCGCCGCGCGAGGTGGACCACATTCAGCCTGGTTCCACCGTTGAGAAAAACCCGGTGCGCCGTCTCCTGAAATTCGTTGTCTACGTCTTCAATCAGCCGTTTGCCATTAATTGCCTGCTTGAGCAGCGATTCCAGAATTGGCAGGAGCATTTGCGCTTCATCGAGGGTAAAAGTGCGGTCGGACATTTGTCTTTATTCTACTGGAAACAGTGCGGTCGGGCGGAAATGGAGGGCTTTCCGCAGCGCATCTAGGTCTTGGCATATTTCAACCACTTTAGAATTTCCGGGAGCGTGGCGCGTTTCCCATACATGAGTATGCCGACGCGGTAGATGCGCGCGCAGAGGACCATGTTTCCGGCAATGGTCGCGATCAACAAGAACAAGGATAGGGCGATCTGCCACATTGGCGGCGTTTGAATAACGATTCGCGCATACATTACTACCGGCGCAAAAAACGGAACCATCGACAGCCAGGCGACCACCGGAGCGTCCGGTGTTTGCACGACGGAGTTCAGCATGAACACTGAGAGGACCAATGGAGTCACGACAAAGAACTGGAGTTGCTGGCCTTCCTGCTCGGTCGTGGCGATGGCTCCGATCGCTGCGTAGATCGTGCTGTACAACAAGTACCCTAGAAAGAAGAAGGCAGCGAAGGCTGCCAGCACTCCGGGTGAAACTTTAAGCTGATCGAGGTCGGGCTGCATGGCCAGGGCGGGAACGGCAAACACTCCCGCGATCACTGCCCAGACTGCGATCTGCGTCAGGCCGACCGCGCCCACGCCAAGAAGTTTCCCAGTCATCAATTCGGTTGGGGTTGCGGAAGAGAGCAGCACTTCCATGACGCGCGAGTTCTTTTCCTCCAGCACCGACCGCATCACAGAAATTCCATAGAGAAGGACGGCCATGTAGAGCAACATGACCATGACCACTACTTCGATAAATTTCATTCCGCTGCTGTCGCGGGTTTCCCGTCCGTGCTCCATTCGGACTGCTTCAACCCTTATTGGCTTGAGCATGATGCTCACTTGATCAACGGTCATGCCGCCCCCCGAGAGCCGTTCCTGCTGGATGATCCGGCTTAATTTTTCGCTCAGGCGCGATCTTTCTCTGGAGCCGGGCAGGTTGCGGCTCACCCACATCACCTCCCCCGAGGCAATCGCATCGTCACTCAGCCAAAGATATCCGTCGATGGCCTGCGAGTTGACCTTCTCGCTCAAAGCGGCACGTTCCGCTTCGGTGGGATTGGAATTCACGTCAATGATGTACTGCTTGTCGCGCGCCTGTTTAGGGGCATTCGTTTCGGGAGCAGCCTCCTCGTCATCGCTGTCGCCGGCGGACAGCAGCCCCTGACGAATGATCTCGCCGGATTGCGGGGAGGAAGTTACGATAACGATGTGCTGTACTTTCTTGCCGATGGTGGCGAGCTTTGCCGGCAGCACCATCACTCCGGCGACTATGGCCGGCAATAACAAAGTGAGCACCATGAAGGAACGAGTGCGCACGCGCTCCAGGTATTCGCGCTTGATAATCAGCCAGGTGTTACGCATGGGGCTTGCTCACGGCATCTATAAAGATTTCTTCCAGCGAGGGTTGCATCACCTCAAACCTGTCTATCCTTGCTTTCGAACAAGCCAGCCGTAGAAGTTCCTGTGTATCGGCGCCGGGCGCGAGGCGCACTTCCACGTAGTTGCCATAGTCGTTAAAAGATTGGACGAGCCTCGGCTCGCGCAGAAAGCTGGAATCGCCATCGTATTTTATCTGGACGCTGCAAGAGCCTGAGCTGTTCTTGATCTGGCCCAAATCGCCTTCGAGGACAACGCGCCCGTGATTGATGAGGCAGATCGACTGGCACAAACGCTCCGCTTGATCCATGCGGTGAGTCGATAGGAGGATGGTCTTGCCGTTCTTGGCCAATTCGAGCAGAGCGTCTTTCAAGGCCAGCGCGTTGGCGGGATCGAGCCCGGAGAAAGGCTCATCCATGACGATCAATTCCGGATCGTGCAGGATCGCACCGATAAACTGCACTTTTTGCTGCATACCTTTCGAAAGCTCTTCGACTTTCTTGTCCATCCACGCCGTAAGTTCGAAACGCTCGCACCAATGATGGGCGCGCTTTGTAGCCTCGCCGCTGGTCAAACCCTTGAGCTGAGCGAGCAGCACGAGGTGCGTCAATACTTTCATTTTCTTGTACAGCCCGCGCTCTTCGGGCAGATAGCCGAAGCGGTTGGTGTGAGCGCGGCTCAAGGGTTCTCCCAGGATAAGAACTTGCCCCGAATCGGGGACACTGATGCCGATCATCATGCGCAGCGTGCTGGTCTTGCCAGCGCCGTTGGGGCCGAGTAATCCATATATTTCGCCGGGCAAAATGCGAAAAGAAAGGTTATCGACGGCGACGAAGTCATCGTAGCTCTTGTGGACGTTGACAAGCTCCACGGTGTTTACGCCTGCTGGGTTCCTGGCTTCCGGCGGCGATTGGGACGAAGTCATCCTGAGGTCATGCTTTAGTTAAGGGCAAAATCATAGCACGCGGTATAGGCGGTTCAGACGACCTTGCCGGCAATGGCAGATCGTCGCAATCGGAAATAAGCGACCAACAGAAACACCAAGCCTGCCACGCTATCGAGCACAGCATCTTTCCATGTTCCGGTGCGCGATGGAATATAGCTCTGGTGCCATTCGTCCATTGACGCAACAAAAACTGTTCCCAACCAGGAGAGCAGTGACGTGCGCCACAATAATGCGCGAGTTCGGCCGAAGGTCGCCCACCAACCGCGGAGCAGCAATAGGCTCAACATGCCGTACCCTATGACATGTCCGGTCTTGCGCAGGTAATGGTGGAAGACGAGGAATTTGTACAAATCGATGTTACCGAAGAAGTGCGTCAACAACCCGTAGAGCATGCCACCGGTGTGCTCGGACGAGAAGAAATCTGTGGATTCAAACGCGATAATGCCGATCCAGACAGCTGCTGGCCACCAGGCGCGTAGAAGGTTGGGACGAGAGACGGTAGTTAAATTTTTCTCGTCTGTCTTTATCTTGATCTCGTCCGTCTTTATCTCGTCCCTCTTTATGTTGTCCGTCATTCGGCGGCGTAGTTCGGAGCTTCGCGTGTGATCATGACGTCATGCACGTGGCTTTCGCGCAAGCCGGCGGCGCTGATGCGCACGAACCGTGCTTTCTGTTGCATCTCAGCGATGGTCTGGCATCCACAATATCCCATGCCGGACTTCAATCCGCCGACCATCTGATGCACGATCATCGACACTGAACCACGGTAAGGCACGCGTCCTTCAATTCCTTCAGGTACTAACTTATTCAGCCGGTTCGAGTCTTCGCCCAGGGATGGTGCAGCGGTCGACGCGTCTCCATCGGAGTTCTGGAAGTAGCGCTCGCTCGAACCCTGCGCCATGGCTCCTAGCGACCCCATGCCGCGATACGATTTGAAGGTGCGGCCCTGATAGAGAATTAATTCGCCGGGGCTTTCATCGGTTCCGGCAAACATCGAGCCGATCATCACAGCGCTTGCGCCCGCGGCGAGCGCCTTACTGATATCGCCGGAATATTTAATGCCGCCGTCGGCAATTACGGGAACTCCAGAGTCGCGAGTGGCGCGTGATGCTTCCGCAATCGCTGTAATCTGCGGAACACCTACGCCGGTGACGATGCGCGTCGTGCAGATGGAGCCTGGACCGATGCCGACCTTCACTCCGTCCGCTCCGGCGCGGACCAAATCGCAGGCACCGTCGAATGTCGCAACGTTTCCGGCAATCAGTTCAACCTCCGGCAACTTCGCCTTGACCTTCTTCACCGCTTCCATCACCAGCGCGGAATGTCCGTGGGCGCTGTCGATGGCCAGCACGTCGACTTTGGCTTTGGCCAACTCCTGCGCACGCTCCAAAAAATCACCGGTGGCGCCGATGGCCGCACTCACTCGCAAGCGGCCCTGATTATCTTTGGCTGCTGTGGGATATTTCAGTTTCTTCTGGATATCTTTAACCGTGATTAAGCCCTTCAGGTTGTACTTTTCGTCGACGACAAGAAGTTTTTCGACACGGTGCTCGTGCAAAATCTCTTCGGCTTGTTCCAGCGTGGTTCCGACGGGGACGGTGATCAGATTCTTCTTGGTCATCACCCGATCAATCGGAATATCGAAGCGGGTCTCGAATCGAAGATCGCGATTGGTCAGAATGCCGACCAGCTTTCCGTCCTTTAATGTGATGGGCACGCCAGAGATTTTGTACTTCTGCATGACTTCGAGCGCATCGGAAACCTTGGCATCTGGCGACATGGTGACTGGGTCGACGATCATGCCGCTCTCCGACCGTTTCACCTTATCGACTTCGTTGGCCTGCTGGTCGATGGTGAGATTGCGGTGAATGATCCCCAGGCCGCCTTGCTGCGCCAGTGCAATTGCCATGTGTGATTCGGTGACTGTATCCATGGCAGCGCTGATGATGGGAATATTCAGCTTGATATTGCGCGAAATCTGAGTCTGGGTGTTGGCGGTGGCGGGCAAAACTTCAGAGCGCGCCGGCAGGAGTAACACATCGTCGAAAGTAAGAGCTTCGGGGAC
>Ga0206862_1017_pt1 | contig 46565 bp, 41 predicted proteins | sample Alteio_BWOrgCont_43_FD_152625 | JGI IMG/M metagenome (GOLD analysis project Ga0206862, IMG submission 152625) | Enriched cells from forest soil in Barre Woods Harvard Forest LTER site, Petersham, Massachusetts, United States -... | ecosystem: Environmental > Terrestrial > Soil > Temperate forest >... | reverse complement strand
TATAGCCGCCTCTTGAATGATTTTGCATTTATTTTTTACTTCTTTTCTTCTTGGCGGGATAGCACATCTCTATTGGGTTGATAAGGCGATCAAATTCTTCCGGTTTAACATAGCCCAATTTCAAGGCTGCATCTTTTAATTTTAAATCGTGATCGAAAGCGTAGTGGGCGATTTCAGAAGCTTTGTCATATCCAATCACTGGACTCAGAGCTGTTACAAGCATTAATGAGTTATCCAGGTCTTGTTTTATCCCCTTGAAATTTGGTTGAATATCTCGTACAAGGAATTTATCAAAATTTTCACAGGCATCTTTTAAGATCCTGATTGAATGCAACGTGTTATAAATCATTAAGGGTTTGTAGACGTTCATTTCAAGATGGCCGCCTGCATCCCCAAAAGACACAGCTATATCATTTGCCATGACTTGAACTGAGACCATGCATAAGGCTTCGCATTGGGTGGGATTGACTTTGCCAGGCATGAAGGAAGAGCCTGGTTCATTTGCAGGAATAATAAGTTCATTAATGCCAGCACGGGGACCGCATGCTAAAAGTCTGATATCATTTGCAATTTTATAAAGCGACACAGCTAAAGTTTTCAACGTACCGCTCATTTGGGTGATAGCATTATGAGCCCCTTGCACAGCAAACTTATTCTTGGCTGATTTAAAAGGCAGATGAGTCAGTTGAGCAATCTCATGGGCTGCATCTTTATCAAACCCTTCGATTGTATTTAGCCCTGTGCCGACAGCCGTTCCTCCAAGTGCCAACTGGTATACTTCTTTAAGGGCTATTTCCAGGTTTGCTATATTATTATCTAGCATTCCGACATAACCCGAGAATTCCTGACCCAATGTTATGGGTGTGGCATCTTGAAGATGTGTCCGCCCTAGTTTGACAATATTTTCCCACTGTTTAGCTTTAGCATTCAGGCTATTTCTTAATTGTTTCAGAGTTGGTATGAGATTTTTCTTTACCTGCACTCCTGTTGCAATGTTCATAGCTGTTGGAAAAGAATCATTTGAAGATTGAGACATGTTCACATCATCATTGGGATGAACCGGTATTTTGCTGCCTAAGGGCTTTTTAGCTAATTGGGAACAGCGATTTGCTATGACTTCATTGACATTCATATTAAATTGAGTTCCACTGCCCGTCATCCAAACATGCAGAGGAAAATTATCATGAAACTTTCCAGCAAGTATTTCATCACACGCCCGGATGATCAGATCTACTTTGCTTTTAGTAAGGAGCTTTTGCCTGTTGTTAACAATAGCTGAGGCTTTTTTCAGAATGGCGTAGGCACTAATCAACTCTCTCGGAATGAGGTCGTCTCCAATACAAAAATGTTCCAAGGAGCGCTGAGTCTGAGGACCCCATAAACAATCGAAAGGTACTTTTACTTGTCCATGACCGTCGTTTTCAATCCTGAATTTCGCCATAATTTTCTCTTAGAATGTGTGTGATCTCTGCTGATTTATCATTATAGCTTGAATTTTAAAATATCAATATTTTTCTTTAATTCTAGGTAGACTGCAGACTGGATTGCAAAAAAGGATAGTTTTCATCCTTAATTTGCCTATCCTGCCGCCGAAGGCGATCCTGCACATCCTGTTCAAAATATGTTTATAACAGGATATACAGAATCGCCTTCGGCGGCAGGATAGAAACAAGATAGGATGAGATTTTTTATCGTTATTTGGGAGCACGTGTACGAAATAAGTGGCAATAAGAGTTGGTTTTGTTTAGTATATATATTTATATTTGACGTTAAACTTGGAGAAAAGAATGTTACGTGTACCCCACACCATCCTGATTGCCATTTCCGGAGTTATTTGGCTATCGATAGGCATTATGCTTCTTTCAATGGGAACAAATTTTTTAGTCGGCTCTTTGCTAGAGGCTAATCAGTCACAGCCCCACCCAATGCTTCACTTATTTGCTGGTATTTCCGGCGGCTTAGAGCAGGCGATGATCATCCTTTTGGCTCTTGGCCTAGGTTTAGGTCTATTAAAAGGAAGACTGATCTTTAGGAAAACTGTTGATCGCAGCGTTAAACGCATTTTAAGTCTACCCAATCCCACCAGCATCTTTAATATTTACGAAAAAAAATACTATATTTTACTTCTGGGAATGGTTTTTCTAGGCGTGCTCGCACGGATGACTCCACAAGATGTCAGAGGTTTTATCGATGTGGCTATAGGATCAGCCCTTATTCAAGGGGCAGTCCTCTACTTCAAACAAGCCATTGCTCAGTATTTTGTTACTGAATCTGAAGCCACCCAAGACTAAGACCTCTTGCGTAATTGATAACCCAGACTTGGAGATGGAGAGATACCAAACAATGTTTGGCATCTTTCCCTCTCCACGCCTATAAATTACACAAAAGGTGCTGATGGAACCTGACAAGCCTTCAAAAGAGTATTATGAACATACGCTTAATGAAGGAATCGTCCTCACCAGAGAAATAAGAGACGATTTATTGAAACTAGTCAATCGAGAGTTACCCCTCTCAGAAGTGGATTTCCTTTCATTTCAAAACAGTGTCTTTAGATTCAAAAAGCACCCACACCTCATTTTCAAAGGATCGCAAAGAACAAACCGACTGCGCTATGAAAATATGATTTTGGCTGCCAAATTCATAGATGAACATCAACTCCAATCCCTACTCCTCCCTCATGCCCTATTTTTAGAGATCCAAAATAAATTTGGATTGAAAATCCACTTCATTGTTGAAGAATACATCGACACCCTTCCCGTGCATTATCAGCCCGAACTTTTCTATCTCTACGAAGACCAACTTAGACCGCAAATCGCCGAGCTGATCAAATTTATTCTGCAAACCCACTTAAAGGAAATTAGACCGGTCAATCTTCCTTTGAAATTTGAAAAAAATGGAGAGATCAAATTTGTATTAATGGATTTAGGCATTATGCTTCCGGAAAAAAATGGCATCGTGAATGACTTTTTTGGAGGTGAGGGGCTTATTTTCTACTTTTCACCTAGGCTAACAGACTTCATTATTCATACGGCTCGTCAGGAAGGACTCAGTATCACGGAAGAAGAAGAAAATAGAGCACGCTTGAAAGTTGAAAGAAAATACGAGGACATTGAGCGACTCTTCGCTTTTTATCACAATCATCTTATTTCTTCTCCCGATCAACCCATTTCCATGGACCTTAAAAATCTGGACATGGATTTGAATCAGCTATTCGAACTCATCGTTTTAGACACTGATGACGAAGAGTTCAACATAAGAGTGGACACTCCTCGCATTTCAAATATTATTTCAAAGAAAACAATTTCCCTAAAAGAGGTCGCGCTTTTTTTTATTTCGAATATAAATGCTAGCATAGCGTCTAAAAGTGCCGAGGCTTTACCTAAAGAGCCAAAACTTTTTTTTAGTGTCAGGATCATTGAATTCAAAAAAGAGAACAGTCGATTTTCACCTTATATTCGTCTGGGAAAAGGGATCTATCGAGAAATTTTAAACGCCCTTATGGCAAAAAAACAGATCTATTTCTGGACAGAAAATCCCTTTTCTATCAGTATTCAAGCATGAATAGTAAGGAATGCACATGCAAAAAAATCCTCAATTTCTGCAAAATAATCCTCCTCTTTTTCAATATGATAAAAAATCAAGTGGTACTATTCCTCTCACCGAGGAAATAAAAGAAGATTTAAAAAGGTTTGTAAATAAGGAAATCCCTGATTCTGAGATCAAATTCTATTCTTACTGGGGCAAAGTTTTTCAATTAAACAAATACCCGCATCTCATCTTTAAATTAATTTCTCCGGTTGATGCTCTTGTGCAGCACCAGAGGATAGTGAATGCAAGAAAATTTCTCACGGATCATCAACTTGAATCCCTTCTGCTTCCAAGTGCAACCTTCTGTCAAATAGAAAGCAAGAAGCGAGAAAAGTGTCATTTCATTGTCGAAGCATTCATTGACATACTTCCTCTTCAGTGCCAAGAAGAACTCTATTTAATGTACGAAGATAAACTGCGTCTCCAAATTGCAGAGTTTGTTAAATTCATTATCGCATTTCATTTGGTGAAAATTACCCCTCGCAATTTTCCTTTAAAATTTGAAGATTCTGGGGAAATTAAATTCGTTTTGAGGGATCTCAACTCAATAGATCCCAGATTTAATGGAGTCCTATGCGATCCCGAGTTAGGGACAGGCCTGATCTCCTTTTTTTCCCCGCGCCTTTCCGGTCTTATTATCGACATGGTGCGTCAAGAAGGCCAATACATATCCAAAAAAGTCGAGCTTGCTGTCAAATCAAAGGTTCGGGAAACCTATGCGGCTAGAGTTAACTGGATGAATTATTACCGTGAGAATAACATCAAAACCGATCAAACCATTCAAGTTAATCTAAAACATTTGGGATTGAATCTGGATAAAAAATTCAGGATGACTACCTTAGACACTGATTCAAGCGTGCCTGCTGTCTCCCACTCCGACCATCTTAGTTCTAAAATTATTAAAAAAATTATTACACTTGAAGAGATGATACAGTTTTTCATCAACGCCATCAATACATCAATTGCACTCAATGCGCCTCTTTTACAAGGGCAGCCCCGTTTTTTTGCCAGTATTAGAACTCTTTCAATAAGGAAGTATGATTCAGAATATTCCCCCTATATTCGTCTGGGAGGAGGAGTTGTATATAAAAAAATATTAGACACTCTAAAAAAGAAAAAATATATCTTTGATTGGACTGAGGGTGAGTTTGTTGACCAGATTAAAACCTGAGTTTAACCCATGCAGTGAGCTTTTATTGTATCGACACTAAAGTGTCGATACGAAAGCAGAGCTAAAGCTCTGTCACTCCCAAAGACCTGCGGTCTCTATAATTTGCGAGTGTGATATGAAGACCGAAGGTCTCTGGGAGTGTCAGAGCTTTAGCTCTGCTTTAATGTCGACACTTTAGTGTCGATGCAATAAAAGCTCACTCTTTAAAAAACTCTCTTATGCTTTATGATATTGCGAGCCCTTTTGGATTTCTACTGCACGGTAAATCTGTTCAATTAAAATCAGGCGGGTGATTTGATGAGTGAATGTTAGGCTTGAGAGGCTGATCAAGCAGGCTTTCTGCTTCAAACCCGGTGGCAACCCTTCCGGACCCCCAATGACAAATGTTATGCGAGCTCCATTCTCCTCCCAACAATTCTCCAGAAAAACCGAAAACTCCTCGCTTGTAAACTGTCTTCCCAAGGGATCAAGGGCAATCACTCCGGACTCCTTTTCAATCCACTCCATAAGCTGAGCGTCCGATTTAGCCCAAAAGCAGTCAATATGGACCCGATTCATCAGCCTCTTCTGATACTCCCCAAAGGCCTGCTCAAGCCACTTTTCTTTCATTTTTCCAATGGAAAAGATCTTCAACTTGAGCATCAATCCGTTCTCTTTAGGTATGTGTTAAAGAAAAAGGCGATAATCGATATCAAAAAGCTCTGACAAACGTTTGGCAATAGCTTTTCCGATGGATCTTTTTCCTCTTTCCATTTTTGAAATGTTCGTCTGTTCTATTCCAAGCATTTTTCCTAATTCAACTTGTGTTAACCCCTCGCGATAGCGCAAACCTTTGAGTGCGATAGCCCATTCGGGAATATTACCGCAAATTTGTTTAATCATCTCATCAGCGGACATAGGAATATCCTTTTCAATGTTTTCAAAGGCTTCATATCTAGTATGGGGCCTTTTCATGGGTGCCTGCATAGTATACCTCTATTCGCTTTATTCTCTTGTCTGATATTCTCCAGCAAACCACATACGTTGGCTTACCTTTCTTAATATGACAATGATAGTCATCACAATTCTGCATTTTTGTATAGTTAGGCCAATTTTTTCTATATGGACCACCAATTTTCAATTCAGAAAGTAATAACACAAATGTTTCAGCAGCTTTTTTTGATAGATTTTTATCAGCTTTTTTGGCTTGCCCAATAATGTCAACTATCCAGATATCGTTTGTCATATAACTTTATTATAGGTCAAAAATTGATCTAATGCAAATACAATATATTGAGTTTAAAAAAATATACTCCAAATACCACTAGAATTCATTCCGAATTCTTATATAAGCCAAGTTTTTTCTAGGCTATTCTTCCATAAAAACGTTGAGCATCAATCCGTTCTCTTTAGGGCTTGCTGCATCTCCCGTTTGACATCTTTTTCTTTGAGATCTTGACGCTTATCGCCGGCTTTTTTTCCCTTTCCTAACCCGATGCGTATCTTAATTTTACCTTTTTTTAAATAGAGGCTGAGGGGAATGAGCGCAAGCCCCTTTTCCTGTGTCGACTCTTTAAGATGCTGGATTTCACGTTTATGCAACAGAAGCTTGCGATCCCGCTTTTCCTCATGATTATGAATATTGCCGAATTTATAATGGGCAATATGACATCCAATCAGCCAGACCTCGTTTCGAATGACTTTGACATAGGATTCCTGCAAACTCGCGCCATGATCGCGAATCGATTTAATTTCAGTTCCCTGCAAGACAATCCCAGCCTCAAAGGTGTCTAAGATTTCATAGTCAAAAGTTGCGCGTCGATTGACAGCTAACTCGGATGGTTTTTCATTCATAACTTTTCATATTGGGGTCATTTGAGATCGATTATATAGTTTTCCAGCTTATAAGGAAACAAGATGACGATTGATCAACTGAGGATAGAGGGCTGCTGGATCCGTTGCGGTCAAAAAAACCTGTCCAAGATGAGTCAGCTGCTCAAAAAGATTTTTCTTTCTATTTTCATCCAAGCTCATGCCAAGATCGTCAATCATAAAAAGAGGTGTTTGCGACCCTAGCTTTTTCAGCCGCGTCCATTCCCCAAAACGCAGAGAGTGGATGCAACTTCTCTGCTGTCCTTCACTTGCAAAAGTTTTCACCTCTTTATCATCCAAGAAAATATGCAGATCATGGCGATGCGGACCTGTCTGTGTGTGCCCGAGAATGATCTCTTTTTCTCTATTTTTTTGAAACTTATCTTTGTAATAGACCTCAAGAGATCCAATGGTCATATTTGCCGGAAAATCAATGGAGTAAGCGAGCTTTAACAGTGACGACTCTTTAGATAAAGCAAAATAGAACTGCTGGGCAAACGATTCTATTTCTTGAATAGCCTGCAAGCGCTGTTTCGTCACATAAGCCGCCGAGGAAGCCATCTCCTTTTCCCAGATCTCAATCATCTCGAGATTCTGATTTTTAAGAAGCTGGTTCCGTTGGCGCATTGCCCGATTATACCGAGAAAGGTGGTACAGGTAGCTATGGTCTCCTTGGGAAAGCTGCAAATCAAGAAATTGGCGCCGAATGAGAGGCGTTCCTTTGATTAAACTCATGTCATCAGGTGTGATCACCACTCCCTGGATGAGTCCGATTAAATTGGAGACACTGGTCAAGAGGGTGTCATTTAAAAAGATGCGCTTTTGTTGTGGCTCAGCGAAAAACCGAATTTTTTGTTTCACTTGATGATGAGAAAACTCCAGCTCAATAAAAAAGGAGGTTGACTCGTGAGAAATCAGATCGCGAAGGTAATGTGTTCGGAAGGAACGCCCAACTGAAAAGCAGTAAAGAGCTTCTAGCAGCGTTGTTTTCCCTTGAGCATTCGGTCCATGAATAAGGTTGATCCCTGGCTTAAATTCAAAAAAAGCCTCGTTGTAGCGACGAAAATTACGCAAGAAAAGAGAATGAATTTCCATATGGCCTATCCATGCATTAAGTGACTGTGAAATACTAAATTTCCGGATTGTTTCACAGTCTCTAAGCCTCTGTTAATCGCATGGGCATGATTAAAAAAAGCGATGAAACATTGGTTTGAGGAGGGTTATTCTTTAATCCGTCTGTAAGTACCCCAGGGCTATATGCATCATTTAAGCCAAGTGTAACGACTTCTTCTTTGCAATGACGGAGCATATCAAGAAAAAAGACGGGGTTAAGCGCTATTTCGAATTGAGGACCCTGGTAATCAACAACCATGCTCACGTTACCTTCTCCGATATCAACGGCATTAGCAACGAGGTGAAGTTCGCCTTCTTGAAAGGAGAAGCGCGCAGAAAGATGTTGCTGATTCAAGAAGAGGGAAATTTGTCTAAGCAGTGTCATTAACTCTTCACGATGAATGGGGATGATGAGATCGGATTTTTCAGGGATGATGCGATTTAAATCGGGATAATCCCCTACCAGAAGTTTTGCAATTAAAAGCGATTGATTGGCTTCAAAACCAATCTTATCCGGCATCAAATAGACAGTCGCGTCGCCCTCATCTTGTAAATTTTTAAGCACCTCTTCGACTGCTTTTAGAGGAATAATGGACTGATAATGGAAAAGCGGATCGATCTCAATATGAACGGTCGATCGAGCCAATCTTTTTCCATCTGTACCCGTAAAGGTAGCTACGCCGTTGCTGATTTGCATATAGATGCCAATCAGAAGGTAGCGATTTTCCTCTCTAGCCACAGCAAAAGCCGTGCGGTAAAACAGCTCCTTGAGATCCGCCTGACTAAGTTTAAAAGAGACAGCTCCGGCAAAATCGGGCAAAGCTGGATATGTCTTTGCGTCCATTCCGTTAAGTTTAAAACGCGAAGTCCCCGCAATGACAGTGACAACGTCATTTTTGTTGGAAGAAATTTCCACATTCAAGGTAGGAAACTCTCGTACAAGTTGAGCAAACTTTTTAGCTGGCAGTGTGATGGACCCCTCCTCTAAAATCGTGGCCTCAGTTGCACAGCGAATTCCTACGGTGAGATCGGTTGCAATGAAAATTAACTCATCATTGAAGGCTTCAATTAGGAAATTGGATAACACAGGCATGGGCGGCTTCAGAGAAACCACATTCTGAATTTTATTAATCAAGTAATTGAGTTCCAAACTCGAAATAATGAACTTCATTGATCCCCTCGCATTAAAAATGCCTACCTTATAATTGGTGCCGAAGAATAAAGCATTAGCTTCCAAAAGTCAAGCGGTTCTTTTGATAACTCAACACAAAGCCACGAAGGCCCAAAGATATAGAAATGGCCAGTAATTCCCGCTGGAATCATTATAACCCTTACAAACACTCTTAAACAAGTAAAACGCAGAGATGGAGAGGAGGGAAGACGCAGAGATTTTACGTAACAGGATAGACAGGATCGGCTACGCCGGCAGGATAGGAATTATTATCCTGCCGGCGTAGCCGATCCTGTCTATCCTGTTACGTAAAATCTCTGCGTCTTTCCTCCTCTCTATCTCTGCGTTTTACTTGTTTAAGAGTTTTTGAGAGTATTATTTTTTTCAGCGGGAATTACTGGCCATTTCTATATCTTTGGACCTTCGTGTCTTTGTGTTGAATTCTTAACTATCTTTTATCGGGAATAGCGATGTAAAATATGGAACTCTTTTCAAAATAAGATCCATGTGGTACTTTTCAGCAAACACCTTGAGGAAAAATGCGCGAGCCCATTGAGAAAAATAGTCTTTCTGTAGACGAAAAGTTGCTTATCGAAGGAGTCATGCAAACCGCCTCACTCTTTCTTGAGAATGAAAGAAAACAGAGTGGGGAATCGTTAGATGATTACATCTACAAAAAAAAAATCCGGTTTTTTGAAGACCAGGAAGCTTTACAAAAGCACTTACATCTTGGCTATGCTGCAATGCTAGAGATATTGTCTCAAAATCACTAGTACATTGTACTAGTACACAGTAAAGTTATTATTGACCATTTGTGGCGCGTCAAAGCCCCGGGGTTCAATGATCGCAAAAGGGGTTGTATTGCCTCATACTACCCCTTTTGCGATCATTGAACCCCGGGGCTTTGACGCAGCCACAAATAGTCAATAATAACTTTACTATGTACTAGGTGCCTCTTTTAGCAATCCAGTAGCTGATGTTGGGATACACCTCTGCAACTTTTTTCAACCACTCTTCTGCTTCGGCGATGCTATCGAAAGTTAAAAGGACTTTTGCCAGGGCATCCGCGGTTTCGCAATCTTCCATCCACAAAGAGCCGCTCGCAATAACGTCAGAATGAACTTGAATCGGCTCGCAAGTGCATGGGTTAAAGATATGTGTATAGGTCATCGGGATACCGGCAGGATCGATTACAGTCCAATATTGAAAATAATTCCCGCTTGTTGCCACAGCTCCATGGCTTAGGCTAAGGAGGGCGATCGCTTGATCTGGCTGGCTGTCTTCAAATCGACTAATATACACATTCCAAGGGCGTTTTTCTGGATGATAGCCAAGCACACGCACCTCTCCGCCCCATTCAATAAAAAAATTCGTTAATCCAGCCTCTAAAAACTTTTCATAGAGCAAATCCACAGCCGTTCCCTTGGCCACTCCTCCAAAATCAAGTTGAATGTCCGCGTCATCTTTATAAAAAAACTCCTGATCGAAATGGATTTTCTTCCAGCCGACAGCTCTCTTCAACGCTGCTATCTCCTCTTTGCTTGGAACTGTTCCCTGTTCAAACTTTGTTTTCCAAAATCTTTGGGCATTTTCTACGGTTGGATCAAAACGCCCTTCTGATAGAGCGACCAGATGATCCATTCGAATGAGAAATCGATGCAGCGCACCCGATAATTGTTTTTTCTCTCGCTGCCCCAATCGATTCAATTCCGAAACCTCGGAGAAGGGATTCCATTTATTGTAAGTCTGGTCGATTTCAGCAAAAGTTTCTGCAATCATTTTTTCAATCGCCCCTCTTGCATGGAGATGAGGAGCGTTTCCGATTAAAACTTTATAGGGGATTCCCATGGCTAAGCCAGTGAATTGAGCTGGCTGCTTGGCGCCATGTTCAGGGAAGAGAAAAAAGAGGAGAGTAGAAGCTAAGCAAACTCCGATGAATACCTGGAATAATTTCTTCACGAAAGTGAAAACCTTTTAGAGTAGCTTAGTAAAGTATTTTGCAGGAGCATAGCGATTGTCATCGGACCGACTCCGCCTGGCACGGGAGTGATTAAAGAGCATTTGGAAACCACATCAGAGAAGTTGACATCTCCAACTAAGCGGAAACCCGATTTGCTTGCTTTATCCATGATTTGATTGATTCCCACGTCGACAACAACAGCTTCCTCCTTAATCAAATCTGCAGTTATCCATTCGGGAAGTCCCGTGGCAACGACTAGAATATCTGCCATGCGAGAAATTTCAGCTAGATTCCTTGTTTGGCTATGAGCCACAGTAACTGTAGCATTACCTTGAGGTGTATTTTGCATAAGAAGGGCAGCAAGAGGCTTTCCGACGATCGCGCTTCTTCCGATAATCACCACATGTTTTCCGGGAATAGAAACCCCGGAGAGTGTTAGCATCGTCTGAATTCCCAAAGGAGTGCAAGGAGTGAACCCATCAATTTCTCCTAATAGCAATTTACCGATGTTCATAGGGTGGAAGCCATCGACATCTTTTTGGGGTGAAACTGCATGGACAATGCGAGAGGGGGAAATATGTTCCGGTAGGGGCAGTTGCACAAGAATGCCGTCAACATCCTCATTTTCATTTAAATTGTTAATCGCATTGAGCAATTCTTGTTCTTCAATCTGACTCGGGTATTCTATCAGATACGATTGGATTCCAACCGATTGGCAAGCTTGCGTTTTTCTCGTGACATAGATCCGCGAAGCGGGATGGTTGCCGACAAGGATGACAGCCAGGCAAGGAGGCCTGCCAACCAGGGATTTTATCCTCTCCTGAATGCGCATTTGAATTGTTTGCGCGATGGCTCTGCCGTCAATAATCATAAAAAAAAATCCCGTTAATCTCACCATTCAATTAAAAGTATATGTCATTAAGCTAAAAATTTTCCATAAGAAGCTCACCTTTTTTTGTGGAAAAAAAGAGTGTTGAGGTTTACGTTATAAAATGAAACAATAAGGAGGAGTTATGCGTCGACTAGCTCATGGGATGGTATTTTTTATCACCCTCATTTCTCCATTTATCTGGTCCGTTAATCCTGACCCGGTTGCCTGTGTGAATAGTTTGGAAACCAATTTTTTCGAACCTCACCTTGTCAATAAAGCATTCAGCTCGTATCAAATTCCACAAGCACTCTGGACCCCATTGACGCAAAGCTTAGCTACGAACAGTCTCTCTGTACCGGATCGCATGAAGAAAAGAACAGAGGGCATGGTTCCTAATCCAATCGAGTATCCGCTTCAAAAAGAGCAAACAGCTGCGATTTTAAAAGAGGTCCTGTTTGAAGTCTTTTTAGAAACGATGCGCCAGTATCAAGTGAATGAAAGACCTACAGCGGATTTTGTGTTCGACTATATTTTCTCGAACCAAAGAGCCGCATGGAGCCATTGTTTTGGCAACCAAAAAACCGAAGCATCATTTTAATTAATTAAATTTAGAGGTGAGTTATGAAACAGTCCTTTTACTATTTGTGTTGTACGCTGCTATTTTCACTAATCCCCTGCGTTTTCCCCCTGTCCGCTGAAGAGAATGACTCGACTGAACCCAACTTATGCACGAAAGAGGAACTGATGAGTTACTTTCCCCCTCATATTGTCAAGCGTGTTTTAGTCCAGCACAAAATTCCTCAAGAGGAAGCCGTTCAAATTTCCACTGAACTTGCCAATCGAAGCAATGATCTAGAACGTATTGTGGAACAAAAGGCGTCGAAGCTTGCATCCAATCCCTTCAAAGACCTTGCAAAAAGAGACGTTGCTTTAAAGATATACAAGGAAACGCTTTTAGAAATTTTTAACGAGACATTAAAAGCTCACGGCATCACTTCGGGAGCCGAAACTCAAGCCATGCTGGATGATATCCAGGTCGCAAAAAGCAAACTCTTTATCGACTGCATTCGTAAAGAACAAATCTTACCAAAAAACGCTCTGCCGACAACAAGTAAATAATATTTGCGACCTTGCAGCACCTCCGCTAGTTCCACAATGATAACGACGTCAAAGACAAACGACACCAAGGACGCCAAGGACAATAAGAGACAATTGCATAACCCCTTTTCGTGCCCGTGCCCGTGTGCGTGCCCGTACCCGATCTAGGGAGATTTTTGCTTTATCTTATTTAAAATGAAAAACTAAATAGCGTTTGGTTTGAATTGAAGAATTTTCGGGCACGGGCACGAAATGGGGTTATGCAATTGTCTCTTATTGTCCTTTGACGTCGTTATTGTCCTTGGCGTCCTTGGCGTCGTTTGTCCTTGACGTTGTTTTTTCGCTTCTTTTCTTTCTCAGGTTTTGGAAAAAGTCTAGCCGCTTTTTAAGTTCTCGTTCAAAGCCTCTTTCTACAGGTTGATAGAGGCTTTGCCGTTCGATTGCTTCGGGAAAGTAATTTTGTCCGGAGAAAGCCTCCGGCATATCATGGTCGTAAAGATACCCTTTACCATAACCTAAATTTTTCATAAGCCCGGTGGGAGCATTTAAAATATGGTACGGAGGATCGAGCTGGCCGGTTTGCTGTGCCAAAGCCTTAGCCTCATTGAAAGCTCGATATACCGAGCAGCTTTTAGGAGAGAGCGCTAAGTACACAACCACTTCAGCTAGCGCCAGTTCGCCTTCAGGCGACCCTAGCATTTCATAGGCATCTTTTGCAGCAATTGCTAATGAAAGGGCCTGGGGATCACCTAAACCGATGTCTTCAACAGCCATTCGGATGAGCCTTCTTGCCAAGTAGAGCGGTGCTTCCCCTCCTTCGAGCATACGTGAAAACCAATAGAGGGCAGCATCCGGATCAGATCCACGTACAGACTTATGCAGTGCGGAGATCAGATTGTAGTGCTGATCGCCGGACTTATCAAATAGCGGCTGCCTCTTTTGAAGTATTTCTGAGAGGGTAGACTCATCCAGAGACTCTTTTGGGATACTTTCTAAATTTTCAATTAAGTTATAGAGATAGCGTCCATCCCCTTGAGCCCATCTTATCAATAAGCGACGCGCATCCTCAGTTAAAGGCAGAGGTTGATGGGTCGTTTCATATCTGTCTATTAATTGCATTAAAGCATGGTCATCCAAGGCATTTAGTGTGAGGACTCGTAAGCGGGAAAGCAGAGCCGAATTTAAATAAAATGAGGGATTTTCTGCTGTAGCCCCTACTAAAATAATGGTCCCGTTCTCAACAAAAGGTAAAAATGCATCTTGCTGTGCTTTATTAAAGCGGTGAATTTCGTCGACAAAAAGGAGGGTGCCTTTATGAAATAAGGGATGGTCTTCGGCTTCCTTAATAATTTTACGCAGTTCGGCAACACCGCCAAAAATCGCGCTCATAGAAACAAATCGAAGTTCAAAAGCTTTAGCATAAAGTTTAGCAATCGATGTTTTGCCACTTCCTGGAGGTCCCCAAAGCACGATTGAAAGCGGATGCCCCGACTCGATTGCTCGCGCAATCAGCCCATTCCCTTTGAGTAAATGATCCTGGCCCACGACCTCAGCGAGAGCTTGCGGACGAAGAGCCTCAGCTAAAGGAACATGTCTCACAAATCATCCGCCTTTGAAAAGAGAACACGCGTTCTACGCATCCTGCGTTTTGGTAGTAAAAGTCCAGGCAGAGAAAAGGCAATAAAAGCATAAATAGCCCCATAGAAAGGCATTTCAAATAACATATACAGCATAACGTGCCAATTAAATGCAGTGGATTGCCCGAACACTAACATTAAAAAGCAGAAAACGCTATTGGCTAGCGCAGAAAAAAGAAAGGTTATGACCGATAATGTAATAAGTGAATCGTCAAAGAAATAGGGGCGGAAAGATTTCATGCAAAAGAGCGTCAAGCAATAGGTCGCTGCATGCAGGCCAAAATGAGTATGTGTGGAAAGGAGGTCAATGAGCAGCCCTGCAGCCATAGCAAGCCACAATGACTGAATCGTGGAAAGATAGTGGAGGGAAATGAGAAGGAGCGGAGCAAAATAGAGGAGCTGAATCGAAGGCAGGAGCACTGGAAGAGTAATCGCCCAAAAAAAAGTGTAGAGAAACAAGAGAAAAATTAATCCCATTAAATCGTCAGTAAGCTCCTTTCGATAAAAAAACAGCAGGTACGGTTTTAACGATCACTTTTAGATCCAGCCAAAAAGATTGGTTATCGACATACCTTTCGTCTAAGTTAATGCGCGTTTGGTAGTCTTTGATATCACTGCGACCGGAAATTTGCCATAAACCGGTTAACCCCGGTCTTACAGATAGGATTTTTCCTGACTTATCTTTATAATACTCAACAATTTCCTGCTCAATCACAGGACGGGGACCCACAATGCTCAAATCCCCTTTCAACACATTCCAGAGTTGAGGCAGCTCATCCAAAGAAGTCTTTCTCAAAAAATGGCCAAACGGGGTAATGCGAGGGTCATTTTTTAATTTAAAAGAGCTTTCCCACTCTGATTTGAATTGCGGATTTGTCTCCAACATGTTTTTTAAAAGCTGATCGGCCCCACCATACATCGTACGAAACTTATAGCACCAGAACAACTTTCCTCCTCTACCGACACGCCTTTGCGCATAGACAGGAGATCCGGGAGAAGTGATCATAACAAGTATGGCTATCAAGCTAAATATTGGCATTCCAAACGTTAGAGCCAATAAACTCAAAACAATATCAAATAATCGTTTGAGGGGGCGATGTTTAATCAAGCAAGAATTTGATTTCAAAATATCCATAGGGTCCAAAACCTAATGCTGACGATGGGTAATAAAGTGAGCAAGTGCAATGAGCTTGGATGCATCGATGTGCAAAGGCTTAATAGCCTTAATCGCTTCTTGTAAATGGGTATTTGCATACTCTTTGGCTCGTTCGACCCCCAACAGTGTTGCAAATGTTGTTTTCCCATTGGCTTGATCCGAACCGATGACACGCCCATGTTTCGTTTCGCTTGAGGTTACATCTAGAACGTCATCAATAATTTGAAAGGCCAATCCGATGTTCTCAGCAAAGTGACGAAAAGCCATTAGCTGATGCGCCTGCGCTTCAGCAATAATGCATCCAAATTCGACAGATGCTTCTATCAATGCTCCTGTTTTCTTTCGATGTAAAAGAATGAGATCATCAAAGGAGGCCTTTTTCTTATCAAAAGAAACATCCATTACCTGACCTCCAATCATGCCGACTCCCCCGCCTGCTCTAGCAAGAAGAGAAATTAATTGCACTCTTTGATCGGAATTCAAGGTGGTATCGGCAGCAATCACTTCAAAAGCGCGAGTCAGCAAGAAATCTCCTGCAAGCAGAGCAATCCCTTCATTATACTTGCGATGCAAAGACAATTTTCCCCTACGATAATCATCATTATCCATGCATGGGAGGTCATCGTGGACCAATGAATAGGTGTGAACGAGTTCTAATGCGGAAGCAGCAGTTAACGCCTTCCTCACATCGCAACCCAAACTCTCAGTGACAGCCAATGTCAGAATCGGACGAATCCTTTTGCCGGCTCCTAATAAACTATACCGGACTGCTTCATACAGTAAGAAATCAGTCCCATGATGCACCGGAACAAGCTGTTCGAGGCGCTGTTCAATGGCCTCAAGATGGACTTTTAAATACCCGGATAGATCAGGCATGGTTTCCTTAAACATGGGTAATATTTTTTGTGAAAATCGGCTGCCGGCCGATACTGAAATAATCAAACCCTTTTCGTGCCATTTCCTCTGGCATATATTGGTTTCTTCCATCAAAGAAAGCATTTCCTTTCATTACAGAAAGGAGTGCGCTAAAATCGAGCAGGCGAAATTGTTTCCACTCTGTCATTAGCACCAATGCGTCGGCTTCAAAGGCAGCCTCCTTCTCGGATTCACACCAGGTAACCCAAGGCGATTGAATCAACTCTTTTGCTCGATTAAGGGCAATCGGATCATAAAGCCGTAAACAGCATTTTTGATCCAATAGCTGATGGATCAATGTAAGCGAGGAGGCCTCTCTCATATCGTCTGTATCGGGTTTAAAAGCAAGGCCTAAAATAGCTATCGATTTCCCTAAAAGACCACCCCTTGTGCTAAAATAGCTGGCGAGCTTTTTTGACATCACATTTTTCTGCCTGATATTAGTCTCATCGACCTCTTTTAGCAGATGCAGCTGGACCCCCATATTATTCGCATGGGCCACAAGCGCCCTCACATCTTTCGGCAAACAGGAGCCTCCATACCCTACACCGGGGTAAAGGAATTTATTGCCAATACGCTCGTCGGCTCCCATGACTTTTCTAATCCAATTCACATCAGCACCCACAGCCTCGCATAGATGCGCTAACTCGTTCATGAAGGAGATACGCGTTGCTAACATCGCATTAGATGCATATTTTGCCAATTCTGCTGAAATGATGTCCATCACAAGCAGACGCTCATGGTTGAGCATAAAGGGAGCATAGATTTCTCTCATCACCGCAGCAGCAGAGGCGCTCTTCACGCCCACAATCACACGATCCGGCTTCATGAAATCCTGTATGGCATTGCCCTCTTTTAAAAATTCCGGATTGGAAACGACTTCGATGTTAAGATGAACGCCTCTCTCCATAAGCAGTTCTGCTACGACCCGATTGACCTGATCCGTAGTGCCAGGAGGAACCGTTGATTTTGTGACGATGATGCTGTCGTCAGTGAGATGCTCGCCAATCATCTCAGCGGCACTCAAAACCTGGCTGATGTCGGCCTGGCCATCAGCCAGCATCGGTGTATTTACAGCAATGAAGCAGACATTAGCCGATGGAATCGCGGAACTATAATCAGTAGTGAAGGAGAGTCTTTTTGCTTTAATATTACGTTTGATCATCTCTTCAAGGCCGGGCTCATAGATGGGAGACTCGCCCCTTTGCAAAGCTGCAATTTTATCTGCATTAATATCCAAGCAGATGACATGGTGCCCCATCTCAGCAAAACAGGTTCCCGTAACCAACCCCACATAGCCAGTTCCAATGATCACTAACTGCATAGCCATACCTTTTTTTAATTAGGAATGATTATAGCGAAGCGGAGAATTTTTCCGAACTAAAGAAAAATATCACCACTCATCATAGCTGAATAAAAATGTTTTGACAAATACAAAAAAAAGTTTACCATGCGTCTAATGTGACGGAATACTCCATATTTATGCCCTAAGCAAAAGTCAAAATGCATCATAAGGAATAAACTATGCTTTCAAGATTTTTTGAATACAGATTTTTGTTTTCCAAATTCATTCTTACGCTAGTATTGACTTTCGGACAACTTTCTCACCCATGTTTATTACAGGCTTTATCTTATACCTATGACGACGATTCTGAGACTTCCACAACAGCCAAAGTTGCAGCCATCACTTTAGGTATTGCTGCAGGTGCAGTAGCAGGAGGATATATTGGACAACAGAATCGAAAACATCACTCCCACTCAAACGAAGTTGGACCTAAAGGTCCATCAGGTGCTTCATTTGCTTTTCCTGAAGTTGACAGTACTTTAGATGTTAGCTTTAGTTCAGTTCTTGACTCTGGCTGCACGGCTATACCCCCTGTAATTCCTTTGAAATTGACAGCGACCATTGTGCAACCCGACCAGACCATCATCAATGTGGGCATTCTAAATGAGGGATCCACTCTTACCATCAATTTAGGACCCCCCATTCAAGTAGGTAATTATAAAATTGTTTTAACATATCTTGAAGGAACGACTCAAGATGACATAACTATTGTCGTCAATGGAGTCTCTTACTTTGCACTCATGGGATATTGTAATGGTGCCGGCGACCCATTGCAGCCATCACAATACCAATTTATTGTCGATTTTACAATTCCTTCATGATCACAAAAACTAAGCAATTGAGGCCGATATGATAAATTTTTCATCTAAAAAGAAAAGCATGATTCGAATGGTCTGGGGCTTTGCAATTCCATTCCTTATTATGGCAGCTCCTGGTTTTTCACAAACAAACTGCGATGTACGCTGCACTTCGTTTTGTTGCGTAGAAGAAGAGCCTTGCTGCGAGATCTCTCCCACTACGGCTATATTAGGTGCTAGCGGAGCCGGGCTTGCTATTGGGGCGATTGTGGGTGCTGTTATAGGGTCCAACTGTCATCGAGGACACTCCTCCGGACATGGAATCAAAGGCCCTACAGGAAGTCAAGGTTCAGGCCCTGTCATTCCAGTAGGTGACTCCACCATCACCATTATATTTGGCTCAATCTTTGGCAATATTGATAACGTTCCTGTGTTAACTGTTCAACCCTTTCTGACGCTTCCAGATCTTAGAATCATCCCCTTTGATCCCTATACTTACAATGATTATCCACGGGTCATCACCTTACCAGCCCCGAATTTAGAAGGAACGTATATCTTAACCCTTAAAGTTGTATCTATTGATGTCCCTGGAGCATACTTCCCAATTGAAGCTCTAGTAGGGTTTTCAGATAACCCCGCTCTGATTATAGAGTTAAATTTTCTTTTTCCTGCTGATCCTTTAACACTAGTAGGCACCGAGTCGTCGCAAGATTTTGTTTATATCGACCAGTTCTCGACACCTTAAACATGAACTTAAAACCTAATATAAAATAAGGATTCATATGCTACACCTACTTTACAATCACATTGTTTCGAAAGTGATGACTTCAACAATGATTGCCTGCTTGATTCTTTCCGCTCCAAGCTACAGTCAAAGTGAAAGAGAATACAATTTTTCCGATATCAATGACATGGAACCAGCGGCTAGCTCTACTATTCCCGGGAATACAACTCTTCTATTGGGTGTGGGAGCACTAAGTGCTCTCGCTGCAGGTGTGGTTGGCGCTGTTCTAACTAGCTCCAACAATCACCACCATAGATCTCATCGCGGCCCTCCAGGATCTACAGGACCCAATGGCGACCCTCTTCATTTGCATCGAGGACCTGCCTCACTTATTTTTGAAATTCTCAGCGACTTTGTTACTGGAACGGATTTAACCTATCAGGTCTATATCACGCTTCCTGATCAATCGGTCATCGTCAGCCCTGTCCTCGACGGAACAGCATCCTATGAAATTGTCATTCCTGCTCCCGCACTCGCCGGACCCTACACAGTGACCTTTCAAGTAGTGACGTCTACCAGTCCAGCAGAAGTTCAAGGGACAGTTGGCGTTATCAATACAGAAGACGATTCAGTTACCTTTCTGAATTTCCAACTTCCTATTAGTGAGATAACGGGAACAGGTGCCGGAATCTATGTCTATATTCCAGAGGAATCGTTCGAAACATCATCCAGCTCCTCAGGGAGGTAGCTAAACCTGAGTAAAGGATAGTTTTCATCTTAATTTGCTTATGCTGCCGCTGAAGGCGATCCTGCATATCCGGTTGTAATATATTTAGAACAGGAATGCACGATCGCCTTCGGCGGCAGGATAAAAACAAGATAGGATGCGTTTATTATCGTGTGTATAACAAAATGCACATCTTTTCATCCAGATCATTCAAAGTAACTGCAAGTTGTTCCCGTTCGGAGTTTATCGGGTCGGTTCAGCCCCACATTTAAAAAGACAGCTGCCCTGTTTTCGTCTTCTTGATGCTGCAGGGAGATGACGACGTGCCATGCGGTTTGGATCGTCGTAAAGAAATTTAACTCATATTCGCCATAATAGGGCTGTGTGCGGCGATTCCAACCTTGGCGAGAAGTAAACTCACAAGCCCAATTGGGATGAAACCGGTAGAAAAAATGAACAAGCAGCGTATCCCTTCTGTCCGAAAGCGTCGAATGTAAAAGGCGTCTTTCAGTATGGTATACATCGAGAAAGAAGTTAGCCGGATCGACCTTGCGCCAGCAGTAGGCATCACGATGGCGATATTCAGCAGCAACAGCGAAGTTTTCATTTAAGGTAAAATCTGTACGGAAGTTAAATTGGTCGACCTGATCATGTTCAATATTCCAGACGAAATCGATCGTATGGCGCAATGAAGGCAGAGTGGAAAACACGAACCTTGAATAAGCTTTAGGAATATTTTGCAGCATAGTGTGCTGGTCGAAGAAAGCATATGAATAAAGATCGAATGCAATGAATCTTTTCACCTCGCCTGAAGCCTTTTTAAAGAAAATATTATTTCGAAAGCCAAACTCCAGCTCGCTAAGCCTCGCCCAGCCGTCGCTAATATCAAAAATGTAATGTTTAGAAGGATTTGTCAGAGGGTAGGAGTAGTAATTATAAGAAACATAGGGCTCGATAACATGCTTAAAAGATTTATAAAAGCGATAAAGCTGTGTTTGTGCCTCTAATCCCAATATCCCAACTGTGACCCATCTAGAGCTATGCTGCGGACTCGACCCATAGCAAATGGTGTATCCCCCTGCTTTAGGTGTAACGGTCACTACTCCTAACCCAAAAGGACGGTAAAAAAGAGGCGAATATTCAAAACGGGTCGACTGGTAATTATGATAGTGCCTGATGTGTTTTGAATATTTGAAATCGAGAAATGCAACGCTTGCATAATTTGTAAAAAGGATTCCTGTCTTCCATAGCTCATATGGCTTGAAGTTAACAGAAAAAGTGGGCAGTTCTTCTTTAACAGTCTGAAAACTATTCACGCGCAGTCGACAATAAAAATGGCTGATCCACTCCTCCTCTTGATGCCGCACCAGCAGCTGCGTCCTCTCCGAAGTGTCAAATTCGAAATCGCGATCATAATAGTTGCCGGGAACATCGCGGTCGCTGATTTTATCATAAGTGACCAGAATATTCGTCTTATTATTTTCAAATGCCTTCTGATACATTCCTTCAAAGCGAAAGCGGGCCTTCTCATGCGGTTTGATGATGGCCGAATCCCGCGATAAATAATTTGTGCTATGGAAAATGGTTCTTCCATCTTTTGAATTATAAAAGGTTTCAACACCGCCTCCGGGACCTCGCGTAACACGGTAATCAAAACGGACGTAAGTTTTCCACCCTTCCCAGTCAAAAACCTCATAGGTAAACCCTAACCGCGGCCCTTGCTTTCCTCCCCATCTAAAGCGATATTTTATCGGAGAATCAAATATCGCATTTAAATTCGATTTCAAAGTCGGAAGCCAAATCAGTTTTTGATCCGATAGACGGAGATTGACCGCCCTAGCAACAAGATTTTTATCGGGATCGACTGTCACCTCGTCGGCATAAATGCCCCATTCAGGCGGTTCCCTTTCAGATGTCGTGACAAAGGCTTCGTTAACACGGAAGGTTCCATCTGGAAGTAATTCGATTCTATTGCCGCCAAAAAACCAGGGGAGAAATCCCATTCTCCCATTATAAATGATCCCATATGAACTTGCGAAATCATAATGGAGCCTGCTGCCTATAAACATATATGGGCCATACTCAACAATTAATAACCCTTCAGCATCGACATAGGATTCCGGTTCAGCACAATCAAAATGCCTCACATAGCGAATGCGCATGGCTTGGATGCGTAAATTTGAACCATAAATGACTCCTCCCTTATCTGTGGACAAAACCCCATCTGAATAAACCGGCTCCCTTAAATCAGCTGTAATTTTTGTCGGAAGTGAATCCCCCATAATTTTTGGGAGGTGCTCTTCTAAGCCTTTGGAAAATAGATCTGATCCAAAGAGTAGACTAGCTATCACAGCTACTGTTAAATAGTGCTTTGAAAAGGAAATATCGCGCATTATTGAGTTGCCCTCAAAAGCAATCCTGCTAGGGCATATTTATTCTTTTGATGACCCGAGACCATGGCTTCGACAAGAAGAGCAATCCCCTTCTCATCTTGCTTAATGGCAAACGCTTCCAAAACTTTAATCAAAAGCTGGGAAGACTCCTCCGGTGTAAGTTCATACAAGTTTGATCCGATTTCAGAAGAAAGAGGGGTGAAACGGATCAGCTCAGTTTGGCTCTGGTTGTTCACCCACTTCATTAACATATCTACAGCGCAGCTGCGTTCATCCATATGATACAAGGCAAGCGCACAATAGTGGCGCACTAATGGTGCACCCAACTTCTCCTGATGCTGTTTAAGACACTGAATAGCTGCCGGCGTTCCCATCTCTTCGAGAAGCTCCGTTAACCGCGGGACTAAATCGTTCTGCTGTTTCTTAAAAATTTCGTTGGCAACACGTAGAAATTGGGTATCTGACTGGCTTCTTAAATCCTCTAAAATGGACTCACGCAACTCTAAATCATCTTTACATGCGTCTGGATCATCTCTAAATAAAAAGGCAGCTCCGGAGATAGTGTTGACGGCTGTCATTGTTTTTCCGGGACTCTGGCTAGGAATATAGGCAAGATCGCGCTCATCTCTAATCAAAATATCTGTGAGATAGGGGTAGGAGATGGGGTTCTTTTGAGCAAATAAAGCTAGAATTGCGTTTAAGCGGACAAGTTTATCTTTATGATTCATAAGAGGAACTAATGTCCATGTGCTATTCTCAAAATCGGCAAGAGAGGCGATAGCAAAAAGATCCCCTTCCACAGCCATTTCTTCGATAAGATCGAGAGCTTCACTTTTCCCAAGCTTCAGCAAGGCTAGACTTGCTGCAATAGCCACAGTGGGAAATTGAGAACGCGACAGACGTTGCAGCAGTTGAATAGAGTACTCGTCTTCCAATATCCCAAGAGTATAAGCACAAGCTTCCAATTCGCTATAGTGGCCATGAAGACTATGCTTTCTAATTTGAGGAAGAAAATCGTCACGATGAAGCTTTGCAATGCTTAAAATAACAGACAGCCGCACCTCTGCTGAAGGATCTTGCAGAAGTCTTTGTAATAGACGCGTCGACTCCGGGGTTTCTAACATAGCCAAGAGAGGAGGGATAATCGGAATATATCTTCGAGGAAGCTTATATAAGAGAGATTCTACTTGACTCGTTGCCTGCTCATGCTTCTTTTCGCAAAGCAATTTTAGCGCTTCGTAGCGCAGGGCTAGCTGATCTGATCCAAGCGCCCTAAACAGCGCCTGATCAGCCCTCTCTTGATGCAAACGGCCTAATGCCTGCAAGGCAATCAGTTGAATCAGCGGATTTCTATTCTTTAGACTGTTTTCAATGATCTCATAAGCCTGCTCATGCAAAGCCATGCTGGCTCCAAATAAGCTGAGGAGCTGTATCTCAGGATCGCTTTGGGCAGCTCCTTCCAATAGTATCGCCAAACTTATTTGCTGGAGAAGGAGGTAATTATGCCGTCTTTTTTCTTTGTACATTTTCTGATAGAGGCGCAGGGCAGTATCCGGCTCACCCTGTCGAGCCAAAAAAACAATCCTTGCTGCATTCATATCTAAAATCAGTTTTTCTCCTGAAGCTGGGATGTTTTCTTGGCTCACCAGCTCAGACCAAACAGTCGCTAAAGGGCAAAAGATCAGAAAAAGAGAAAGAAAAATAATCATATCTACGAACTGCTTTTTAAATAGTTCCAGAGGTCGATGCCAAATTCTAATAAAAGTCGTGAAAGAGCTTGGATTGGCATCCCCATCACATTATAATAGCACCCCTCTATTCGATTTACAATCAGCGAACCAGACCCTTGTATCATATAGCCTGCTGCCTTATCAGGCCAATGAATGGCCTCTTGGTAGGCGCGTATCTGTGCATCCGAAAGAGGATTAAATAGAACACGCGTCTCCTCCACTAAGTGAAACCAGGTCTCTTTGTGTCCTAGCGTTAATCCTGTGAAAACAGATTGCCATTTTCCAGAGAGGGCGCGCAGAAAATCGAATCCCTCCTCCTGTGACGTGGGCTTGTTATAAATCTTTCCTTCGCAGTAAACGGTCGTGTCAGCGGTAAGAATCAAGGAATCAGGAAAATTGACCCGCAACGACTCCGCCTTCCCCTTAGAGAGGAGATTCACATAAGCAGAAGGATCACCCAGAAAAGGATGCTCCTCCTCATCAAATGGAGGCTTAGCTGTTGTAAATGGCAAAGAAAAAAAACTCAAGATCTCCTTTCTGCGTGGAGACTGTGAACCCAGTAGCAATTCCATAAAGATACTCGTCTAATTAATAATAATGAGAACCTATCTTATGCTACTTTGGTAATTTCGTCATCACCTTCTTGGCTGACTCAGCATTTGCCTCTTATTTTTTACCACAGAGCCATTGAGATCACTGAGAAAGTATGAGAGAATTGAGAGGTTATCTTGCATGACTTGATCAAGCCCGTGTTATTACCCACAACTATCACAATAAATTCAACACAAAGATACAAAGGCACTAAGAGATTAAGAGAGAATCATTTAATTAGTTTCAACCTTTCTTTGTGTCTTAGTGACTTTGTGTTTAATAAATTTTCACATAAGCTTAAATAGGTTCCTCTCAATTCTCTCATCCTTTCTCAGTGATCTCAGTGGCTCTGTGGTGAAAAAAATTAGAGGGAATTACTGTGTTAGCCGAGAAAAACGACCGGAAAGATACAGACCTTCTTTGTTACAAAATGGATTTTCGGGAAATGAGCAGATAGGGAGGCTATCAATTCCTGATTCTTCTTCTTCAATGTCTGCAATGTGGGAAAATCGGTAAGATAAAGACCCAAATATTTTTTTTCTTTTTCAAGAACTGTCAAGGAGGGAAACTGCGTCTGTATATTTTCAAAGTCCATCCCCAAAGAACGCACGTGAGATTTAAATTCTCCATCTAAACAATAGCCTAAAAATAGCTTCAGCTGTATTCCTTTAGACATCCATCCTCCAGTTCATATAAAATTTACAAGAAATTTGAATTAAAATAAATCTGTTTCATGTTTATCAATTGATTAATATTTTTTTATTTGATAAAATCTAACGGTAATCAACTGTTTAAGATTTAAAAATTAAGGAACTTTTTATGGATGGGATTAGCCTTTACCTAAACAATACTACGCAGGCATTCACTCAATTTTTCACATCGCCTGTTTCAAAGATCACAAGTCTAGGCACCAGTACGCTGATCAATCTAGGATTCCAACTCAGTGCGGGACTTTTCAGCGCCTATCACTTTTTTAAAGCTTACCAGTGTAAACAGCTCACCCCTTCCCAACTCACCGTTGAGGAACGAAATCATAGACTTAAGGGTATTGATGATGGGTATAAACTTAATAAAGCCGAATATCTGTTAAAAAAAGTGAGTGAGTCGATAGGTCAAAAATTCTCAACGAACATAAAGCCTGATCTTGAACAAGTTGAGGCACTCCTCTCTTCTTTATCCAAACAATGGGACAATCGTATTAGAATTTATGAAATTAAATTATCACTTGCTTTGCTCTATGCAGAAATCAAATTCGCAAAAAATGAGGACGTCAATTTCGCAAAAAATTGCAGAAAATCTGATGTTTTAATAAACGAATACAGAAGGGACTATAATTATAATATAATTGATGCCGCTCTAAAGCTATATGAGAAAATTCCATCAAAATCAGACTTGATTATAGAACTTCTTGAATTGTCTTTTAATCAACATAACCATAACTTAGAAAATATTCTCACTCCCACTTCAAGTCAATTTAATTCCGAAATTAAACTTTCAGACATAGAATTTTATTTAAGATTGGCCAAAGCCTTTAATTATTGCAAGCAGCCGATAAGCGCTGAGTTACTGAACAAGTTTGAACAACTTAAAGAAACAAAGTATGAAAAAATTTGGGACGAGTTATCGGTCGACCAGAAATTGGCCTTTTTGAATTGGCAAGATGATTGCAAAATAAACTCTTTAGAGATGGCTGTCAAGGCAAATCACAAAATTGATAACCCCATTGACAGGTTCAAAGGCTTTTGCGGTATAGGGGAACATCGTTACTCAATGACACATGATTTAGAAAAAAGCTTTTCCGAAGCTAACGCAATGCTGCAATATGAAGAAACTGGGATTGCACAAACCGATGTTAGGCATCTAACAAATGAGAAGTTAGTATTAGGGCATTTAATGTTAGCGCGCAGTTACGTCAATGTCAATGCTTCAGCAGAACTAGTAACTCAGAACCTTGAAAGTCAACCCGTTAAACAGTTTCTAGATGAGCAAGATTCTCCTCTTAGCCCAGATGTTATCAGGATCCTGAAACAGCTTGTTTCTCAAATTGTATCTGAGGGCAAAATTTTACCTGAATTCAAAACATTTGCAGATCGTTTAATCGAAAGACTAAGTAAAAATCTTGAAGATGACAATCTTTCTGTAAGGGACTGTCTGACTATTGCCAATGCATTTTCGACTCTTGGAGACCAGCTACAAGCAAATAGAACAGCTGATAAGGCATTTATAAAACTTGTAGAATCAGCTGCAGATATAGATCCCAACGACGACATGTTTAAGGCTAGAGATCGAGCCAAACAATTTTTCATCATCTTTAAATTAACTGATGATACTAAACTAAAATTAGATATATTGGAAAAGTTGAAGAACTTATCCTCCCTAGATGATGAGGCTGCCATACTTTTCTTTGCAGCTTGCAAAACTGACACTCAATTCGATCAACAAGCAAATGATTTTTTTCCAGTATATAAAGAAAAACTATGTAAAAGTAGGCCTGAGGATAAGGTTGGCCCCAAGATGACAATCATCAGTCGATTAGTTAAACAGAGCTGCGCTGAAGGATCGTTGAGCGATAAGCATAAATTAGAGTTGCTTGAAGAAGCTTTAAAGCTTTTGCCTCAATCGGAATTATACTCTTTTTCCTCTGATGAGATTGCCAGAAGCTATGTAGAAGTATCTCTTAATAATTCCAATACCATCATGGATGGTTGCGAAGACACCTATCTCAGAGCTAGTATTCAAGCGGAAGCAAAACAACATTTCGCTTTTGGAGTAGCTACAACAGCTCTCGTAGCACTTTCTTGCTTCAGTCCTCTAGCAGCTTATTCTTTTGCTGCCCTTGGACTAGCGCTACGCGGATGTTACCCTTATCATATACGCAAAAGCAGATAGTCATGTCGGCCTTACAGGCCTCTTGTGGTGTTATAAATCCAACTCAGGCCTCCGCTTCGCTGCGACCTGGGCTATGAGATTTCTTCCCTTCGGGACTCAGCTCAGTTTGATTAGTCCCGAAGAGGCTGTGAAAAAAAGAGCCCGCGTCTGTCTTGAAGAGTGTATAAGGATAATGTCCGGATGTCAGCCTGACCCAATCTCGCGGAGCGTTTGGAGTGCGCAAGGCCTCTTGCGCTTTGTTATGAAGCCAGAACGTATTTTGTAAATTCATCAGTGCATTCCTCATAACAAAGCGCAAGAGGCCTTGCGCACTCCAAACGCGTTGCGCACCCTAAAGTGGAACATATATTGCTGTAAATTTTGAGCCAGAAACAAGGCTCGGGCTCATTTTTTCACAGTCTCTTCGGGACTCAGCTCAGTTTGATTTGTCCCGAAGGGACGAAATCTCACAGCCCAGGCCGAGCGAAGCGGAGGCCTGGGATATCGCGTAAAATACCATAAAGGCCTGTAAGGTCGACATGCCTTATCAAATCTTTTTAATTAAAAGCTCCTGCCTATGACTGTGTCAATTCATTATAGTTTTTAAGATGTTAGGTTTTTATTTTTAATTATAATTTTTTAATTGAAAGATATTTTGATATTTGCTAAAATTTTCCCTTTGTATATTACGCACCAATAAATCAAATCATAAAAAGTGAAATTTATCATGGATGGAATTAGCCTTAGCTTTAGTAATGCTGCGCAGGCATTCACTCAGTTTATTAAGTCACCGGTTTCACGGATCACAAGTCTTGGCACTGGCACGATTGCCGGATTAGGACTTTACTTTTGTTCAGGGCTCTACATCGCTTATAACTTCTATCATGGTTACCGCTGTAATCAAGTTACCTCCTTGAATCTAGATGATAACAGGCTAGATGATCGATTTAAACTTCTTAGAGCTGAATATCTTCTCCAAAAAATTAAAGGGATGAAGGAAAACCCAATTGAAGACAAAAAACCTCTCCTTGTGAAGGCTGAGCAATTAATTTCTTCGATTAAAACAGATGACATATTCGATCGCAACAACGCCAACAACGCCCTTTTTGAATTATCTATGATCTATGCTGAAACCGATCCTGAAAAATCTTTACAATTGGCTTCTCAACTTACCTCTAAAAACTCACTATGCCAAGCAGCCTTAATGCTGCATGAAAAATTGCCAAAGGTCGAAATCTCAAAACTACTCGAGAAAGCTCGCATGATACATCTAGTATATATTTCTGACATGACCTTAAAACTACTCCAAAAAGCTTGCGAGATAAATCTAGCATTTGTGAATGACAAGAAGCCACAGCATTTTATATTCAAGAACAACATCGAAGACGTGAATTTTTATTTAGATTTAGCCGCAGTCTATGAAAAACTCAAAGACGATACACGCAGTAGTTGTCTGGAAGATGCTCGAACTCTAAATAACTCTTTTACAGATCCCTTAAGAAAATTGGCTGGATTATGTAATATCTGTGTTTTTGTTCACAAAAAAACTCCAAATTTGCAGGATGATTTATCTTTTACGACAGCCTTATCCGCGGCTAAAGCAATGTTAAAAGGTGAGAATCCTGAAGTACCAAAAAAACACCTTGTCTTAGGACATCTCATGCTAGCCAAAACTTTGCATACGCTTGAAAACAGTTCTAAGATGAAAAATGAGCTGCAATCTGCACCTATTCTTGAGTTTCAAAACCTGAACAATATTCCTTTTAGTCCAGAAGAGATGGCGATTCTAGAGAGGGTAGTAACTGAAATTTCATTCAAAGGTGCTGTTTTACCCGGATTCGAGGCATTTGCAAACGCATTAACACAAAGACTCGACATAACATTACAAAATTGTAAAGAGCAAGAGTCAGCCCTTCCGGAATATATCCTCAGAATTGCTAAAGCATATTCGGACCTTGGAAATAAGGAAAAGGCAAAAGAAGCAGCTCAATATGCCTTTAAAAGAGTCCAAGATTTGGAGACTGTATTAAAGGCAGATGATACGCCCTATTCTTTGGGTGGAGCCCTTTATCGAATAATTTACTATTGCAATGACGGAACTCCTGAAAGTTTTAGACCGATGCTAGAGATGCTAAAAGATCTGTGCACTAAAAGCATGTCTAATTCTGAATTTTTAGAAGATGCATCTATTTGGCTCTTTGCAGCATACAAGCAAACGAACTTGCAGGATGAAGCAGCTGAATATTTTAAACAGTATCTTTCGAATATAAGTACACCAGGTCCGAAAGAGGGAGTTTTTGATGTCATAGATCGGTTGGTAAACACACTACCTTCAATGTATTTAACCAAAGATCAAAGAATGGCATGTCTTAATAAAGCTTGCGAACTACTCTCTCAAGAAAGCTCAAATATAACAAAAACACAGTACATTAGAATGATTGCTGAAGGCTATTTGAAAGTAGATCCTGAACAAAGTAACAGGCTTATTGATTATTATGAGACCACTCAGCTCAAAACTAAACTGACTACTGAGAAACAAGCATATTACACCAGAGGTGTGGTTGGAACTGCTTTAGTAGCTTCTCTCTACTTTTATCCTCCGGTGCTTCCATTTATAGCTTTATGCGGTTCTTTCCTCCATGAGAGAATCTCAAAAGCTCGACGACACGAAGTGGGATAATTGCAAAAGTAACCTTTTACGCCAGCAATTTTAACGCCAAGACAGCGAAGAAAGCGAAGAAGGATATGAAGACCGCAGGTCTTTGGGAGTGTCAGAGCTTTAGCTCTGCTTTAACATCGACACTTTAGTGTCGATGCCATTCCTTTTATTTCTTCAGATTCGTGCACGATGGAAGGCGAGTCGACACTAAAGTGTCGAGAAGAAAGCAGAGCTAAAGCTCTGACACTCCCAAAGACCTCCGGTCTCATAGAAACAGGAATTCTCTTTGCTGTCGTTTTTTTTTTTCAAAAATGAGCTGTTAAAACGCCCAACTACTTTTGCAATTGTCTCAGTGGATGTTAGTCGATTAAAACACGTCCACCTTGTCCACTAAGTCCACTTTGTCCACCTTGTCCACTTCGCTTTTGGCTTTTGCTGCAAGTTCAACTAAAGTATAGACAAAAAATGAAGATTCTGTTAAGATCTATCCAAAATCGTCTCGACCGCACTGTATTATTTCCATCGAGACCATAGTGTTTACCTATAATATTAGTTGATTCAAAAGATGATTCGCAGTAACGCTCATTCAGGCATTGAATTCACTATTACTGCAAATCTAGTAACCTGAGGCTCGTTATATATGGCAATGTCATTTTCATTATTTAGAGGATTTTTTTTCCTTTTAACCATTTTTTTATCTATCGCTTTTTCCGTTAGCTACTTTGGCAACACACCTACACTTTTAAACGTATCCATCGGCCTTTTAGCTGGATTTCTCATCTCTTTTCTTTTGATTGCTCTTGAAACGCTATGCAAAAAGGTAAAGATTCAAACATTCAACACAGTAGCTCTTGGTCTGCTTTTCGGGTTGATCATGGGAAAAGCTATACTGTTTGTTTTTGACGGTCTTTTCAGTGCTGATTTATTCGAACCCATCGTATCCCCCGCTCGCTATTTCATCTATCTTTGCACCTCTTACCTTGGCATTGCTTTAACTTTGCGCTCTGCTGATGAACTTCATTCATGCATCCCTTACATTAGCCTAAAAGCAACAGGACCCAAGAAGAAAGACATTTTGGCTGATGTTTCAGTCCTTCATGATCCAAGAATTATCGAGCTGGCATCCACAGGTCTTTTAGATCATCAGCTGATTTTCCCACAATTTCTCATCAAAGAACTCTATATCCAATCGGAATCCGAAGATGAATCGATTCGTTCACGGGCTCGCAGAGGTCTTGAAGTCCTTAAGAAACTGGAGGGAATCTCCTCTTTAAACCTTCGTTTCACAGATATGGATTTCCCCGAAGTTCGGGAACACATGGTGAAGCTAGTGCGTCTGGCCCGTAGCCTCGATACCAACATTATCACGTCCGATATGACACGCATTCAGCAGTCGTCTATTGAAGGTGTGATGATCATCAACATTCACCAGCTCTCACAAGCTTTGAAACCGATCACTCATCCGGGAGAAATCATTCAAATTAAAATCCAACGTCCCGGCAGAGAATCGCGCCAAGGCGTGGGTTATCTAGATGATGGAACGATGGTGGTGGTCAATGGCGCCGAAAAATATATTGAAAGAACCATTCGTGCCAATGTTTTATCTGTCAAACAGACGCAATCTGGCCGTATGATCTTCTGTAATGCTATGGAAGATGAGGACGATCTCATTGGTCAGAATGACCCTATTCTGAGTACCCCTAGTGATCTTTCCATGAAAAGCTACATGAGTATCTAGGTGTCGGAGATCTTAGGAATCGGCACTGATATTATAGCAGTCGCTCGTATAAGACGTCTTTTAGACCGCTACTCTGATCGCTTTCTCAATCGCATCTACACGCCTGCAGAGCAGGCGTACTGTTTTCAACGTAAAGATCCGACCCCTCATCTTTCTGGTCGCTTTGCGGCAAAAGAGGCCATCGTTAAAGCTTTAGGTACAGGCTTTCGCAATGGTCTAGATTGGACCGATATTGAGATTGTGAATGATGAGCAGGGGAAACCTTGCGTCAGGATGACCGAGAAACTCACTCCTCTTTACAGATCGACCGGCCTCCACATTTCAATCAGCCACTGTAAAGAATATGCTACGGCCACCGCCATTTGGACCCATATCACGCACGAATGTTTAAAGACCGTTTAAATAAAAGAGGCGAATGAGAAACTGATTCACCCGGCAAGGAAAATTTCTTGCATAGATTCTGCGCGCATACTCCAAGCTCACGTTGCCAAAGAAAGGGATTTCATACAGGAGACGCAGCCCAAGATCAGCTGAAGCGTGATTAATTGAACCATAGCCATTGAAATCATGAAGCCTTAAAGACTTTTGTCCCATTCCCTTCAATCCAGTCATAAACAGCCGCCATTGAAATTGTTCCCCAGTTTTAAACTCATAAGCGACTTCTCCTCTGACCCAAGGAACTCCCCTTTCTGCAAAACCAATACCGCCAAAAGCCCAACCTCTTTGTACCCATTCGGTCCCACTTGCAGCCTCTTTCCCTATAGAGATAAAGCACTCGCATTCGCTGCGGCCATGGTGAAAAGAGCTAGGGTCATGCAAACTGGGTACGAATGACTGAATGAAACTTCCCCCTAAAATTAAACTGAACAAATCACCGATAATATCATTCATCATCATAAAGCGGCCTGTGGCTTTAAGGTGGTCGATGCAGCCCGATTGTTTTCGAGACCTAGCTGCCATTGCTTCCAGTTCCAATGAGAAAGACTCTGCGAACCGTAAGGCAAGTGAATTATCGTAAAATAGGGGCTGATCCCCAATATGTTTAATGGAATGATACGACTCATATCTTGGAAATGTTTCGACCAAAAATGTCTGCTTCCATTCCAACTGCATATAGTCTCCTAACCAAGGAGTATGATCCGTTGCTTGAACCATAAGGGGTGCCAGTGCAATAAGAACAAATAGAAGGAAGCGACCGTTTCTCAAAATAGATCCTCGGTTAAATGAAGCCTTTTTCTGTCAGCCAATGCTCCGCTTGCAGTGAAGCCGCGCAGCCTGAACCAGCTGCTGTAACCGCTTGCCGGTACTCATAATCCTGTACGTCGCCTGCTGCAAATACTCCCTCCACAGACGTTTTGGTTCCCTTGAACACTTTGATATACCCATTTGGGTGAAGTTCAAGCTGTCCCTTCAAAAAAGCCGTATTCGGCGTATGTCCAACAGCAAAAAAGAGCCCGCCGGCTTCATGCTTCGTTTGTCTATTCGTTAAAACATTTTCTATAGCAACACTTCTAACGATGGTATCGCCTTCAACAGCTGTAACGACAGAATTCCATAAAATCTCTACCTTAGGATGATTTAAAGCTCTCTCTTGCATGATTTTAGAAGCCCTCAGTTGATCTCTTCGATGAACAATATAGACGCGGCTGCCGAACTTTGTTAAAAATATCGCTTCCTCAATAGCGGAATCTCCTCCACCGATAACAAATAGGGGCTTATTTCGGAATATAGGCGCAGCACCATCGCATACAGCACATGCAGTAACCCCCTTTTGCCAAAATTCGCCATCGCGAGCACCAGGAATATCCAATCGATTTGCCGAAGCTCCTGTCGAGATGATTAAAGCATTGGCCTCATAGGTATCCTTACTTCCTTTGACATGAAATGGATAAACCGAGAGGTCAACATCACCCACATCTTCGCTGATGACAGTTGTCCCAAACCGAATCGCCTGTTTTCTAAAGCGTTCGACCAGCTCTGGACCGGAGATCCCATCAGGAAAGCCAGGATAGTTCTCGACATCTGTAGTTGTCATTAGCTGCCCACCAGGTATAGAATAAAAACCTTCAAAGAGAACAGGAGAGAGGTTTGCACGTGCTGCGTAAATAGCAGCTGTATATCCAGCCGGTCCTGAACCTATAATTATAAGAGATTTCTTTTGCATCGTCATTTGTCCTTTAAAATATGCTGTTTTACAAAGCACGATAACCAAAAATTTCCAAAGCTGCAAGGGAAAAGCACTCTTTAACCCAAGATTTCAATTGATTTTTACCGTTTTTTCATTTATAATTTTTATATGGTCCTAATTTTAGCGTCCTTGAATTATTAAAAAAATTGAATTTATTAAAAATTTTATTAAGGAATAAAAAATGAACGGTAATTATGCAAATTATACAGTTAATAATGGAATAAATTATACAAATTATACAGTTAATCAAACTCCAGGAAGAACTGACGCTAATGCAACTAACCACCAATCTCAAGTCTTCCCCCTTTCTCCTCAATTGAGGATACAATTCGAACGTATACACGATACTGAGAATCTCGGTCAACTCGAAAATCTAAAGGATATCTATCGTTCACAAATTCGACAAATCAGACAGACGAGTGAGAATCCAACCTACCTTCCCCCCCTTAATGACACCTTATCTAATCAAGAAAATGTGTATCTTTCTTGTTATAACTATGTCTCGAGAAAGATCATTAACATACAAAAAACTACACTGCAATTAGAACTAGGACAAAAAAACCAATTAATTAACAACACCCAAGCAGAAAATCAAGAACTGAAAAATGAAAACATCATCCACAAAGAAAAGAACGAAAAACTAGAAGAGGAAATAAATATATATTTTCGTACTATTGAAACTCAATTTCATGATATAACTAAATTTAATGAGCAAAATGAAGATCTTACTAATCAAAATAACAATCTCTCTGTGCAAAACAATAAACTTTTTGATCAAATGGATGAACTTAATTCTAATAACGAAAAACTTACTGACCGTAATGTTAAACTCACTGAGAAAAACGAAGAACTTAATTCCATAAATGGAGAACTTAGAGACCATATTACAACACTCAGTGAGGTAAACGACGAACTTAATTCGAATAATCAAGAACTTAGTAACTACAATGCAACACTCATTGAAAATAACAAAGAAATTACTTCTAATAACGAAAAACTTACTGAACAAAACGGAGAACTTTCTAAAGAGCTCTCTGATTTTAAGAATACCTTTCACGAGGGATACAACCTACTTCTAAAAGTTGCTGGTGATGCTTCAACTAAGCATCTACACATGCGGGATGAAAAGGAAACACTAGAGCAAGTATTTGCAAAGGAAAAAGAAGCTCTTAAAGCAGCTTTCAGAAAACTTGAGGCAGAGAAAAATAAAATAGCAAATGAATTAGCTGAAGAAAAAAAAGCACATAAATTAACAGCTCAGAAGCTTGAACAACAAAAGCGTACATTTGAAGAGCTAACTCCGCCAGATAGCGACTCTGAAGAGTTTTCAAACAAAAAAGCCAAGGTTAACTAAGAGGCAAAGTAGTACACAGTAAAGTTATTATTGACCATTTGTGGCTGTGTTCACATTTGCGGTCACGTTTCACAGGATCTTATACCGCCCTGAAAGAATGGTATCTGAAGTTTCAGGACTAACAGAAGATCAATTAACCCATCGATATTAAAGTGTCGATGGGTTTTTTAATCCTGTAAGCTCTGCACTCCATTCAGAAGTATAAGCTAAAAATCCCCAAAGCTATGGTTGCAACGGCTCCTTTAAGTATACTTTGCCTGCGCTCGGAAATGATTCTCTCATTTATAGGTCTTTGATAGTCGTTAATCAACTGGATACTTTTTTCGGGATCCACTAAACTATATGCTCTGGAAATACCCCTAATTGCTTCTAGATAGTCTTTGGAGGACACTTGAGAAAGCAGTCTTTCGGCTATTTCCAGAGACTTGCGGTTTTGTTCTGAGGTAAATTCAGAATTGACTCCTAATTCTACTAAGTTAATCAAAGCATCAAAAGGTTTTTTATCTTGATAAAGATCGGAAAGATACTCCTCAAAAAATTCAGATCCTTCATTCTTCAACTTCACTTCTTTGTATAAATCAAGGATCTGCAAAGCTATCATAGGTTTAGGTTCATAATGAACACCTAGATCTTTATGAAAGGGAATGCGATGATATAATTGTTTCAGCAGCTCAATCATGTGTTTGGTTGACTCAGGTTTTTCATTAGTCAGATGATAGCGTATGATATCCTTTAACCTATAAAGGTTAATTTTATCAGTTGCAGGGTCTTCACTTACCCATTTTTCAAATACCTTAAAGGCAAGGCCTGCTGCTTTTTCCGCCTTTTCATCATTTTCGCTTGTTCTAAATATTTTAGCTAAAGAGAGTAAACGTTCGCACAAGAGAGATTTCATTTCTTTTGTGCTATCAACATCAATCGATTCCAATGTTTTATCGAGTTGCTTAATGGCCAACTTAATTAAATTCTGGAATTGGTCGTTTTCATCATTAGTACGTTCTAAACCAAAAACACGAAAAATATAGCACAAAGCTGTAAACTCATCTGAATTGAGCGAACCATCCCAAGCTGCTAGAATTGTCTCAAGTACCTTGACGACATCTTTTTTCACTTCATCCCACCTCTCCAATAGCCAATACTGTCTAGCGATCATTAAATGTAAGAGAGACGAATTCTGATTGTCTCCATTATCTATTAAAGCTTTAGCTTCTTCTAAGCACTGAAACGCTTTTCCGTGGCTATTGTTATTTGTTTTTCTATGGAATTCAACGACTTTAAAATGCTGCTCCAATTGAAACTGATTTATATTAGGTTTATAAGATTTAATTAACTGATCAGCTTCCGATAAAGATTTTTCTTGCATTTCAGTATCTCCCAGATCAAAAGAAAGATACGCAAGCCTTATAAAAAAATCAATCTCGTCTGACCTTTCTGAATCATCTGATTCATCCGCACCCCCATTTTTTGCCAGGGCAAAAACTTTGATAAGAAGAGGTTTGAGCTCTGATGAAGTAAATATCTGACTCTTACATAAGGCTTCGATGGCTCTTAATAAATTCCATCTTTCAGCAAGTTGATGGGTTAAGGCCATCGATTTTTCTGAATCGATTTTCGCAAACTGCTTAACTAATTCAAGTAAAATGTATTCTTTTTTCAATTGCACAATAGACTCAGGATTGGGTTTAATTGTGTTGGCTAAAGCTTCGCATCTAAGAAGGATATCTCTAACCTGATCTTTGGAGTCTTTGTCTTTTAAGATATCTGCCTGAGAAAGGAGGGCTCCGCACTTAATCAACTTGAGCTTTTCATCTAACTGAGCATCCTGTTTAAGCTGGTAAGCTTTGTAGAAAGAGGAGGCTGCATAAACACCGCCAATGATAAAGAGACCATTTTGTGCAATAGCTGCTAGCCCAAGATTTGTCGTTGTTGAAACAATAGATGAGAGATTCTGTGCAATAGCATTAAAAGCAAGGGCTGAGTTGTTATATAAATATAAAGCTCCCAAAGCTAGGGCTGTAATAGATCCTTTAAGATAATGGCTTCTAGGATTTTGATAGTTTTTAATATATGGAAGGCTTGTTGTGGGATCTATTAGCAGTTTCCACTTGGCAATTTCTTCTTGCGCTAATTGTAAATAGGCATCGCCATTCTCTGCTTTTACCTTGGGTAGGAGTTCTTCTGCATTTTTTAGAATTTCCTTGTTCTGTTCTAAGCTAAAATCACTATTGATCTCATACAATAAGTTTTGAATATCCTCAATAGATCTAATACCTTTTTTAAGGTCTGCAACATATTCATTAAAAAATTTGGAAGATTCTTCTTTCAAGTTCTTCTTATCGTATATTTCAAGGATCTTTACAACTATTGGGAATTTAGCATTAGGATTTTCAGATTGAGATAGAGTTCGCTGATACAATTTTTTAAGTAGGTCAACCATCGGTTTAATTGATGCAGGATCTCTCTCAGATGGATAAAATTTGCTGATGTCCTGCACCCAAATAAACTTAGGTTTCTTGTCAGGATTCTTACTCAGCCAATCTTGTAATAGATCAAAAGCAGTCTTTGCTGCGCTCTCTGCTTTATTTTTATGCCCGAGTTCTTGATATGCCTGGGCAATATTTAGCAGGTCGTTGCATAGAGCAGCGTGTTTCTTTCTCTCGTTATTTCCAGCAAGAGATTCCACTGTTCTATCAAGTCTTTTAACCAATCCATCAAGGTTACAGTAACCAAGAGAAGCCGAGCCTTTGCTCTTTAATAAAATTCTTTTTAGGGATTGCGCCCATTTAATAAATAGATATAGCTTTTCAAGCTCATCTGAATTAAATTGGCTATCCTTGCTTAGAAACTCACGAAACTCTTGAGACTGCAACTCACGCTCACATTCTTCCATCAAGTTCATTTGAAAGTATGTGTGGGCTAATGTTAAATGGGATAAACCTAGATTCTTATTTTTCTGATCTAGAAGACAATCTTTGGCCAACTTTATGCACTTTGATGCCTCTTCGTTATCTTTTGTCAATTTGGCGATATCGCAATAACGGAAAATCCGATCCACCGGGTTTAAATTAGGTTCTACTAATTTAAGGAGATCTTCTAAATTTATTATTTTTGTATTTATCAGATCTGGAGAGATTGAAGCTAATATCAGATAAAAACAAAATAAATCTGATTTCTTTTCTGTTACAGAAGAGAAAGTGCCGGACGCTGCTTTCAGGTGAGCATTTAGGATAAGCGCTTTGAATTTACGTGAGTCAACTTGTATTTTTTTTAAATAGAGCGCTTCGGAGAGGGAGGTGATCACTTTTAATACTTTATTACTGGAATTAAGTTGGTAGGCTAATGAAATCGACTCTTCTGGATTGATTTCTACAAACTCTATCGCCAAGTTAAAGATGATTTCGTCTTTCAAACTAGTTTTAGGGTTGAATCCTTTTGAGACTACTAAACCCCTGCATTGCTCAAGGAGCGGTTTAATCTTAGCTTTTTGGCCTTCTTTCTTTAGTTGCTCTACCTGGTTTAGCAAGTTTTCGCATGTGAACATTTTGATTTCATTAATTTGCTGAGGGGTATTTTGTCTGCACTTGTAACCCTGATAGAAATAATAGCCCGAGATAACTCCTCCACCTAAATAGAACCCAAGTTGACCAAGAGCCGATATCCCTAGAAGCGTAGTTCTTGAAACAGTTGATGTGAAATAATGTGCAGTAGATATGAAATACTGTGCAATATTATTACCTATGTTTATACCTTCCATAAAATTTCACACTCCTAAAAAAAGAATTTAAAAGAATTATTTTTACAAAATTAAGAATAAAAAACAACAAAAAAATTAAGAATGAGTCATAATAAATTTGGCTATATTGAACAACGAGGTTTCACTGGATTCGTCGAAAGTAGACCAACGCTAAGAATCATCGAGCGTTTTTGGTATCGTTTGTCCTTAGTGGCGTTTTAAATAGACATCCATCTATTTAACATATAGAATGGAAAAACTCAAACTCAAGATTCCATTTTATAATTTTTACAAATTATTTTTATAAAATTAACTTGATATTAATATTAATATATGTTAGAATTAATTCTTTAATATTTAATTAATAATAAAGGAGGATTCAAACATGCAAGGTAATATCTTAATTAATGGATTAAATCAGGCAACGAATTATATTCATCTAAAATTCACAGCTGGTAAATCTCTAGCCAGCGAGACCATTAGCGGAACATGGAGTAATCTTCAAACTTTCCCTTCTAAAATTAATAATAAAGTTTCACAACTCATGGGATTTGAGAATCGAGTCACAAATAATCAAGAGAAAGAAGATAAGAGCCCTCAAGACATAAAAATATCTGAAATTTTTAGTTCCACCTTAAAGAAGGTTTGTTTGAAGTCAAAGGAAGCCTATGATTCCACAATCGACATAGGGAATAAAGTCATCAGTCTTTCGAAAAGCCTTGGCGGGAATTCATGCGATTTTCTCTCCAGGCCTTCCAATTTAATATTTATAGCAGTCACTGCATTAAATGCCTCCTTCTCCCCTGGCCTTTTTTGCATTTCTGTCACAATAGGGATCGTGGGACGAATGACATTCGAATCTAAATGTAAAGAATTCATGGAAAATCATTTTAAATCAAACACCAATACCTACATCACAGATCCTTATTACGGACCAGAACGATTCGTCTCAGCTTTCGAACATAGTGCTGGTTTTGCATCCTTAAGTTATCACTTATTCTTCCAAACTGCATCCAATCCATTTCTCAGAATGGCCAATCCAAGCAATTCAATCCTTTTCCCAATGTTAGGAGGTATCGCCGCAGGGTCTACCATCGCAAAGATGGCTTTGGATATAGCCCAAGGGATTGAAGATGTAAACAATCCATAACGCTCATAGCAGGCCGGGACTAGGCAAAATGAGCCCGCGCCTGTTTTTGGCTCAAAATTTACAGCAATATATGTTCCACTTTAGGGTGCGCAACGCGTTTGGAGTGCGCAAGGCCTCTTGCGCTTTGTTATGAGGAATGCACTGATGAATTTACAAAATACGTTATGGCTTCATAACAAAGCGCAAGAGGCCTTGCGCACTCCAAACGCTCCGCGAGATTAGGTCAGGCTGACATCCGGACATTAACCTTATACACTCTTCAAGACAGGCGCGGGCTCATTTTTTCACAGTCTAGTCCCGGCCTGGTTACTTAACTTTCCTCTTCTTGTTACTATTTAGTTTTTCTTGTAAAAGATTATGTTTTTTTAAATTATCTTTAGTTAAAGAGTCTTTGTCATTCAAAACACTGCTATCTTCCAAATTCTTGGATGGCTCATATGCTTTTGCCCGTGTGTGTGGGAAAAAGTCAACAAGTTCTTTCGGTATTGGCTTTTCAACTGTTTTCCTTTCTTCATAATATTTAAGACGCTCTTCGTGAATTTTGTTCTCAGGATCTTCCTCATTAGGATGCACTCCATCCACATTTAAAGATCGCGGAACTGAAGCCAAATCTTGTAATTTTGATTCGTCGGGTTCAAGTTTGGGAGGGTGCATTAAATCGATTAAATAAGAGGGTATCCCTCTCTCTTGATTTATGTTTGTTTTCGGAGTTTGATTTTTTTTTGATATTTGATTGGGATCTTGGAACGGCACTCCTCCGACTCCCATATTTCTTACATCCATAATTATCTCCTTAAACTACTAACAAACAATCTACAATATATTATTTAATAATACCATAATAATGAATTATAAAAAATATTAATGAGAAATTGCAGTTGATGTTGTGCGAAAATATTAACTTAAAAACTCAGTTAGGGAGTATAGCCCCTGGATTCAGGAACTTGATAAAAGTACCTATATCAAGTCATATTAACTCGCAGCAAAGCGCAAGCCTCTTGCGCTTTGTTAGAGACACAGATTATTTTAAAATTTTTTATCAAATCAGAAATGAATCGTTATTTCTCTTAGAAAGTTCTAGGAAAAGCTTCTTATAATCCAATTCCTGAGCGATTTTCCTTAGTTCTTCTCGGTTTGGAGCAGGGGGTTCCTCTTCCATAGGCTCATGGTTTTGATTTTTATCAGTCGCCATTTCAGCAAATTCAGGCTTATCTTTTTGACTTGGAACTAATTGGTCGGACCCACTAGATGTGGAGAATGAGTTGCCAATCTTTTGAAGGAATATTTCCATTCCCTGCAGAGATTGTTGGCCTTCCTCAATTTCTTTTAATTGCTTAGCATTTACTTTAGGTGATTGCTTAGCCCGTTCATGCACTCCATTCGTATGTGCAGACAATAAAACCAGACACCTCATTTGAGCTTCAAATACTTGTTGAACTGTGTATTTTCCGCTTTGCAGGCCTCTTCTAATTCCGTAAGTTCCTTATCTAAATCCACCATTGGATTGAATGATAGACTGTGACCCATTTGCCCTTGCGAATATCCTCCTCCTATACCATCCATACTCTTCCCCCTTAAATCATTGATTATTTTAATTCTGTCAAATTAAGATTGCGACAATTAAAAATTGTAACAAAAAAGAAGATAAGTAGACAACCTATTTAAAGCAAAAGTCGTTTACACCTGAATTTACCTTTTCTTTGAATTGAGCTCTATGAATTTGGAGAAAATTTTAATTGAATGTATTGTTTTCAGATGCCATAATCTTTGTAATACTGAGCAAAGAGAAAGCGCTTGAGGATTACATAACAAAGACATGACATCATATTTACATTCTTCCATCCAAAGAATATTTAACATTTATCCCGGTGAAGGGAAGAATGCGCTTCTTTTTGCTTTACTGGGATTTCTCTGGGCATTTGCATCCACCTCAGCATTAAAATTTGCTGATGCCCTTTTTATTTTGCATGTAGGAGCCCAACATCTACCAACGGCCTATACGATCAATTCCACCGGTATGTTTGTGATGGCCATCCTGCTCCTTTATTCATTTCACCGCTACTCCTCCTACAGAATTTTTGCTACAATACTATCTGCAGGCATGCTTTTTTATCTAGTTATTTTCCTTTTTAGAAGAAGTGGATTCAGCCAAGATATCCCGTGGTTTTGGTACTCGCTTAAATTAGCTGGATTTATTCTTTTCACTGTCTTGATGACCTGCTACTGGACTTTTATTGACCAATATCATCATCTCCAGGATGCAAAAAGGCTCTACACTCTTTTTAGCGCCACAATTTTCCTAGGGGCTGCTTCAACGGGATTACTCATGCATACAGGGCTTTTTGATCTCGATCATCTGATTTTACTGATCATCGCTCTTCTTGGCATTACCTTATTGTGGGCACGTTATATTGCCAAACATGCCGCCCTCGTCCCTCATGAAGAGAGCGAGCCCGCTGTGCAGAGAGAGGAAGCCCACCATTCCATCGGCTATCTTTTCCGCTCTATTTTACGTTCCCCTTTCACCCTTTTGTTAATGACAGGAAACTTCATCACCTACCTTCTGCTTGTCATTACAGAATACAATTACATGTTCACTTTTGGACAATATTTTGCTTCGCAGGACAATTCCGCGCTCGGTCAAGGGACAGAAGCGCAATTGACCCTTTTTTTAGGGAAGTGTTTAGCCAGCGTCAGCATCTTCAATCTGATCTTTGGCCTTTTTATTTATAGCCGTCTGGTGAGGCGATTTGGTATCAGCAGCCTTTTGATTGTCACTCCGATTTTATTAATAATCGCCTTTACCGGCTGGTCTCTTTCCAGTACCCTTTTTTTCCCCCTAATCGGATTCTTCGTCTTTGAGGGAACCAATAATGTGATCGACGATAATAATTTCAATCTTCTTTTGAATGCCGTTCCCTCCAAGTTAAAATATAAAATCCGTGTGATGATCGAATCCTTCTTCGAACCCGTTGGCATGCTTACAAGCGCCTTTCTTCTCTCTCTATTTCAGCAACAAACAAGGATGCTGGGTCTAGTACTAGCCTGCATCTCTTTAACCATTGTTCTTACCTTGCGTCAGCGTTATCTTAAAGCTATCTTTTTCAATCTTTCCGAGAATGCAATTCAATTCCATCGCACCATTGGTTCTTGGATGACAAAGCTAAGCAGTAAAAGACAAAAAAAATGGGAGACGCAGCTGCTTTCCTTTGCAAAAAGCCCTGTCGAACAGATCCAAACCAGTGCTTTTGAGTGGATTCTTGCCCTCAATAATAAATACACCCTCCAATATCTTTTAAGCGAGGCGACTGCATTCAATCCTGCTCAACAGATTCGCTTAATCCAATTGCTTGAAGTGTCTGCTTTTGCTACAGACCCCAGTGTCGTCGAGTTTCTTCATCGAATCCTTGAACAGCACCCTCCAAACGAGGAACTCAATCAGGCGGTGCGCTTGTATCTTGCTAAGAAAGGGCTCCGCACCCCGCTATCGCTCATCGATGATCTCCACAGTGAAGATCTCCATCTTCTAGCTACCGCAATTATTGCTTTAAAAATCTCTCCTCAACTTGTTTCGGATGAATACGCTTCACCCATTGAAATACTTGCTAATCAAAGATTAAGATCCCTTCTTGAATCCGATTCCGAAGATAAAATTTGCATGGGACTGCAAATCATGTCTGTCGCCTGTGATATCCATGATGTAGAGCTGATTCTTCCTTTCCTTTCGCATCCCTCTCTGCTCGTGGCAAGAACCGCTGCTCGCGCAATCGGAGAAGCCAAAATGATAGAAGCGACTAAACAGGCGCACGAGCTTTTACGCTTGATCTCTCAGACAAATGATCCTGTTGTCAGGATCGGCTGCCTGAAAGCACTTGGAAAGGTGCAAGATTCCCATTTAGTGAAGGATATCATCATCTGCAGTCAAAATTTTAGACCCAAAGAAAGGCGTCTCGTCGAAGACATTCTCTTTCAAATGGGGCTTCGCACGGTCCCCATCCTCTTGACACTGACAAAAAACCCCCATCTAGCAGATCGCTCTCGTCTTCTAGCCGGGCGCATTTTAGGGAGGCTCTCTCCCGCGCTTCTTCGCGCCCATCTCTTTGAAATCATTCGAAACGAGATGGATCGTGCCTATTTCTATTTTTTCTATCATCACACAATCCAAAACGCCTACCCTCAATTTGATTTAAGTATTGTTACTCAAGTTCTCATCACAGGATACCAATCGGTCATCGACTTCATCATCCAGCTCCTCTGTCAAGCCGGTGAAGTGGAAGATCCCGAGCTGTTATCCCGTTCCATTCGAAGTACGAATCCCAAAGTCAGAAGCCAAGTCATCGAAACTTTAGAGAAAACCTGCGAGCCGCGCATTTTTTATTTACTTAGACCTCTTCTTGATGAGATTCCGCTTAAGGAGAAATTAAAAACCTGTCAAAATAGACAATTGAACTCTCTAAACTTAACGGAATTGCTCGATAAAATGAATGAATCACAAGCACAAATTGATCGCCTTGTCGCTATTGCTATGAGATATCGACTGAATCTAGCCGGCTGGAGAGAGTCTCTTCGACAACAGATCTCTTCTGAAAATGAAATTTTTCACCATTTTGCCTATGAGTTGCTAGGATGACAAAGCCATACACGCTGATTGATAAAGCCTTTCTTCTGAAGCAGCTATCTATTTTCGAGACTGTGGATTTGGATATTTTATTAGCGATTTCAGATAAACTAACAACACTTGTTTATGAAAAGCCTGAAGTTGTGTTTTTTGAGGAAGAGATGGCCAATAGAATGTATTTCATTATGGAAGGAGCAGTCCATATCACTATAGGAGCTGAGTTTATTTGCCGCCTTGAGAAAAGAACCTTTTTTGGTGAAGAATCTCTCTTTAGCAACAAACCCAGAGCTTATAAAGCAGAAGCCGTTGAGAACACGGTCTTATTTTCTTTGAATCGAAGTATCTTATTCCCGGCTATATCAGAGAATCCTTCGATTGCTTTAGGATTTCTCCAAGAATATACCGCTTGCATGAAATTTAGACCCTATACTCTTGAGTCCCGTCGATGACTATTCGAGCACGCCTTCTCTCACTTCTATTGCCTACTTTAACTGTCTTCTTATTGCTGATTTCCTTATATTTTTACTTTAACTGGTCCAAAGAAATCATCAACAGTTTTAGATCCCGCCTGCTCACCACAGTTGTCCTCATCTCGCAAACGATCACTCCAAAGGAGATCGAATGGCTTGATAAGCATATCCAGGACCCTCATATTCAAGAAAGTGCCATTTATGAGTCACTTAGACAACGCCTTATCAACCTAAGGCAGCAGCTGCCGAACGAAAATTTGTATCTTATTAAAATTGAACCTGCTCCACAAAATGATGGAAACCATGGAATTGCTGCTAAAGGCGATTCCTTTAGACAGGTTTTTCTTTTGGATGCAAGCGATCCTCATAAGGGAAGCATCAATAAACCCGGAGACTATGATTTTAGCGAAACCGATGAGCATCTGGTCTACAGCACAAAGAAACCGCTTGTCTCCTCTATTTATATATCTAAGTCCAACCAGAAGAAATATTTATCAGGTTACGCCCCCGTCATTAACTCCAAAGGGCAAGTCATCGCCCTTCTTGGAAGCGACCTTGGAATGTTTGATATCGATCGCAAACTTCAAAACGCCCTAACAGCCATCATTACAGGCGCTTTAGCTACGATTATTATGGTTGTATTCTCTGTCTACCTGATCGCTAGCAGAATCAGCAAACCTGTGAAGCAGCTGAATGAAGCTGCACTGGAAATAGCTGCAGGGAACTATACGACTAAAATGACTTCCGAAGGGCCGCGTGAAATTAAAGAGCTGTCTAATACGCTGAATATTATGACAGAATGCCTAAGTGAAAATCTGCATCGCTTAAAAGAAAGCTTAATTATCAGAGAAAAGATGTATGGGGAATATGAAAGCTCTCTTTTATTGCAAAGGTGTATGTTACAGCAGGTTGTCGATGAGTTTAGCCATCCGCTCCTAAACCTTAAGCT
>Ga0206862_1008_pt1 | contig 49918 bp, 41 predicted proteins | sample Alteio_BWOrgCont_43_FD_152625 | JGI IMG/M metagenome (GOLD analysis project Ga0206862, IMG submission 152625) | Enriched cells from forest soil in Barre Woods Harvard Forest LTER site, Petersham, Massachusetts, United States -... | ecosystem: Environmental > Terrestrial > Soil > Temperate forest >... | reverse complement strand
AATGGCCGCAGGCACGGAGCCAGGAACTACTTGCGTTGCAACAGTTTGGGCTTTGACACCCATCCAAAATAGAAGAATACCCCCAAAAATGGCAAAAAACGCCCACCGGGGCGTCGTTAGGTGTCTCTGATTCACTCCTTAATTTCGCAAACTTTGGGTGAATCGTCAAATCACATATAAACTGTAAAATACTCTGATGTCTTCCTCATTTTAGACTGACAAAAAAATTGTCGGACACAGCCAATCCGCTAAAATCAGTTCGTGTCCGTCAAATTTACTATTCTCGGCAGCGGTTCTGCAGGCAATTGCGCTTACATTGAAACCGGGGATACACGGGTATTGATTGATGCGGGCTTTTCCCCGCGCCAAATCCGCCAACGGCTGGCCTCCATCGGGCGCGCGCCGGAAAACCTTTCAGCCATTTTGATCACCCACGAACACAGTGATCACATTTGCGGCCTGTTTGGCCTGGCCGAAAAGTTGAAAATTCCCGTCTATTGCAATCGCGAAACCCAGCAGGCCACGGCATGGGCCTTCAAAGAAAAATGGAACGGCAAACGCGACCCGCTTTTTGACGGGATGGACAAGACAATCGATGATTTTCTGGCAAAGCTTGATTGGCGACTGTTTCAAACGGGCGACAGGTTTGAATTAGGCGATCTCCTCGTCGAAACGTTTCCCATTCCGCACGATGCCCAGGACCCTGTCGGGTTTCTGCTCCGCACCCATTCTGTCAATATCGGCTTTGCCACCGACCTGGGCCATATGACCAAACTCGTGTTGGAACGCATTCGCGCCGCGAACGTACTCGTCCTGGAATCCAACCACGATATCAAGCTGCTCCAGGAATCGCGCCGGTCATGGGCGCTGAAGCAACGGATCCTCGGCAGGCACGGGCATCTTTCGAATGAGGCGGCCGCGGAAGCCGTGGAGCAAATCATGTCTGCCGACCTGAAGCATCTTTATCTGGCGCACCTAAGCCGTGAATGCAACCGACCTGAAATCGCCATGCGGGTGATGGCCGGGCGCCTGGACCAAATCGGCGCCCGCCATACTCAATTCCAGGCAGCCGCACAGGATTTGCCGTGCGCCACGCTGGAATTATAAATTTGATTTTTTGCCGTTTTTGCTCAAAATCCGCGCGAAAATCTGTTCAGGCCCGAAAAAGTAATTGCTTGGCGCCCTCAGGTTTGGCTTTATCTTGCGGTGCCGGATGCACCGAAAGACCGTAGCCGCATGGAGATTTTGTATTCGGGCCATGTCCAGGGCGTGGGATTTCGGTACACAACGAAAACCGTTGCCGCGGGCTATGAAATTATTGGAACTGTGCGAAATTTAGAAGACGGTCGCGTAGAATTGATTGCCGAAGGCGTGCGTGATGAATTGGAACAATTCCGCCGGGCCATCCGCGGTGCCGGGCTAAAGCTTTTTATTCGCGACGAAGCCATCACCTGGAGCGAGGCGCAAAACCGCTTTAAGGGCTTTGAAATTGTCCGTTAAAAAATGAAATACGCTATCATTGCAGACATACATGGGAATCTGGAAGCGTTGCAGACTGTTTTGGCTGACGCCAAAAAACAGAATCCAACGCACTATGTCTGCCTGGGTGACGTAGTGGGCTATAACGCCAACCCCAAGGAATGCCTCAAGATCGTCCGCGAGATGAACATTCCCTGTGTCAAAGGCAATCACGATGAGTATTGTTCCAGCGACAGCCCGCTCGAAGGGTTTAATCCCGCCGCCGCCGAAGCGGTGCATTGGACGCGCAAACAATTGAATGACGACGACAAACAATGGCTGCGCGACCTCAAATACACCAAGATGGTCGCCAACTTCACCATTGTCCATTCCACGCTCGATGCCCCCGAACGCTGGGGCTATGTCTTCGATAAACTCGCCGCCGCCGCCAGCTTTCCCTACCAGAACACATCCGTCTGTTTTTTTGGCCACACCCACGTGCCCGTGGCGTTCATGCGTGACACCGCCGTCCGCGGCGGAACCTATTCCAAGTTCAAAGTGGATCCCGCCAAGAAATATTTCGTCAATGTCGGCGCCGTCGGCCAGCCGCGTGACAATAATCCCCGCGCCGCCTACGTCATTTATGACATGGACGCCGGCACCATCGAGCTGCGCCGGCTGGATTACGACATTGCGACCACGCAGAAGAAAATTCTTGCCGCCGGTTTGCCCGAGCGCCTGGCCGAACGGCTGGCCTACGGGCGTTGAAAATCCTCATCCTTAAGCCAAGCTCGCTCGGCGATGTCATCCAGGCGCTGCCGGTTCTGCGCCTGCTAAAACTCCACTATCGTGACGCACAAATCTTCTGGTGGCTTGATTCCGCGCTCGCCCCGCTCCTGGAACATGACCCCGACCTCGCGGGCATTGTGCGGTTCGAACGCAAACGCTGGGCCGCCCTCCGCCGCTGGCCGGAAATGCTCCGCAGCATCCATTGGATGCGCGAACAACATTTTGACCTGGTCATTGACCTGCAAAGCCTCGCCCGCAGCGGCGCGTTCGCCTGGCTTGCGCGTGGAAAATTTCTCGTGGGCCTGGACGATGCGCGCGAAGGCGCGCGCGGGTACTATGACGTCGCCGTGCCCCGGAAATCATTTCATACGCACGCGGTGGACTGGTATTTGTCCGTGCTGCCGCCGCTGGGAGTGCCAGTCCACAACGACTTCACCTGGCTGCCGGAGCTACCTGAAGTTGCCGCAACTGTGAAATCGAAATGGAACATAGGCAATAAAAAATGGATCCTGTTGCACCCGGGCGCGCGCTGGGAGAACAAGCGTTGGCCCGTTGGTTACTTTATCGAACTACTCCAATTGCTTGCAAAGAAATTCCCCGCCACGCATTTTGCCGTGCTTGGCGTTGCCGGGGATAAAGCAACTGGAGAAACCATTCGCCGGGGAGCGCCGGATCGCTGCCTGAATCTTTGCGGCGAAACTTCCCTGCCGGAAATGATTGAATGGATCCGCCTCTGCGATCTGATGGTCAGCAACGACAGCGGACCCATGCACGTGGCCGCCGCCCTCCGCAAACCGCTCGTCGCCCTTTTCGGCCCCACCGAACCCCGCCGCACCGGCCCCTATGGCCAAATGGACAGCGTCCTGCGGATAGAATTGCCCTGCGCACCCTGCCTCAAATCTTATTGTACCTGGCATAATCCCAACGAATGTCTTACGGCGATTTCGCCGGAAGCTGCCCTCCAGGCCATACAAATGAAAGCCGCGCCAGTCAATTGTCCATAAACTCCTGGAATTATGTTCATTCCGCGGCCACAGCGAATCATCGCTTGAATTATGAAATTTAAAGTCATTTTCATTGTTGCAAGTATTGTTCTCATCCTGGCTGTTGTGGGCGTTTGCCTTCTGAGGGCGCATCCACAAAAATTTTCCAGCACCAACGTCAGCGAAAAGATTGTCCAACTGGACCAGCCGGGCACAACCGTCGAACAAGTTATCCGCGTCCTGGGACCGCCCACCCAATACCTTTGGGGCGATGATAAGAATGCGCATCGCAGTTCCAAACTGCCCCAACCCGAGCCGGATTCTTATTCCCTTGTTTATCCATTTGCGATCAGTGTGTTTGTAGCCCATAGCCGCGTGCAAGAGCTTCGTTCCGAAGGTTATAACAGCGGATTCGCCTGGCGAGGTGTGCGCCTAAGCTCATCCCTGGATACCGTCCTGGCAACCACCGGCAACCCGACTCAAACCGTTGTCGGCCAGCCCATGGATTGGTCCAAAGAGGTTGATGGCGTCCTGTACAAGGACATTGGCGGAGAGAAAGGCTATTGTTATTATTGCCGCCCCGACCAGAACGTCAGGTTTTTCTTTCTCAATTACCGGGTCATGGCGCTCTATTTGATGATTCCGGCCAACTAATAATCTTTGTCGGTTCCAGCAGGTTCTGGCAGATTGACTGCATAAGAATTGTGAGAAAAAGCAAGAACCTCAAATTGATCGGAGTGGACCTGGGCGGCACGAATATCCGGGCCGGATTGATCGAGCGGAATAAACTGGTGGCGTTGGAGAAAAATCCTACACACGGTCACGCGAGAGCGGATGTGGTGGTGGAAGGAATCTGCAAGACGATCGCGGCGGTGTTCTGTCCGGGTGTCGCCGGTATCGGCGTGGGAGTGCCCAGCATCGTGGATGTTGAAAAGGGAATCGTTTATTCCGCGAACAATATCCCATCGTGGCATATGGTCCCGTTGAAAAAATTGCTCGAAAAACGCTTCCGCGTGCCGGTGTACGTGAACAACGACGCCAAATGTTTCGCGCTGGGTGAATTCCGCTTTGGCATGGCACGGGGGTATAAGAATGTGGTGGGCGTCATCTGCGGCACCGGGCTGGGCAGCGGCGTGGTGGTCAACGGCAAGTTGTATTCCGGTACAAATTGCGGCGCCGGGGAGATCGGCAACATCCCATACATGGGCAAGAAACTGGAATATTATTGCAGTGGCAGGTTTTTCCCGCGCGAATTCGGCATCGACGCCAGCACAGCGGAACAACGCGCTGACCAGGGTGACCGTAAGGCAATAAAGATGTTCGAAGCATTCGCAGAATATTTTGCCGATATGATCATGACCGTGCTTTACGCTTTTGATCCGGAGATCATCGTTTTGGGCGGCGGGGTCAACGCGGCGTATCGCCATTTTAAGAAGCCGCTGTGGAAGAAGTTACGGGTAGAATACCATTTTCAGAATGCCTTGAAGAATGTGAAGATCGTGCAGAGCAAAAACGAACACATCGCGGTGCTGGCGGCGGCTTCGCTTTGTCTCGACAGGGAATGAATTATGCGGCACATTGGTTGCGCCAGGGCCTGTGGATTGCGGACTTACAAATCCCGCCAGGGCCGGAAGGCAGCAACGGTAGTTTGCTTTGCATCTGCCGCAGTCACCCTGGCATTTCCATTTTAAGTCGATTGTGAGCTATCAGGTCATTGCCAGAAAATATCGCCCGCAACGGTTCGCCGACGTTGTCGGCCAGGAGCACGTCACCCAGACGCTCGCCAATGCCATCCAACAAAAGCGCATCGCGCACGCCTATCTGTTCTGCGGGCCCCGTGGCACCGGTAAAACGACCATTGCGCGCATTTTTGCCAAATGCCTGAACGTCTCCGGCGGCCCGAAGGTGGACTTCGACGACAAGGATTTTCACGCGCAGGAGATCACCGAAGGCCGTTCCCTGGACGTGCTGGAGATCGACGGCGCAAGCAACAACGGCGTGGAACAGGTGCGCGAATTGCGCGAGACGTGCAAGTACGCGCCGGCCAATTCGCAATTCAAGATCTACATCATCGACGAAGTCCACATGCTCTCAACGGCCGCGTTCAATGCGCTGCTGAAAACGCTGGAAGAACCGCCCGCGCACGTGAAATTCATGTTCGCCACGACGGACCCCGAGAAAGTGCTGCCCACCATCCTCTCCCGTTGCCAGCGGTTCGACCTGCGGCGCATCCCCGCCGCCCTCATCACCAAACACCTCGCGGAAATCGCAAAGAAAGAGAAGGTAAAGATCGACGAAGCGGCGCTGTATGCGATTGCGCGCGGCGCGGATGGCGGCATGCGCGACGCCGAATCCACGCTGGATCAACTTATCAGCTTTTGCGGCGACAAGATCGAAGAGGCGGACGTTCTCTCGATGTTTGGCCTGGCCGCGGAAAGCCAAATCCTCAAATTGAGCAAGGCTGTCCTTGATGGCGAAATCCAAACCGCGCTGACGCAATTGAATGAACTGGCCCGGGGCGGAAAAGACCTGGGCAGATTGCTGGGCGACTTGCTGAATCATTTCCGCAACCTGCTGATTTACCAGATCTCGCGCGGCGACCTGAACCTGCTGGAGGTTTCCGAGGCGGAGATCGCCGCCCTTAAAGAACAATCCTCCCTGGCAGGTTCCGATGCGCTGACGCGCATCCTTGAAACCCTTGCGAATGCCGAATTGAATCTGCGCGACGCCGCTTCCAGAAAAATCCTCGTCGAAGTCACCCTCCTGAAAGCGATTGAAGCGCGCAATTCGATGCCCATTGATGCCCTCTTGAAACAGTTGAATCAATTGCGCGGCGGTGGAGGAGGTCCGGCAGTGGCTTCAACGTCATCGGCGAGTGCACCGGCCGCGCCCGCAGCCAGGCCGGCCACCAAAACGCATCAGGCCATTGCCGCTCCGCCCGTTCTGCATGAATCCCAGCCGGTTTCCGGCGAACTGTCCGACCTTTGGGTGAAGTTGATCGAATCGGTTGGCCGGGTCAGTCCCTTCACACGCAGCTACCTGGTGGATGCGCACCCGGTTTCATTCGATAAAAATATCCTGGTCATCGGGTTCGACCCGGAATTCGAGGACCATCTCGGTTTGGTGGACAATGCGCGCAATCATACGCTGCTCCAGACCAAGCTGGCCGAACTGGGCCGGTCGAATTGCCAGATAAAATTTATCAAAGCCGACGCGCCGGCCATCCGGATTGAGATCCCACGGAGCGCTCCGCGCGAAGAGACCCAGGAGACGACCCCTGCCCTCCCCGCGCGAAGCACATCCGCAGAAAAAGAAAAGGCGCCGGCGGCGTTCAACAAAAACGATTTTAAAAATGATCCGCTGATCCAAAAGGCGTTGGAAATCTTTAAAGGACAAATTGTGGAAGTCCGCGCGTAACGTTAATATTTGAGCATAAACTTTATATGTCGAGCCTTGGAAAATTGATGAAACAGGCTGCGCGAATGCAGCAGCAGATGGAACAGGTCCAGGCGCAACTGGCCTCGCAGACCGTGGAAGCCACGAGCGGTGGCGGTGCTGTTAAAGTCTCCGCCAGGTGTGACGGTACCCTCGCCGCCATCAAAATCGACCCGCAGGCGCTAAACCCATCGGATGCGCAGTTGCTGGAAGACATGATTGTGACGGCAGCAAACCAGGCCCTGTCCCAGGCCAAAGAAATCGCCAATTCTGAAATGGGCAAGGTGACCGCCGGACTGAACCTCCCCGGTTTCGGTTGATTGCATGGCCGCCCTGCCCGATTCCATCACCGCGCTTATTGCCGCCTTGGCAAAATTGCCGGGCATCGGGCCGCGCTCTGCTGAACGCATTGCTCTCCATCTGGTGCAAGCGGATTCCACCGGCGTCAAACAATTGGCTGACGTCATTCTTCACGCCCGCGAGAAGATCAAATTTTGCGAAATCTGCGGCGCCCTGACCGAACAATCCCCGTGCTCCTTCTGCACGGACAGCCGCCGCGATGCCTCTCTGGTCTGCATCGTGGAGCGTGCCGTGGACATCTTAAGCATTGAGAAAGCCGGTTCCTTTCACGGAAAATTCCACGTGCTTGGCGGAAAGATTTCCCCGCTGGATGGAGTCGCGCCTGAAGACCTGCGGATCGCGGACCTGGAAAACCGCCTGGCACGCGAGCCTATCCGGGAAATCGTTATTGCCCTGGGCACCGACGTGGAAGGCGACGCCACCAGCAACTATCTGGCCAGGCGCCTGGCCCGGCCAAACCTGAAAATTTCACGCATCGCCTACGGTCTGCCGGCCGGCAGCGGACTGGAGTTTGCCGATGAATTGACCTTGAGCCGGGCGTTGGAAGGCCGCAGGGAAATGTCATGAAGCCCGCCATTGTGTTCGACCTGGGCAAAGTGCTGGTGGATTTCGATTACAGCATCGCCGCGCGAAAAGTCGCGGCGCAGAGCACAAAGCAGCTTGATAATCTTCACCATTCCCTGGGAAGTTCGGAAATCCTCGCGCGATTTGAATCCGGCCGGTTGACCCGCCGGCAATTTTTCACGGAGATGAGCGCTTTCACCGGGTTCACGGGCACGATCGAAGAATTTGTCAGCGGTTTTGCGGACATTTTTGTCCCCATCACGCCGATGATTGAACTCCATGCCAAATTGCGGCAACACGGTTGCCAGACTTATATCTTTTCAAATACCAACGATATCGCCGTGGAGCATATCCGGCGTAATTTTCCGTTTTTTGCCAATTTCAACGGCTATATTTATTCCTATGAGGTTGGCGCGATGAAACCCCATTCAAAGATCTACGAAGCGATGGAAAAACTCTGCGGACGCAACGGCAAGGAAATCGTTTATCTGGACGACCGTCCGGAAAACATCGCTGCGGGCATGGAACGGGGATGGAACGCGATTTTGCATGAGTCGCCGGCACAGACCCTGGCCACAGTAGAAAAGTTGCTCTAAGCTCAGCTCTTTTTGCGACGTTCCATTTTTTGGAGTCCTACCTCGCTGGCAATGTTGTCGAATTCTTCGCGACTGACGGTTTCAAGCTGTTTTCCCCGCGATTTAAGCTTTTCGTTGATCTTGATGGTTTTTTCAACCATGACTTCGTGGGTTTCTTCGGAGCCGCCAAACAACGCAAAATTGACGCCGGTGGTAATGCGTTTAGAGCCATCAGAATCCAGGCCGATCCCCAGCATGGCAGCTTTGCGGCGCTTTTGTGTGTCATCCGGCATCAACCCAGCGTAAGCCCGTTAAATCATTGGGTCAAGCGCTGGACGGGATTGAGATTTGAAAATTTGAGTTGCGTTCCGGCACTGATTTAGGCTACTCAATAGCCAATGGGTTCACTTAAAAAACGCCGCAAGGCAAAAATCAACAAGCATAAACGGCGCAAGAAGCTGCGCTTGAATCGTCACAAGAAGCGCACCTGGCAGGCTTAAGCGCCCGCGCTGTTTCAATTCATCCGTTCGCGGTTTGCGCTGCAATCACCGCGAACGGTTTTTTTACGCAAACGTTGCGATGGCATATCAATTCGAAAAACATTACACGCGCGAGGAAGCGCGGACGTTGCTCCCGCAAATCCGCCAATGGCTTGCGCGCCTGGGACAATTGCGCAAAGACCTCGACCGTTTCGACAAGCGGATGGCCGGCCTGCTGGGAAACGACATTGGCGGTGATACGGTCAACCAATGGATCCGCGCTTTGGCTGAGATGCAGGAAGTTTTGGCCGAATTCCAACGCCGCCAGATATTTATCAAGGATGTGGAACGCGGTTTGATCGATTTTCCCGCCATCATCGGCGGGCGCGAGGTATTTCTGTGCTGGGAATCCGATGAAGAGGACGTCGAATTCTGGCATGATCTGGAGAGCGGTTACGGGGGGCGCGAACGGCTTTAAACCGGTCAAGGGCCGGCCACTCTACCCGTATGTTGCGGGTTGGCGCGAAACATGGGCCATGAACTTTTTGCCAGCGGCGCCGAATTGGTCGGAGCAACGGCAACCAGATCCCATCCGCTCGTAAAATAAAATAACCCCTTGCCCGTGACCGCTGGAGAGCTGCCGATGTTGCCGGCCAACTGAATGACTTCGATCCTTGGTTGGGTTGGGAGGACTCCCACCAACATCCCCCACGGCCAGCTGAAATACACGTTGCCGTTGTCCAAAGCCACAGCCGTGGTGTCATTCCATACGTCTGCGAGCGTCCACTCCCAATTCTGTTTTCCACCAGGACTGATAGAGTCCAGGCGCCCACCATCGGTCCGCCCATCCAAGTAATTGTAAATTACTAAATATATGTCGCCATTTTTTCCCAACACTGGCGATGATGCCGAACAGCCCCGCGTATGCAACCGCCATTTTTCTATCCCGTCTGGATTTAAAGCGTAAAAATTTCCATCCGTTGATGAAAAATAGATGACACCGTCCGCGCCGATGGCCGGCGAGGATGTGATCGGCCCCTGGGTCGAAAATTTCCAACGCAGTTTTCCGTCGGATGACAACGCGTATAAATACCGGTCATGCGAGCCAAAATAAATTGCCCCATCTGCGCCGATGGCCGGCGAGGAATCGATGATGCCGCCCGAGGGGAATGTCCATTTCAATGAACCATCGGGATTCAACGCATAAAGGTTGGTGTCCCAGGAGCCAAAATAAATCGTTCCGTCTGCGGCAATCGCGGGAGACGAATCAACCCAGGCCCCGGTGGCAAACGTCCATTTCAAATCTCCCGCGGGGGTCAGCGCATAAAATTTACGGTCACGGCAACCAAAATAAATGGTTCCGTCTGTCCCGACTGCCGGCGAGGATTTGATCTCCATTGACGTCTTAAATTTCCATTTCACCTTCCCATCCGGGCTAACAGCAAACAGGTTGCCTTCGAAGCTGCCGACGTAGATTGTTCCATCGGTGGCGACGGCCGGTGAGGAGGTGCAGATATGATCCGCCAGGCGAACGGCCCACAGGTTTGTGCGGGATTGGGCGGAACAAAAAATCGGCGCCCAGAAAAGAATAAAGATTATCTGCCGCAGGCGATTCATCAGCCGAAAGTTTTCAGCTTGGCGTTCCGATTGCAAGTCTTATGCCTGGAGAAACGACCATCATGGAATATAAAAGAGGCGCAAAAAGGCGCTGCCGTTGGCCGGGTTGACCGGAAAAAAAACCACGTTGGTCGCGCTCGAACCGGATACCACGTACCAATCGTTGCTTAACCCGGCGCCCGGTGTGTTCGTTTGCGCCTCCAATTCCCAGCCGATATGGTCAGTCGGCCAGGAAAGCTCCAATTGATTGCCAACCATCTGGGAAACAAGATCCACCGGCGATTGTGACGGCCCGGTTGGAGTCACGGTCAAGTCAACCTGCCCGTTGGTGCTGGTATTGAACGCGTAATTAAAATTAGTGGGCGTCGTTCCGAGGGCATAGCTTCCGCTCAAAACTCCCGTGTAGGTAAATAGCGTGTAACTTCCCGCGCCAAATCCGGCGGCGTTGGTAATATTGATGGTCGCGTTGTTGAATGTGAGATTGCCATTGGCGGCGATCGTGCTCGCATTGGTGCCGAGCGCGAAATTGAAGGTTCCGCGTCCGGGACCAAAAAATTATTGCCGACTGCAAGCGAACCAGCGCTCAAGGTGATCGGGTCGGCGCCAAAGATATCCGTGGCCGTGGTTGAAGCCGAGGCATTGTAGAGCGCCAGCGAGTTAAGGCTGGTCAAACCGTCCAGCGTGGATACGCCCGCGGCAGGCGAATCATTGGTGAGGGTGATGCCCGCATTATAAATTGTGAAGGTATTACTGCCAGACGGCAAGGTGACCTGCGAATCGACAAATTGAACCCCGTATGCATTGTACACATCAAAGGTGGTCGGCGCAGTTATATTAACATGGGAAAAGACAATATTTGTAAGCGGCATCTCCGTGCGCGCCCAGATAATGCCTGCTTCGCCGCCGTTAGCGACAGTAACCGTCAGATTGCTGATGACAATATTCCGCCAAATCGCCGTGGTCGAATTGGGAGTTGGATCACCCTGCATGACAGCAGTCGCCGGCGAAATGTCGAAAGGCGTGCCATACTCGTTGTAGTAGCTGTAAATCACTATCGCCCCGATAAGGATATTGGTCATGGTGAGGTCGTCATAATAGAGGTTCTGCGTAATGCCGCCCTCGCCGCCGGCACTGGTACTATTATCCGATTTCATCCGTATCCCATATTGTGTGCCATTGAAGGAACACGCCACGGCTGTGATATTGGAAACCCCGCTAGAAGTATTGCTCCCAACGGATAATCCATGACCACTTCCAAAACTGCAATTAGTAACAAGAACACCCGAGGTAGTGCCACCGGTGCTGCCAAAGGCAATATTATCGTCGCCGGCACTGATCGAACAATTCTGGACCAGACAATTCGTGCCGATCAAATCAATGCCGTCTGTATTCGGGGAAGAACCGGAAGTGTTGATGGTTATCCCCTGGACAGTGACATTACCGGTAGCGTTTTTGAAAACAATGTGCATTGATGGCGGATTTTCCAATGTGATATTTTGGACCAACACAACGTTGCATTTGCTGAAAAACACAAGCATGGGCCGGGAGGAAGTACCCAGCCCGTGCCCCCACCAACCGACAAAATCCGCTTGACCATCAATCGTGCCTGTACCGCTGATCTCGATATTCGTCAGAGTGGTGGCCGTGATGAAGGCTGCAGTGCCGGGATACGATCCGTAAGGCAACATTCTTAAAATGGCGCCGCTATCGAGCTGCAGGTTGATGCTGTTTGAAAAGTTAAGCGGACCGCTCAAAAAAGTTCCCGAAGGGATCTCCACCGTGCCGCCTCCCAATTTGGCGATCGCATTGATGGCATTTTGGATGGCCGTGGTGTTGGTTGCCGTTCCGCTAGTCGCGTTGAAAGGAGAGCTGGTGATGTTTGTGGAATATGCAGGGATGACCGGCAATCTGGGATCGGCGTGAAGCAATGGTGCATACACCGGCAAAATCAATAACAATAGTATACGTCGCATCATCGCTGAGGGAATCACCGGGTTCTATTGAATATGCCTCACCTTTGGGCTTTATCAACTCTAGCAGTGTGCATTGACCACTGAAAAACATGCACCTGAATGCTCAATCAACCGGTGCGCCAAAGACTTTGCCGACCGTTATCCTCCCTGCTTCGGACCGGGTCAACTGCTTTGACCAGCCCACCCTGGCCTTCGGGCTTCCGCCGGGGCCTGTGCTGTTGAATTCTTCATAGCGAGCGGTCTGATGCGCCTGGGGCTTGTTCCAGTCAAACCAGCCTGCCGGGCGGACAACTTCAGACATCTCGCAATTCAAATAAACCGTATTCGCGTATAGCCTCCAGGGGCGGCCCAGATAAGTCTGCACGCCTGGCTTGCCATCGATGCGGCAATTGGAAAAAATAAATCCATATACCTGTCCCTGGGGCGTGGAAGCGGCGGTTATGTATCCAGTGCCCAGACAATGGATGTGGCATTTTTCAAACCACGCTGTCGCCGCTCCAAAAATAAAATCCACATGGCCTTCAATGTAACAATTCTCCAAATATTGATGGCCGCGGTTCAACAAAATGGTGTCCTGCCAGCCGAGAAAACGGCAATTGCGAAAGATGGCGTGGTCGCCGTCCACCCGGAGGGCCAACGCCTGTCCGACCGGGCCGGCTGAATTCGCAAGCGTCAGGTTCTCAGCGGTAAAATTATCAGCGTCAATTGTAGTGGAAGGCGTCTTAAAGGTCCCGAGCGGCTTGCCATCCAGATTGGTCATACCCGCGTACAGGCCAAAAGTCAGGATCGTGTTCGTTGCGTTCTCGCCCACCAGTTTGAAATAACTCTTTTCGCGCTGGATATAGATCAGTTCATGGTACGTGCCGGGCTTGATGTGAATGATCACCGGATTGGTCACACTGCCGGAGGGCACGGACATGATGGCCGCCTGCACGCTTTTGAATTGGCCACTCCCATCCTCGGCCACGGTGATGTCCGTTTGCGTGTGACGGTGAAGAGAAACACAGGAAACAAATAAGGGTGAAAGCGCGGCAATAAAGGTTAATTTGAGTTTCATCCAGTGCCTTTTTTTCAATTCAAATTGCGTTAAAAACGGGCAAAATCAGTTTGGTTGAGGTGGAGGAAAACATAGACTTATTTGCAAATGATGAAAACCCTTTTTTCGTGTATTACCCTGTTTTTGGCTTTCAGTGGCCAGGCCGCCCAAATCTTCAATGTGCGCGACTTTGGTGCCACAGGGAACGGGCAGACTTTTGATACGGTGGCGATCCAAAAAACGCTGGATACCTGCGGTAGTTCCGGGGGGGGCACCGTGGAATTTCCGGCAGGCATTTACCTAAGCCGACCGCTCGTCCTGCGGAGCAAAACGACTGTACTTCTGGACGCGGGCGCGAAATTGCTGGCCACGACGAACCAGAGTGATTTTATGAAGGTCCCAGGTGATTGGCTGAAAGCCAGAAGCGGCAGTGAGTTCAATCCTTTCATATCAGGCAACGACCTGACGGACGTAACGTTTACCGGAAGCGGGACCATCGACGGGAGCGGTTATGTATGGTGGGGAGAGGCTGAAAAGGCGCGCCAAATCAGGCCGGGTTATACCCTGCCGCGCCCCGGCTTGATCGGACTGGAGAATTGCCAAAGGGTCCTGATGCGCGATATCACCCTCCAAAATTCCCCCGAATATCATTTCGTTCCGTCCGAATGTGAAGATGTGGTCGTTTCAAACGTGACCGTCCTGGCACCTGCGGGAGCGGCAAACACAGACGCGATCGACCCAAGAGGCTGCGAGAATGTTCTGATCACTAAATGCCATATCAGCGTGGGGGACGACAACGTGGCCATCTCCTCCGGCAAACGGTCGCCCCAACGACAATTCGCCAGCGAAAACATTATGGTGACCGATTGTGTATTCCTGAACGGACATGGGATGTCCATCGGCAGTGGAACGTCCGGCGGTGTCCGGAATGTGACAGTTAAACGTTGCGTATTTGAAGGCACGCAAAATGGCATTCGAATCAAATCCCAGCGCGGAAGAGGCGGGTTGGTGCAGAATATCATTTTCGACGACATCTCCATGACCAATGTCGACCCAGCCATCACCTTCACTGCTTATTACACATACAATTCAGCAAAAGACCCTGTGCAAAAGCCGCTTCCCGAGAATGACCAGATGCAGCCGGTCACAGAGGAAACCCCCATTTTCCGGGATATTCACGTCAGCAATATGACTGCCACGTGCCAGAATTCCGCAGGCATGATCATTGGTCTGCCAGAAAGCCTGATCAGTGATGTGACGTTCAAAAACGTGAAGATCTCGGCCGTGACCGGCCTGAAAATCGAAAACGCGACTGGCATACAATTACATGGACTGCAAATCACCACGCAGCAAGGAGACCCCTTCATCCTCAAAAACGCGCAAGTCGAGGGATTGGACGGCCGTTGATTGGAGCATTTAAATTTTACTGCGCCTCCCGATATGCCTGACTGCTCTCATACAAATTGATCCGCCGCTGAATCGCCACCGCCAGTGCCTCATCATTCGTACACATGCCCAACGCCGCCTTCGCCGTTTGCACCGCTTCCCCAAACCGTCCCGCTTCCGCTTGCGCCGCCGCCAGCGTGTCTAAAATTTGCGGTGAACCGCCGCCCGCCAACTGCTGCGCCCTCTGCGCCAGTTGCACCGCCTCCGCGCCGTTCCGCAGCGAAGCATCCCGACTCGTGGCCCGCAACCAGGCCAGGTCCAAGTATGCCTCCATCCGTTGCGGATCGATTTGCAAGGCCAGCTGAAATTCCGCCGCCGCGTTCACATAATCCCGGTTGGCCCGCAAAGCTTCGCCGTATCGAAGATGCGCCTGCGCCGAATTTGGCACCAGCTTGAGGGTCCGCTGATATTCCGCCAGCGCTTCGGTCAGCTTGCCCTCGGCGGTGAGCAACTTTGCCAGATTGCCATGCGCATCAGCATAACCGGGATTCAACTCGATGGTCTTACGAAATTGCGTTTCCGCTTCTGCCAGCCGGCCCAGCCGGCCCAGCGCCAAACCCAGATTATATTGCGCCTCCGCGTCGTCGGGCTTCCGTGCGATCACCTTCTGATATTGCGCCACGGCTTCATCCAGCCTGCCCTGCGCGAACAGTATGTTCGCCAGTCCCACACTGGCCGCCGTGTCTTCCGGGCTATAAACCAGCGCCGCACGATATTGCTCCGCCGCATCTTCCAGCCGGCCCTGCCTCATCAAAATCATAGCCAGGTACAGCCGGGGCGCCTCGTAATCCGGCTTCAGCTCGATGGTTTTCCGATACAACGCCGCGGCTTCATCCAAGCGCCCCTGCGCCAACCGCACATTTGCCAGATTGTTATAAGCCTCCGCGTAGCGGGGACTCAGGTCGCAGGCCTTTTGAAATTCGGCCGCCGCTTCATCATACCGCTTCTGCCGGTACAACAGCGTGCCCAGATCGTAATGCCCCGGGGAATAATCCGGCATGGCAGCGAGGATCCGTTGAAAATCTTCCATACCCTTTTCCGGCGGCAGCGCATCCCCCAGTGCCACATCCAGGTTCACCAGCGCGATGGGATTGAACCCGGTGCACGCCACCGTATGTTGCCACAGGGCCAGATTGTTCCGCCAATAAGTGACCTGCACCAGCGCCGCCGCCGTCAGGGCGATGATGACCGCCAGCGCCGTGCCTGCAAACAACACCCGCAACTGCGGCCGCGTCGCGCTCAAATCCCTGGCCAGCCAGGCGAGCGCAAAATAAAGCCCGATCTGAGGCAAATACGTGTAGCGGTCTGCGAGCGCCTGAAAACCCACCTGTACGATTCCGAGCACCGGCACCAGCATCCCCAAATTCCAGAGCCATCCCACCAGCAGATATGGCCGACGCTCACGCCAGACCAACGCGAGTACCGTGATAATCGCCAGCAAGGCCAGCGCCGCCAGCCAGCCGGCGGAAACCACGTCCGCAAAGGGATACATGATGGCCAGTTTGGAGGGATAAAACATCTGTCCCAGGTACGCCACACACACCGTCGCGGCATTTTCCAGGCGCTGGCCCAAAGGCAGTGAAGTAATCGGAATGAACGCCTGCTTTTGCGCGTACAAGGTCACCACACATGAAGCCGCGCTCAATAAAACGAATGGGATTTTCTCCCCAACCAGTCGCATGACCGTCTGCCGGTTCAACCGCATCAACGGCCACCAGTCCAGCAACAACAACACGAATGGCAGCGTCACCAGCATGGGCTTGCTCATCAATCCCAGGGCGAACAACAACAAGGTCAGGCCGTACGCCATTCCCCGCCCGGACTGCAACGCATCCTTTCGCTCCACATAACGCGCATACATCAGCAGCGTGAGCATGAAAAATAATCCGCTCAGCACGTCCTTGCGCTCCGAGATCCACGCCACCGATTCCACGTGCAAGGGATGCACCGCAAAGACCGCCGCCACAAACGCACTGGGCCATAGCACACCGGGCTGGTTCGCCTTTCCTTGCGGGCTACGCAGCCCGGTCAATCGCTTCAAGGCCAGGAATAACAGCACCGTATTCGCCGCGTGCAGAAGTGTGTTGGTGATGTGCGGACCCATCGCGCCCGGCCCGAACAGTTGCGCATCGAGCATCAGGGAGATCCACACCAGCGGATGCCAGTTCGAGGCGTAACCGGCCTGAAATGCCCAGACAATGCCCGACCATGTCAGCCCCGCTTTAACCTGCGGGTTGGAGTAAAAATAATCGCCATCATCATAGTCCACGAACCCGTATGCCCAGGTCGGGCCATAGACCGCCAGCGCCAGGCCCGCCAGCAAAACGCATACGATCACGAACATCACCGTATCGTTGGGACCGGTGATGCGACTTTGTGGTTTGCCAGCCGCCATGACAGGGGCTGATTGTGTCCCGCCCGTCTGATTGAGACAAATCTTTTAGGTTTAGAGCGGTTTAAAAAATAATGTGGCCGTTCGGAGCGAGGATTTTTGGTGTTTTGGCGAGGCTTCGGCGAAGGAGCATGTTTGAAAACCCTGGGACTGAGCCGAAACGATGCCAAAACCCAAAAAGACCGCTTCCCATCCCTTCCCCCGATGGCTACAGTATTTTTTAAACCGCTCTAATCGGGATTTCCCATATGGTTTCATACTCACAACCGGCTTGGGTGGTTTTCGTAATTTTCTTCCTGCCCCACACGTTTGCAAGTCATTGTGTGCTCCAATACCATTTTACTTCCGGAGGTAGGGACACCGCCTCCGTTGTTGCCGCGTTTATGCGGCTTTATTGCAGGTCAATAACATTGACTTGTGAATTCAATCTGGGAAATCCGGGTTTAGTGCGGAACGCTGTCGCGGAATTGTTTGGGAGATTTGCCGGTGGCCTGTTTGAAGGCAACGCAAAAGCTATTGGCGTTTTGATAGCCGCACATATTTGCGAGGACTTCGAGTTTATGGGTGGACTCAGCAAGGAGGCGTTTGGCGCGTTCGATGCGCACGCGCTGAAGCTCCTGGCCCGGGGTGCGTCCGACATTTTCCAGAAAAGCCTTATGCAATCCACGCCGTGACATGGCAGCCACGCCGACCAGGTCTTTGACACTGATGGGCTGGCTGGCGTGTTCCCAGATAAACCGAAGACTGTTGGCGACCCCTTTATGCCTGACGGCCAGGAGGTCGCTGCTTTTGCGAGTGACAATGCCGACGGCGGGGACACGGATGGGCTTGGGAGACGGCGGCTTGCCGTTCATCAGGTCTTCGAGCAACGCCGCGCCGGCGTATCCAAGCAGCTCCAAATTGGTGTCCACGCTCGAAAGGGGGGTGTTCAAGGCGTCGGGCGCGAGGAGATAATTTTCGGCGCCGATGATGGCGACCTGTTCGGGAACATTCAGGCCGGCGCTGGCGCAGGATTCGAGCACTTCGAGGGCTTGTTCATCGTTGGCGGCAAAGACGGCAAGAGGTTTGGGAGCGGGTTTCAACTGGGCGGCGAGCCATTTGCGCTTGCGCTTCCATTGTTCACGGTCGTCCCGGTAATCGGGCGAGCGATGCCAGCGGAACCACTCGCAACTGTGGCCGGAACGTTTGAGCGCTTCAATAAAGCCTTCGCCGCGCTCTTCATAGGACCAGTTATCCGTGTCGCTAAAAAAGGCAAAGTTGCTGAAGCCGCGTGAAAGGAAATGCTCGGCGACCAACTGAGCGGCATGGGCGTGGTCTTCGAGGACGCGGGAAAATTTCAAATGCGGGCGGCGGTAGCTGAAATCCACCGTGGGTTTTTTGGATTGGACGACAAATTCGGCCAAATCATCGCCCGCGCCGAGCCAGGCCAGGATGCCATCACCTTCCCATCCCCAGGGGATGACTTTCTCGCGGGTCAGGTTGGCGGAGAGATGCCAATGACGCTCCTGTGCAAATTTTTCGATGCCGCGATGCAAACGGTAATCATACCAGCCGAGCGCAACGAGAACCCGTTTTTGGCTTTTAGGCATTGGCTAAAAGATAAACAGAGCCTTTGGAAATATCAATAGAAAAACGGCACTAAAAGTTAATTTGGTGCAGAATTTTCAAATAGAGTTTTTGGTTTAAAGGAAAATTTAGACCACGAAATACAGGAAGAAGGAAGTCAGAGCATTTGCGCTAATCATACAGCGAGCGATTGCCGGCTGCACTCACCGGCGCGGAGCGATTGGACTGCGCCGATTTATCGGCGCTCTTTAACTCGGATACAAAAAGCGGTACTAAAGACGCCGCAATCCTAACGCTTCGCGAATGACTTATTGTTGCAAATAAAAGGGCCGGAACCATGAAGGTTCCGGCCCGGTGTTGTTTTAGTGCTTTTTAATTATTGGTGCTGCTCAGGATCAGGAACAGTGCGGAGCCAGCCGGGACGGAATCGGTAATGCTAAAGGACTCAGTGCTTCCAGAAGCCGTCACCACGTTGGTGGCCTCCGGAGTCCATTGGTTAAGCGGCAATGCAACGTTGGCCGAGCCCAACAGATAGTAGGTACCACCATTCACACCGTTGGTCGCGGTAATGCTCACGTTGTTTCCAGACAAGCTGAAGCTGGTGATGTGCGGAGGCACATTCGGAACGATGATGCTGGGTCCAATCGCTGTCAGGACACCGGTAGTGGGATTGAAGTACCAGGTCATTCCGGCGCCAGGTGTGCCGTTGGTGGCCGTGAAATTCCCCGATGGCGAGGCTGCGCTGAAGAGCGTAAAGGTCTGGCCGTTGGTGATAGTGCCGGAGGTGACGACTGGAGCCAGGGTGCCGGCATAAGTGATGGAGCTCACTCCGGTCACTTTGCTGTTCCCACTGCTCCCGCTGACATAGGCAATATTGGTACTGCCCGCCTGGAAGGTGACAGCGCCATTGACAGTCAGAGTGCCGGGAGCCCCATCGCCAGCCGCCAGATTGCCACCGCTTTGGATGGTAACCGGGGCGGTGATAGATCCGGAGCCGCCGAGGGTGCCACCATTCGTCGCGATGACCGCAGTGGTACTGAGCGTACCATCCACCCGCATGGCGATATTGGTGATGCCCGTCATGCCGATGTACGAATCAGCGCCGCTGAGCGCCACAAGACCGTTGGTGGCGCCATAGAAGCCGAGGCTGGCACCTACGCCACTGTCAGTGATATTGCCTGAGAACTTGGTCAGGCCGGAATTGACCACCTGGATGATGTGATTGCTGATCGTATTGATGCCGTCAATGGGGTTCAGGGCGACCGGTCCGGAGAACGTGAGATTGTTGCTGCCGCTAATTTCCAGCACCAGATTATTAGTGCCGCTGGGATAGACGAGGGAATTGCCGATGTTGTTCGAGCCACCGGAGGAGAAGATGATGCCAGTGCCCGTGGTGCCCCCGGCTTCCGGAGCCACCAGAAGCGCGCCCTTGCCGAGCGGACCGGAAGTCACACTACTGCCGGTGCCGCCCTGGCTGCTTGCGCCGATGCCGAGGGTGCCGGTAGTCGGCGTGGTGCCGCCCGTGTAGGTATTCTGGCCGTTCAAGATGTCATTGCCGCCGCCGCGCACAATGATGCCGCCGTTGCCGGAAATGACACCATTGTAGGTTTGGGAGCCTGATGCATTATAGAACGCCAACACGTCGCCGTTATACTGAGCTTGTGAGGTGGCCGGGCCGTCAATGAAGATATTGGCATTGCACACCGTGCTGATGCCATAGACACGATAGAAGTTGGTGCTGCCTGAGTTATTACCTAATACTGCACCTGTTGGGTTGCCCGCACTTGCCGGCTCCAGAGTCAACGTCGCGGCGGACGAGCCCGACAAGTCGCCCAGGAAGACGGTGGCGAACGAGCCGGCTCCGTCAATCAGGAACTCGCAGTTCGAGACCACATCAATGGTACCGATCACGCCGGTCGTTGCGGCACCGGCGGTAGTGGTTTCCATCTCTGAACCCGCCGAGCCCAGAATCACAGGGCCGGTGCCTAAGCCGCCGTAGTTTTCCAAATCGACGTAGATGCCGTTGGTAAACAACGTGCCGCCGGTATAGGCGTTGTTGGCATTCAATATCATTTCGCCACCAAGACCACCACTGGTATTCAGGCCATCGAACACGGCGGAGGCAGGACCCACGATGCTGCCCGTGCCGCTAAACTCATAGGAACTGCTGGTGGCCACATATACGGAAGCCGGCGCCACACTGCCGATCAAGGCGACATTATTCTCGCCCGACGAATTATCGCCGGCGTCGGTGAAGTTGACCGGATCGCCGGGGGTAAAGACTGATGCAAAAGCAGTGGTCGGAGGATTTGTCTCCCAGTTCACCGAGTTGTCCACATCCCAGTTTGCTGACGCGTTGCCGGTCCAGAGCAGGTTGGTTTCAGAAACCAGGGTCAGGGCGTTGATAACGGTATTGGTGGTAAAACCAAGGGCGCCGGTGATGAGGCAGGAATAACCATTGAGCGCCGTGGCGGCGTTAGTCGCAGCTGCTGGAGAAACCGTCAAGGTGCCAGTGTTTACACCTGAGTAATTGCCGGCGTTGGCGAGAGGAGCGTTACCCAGGTACCATTGGTAGGTGACATCAGCGCCCACGGCTGTGGTAAAAAATTGAGCAAAACTGTTGGTCACCGCAATCGCATTCGTAGGTTGCGCCGTTATGGTCGGAGGACCGGTGATGAGCGTGCTTTGTCCAAAAATATTGATGGATTCGATGCCGACAATGTTGGGAAGCGTCGTAGCAACTTTTTGATACCAACCCATCGCTAAAGCGTTGAAACTGGTGGTCAGGAATGTGCTGCCCGAGGCCACACCGCCCATATTGGTCACCAGAATACCAGAATTGGTGTTGGCACCCGCATAGAGCCAGTTGGTGATGGCCAGTGAAGTTGGAGAGACCAGGGTAATCGTGAAAACTTCGGTATAAGTTGCGCTAGTCATCGTAGCGTTGGCGCCGACCGTGACCGAACTGCCAACCTCAGGGCCAGTCGGATGCTGAAAGCTGTAGGTGCCACTGCCCGTAGTCAGCAGCTCCTGACTGGTATTATCCACACCGCTCTGCGCCTGCCTGGCGGTGATTTCGTTTTTATTGGCACTATAGGTCTGCTGGCCAAAGTAGCCCTGCCAAAGTTGCGCGCCGTTAAGCGCATTACCAGTGCTTGCCGATGTCTCGGTGCCATTCATACCACCGGCCACCGGAAAATTGGTAGGCGCACCCGTATTATACAAGCCAACAGCCAAATAAGCACGGCTGGCAGTATTTAACGACTGGTTCGTAAATACAATGACCATGGTGATATAGTCAGAGTTGGAGGTCAGATTGATCGGGGTGGAGGAAAACATCGCCTGCATTTCAGAAACACCGGACGAGGTAGAGCCGCAACCAAAAACGAAATTTCCCGGCGTGATCGTAGGAGGATTGGGGTTGTTGGTCGTCGCGGCGCACGTGATGACTTCGTAACTGGCGGAGTTGATTGTCGGGGCCGCCGGCGCGTTCGAATTAACAGTGCTGCCATTGTTAAAGGTGTCACTGAAGAAGGATGTCTGGGACAAGCCGGTCACTGTGGCCAGGGCAGTCACAAACATCACCATCGCGATTTGGGCTATCAGTTTGAGTTTCATAATCGGTTAGCGGTGTTGGTTTGGGTTAGGGTGGAGAGTGAGGATGGTTATTCGGTTGGCGAAATTGCTTAAAATATTATAGGTGATAGATTTCCTGGACTAATTTGGAAACGTGGACATTTCGTATCGGAAGTCGGGACCACTCACGGGCGTCGCCGCAATTTGGTTCCACACTTTTTTTTGAAAACAACCGGGGTAGGGCCCGACGCCTACCCAGCGAACATGACCATCGCCAAAAGAAGCGTTCAAACCGGCGGGACTGCCCATGTTTTTATGGGATAAATCCGCCAGGCTGCCGTCGATCAAATCCACACACACGCTCTTGGTCTGATCGATGGCCGACTGCTTGAACGGCAGTGCGGGTGCAGCGGTCACAGTGTTGGGCCACGCTTCGGCAAAAGTTTGCTTGCCTGCCCCAACAGTCGATGTCGACGCTTGAATCTGGGCCTGCGGATAGTAGCTGTATCCGGCACGGACCCAGCCGGGGTTGTTATTGGGCAGCGTCGGATCCACGCCGCTAGGCCAGGCCTGGGTGACGGCATAATATTGGTAAGTATGCTGGTCGGTCGTACCACCCATGTAGCTGGGACAATAAAAAGCATTCCCGTTTTGAATGGTTTTATTGGCATAAAGGGCGCCCAAATTGTACGGCCACCCCGGCATATAACTCGGCGGGACAGTCAGAGGGGTGTTCAATTCAAATATCAGGTAGTCGTAGTCTAATGCATTTGCGTCGCGATAATAGAGCTGCGGCATGAAGTCGGCGTTATCGCTGGAATACATGTTGATGCCGGTGGCAATTTGCCGGAGGTTGTTGACGCATTGGGCGCGGCGCGCCTTTTCCTTGGCAGCGGCCAGAACCGGCAAGAGCATCGCGGCCAAAATAGCGATGATAGCGATGACCACCAATAATTCAATAAGGGTAAATCCTTTGGCTGATTCAGGCAAATGACGTGTATTTTTGATTTTCATCATTAGATTTGTCGGGCTAATTGATAATATACTACCTGTTGTCGGAAATTCAAACAACAGGTTGTGTTTGCAAACAACTTTGAAAAAAATGCACTCAATAGGCTTTCTGTGCCAATCCGCTTCCTTCGGTTCCAGGCAGGAAAATACGGGTTGCATCCGTCAAAAGGCTCTTTTTTCCAGCATGCAAGAAATGACAATTAGCAATGGTAATATCAGTGATGGGGTTCGCCGGCGACCATCCTTGGATGAATATGGGCTGTTGGATCAGGCTGGCAAAGGTGCAATCACGGATATCTATGTCGCGGATGACAGGAATTGCGCTCCCGTTCATGGCTCCGCTGCTGGAATATCGTAAAGTCATGCTAATACCCACCTGGGCGGTTTTGACCGTGCAACGTCGCAAGTAGATATGTTCGATATACCCGCCGCGCGCGGGATTGGTTTTAAATCGCATGGCCATTTCCAGGTCCGGGCTGTCGAAACGGTCGTTTTGCGCGAAGACGTTTTGGACGCCGCCAGAGGTTTCACTGCCGATGGCCACACCGCCGTGACCGGCTTTGAATTCGCTATCTTCGATGATCAGGTTCTGGCAGGGGATGTTGATTTTTTGCCCGTCAACGTCGCGGCCGGATTTAATGGCGATGCAATCGTCGCCATCGCTGAAACTGCAATCCTTAATGAAGACGCCGTTGCACGAATCAGGATCGCAGCCGTCGGTGTTGGGACCCTTGGTATCTACGGTGACGCCGCGAATGGTGACGTTAGTGCAATAGACGGGGCTTAAGACCCACATGGGCGAATTGATGATGTGGACGTCCTGGATAAGAACGTTCTGACAGCGGACAGGCTCAACGAAGTTGGGACGCAAACGGGCCACGCCACCGAAGATGCGCTCCGAGGCGGGCACGCCGCTGGCGGCCATTTTCACGAGGCGGTTCGGATCTCCCGGAGCCCTCCAGGCATGCCAAAACGCGCCCTGGCCATCGAGTGTGCCCTGGCCGGTAACGGCGATGTTGGTCTGCTCAAACGCGTAGATAAACGGCGAATAGTTCATCACCTCGGTGCCCTCGTAGCGGGTGAAAACCGGCGGTAGATAAGCGGCGGTATTAGTGGTAAAACGGACGAGGGCATTTTTTTCCAGGTAAAGATCCACGTTGTTCTCCAGATGGATGGCGCCGGTCAAGAAGGTGCCCGCGGGCACCACCACCCTGCCCCCGCCCGATTGGCTGCAAGCGTCAATGGCTGAGCGAAAGGCTTCGGAGTTGTCGGTGACGCCGTCGGCGACAGCGCCGTACTTGGTGACATTGAAATCGCGGTGCGGAAATTTGGGCGGAACGATATTCGCCAGGATGGAGGGCACAGTGTCCCAGGCTTTGGCGGCCGCCGCGGCTTGCGCATCATTGAATGAATGAAGGCATGCGCAGCCCGCCCCGCCAATGATCATGGCAAGAGCAAACGCAAGAGATACGATGGAGATGTGGTAGGGACATCGCGCTGCGATGTCCTGGACGCCGCAGCGCGGCGTCCCTACCTTGCTAATGGCTGAATATCGGGAATTCATTTTGCATTTTTACAAACAAAAAGGCGAGCGCTGCAAGAGCTGCGCTCGCCGGTTAAACCCCACAAAATTAGCTGCGGCGACGAAAACGAATCAGTCCAAGCAATCCAAGTCCGGCCCCGCCCAGGGCGAGAACGGAGGGTTCGGGAACAGTAACGTCGTTCAATACCTGAATTTCGCTGATATCGGCTGCGGTGGCCGAATTCCCTATTTCGTACCAGCCAAACGCGAGGGAATCAAAAGAACTAGTCGGATCATTGGCACCGGTAAGCGCACCGCTGTTAAATTGTGAAAGGAGTGTGCCGGTCGTGCCAGCACCTGAATAAAGACTGTTCTGAACCGTCAGTTGGCTTGAGCCGGACAAGGTAATCAGAAGCGATTCAGTATATATATCACCGCCAACAAGAGTAACGCTTGGCGCTGTACTTTGCCCGAAGTGGGTACTGGACTTCGGGTTATCATAACCTTTTGAACTGCTAATACTCCCACCAATAAGCGCTTCCTGGTCTTGATTTAAAGCACTCCCGGACTGCGTGGTACGAACGTTGACCATAGAGTTGTTTCCGGTAGAGCCAATTTGACCTACATACCCCTGCCACCCCGCCGCATTGCCGGCATTATTTCCGCTTGTTCCGGCTACATCAATCCCATCGATAAGACCACCGCTTACGGGAGCAGCTCCACCGCTATTATACAAACCAGTGGCCAGATATCCCGACCCTGTCAAAATGCCAGTAGTGTCTGTAAATGTAATATTCAGCTCAATGTTATTGCCCACCGTCGCCAGAGTAACAGGCGTACTGGTAAACTGCGCTTCAAACTCAACGAGACTACCAGCCGTCGTCGTCATATTGATGTTGAAGTCTCCGCTAGTGATCGAGGGGTTCGTGGTAACAGTTCTAGAACTTAAGGCTTCGTAGGTCGTTGAATCAGCAGTAGGCGTACCAGCGGTTGAATCAACCGTGCTCCCGTTGTTAAAAGTATCGTCAAAAATCGTGGTTTGGGCCGATGCGGACAAACCGGCAATGGTGAGGAGTCCAGCTGCAATCAGAACTTTGGTAGCCAATGGGTAATTCATAACTAATTTTTTTGTTTCTTAGGGTCGTTCTAAAAATATCGTGTCTGGATTTAGTATGAATATACAGCACATCTGCCCTTTGTCATCAAAACTCGTTTTGATTATGTTGCATACCGATATGAAATTTGAGCACCTGATTTGACGCATGGAAATTGAAGAGGATCAAAGGCTTGTCACCGGGTAAAGGGGTGAGGGGGACATTATAGCAGCTCCCGACATCAGGTGAAAAAACGGGTTCGTTTTTAGAATGAGGGCGGCTGAAAACTGAAGCGTTTGTATTCATAAAGTATTAATTATACGTCACTTGTGATGCCCGCATGCGGCTACATGGGATGAAACCTTCCGTCCGAATGGTTGACGGCGATAAAATTTCAGGCGGCTTCATGATTTTCCGCATTAGGTCCATTGGTAAAATTGGTTGGATTAGGTTGGATTTGCCTGGAGCCGGCGGCTTCTTGCCAGACAACGTACCGGGTGGCAATTCGGCTTGCATCTCTGCAATAAATTCGGCGACCTTCCGACCAATCTCGCCGCCGCCCAAGGGTTCTGTAAGTGCATTGGCCAACATCTGCGCATTAATTGGCGCCAACAGGTCATGCTTCAGCTTTCGCAACTCCGCCCCTTCAGCATCTTTATTACGCTCCTCCTCTTGCCGCTGCCACAGGAGTTGATCCCGCTTGAGGCGCACCGCCCGGTGATTATTTCGACGCATCTTGTTCGACTCATGAAGCGCCTTCACCACCCACCGAAATTTTTCCTGCGGGTCGTCAGACTTTTTGAGCAAGATTTCGGTAAGGCGCGCCAGTTCAGCCCCCAGCACCACGGCCAAGTCTTCGCTGGTGTCCACCTCTGTGTACCATTCATCATCCTCGTAATAACTTGTCAATTGCCCAGCCTTCTCGTGCAGATGCTCGACAAAGCAACGGGCTTCCTGATGCCGCAACCATTCCTGATGGCCGCCCTGTTTCCATTCGGAGAGGTTTTGTTCCGTGACAAGGCGCCCGCCAAATTTTCCTTTGAGGATTTCCCGGACGCTCGGCTGGCGGTTCAGCCACTTTACAAGTTCCTTGCCCGGTTCACCGTTTTCTATTCGGCGGCCCAATTCATCGCGGATGGATTGAGATAATCGCCCGATTTTGCCAACGTGGGTGGAATACATAATTTTTTAGCGGTAGCGACCGCGAATGTGCTGGTTATAGTAAGCGCCCAGGGACGGGGCGTTCATAAATTCCAGATAAACGGAATAAGGAACGTTGGGATGGTCGTATATTCGACCGGTGTGGAACTCGACGGTCAGGGTATGGCCATCGTAACCCACGGCGCGGATGGCAGAGGAATTGACTAAAGTCATAGTCATTTACTTTTTATTTAATTTTTAAACGGAATTGCAAGCCGTCTGCATCGTGAGGCATGATGTGAAACGGTCCGCGTTAACAGAGAAATTATCTCATTGAATTGAAAAATGGAAGAAAAAGTAACGAACAACTTACAAACAACATATTGTCCAAACTTAATCTGCAAATCACGTGGATTGCACAAATTAAAACAGGGGCGGAAAAAGCTAATGGACCAAAGAAACGATTTGGCAGCTAGAGAGACGGGGATTTCATAGGAAATAGTGCGTCGCCCAGGTTGTAATGGGCCTCCGCAGCATCAGGATTGATTTGCAGCGCCTGCCGGAATTGGGTGATCGCTTCGTCCACTTTTCCCTTTTGGAGGAGCGCGTTGCCCAGGTTATTTTGGGCTCCCGCGAAGTCGGGATTAATCTGCAGCACCTGTTGGTATTGGGCGATCGCCTCATTTACTTTTCCCTCTTGTTGGAGCGCGTTACCAAAGTTGTAATGGGCAAAGGATACTTCCAAGACCGACAACGATGAGGGGGATTTATAGATATTCGTAGAATACTGCATACACTTTCCAGTGCAGAATATTCAATAAGGTTTGCAGGCATAAGGGTTCTTGATTCTCCGGCGACGTGTTATGTTGAAGGCTAGCAGAATACCAAATATGAGCAGTAATGGAAAATTGTCTTTAGAAAAGTTTTCATTTGGCCTGGGCGACCGGTTCGGACGCCAGGCGCAGGCGCAGTTGCGCGCCTGCATGATGGCCGCGGCGGGCGGCGTCAAAATCGTCCCGGTCTGGAACAAGTCCAATCGCGAGCACATGATCATCGGCTCCGAGCCCTCGAGCACGCGCTCGGCGGCGGACGTGGCGATCCGGACGCTGGGCTGGACCCGCGGTTATCACGTGGATGCCGACCATATCCGGCTGGAGACAGTGGACCGTTTCATCCCCCACTCGGATTTTTACACGATCGATGTGGCCGATTCCATCGGCAAGCCGGCCAAGCCGGAGGATATCCGGAAATTCGCGGACCGTCATCCTGAACTGGCCGGTGAAATCAGGATCCCAATGATCGAGCAGCCGTTCCAGATCTCTCGCGCAGACGTCGAGCGCATCGCCGGAAAATATTTGCTGGCCGTTCAGGACGCCGAGCGGATCTACCAGCATATCGCCAAAACCAAGGGCGCGGACAATTTCATCACGGAAATTTCGATGGACGAGACGGACAGCCCGCAGACGCCGATGGAGTTGCTGGTGATCCTGGCGGCGGTGGCGGATGCGAAGATTCCGGTGCAGACGATCGCGCCGAAATTCACGGGCCGTTTCAACAAGGGCGTGGATTATTCCGGAAACGTGGCGCAGTTCGAGAAGGAGTTCAACGATGACCTGGCTGTGCTCAAGTATGTGGTCAATCATTATGACCTGCCGAAAAACTTGAAGCTCAGCGTGCATTCGGGGAGCGATAAGTTTTCCATCTACACACCCATCCGGCACGCGCTGGCGCGGTTCGACGCGGGCCTGCACATCAAGACGGCGGGCACAACGTGGCTGGAAGAAGTCATCGGGCTGGCGGAAGCCGGCGGCGACGGACTGGCGCTGGCCAAGGAAATTTACGACGGAGCCATCAGTCATGTGGACGAGCTTTGCGCGCCGTATGCGACGGTGATCGATGTTGACCGCAAGAAGTTGCCGACGAAAGAGATCGTCGATGGATGGACTTCAGAGCAGTTTGTTTCGGCGTTGCGCCACGACCAGAAGAACCAGGCATACAATCCCAGCATGCGGCAGTTGATCCACGTGGGATACAAGATCGCCGCGCAGATGGACGGGCGTTATCTGAACGCGCTGGACCGGCACGAAACGTTTGTTTCCAAAAACGTGACGGGAAATCTCTACGAGCGCCATCTGAAGCCTCTGTTTTTCGGCAACGGCGCGCACTGATCCAATCATTCCTCTACGGCGGCAGGATTCCCAGGACAGCGACAATCATCACGATGATGACGCCCAGAACCAGTTCGGTTTGGACGTTGAATTGCAATTGAGCGGCGGCGACCTGCCGGGCCTGCGCGGTGGAATCGGCTGCCGACAATTTTGGTTTGAGGCGGAGGAGGTTGATGGCGCCAATGGCGATCGCGACACAAAACAGAAAGATTTTCACCAATAACCAGCGTCCGTAGGGCTGGTCGAACAGATTGGAGAGCGAGCCGACCAAATAGCGGGCGTTGATGATGCCGGTGAGAGTGAGAAGGGAAACGCTGGCCAGGCTCAAAGCGGAAAACCGGCGCACCAGATGGATGATGGGGACCATGGCGGGTTCCGGAGCCCGGGACAATCGCCGCAAGAGGATGGCAAAGGGCAACAGGCCCGTTGGCCAAAGGCCGGCCATGAGCAGATGCAAAACATCCGCGCCCAAATGCCAGCGGGAATACTCCTGACCGTGCCCCGCCCAGGCAAGGCTGCCCAGCAGAAGCCCGCCCAGGAGGAATTGGAGCCACGCGGGGCTTTTGGGAAAACGGTCCTCGAGTTTTACGGAAAACATGGAGGCAACAACGGCCATGGCGGCAAACCAGACGAGCAGTCGGATCTGTGAAACGGTTCCGAATTGCGTTTGCAACCAGACGGTTTTGAGGACTTCGAGTTGAGGCAGCTGGCCGCTCATGTTCATGGCCACCAGGACAAACCAGTCCATGCCGGATATCAACATCACCGGTAGGAGCAGAAGGCTAAAGAGGCGAAGACGCGATCGCCAGAAATGAGCGGCTTCAATCCTGTCATTCCGAAGGATTGGAGCCGCCACAAGGCGGTCAAAGGCAAAGATGCCAAAGAAGAGCAGGCACGCGCCGAAATGAACGGCCCGCGCAAGGATAAGATATTCAGTCGTCATGCCTGCTCTTTATTTATTTGACGGTGAATTCGAAATGGCCCTGGGTGCGGTGGGTATCCACCGAAACGGCCTGCCAGTTTACCGTGTAGGTGCCTGCGGTAAGCGGAGGCAACGAGACTATCATCAACTTCTTATCTTTATCATCCAGATGCATGTCTTTCTTGTCCACTTCCCTGCCCTGCGCGTCGGTGACCTGCAAGGAACTGAACGCAGGCTCGAGTTCCTGGGTGAACCAAGCTTTGACGACGGCAGGCGAACCGGTGACGATGCTGCCGACTTTGGGGTCGGCATGGTCCAGGAACGCGTGCGCCCAGGCGTGGGATTGGAGGGCCAGGAACAAAACCGCAACCAGGCCCAAACGTTTGAACGGAATATTTTTCATAATAGTTATCCTGTGGTTGTTTGTTTTCATTTTCCGAAGAAGAGAGGATGGCCAAAAATTTTCGGCAGAATGTCATCAATGAATATTTCCAGTTGCACAACGGCGCCAACATGACTGCCGGACTCTCTGTTGGCTGGAATGATGGCCTCGGCGCCGATCTGGAAATAAGTGCTTTCGTAGAGAACACCGGGGTTGATGGTGCCGGTGGTGGGGCCACCGTCACGATTTTCCGGACTCGTGAATGAAAACTCCACGAGCGGAAACATCCTGCTGAAAGGCTGCGGGAGGCCGATGTCTTTAACCTCCGTCTGCAAGTAAGGCAGGCTGTATTCGAGAGCGAATCCCCATTGCAGGTTGTTCGGCTCGAAGCTTGTCGGCAAGTCTTCGCCGAGAGTGCCGGTGATGGCAAAGGGTCGGGCATAGCTCAATGTGTCGGGCAGATCGCCGAACGCCTTCCCATAATATATGGTTGGGGTAAAGACGTTCGCGGAGCTCGCGCCGACTTCTTTACTGCCGCTGCCGCCGATCTGCCAGATGGCGCCGACCGAAAAGATGGCCTGGTGCGGCGCATTTTCCCAGAGTTGATATTTCGCGCTCATGGCGAAATCACTCCAACCGCTGACCGACGGCTGGCCGTCGGGTTTTTGGTACAGGTAATCCCCGGAGATGCCGAGGGCAAACTTCGGAAAGATCTCCTTGTCGAATTCAAACCCGGTATCGGTGGTGGTCACGCCATCGCTCTTGAGATAAGAGACGGAGGGCAACAACAATTCGTCGGTGGCAAACGGATCGTCGGTGGCGATAGTCGGAGGAAAGAAATAGTCGCCTTCAAAGCCGTGGGCTTGTGCTTTGCTTACCCCGACCGCCGCCACGGCGAGCATCGCACCCGACACAGCCAGCCAGTGGTTTCCATTTTTCAAAACTACAAATCTGTTTTTTTTCTTCATCTCAAAATCAAAGTTGTGGGAACACGACAGTGCGCTCCCAGGTTAAGAAGACAATTCGCCCACGACAGCAATGACGCGGGCAACAACGGGATTTAGACGAAGAATCCGCGCGGCGGAGGCGTCGGAGGCTTTTGGAGGACTGATTTGAGGGAAGAATCTGCGGACGGAAAAATTCCAAGCCTGGAAGGGGCGATCAAAACGATCGATTCTTTGCACAACGGAAATTCCAGCTTCTGGGCCGGGGCGAAGGCGCTTTTCTTTTCAGATTGTTTGCCGGCGGCGATGGCGCGGCAGAGCGGACACGGGTATTTGCCGTCGAATGTTTTGGCGACGGCGTTCTGGAAAGAGTTGGATTGCAGGTTGTCCGCGAGCATGGTCGTCCAAGCAACGGTCTGGAGCATAACCCAGTGGCCGCCGAGGATAATCACCAGCGCCACCGTGATGAAGAACTTTCCAAAACGGACGAACACAACGGGATTTACGGGGATTCATAATACGAAGTCAAGGGGGAATCCCATCAAGGTAGTGGCTCAGTTTGGTTCCTATACACTATAGAGAAACCGGTCGTCATTCCGGGTATGTAAGGGAATACTCATCCTGGACATCGATCTTGCCACCAAACCCAACTGCCACCCATTTATATTTTGGCGGTGTGTTAGTGCTGCAAAAAGTAAAAAACCATACTGGTCCGTCAATGGCCGTGCTGGATCCTGACCCACCAATGCCCGCGCTGATACAATGAAACTGGTTGGTAAACGAACCGAGCGCTTTGACGGCCAACTCATATCCGGCGGGCAAAGACATGGCCGGCGGCTTTGAGTTGTCGTAAAAGGCAACGGCGCGTGCAAATACGACTGTGGCAGACGCCGCAAGAATCAAAAGTGTGCGCGATAGTTTCATAATCGATATGGTGACGCCTAACGTTCCAAAAACTGCACTACACCCTCCATCAAATGGGATTGGCGCGCCGCGATGCCAGCCGGGAAATAACGGCGACCATCGCCCAGAGCATCAGGAAAGCCGAGGCCAGGGTAATGATGCGCATCGGCCAATGGATAATCTTGTTGTTGGTCGCAAAGAACTCGATCTCCAACGGTCGGTCGGTTTCGGTCTGCAAAACCTGGGTGAAGGCGAAATGCTGTCCGCGCACGGGCAGGTTCACATGCAATGGCTGGACGCTGGCGGGATTGATCTCCTGTGCCTGTTGCAGTTTCGACCATTGTTCACCGGCAGTGGCCTGATCATACTGCATAACCGGCCTGGCTGCCTGCCCGGTAATGTCATCTGCGGCGAGGGAACTGGAATTGGCCGCGAAATCATTTTGCGCCTTGATGAGATTGCTCGCCGCGGCGGTTTGCACGCTTTGCTGGAGTTGATCCAAACCGAGATCACTTTTTTCGGCATAACCCTGCGCTTTAGCGCGGCTGACGCTTTCGTTGGCGCCGCGGACGTCGCCAAGAGCCAATCGATGCTCGGCTTCATTGATGTCGCGCTGGGCCTCGACCTGGGCGGTGGATTTGCTGGCCTGTTCCATGCTGGAATAATCCAGGATGGAAAAATTCGACGTGCCCGGCTCGCTTCCCGCGGACATCTCGCACGTCATAGTGCCGGAAAAATTTTTGTAATCGTAATCGGGCGGCAGGTAAACCTCCCACCGGGCGTTTTTCAACGGCACGTCGAATTGCGGCGAGGCAAAGCCGACTTCACCGTGGGCGCGCGGGAACAGATTGGTGCCGACATATGTCACCTCCACGGACAACGAACCGTCGTCCCCCGCCGATTGCTGGATGGGCAGGAGGAGTTTGCCGTTGCGCCAGCTGGGGCGAACGGGCTGGCCGGCGACGAACGCGGACCAGACGCCGTCTGGTGACACGCCCGGTGGCATGGCAACTTCAAGGAATTGCCGGCCATTGCTCTCTAGCGAGAGCGCCATTTCGGTCATCGTCTGTCCGTCCTCGGCCACGACGCTGGTGAACTGCGCGCTTTCGATCATAGCCTGCAACACTTCGGCTTCATCCAGACGATGGACGTTCAGCCCCAGTTTGTAGCCGGGATGGATATAGCGATAGGCCAACACGGCGGAACTGTCCTGAGCGCCGGCCCAATCGGGAAAATCGCCGATGTCGACGCGTTGCAGACCGGACACAGCGGATTCATCCACCTGGAGAGGCGGTTTGGCGGAAACGGCCAGCAGACCGGTTTCGCGTTCGACGTTCAAGGCCGAGACACCGGCCAATTGCATGACACCCGCTTTGCCGGACAACGGCTGGTCCCAGGAAACCGTGAGCGTGTATAACCCCAGGGCGGGACTTTGTAATTCCACGCGCCAGGTATTCCCGTCCTGCTCCCGGCTGCGGATGTTGGGGCCGGTGATCTCGACATCACGAAAGCTATCCGACACCTGCACGAGCAGTTCCTTGACCGGCGCATTGGCAATGTCGTATCGCACGATGGCGTGTCCGCTCTCGAGCGAGTCAGAAAGAGTGAATGAGTTCACGACCTCCGCACGGACCCAGGCGGCGACGGTTTCGGTGGCTACGGACAAATTCCACGGTGTAGAACCGGAGGACGGCGAAATAAACTTATAAGCCAGCACTGCGCCCGTGCCGGCAGACGAGGAATAATCCGGCAACGAGGCGGCAGGAATCTCGGTCAAACCGTCGGAAGACCGGGTATTGACCGCGACACCCGGCGCGGCAGTGACGGCGACATAGCCCATCAATTTCTGCGCGCCAATGGGAGAAACGCCCGAAAAGGCGAGCGAGCCGGGGAGTTTTTTCAAATCACGGACCAGTTGCACGTTCAAGCTGTAATCACCGCTGGTGCGGTTTTTGAGGACCACATCCAGAACACGCGCACCCGCCCGGTTGTTTTCAGTCCACTGCTGGATATTATCTCCTTCCACATCGTCCACACGATAGCCTTCGGGAAGGACCGCTTGCAGGGTGAAAACACCAGCCCGTTTGACGGTAAAGTCGATTGCGGCTGAAAGAGAAACCTCTTCGCTGCTCACGGTAAAATAATTCCGGGTGACGGCTTCAATCTCAGGGTGGATAGCTTCGGCGCGGACTTGCAAGGCGAATTCGGGCCTGGGGAATTGAAAGACGCTGGACAGGTCTCCCGCGCCGGAAACCACTTGCGAAAATTCGGCAGCATCCACCCGCTGCAATCCCGAGGCGGATTCAACCGTCAAACCCAATTCTTCATTGGCGCGCAAGGCTACCAAACCATTTTCGCGTTGCACGTCCAGGGCGCACGGGATGGCGACAGGTTCGCTCACCGGCAGCGGCCCGAACGTTTTTTCAGTTTCGACAGTGAGACGCCAAGTTGATGAGATTCCTTTCAGCAGATCGACGAGGAGAATCTGTTGGCCATTTTCCTTTTTGATCTCCCAGGAACGGATTCCAGCGCCATCCACGCGCAATACTTTCTGGCCGGAAGGCACACTCAGGCGCGCCTGGTGCATTTCGCCCTGGGTGACCTGGTAATCCAGTGTCGAATCGACATCCAGAATGTTTCCGCTGAAGGCGACGAGAGAGTTGTTCTGGCAAAAAACGGTAGCGGCAATCTCCTCGGCGTGTTGCATGCGGGGCGTCCAGGACAGATCAACATGGTCCGCCGAGCCGATAACGGCTTCGATGCGGGTCTTGTCTCCCGAAAGATCGCGGCGGAAGGAAACGGCCGTTGGAAAATCCACGTCGGCCCCGGATTCATCGAGGGTAAGTTGGACCTGGCTGGCAAGGGCGGGCGGAATGGCGAACTTGAGCTGCCGTTTAGTGACATCTCCCGCGATTTTAACGAGCATTTTGATTTCGACGGTCGCCGTAAGGCTGTCCAACTTGACCCTCAAGTTGTTATTTCTTCGAATCAATTCGGCTTTGCCACTGATGACGGTAAATTGTTGCACGGCCACGTCATCGTGAAAAACTCGAATCGAGTGCCCGTCGTGAACGGCAGAGAGGCGCAATTTCGCATCGAGCAACGCGACGCGATCATTCACGACGCCGGAATAATCCGCGGACACGATGGATACGGCGCTGAAAACATCGTTTGTGCGCGGGGGGGTGGCAGCGGAGGCATTGCTCAAGCTTAAAGCCAGTAACAGGACGGCTGCCACCACGGCGGGCGCAGCGCCGGTCGGCGGCGTCTCAAGAGTCGGAGGAATTTCAGGGGCTTCACTTTTGTGTCCACGCGGCCAATATTTCCAGATCGCCAACGAAACAATCGCGAGGGTGACAACAGGAAATCCGACAATCAATGCATCGTGAAGAGCGCGATGTTCAACGAGCAAGCTGCAAACCGAACCGAGGACCATGACCAGAGCGATGGTGAGGAGCAGGCTGCTCCGATTTGGATTGCGCCATTGCAACAACCAGAGGACCAGACCGAAGAGGAAGGCCGCGGTTTGCCAGGCCATTTGCAGGGCCTGGAATGTATGGAACGGCATGACCCGGGCGCGGATGGAGAGCGGCACATCGCCGATATTGAGAACTTTGGTGAACAAAAACGGCTGGCCGGTCTGTGGCAGGTCGATGCGGATGGGACGGATACCGCTTACAGTCGGCGGCGTGCTCGGCATTGGCGAAGCCCCGTTGGCAGGAAGGGAACCAGGTTGTTTCGGCGGCGTAGTAATAGGCAACATCGCCTGGGCATACCCCCCGCCCCCGCCATATCCGCCAATACGTCCAGAAAATGTGGAAGCGGTATTTTGAATTGTCGCTGGCTGCTCCTCTCTTTCCATTAGGACATCACTCTGGCTTGCAGAGACTTGTTGCGGCGCGGCCAATTGCACGAGGCCGCGTTGTGAGAGGGCGGCAAAGCCCGAATCGGTAAGTTGATCCACGCTGCCATCGGCATACAACACTTCGCAATGACCATTGACGATGGGGCTGTAAGCCAACACGGAATCGGGCCGCAAACTATCCAGGGACATGCCTCCGCCGAGGTAGGTGAAGGGCTGCCCCGTCTCGGTGTCATAGATAATTTTTTCCGTGCCCAACTCATCTTTCATTTCATCATATGAGACAGGCAAACGGTTATTGTTATCGCCGGCAAAAATTTTCGCCGCCAATCCGATTTCCTTGAGGTTGTTGATGGAATTGATGCTTTGCGCTCTTCGTTTGGCGCTGGCCAATGCGGGCAAAAGCATGGACCCGAGTATAGCCAGGATGAACATCACTGCCAGCAAGGTGATGACACCGCTCCAGCCGCGCCTGACTGCGGAAACCACCAGGGTGACGACCAGAAAAGCGAGGAAGCCCATGAACACAATCGCGCCACCTACCTCGCGCAAGACTGCACCGTAGAATGAAAGGAATTTTTCCCAGGCATCGAACAATTCATAGGTGGTGCCTTCAGCCACGCTCATGCTGCCGCCAAAGTGCGACAGGCGGAACGACGGCGGAACGAACAATTGCCACTCGGCATAGGTGTTCGGCACGTCCGTGCGCGGGGCGGACAGCACGATCTGTTTCCCAAACATCGAGCCGAGCCCACCATTGGTTTGCGCGTACATGATGTCCACGGCAAACACCTGGTCCCGGTTGGCGTCACGCGGCAAGGGTACCAAGATCCAATCGCCATCGGTTTCCGGCTTGGCGGGCTGGTTGTTCACGTAGCAACTCCATAACTTTGAATTTTTCGGCAATTGGAAGCGTTGGAATTGTTTTTGATTGTTTTTCACCATGAACGACGCCTGGGTCAGCATTTCGCCGTCGCCGGTCAGCACGGAGGTGATCTGGGTGCGGTCCGCAATGGCTTCGAGCACCGGTTGTTGCTCGAACCGTTGCACGTCCATGGCCAAATCATATTGGTTGCCGCTGTATTGATAGGCGAGCACGACCGGCCGGCTGATGAAAGAACGGTCGGCATCGGACAATTCAGTTTCATCAATGCGATGCAAGGTATCGCCTTCGGCGCGTGGGGTCAGTTGAAGGCTCGAAGCGGTGGTTAGCGCAATGGAGCCGGTCTCGCGCTCAACGTCCAGCACATGGATGCCGGCGACGGGCAGGCTGCTGTTCCCGGCGTCGAACTGATAATCATAGGTGACGACCAGGGTGTAGCCGCCCCAGGCTTTGTCCTGCAACTCAATGGTCCAGACATCGCCGGACTGATTTTTGCTGCGGATGTTCGCACCGGTAAAATCCACGTTCTTGAAATTCGCCGGCACGCGGACTTTTAACTCCTGGACGCCCTGGTTCACAATGCCGTACCGGATGGTCGCGCTCCCGCCGACAATCCCATCGCCGATGGTGACGAGATTGAACACATCGGCGACGACACGTGGGGCCAGTTTTTCGCCGGCGATGGACAATTGCCAATCCGGCAGGCCGGCATCATACGCGAAAATCTCATTCGACTGGTCCGCCAAATGATTGATGGGGATCTCGCGCAGGCCCGAGTGGGCGCCGGTGCGCAACTGAATGCCGGGCGAGGCGGCGACCCCGATCTGGGCGGTTTGTTTCCCCGCGCCAGTGACGGACAGAGGGGCGATGGCGATTTGGGAGGGAAAGGTCTTGAGCGGCCGTTCCAGTTGCACGTTCAACTGGCGCGAACCTAGGATGCGCACCGAAAAATCGATTTGGATTTTCCCATTAATGACGTTCCAGTCCTCGATGCCGTCACCACGCACGTCCGCCACCGCGAAATCCGCCTGAGGAGCCAATTCAAGGGTGTAAATCCCGCTCTTCTCCACATCCAACGTGATCACATGCGAAACGACCAAGCGCGCTTCTTCAAGTTGGACGTTCACGCGGTCGGCAGCGGCGATGTCCGCCACAACCGGCTTGAGCGCCAATATGAGCGAGAGCGGCCTCGCATCAAATTGATAGGCGGCGATGGCACCGCCCGGCGCGTTCACTTGACGCAGGTTGGCGGGCGCGGACACCTCCACTTGTTCATCCTCGGCGGAAATGGTCAGCAAACCCGTTTCGCGGTCCGCCTTCAACGGTTCTGGCGGAGCGAGCGGCACAGTTGCGCCGCCGACGGCCTGCTCGGAGTTGATGGTCAAGTCGTAGGAATTATCGATCGGCTTGATGAATGTGGCGGTAAGGGTTTGATGATCGCCGTCGGCAGCCAGATGCCAATCACGGATCTCCGGACCGTCCAAACTGGTGAGGGTCTGGCCTGCGGGCAATTTAAAAGATAATTCCGCCGCGCTGCCCTGGACCATGTCATAATGAAATTTGCTCTGATATTTGATAACGGTGGGGGTGACCTGTGCGGAGATGGTGGAATCAACGGTGAAAAGCGCCTGATGGGTTACTTGCGCGGCCTGGGATTGCCAGCGCAACGCCACGGTTTTGTCCGCACCGAGAAAACCTGTGGCGCGGGACACACCGTTGGTCTTGATCGCTTCGAGCAAGGTGCCATCCAACAACTGCACTTCAGTGTCCGCGCCGGCGGCCTGGGCGGTGACCGACGCGATCGTGGCGGCGGGACCATCAAACGAAATCTGGTTCCACGGTTCGGCGCGCTGAATCTTTGTCACCAGGGTCAATTCAAATTTGAAATGGCCGGCGCGATCAGCTACGAGGGAATAACTGTTGGTGTCGCGGACGATTCTCAAGGCCGCGGGCAAATTGGGAGGCAGGAGGGCGACGTCGCCTTGCAACAGGGGGGCGGAACTCTTGCCGTCCGATTCGGCCTCAACGTCCAAAACGAACCGCGCTTCGTCGTCCGACAATTTGCCGTCGTAACTGATCCGTTGATAGACCAACGAGGCGGGTGAATCGGACTTTGGTTCGGCGATGAGGTTAAAACCCAGCAATAAACAGACAGGAAGGATGAGAATGGTCGTCTTCATAGCAACTCCACGGTTGGATTAAACTCGTTGTTCACACCCGGTCAGACGGAATCCCGGTGAAAATACTCCCAAGGAAATCCTGTTCACCGGGACGGGGTTAAAATAGATTTGGGACACATGAATTCGGAAGCGGATCTGCTGGCGCGTTGCCGCCAGGGTGAAGCGGATGCATGGGATGAATTGTTCGACCTGCATTACGCCGCGGCGGGGCGGTTTGTCTTCCAGCTTTCACCGGATCTCACGCGCGAGGATGCGGAGGAGATCTGCCAGGATGCGTTCCTCTCGGTCATCAAGAACATAGAAACTTTCAACGGCGACAGCCAGTTCCAGACGTGGCTGTTCCGGATCGCGATCAATAAGGCCCGGGACTTCCTGGAAAAACGGACAGCCGCCAAGCGCGGTGGGGGCCATGCGGCCATTTCACTACAGGCAGCGGACCCGGAAACGGGCCTTGCGCCGGACCCGCCGGGCAACCTGCCCGCGCCAGATGAATTGCTGATGAACCAGGAGCAGATGGCGCTGGTACATGAATCGCTCGGGCGGCTCGAAGCGCCCTGCCGCGAAATCATCGAGCTCCGCTATTTCGCGGATTTGAGTTACGAAGAACTCAGCGCGACATTAGAGCTGAATCCCAAGACGGTGAGTTCGCGGTTGAGCAAGTGCCTGGACCGCCTGGAAGAGTTTGCGGAAAGAATTTTTTCGCGGGAAAAGCAAATATTTTCCCGTCCAACACCCAGCCAATAGATGGAACCGGAACGAAAAATTGAGAAATGGCTGCGTGCGTTCGCTAAAAGGCGGCGTGCGGACGCCGGGGAGCCGATGAAGCTCCATCCGGCGACGCGGCGCCTTTTGCAGGCCGAAGTGGCCAGGATGTCGCGTCCGCCGGAGGAGTCCTCACTCTCGCTCTGGCAATTGTTGCGCCAGGAATGGTCCTGGCTCGCAGGTTTTGCTCTTATCATTTTCTTTTGCGGATTGCTCTTCGTCCCGGCGCTAAATTCGGCCAAGCATAAGGCCCAGAGTGTCAACGCCATGACCAACCTGAAACAAATCGGACTGGCAATACAGATGGCCGCTGGAAACAACAACGGCAAATTGCCGGTTTCGTTGGATGAGCTGACGAATGAATTGGGTGGAAATGGAGTTCTTACGGATCCCAGGAGCGGCAAGGCGTTTGTGTATATCGCCGGCGGCGAGACGCTCGACGACCTGCAAACCAACAGCGTTCTGGCTTATTCGCCGGAGGACAATAACGGGCGGGCGGTTCTGTTCGCTGACGGCCGTGTGGAGATGGACACACCCGAAGAGTTTGCGAAGGAAACGAAGAACATGCCCAATCAGTTGGCGATGGAACGCGAAAAAGCGAATCAAATAACTGAATCAAAACTCGTGGCTTTAGCGCAACCACAGGCAGCAGGGGCGATGCCTGCCCCGGAAGGAAGCACCTTTACAGTTAGGTCCGCGGCTGAACCGCAGTCGCAAAAAAGCTTCGGGGGCGGTGGTTTCGGGGGATTCGGGAGCAAAACACAAGCAGCCTCCAGCCCGGTGGCGGAACTTCCGACGAGCGCGCAATCAGATGCGCTCGCGGAGCGTGAAACCGCAAATGCCACGACCGTAAACACAGCCGCTCCTGCAACCAAAGGAATAAGGACACCAGGAACCATCAGCGGATTTGGTGGATTCGGAGGGGGTGGCGTTTTTGGAGGGTCCATCCCGGCGGCAGCGCCTCCTGCGGCAGCTTCTCCCATCCATGCACCACAGGTGTTGGCGTATCGGAACATGGCGCCAGAGCAGTCCATATCAATAAATAAAAAAGACCAATCGCAAACTTTCGATCGCCTGGCCCAATCGCCTGTGCTGGCAAGTTTTCAACTCGAACAAAACGGCGACGATATCCGCGTGGTGGACAGCGACGGCTCGGTCTACGCCGGCTCCCTCTTGGAAACGAATGCCAATCAGAATGCGCCGGCGCAAATGGCAAGCCGCATGGCTACGTTCGCCCCGAGGCAAGCGGCGGAGCAGAACGCCAACAAACAAAACATGCAATCATCCGCTGGCGGCATCCCCTTCCGCGTGACGGGAATGAACCGATCGTCTCAACAGAATGTGGTATTTGAAGGCAGCCTGTCCACGATTCCCAATCCGACCGGGAACCAGCAAAACGGCGTCATTACAGGAATTGGCGGGAATGCAGCAAATGCGGGACAGGCCGCACTGAGTGGACAAGCTCAACAACGGAACCAACAGCAACCGGTGCCGTTGTCGAATTCACGCATCACCGGCACCGCAACCGTCGGAGAAACCAACCAAATCGAAGTCAATGCAGTGTCCGTGACCCAATAACCAGAACTGGCCCATCGAAGAAGAATTCGTCAGTCCTGATTACCGCCCGTCGTCAGCTCGAAAATTGTTTTGAGAACTATTTGACTAATCGGTCAAGAATGATATCCTGGAGGTGAGTCCGGGTTCAAACCCAGAGACTTCGAAGAAAAATTTATTTATGGGAAGACCGAGTGATGCCAAAGAAAAGCTGTTGCAAGTGGCGTTTGACCTGATCTGGAACCAGAGTTACGGTTCAGTGAGCGTGGACCATATCTGCGAGCGCGCCCGGGTGAACAAGGGCAGTTTCTATCATTTTTTCCCGTCCAAGTCGGATTTGGCGATCGAGGCGTATGAAGAGCACTGGCGGGAGAAACAGCCCGAATTAGATAGGATATTCTCGCCGCAGATCCCGCCGCTGGAACGGCTTGAATTATGGTGCAAGCATGTGTGCGAACGCCAGAAACGAAAGGCCGCGCAGTATGGACACGTTTGCGGTTGTCCGTATGCCAGCCTGGGAACGGAACTGGCGACGCAGGACGAGAAAATCCGGGCCAAAGCCCAGGAACTGGTGGATCGCAACCTGCGATATGTGGAGAGCGCGCTCCGCGATGCGCAGCGGGAAGGATTGATTTCCATCGACCCGCAGGCCGGAGCCAGGCGGATCTATTCGACGGCGCTGGGGCTTTTGCTTTACGCCAAAATCCATAACAATCTCAAAGTGCTTGATGACCTGGAACCTGCCATGATGGACATCATCGGCGCCAGGGCATTGGCGGCATAAAATGGACATTGATTTTGAATGCTTTGACGTTCATTGTTGACTAAACAGTTATTTACTATTTGGCAAAAAAGGGTGAAATGAAGGCAGATTTTTGTTTACACAGCAGGGGCTGTTGTCAGGCTCCGGGCGCGTAACGTTTAATAATGGAATGATATGATATGTGGATTGTACTTCTAGCGCTGCGCCGGCCGTACACGTTCGTGGTGGCGGCGTTGCTGCTGTTCATCCTGACGCCGTTCATCCTGTCCCGGATGCCAACGGACATTTTTCCCTCCATCAACATCCCGGTGGTAAGCATCATCTGGCAGTACACCGGCCTGGATCCCCGGGAGATGGAGCAGCGCATCGTGTATGTCCACGAGCGTTCGCTGACGGTGACGGTCAATAACATCGAACATATTGAATCCACTTCGTACAACGGGATCGGAGTGGTCAAAGTCTTCCTGCAACCGCACGCGTCGGTGGATTCAGCGGTGGCGCAAATCACGGCGACGGCGCAAACGGTTTTAAAACAAATGCCGCCGGGGATCACGCCGCCATTGATCATCCAATACAACGCCTCGACGGTCCCGGTTTTGCAATACAGTCTGAGCAGTCCCACAATGTCGGAGCAGGCGTTGGGTGATGCGGCGCAAAACCAGGTGCGAGTGGGACTGACAACGGTTCCGGGTGCGATGATCCCATATCCGTACGGGGGAAAGACCCGGGTGGTGGCGGTGGATCTGGATTTGGCCGCATTAAAGGCCAAGAACATCCAGGCACAAGATGTGATCAACGCGGTGAACGCGCAAAATCTGGTATTGCCCAGCGGGACGGCGAAAATCGGGCCAACGGAATATTCGGTGGCGGTGGATGCCAACGCGAAATTGATCGACGACTTGAACCATCTGCCGATCAAAGTCGTCAATGGCGCGACGATCTATTTGAGCGACGTGGCGGAAGTGCACGACGGCTATACGCCACAACAGAACGCGGTGCGGCAGGATGGGGTGCGCGGCGCGTTGCTGACGATCATGAAGGCCGGCAATGCCTCGACATTGGACGTGGTGAAAGGGGTCAAAGCCGCGTTGCCGGACGTCATGGCATCGGTGCATACTCTGGCGCCGGACCTGAAAGTCCAGGAATTTGCAGACCAATCGCTATTTGTCCGCGCGGCCATCAGCGGCGTCGTCAAGGAAGGCCTGATCGCGGCCTGCCTGACTGCGGCGATGATCCTGTTGTTCCTGGGTTCGTGGCGGAGCACGTTCATCATCGCGCTATCCATTCCGCTGGCGGTGCTGTGTTCCATCGCGACGTTGAGCGCATTGGGCGAGACCATCAATTTGATGACGCTCGGTGGTTTGGCCCTGGCGGTGGGCATCCTGGTGGACGACGCGACGGTGACGATTGAAAACATCCACCGCCACATGGCTGCGGGGAAGCCGTTGGAAGAAGCGATCCTAAAAGGCTCGCAGGAAATCGTGCTGCCGGCATTCGTCTCCGCGTTGTGCATCTGCATCGTGTTCGTGCCGATGTTTTTTCTGACGGGTGTCGCGCGCTATCTGTTCGTGCCGTTGGCGGAAGCCGTGGTGTTCGCCATCCTGGCGAGTTACCTGATCTCCCGAACGCTGGTGCCGACACTGGTGATGTGGCTTTATCGCGGCGTAAAATTGCATGGCGAACACATTGATGATTCGAACGTACCTGCATTGATCCTGCCGTTCATTCGCTTTCAACGCGTATTCGAGACGGGTTTTGACCGGTTTCGCAACGGCTATCGGGCGCTGCTTTCGAGTTGTTTTGAGCATCGCAAAGTATTCGCCCCGCTCTTCCTTGCGTTTTGCGTCTGTTCCTGGTTGTTGGCGGCAGCACTCGGCAGAAATTTTTTCCCGGCAGTGGACACGGGCCAGTTTTTGCTGCACATGCGCGCGCCGACCGGTACGCGAATCGAGGAGACTGAACGGCTGTCCGGCGAGGTCAACGCGGTCATCCACAAAGTGGTTCCGTCAAGCGAGCTCAACGGCATCCTGGATAATGTCGGCATCCCGAATTCGTCGATCAATTTGAGTTACAACACCAGCGGGGTGATCGGGGCGGGCGATGCCGACGTGCTGGTGTCGCTCAAACAGGGCCACGCGGCGACGGAAATTTACATCCGCAAACTGCGCGAGGAACTGGCGCGAACGTTTCCAGGGGTGATGTTTTACTTTTTGCCAGCGGATATCGTGAGCCAGACGCTGAATTTCAGCCTGCCCGCGCCATATGACATCCAGATCACGGGCAGGAACCAGGCGGCAAACCGCCGGTTGGCGGTGCGCCTGACGGGTGAAATCCAAAAGATTCCTGGCGCAGTGGACGTGCGGGTGCAACAGCCGGACAACTTGCCGCAGTTTAGCATCTCGGTGGACCGGACCAAGGCGGCCGAGTTCGGATTGACCGACCAAAATGTGGCGAATTCGGTTTTGCTGGGGCTGAGCGGCAGCAGCCAAGTACAGCCGGCGTACTGGCTCAATCCCGACGTCGGAGTGCAATACCTGATCAACGTGAGCGCTCCGCAATATGCGATCGATTCCGTGCAACAATTGGAAGCGATGCCGGTGAGCGCCAGCCAGGGCGGCGATCAAATCCTGGCCAATGTCGCCAGCATCAAGCGCGTGGAAATTCCGCCGGTCGTTTCGCATTACAACGTGACGCCGGTGATCGATATTTATGGCGGCGTGGACGGTCGCGATCTCGGCGGCGTATTGAGCGACATCCAGCCGCTTGTGAATGGAATCAAAAAGGATTTGCCACTGGGCAGCAAAATCATTTTGCGTGGCCAGGCTGAAACCATGCGTTCCAGCTATGTCGGCCTTGGCCTCGGCCTGGTGATGGCGATCATTTTAATCTATTTCCTATTGGTGGTGAATTTCCAGAGCTGGCTCGATCCGTTCATCATCATCACCGCCCTGCCCGGCGCACTGGCGGGAGTCATCTGGGGATTGTTTTTGACGCAAACCACCTTGAGCGTGCCCGCATTGATGGGCGCGATCATGAGCATGGGCGTGGCGACGGCCAATTCCGTGCTGGTCGTTTCGTTTGCGCGCGAAAATCTGCAACAAGGCGTCGATTCCGTTCATGCCGCGATGGAAGCAGGCATCAGCCGCATCCGTCCGGTGTTAATGACCGCGCTGGCCATGATCATCGGCATGTCGCCAATGAGCCTGGGGCTGGGCGAAGGCGGTGAACAGAATGCGCCGTTGGGCCGCGCCGTGATCGGCGGACTGGTCTTTGCCACGATCGCCACCCTGTTTTTCGTCCCGGTCGTTTTCAGTTTCATGCACCGGCATCATAAGCCGGCGGCTAACAATCCACATCTAAAGCCATGAGCTCAACCGCACCTCCATCGTCATCCCCTCCCCCAACCATCCGCTTGCGGCGGGTCGGGGAAATCGTCGTCATTCTCATCATCATCGGCTTGGTCATCGGCTTCGTGCCGCGCTGGTGGGCGCACCGCAAACTGCTGGCGGAGATGCATACCGATTCCGTCATCACCGTGACGGTGGTCTCGCCCATCCCATCCGCACCGGATCTGGGAACACCTCTCCCCGCCGACGTCCAGGCCTTTGTGCAGGCATCGATCCATGCGCGCGCCAGCGGCTATTTAAAGAATTGGTTTGTGGACATCGGCGACGAGGTGACCAACGGCCAGGAACTTGCGGAAATCGAAACGCCGGAATTGGACGAGCAACTGGCGCAGGCCAAAGCCCAGGTGGACCAGGCCCAGGCGGCCCTGGACCTGGCCAAAGTTACGGCCAATCGATGGACGGAATTGCTCAAGACGGCGAGCGTGAGCGAGCAGGAGACGGATGAAAAGAAATCCGACTATGTTCTGCAACAGGCGAACGCGGAAGCAGCGCAAGCGAACCTTCATCGCCTGCAGGACCTCAAAAATTTTGACCGCGTGACCGCGCCGTTCACCGGCATCATCACCGAGCGCAATACGGATATCGGGGAGTTAATCGCCGCCGACAGCGGGCCGGAACTTTTCCGGATGGCGCAGACGGACCCATTGCGCGTTTATGTCCAGATGCCGCAACAATACATTTACGGAATCACCGCCGGCCAAAAGGCGGAATTAATCTTTCAGGAACTTTCCGGACGGACATTTAAGGCGACCATCACACGCACCGCCGGGGCGGTGGATCCGATCACCAGGACTTTGCAGGTGGAATTGCAGGTACCCAATCCGCATGGCGAGATTCTCGCGGGCAGCTACGCCCAGGTGCGCTTCAACGAAAGCGCCGCGCCGAAAGTACTGACCATTTCCGACAATGCCATCATCTTTCGCGCGCAAGGAACGCAGGTTGCCATCGTAGACAGGAACAACACAGTGCATCTGAAACAGGTGAAACTCGGGCGCGATTTCGGCAGCGTCATCGAGGTCATGGACGGATTGAGTGCAACGGATCGTGTCATTGATAATCCGCCCGATTCCATCGCGGACGGCATGAGCGTGCAAATCGCGTCGTCTACGGCGACCAATTCGGCGCAATGAAAAATCCGGCGAGCATCATATTTTTTGCGCTCAGCCTTGTTTTGGCGGGTTGCGCAGTGGGGCCGAATTATCATCCAGCGGCGGCCCTGCCAAACAAACCGACGCCAAAGGCGTTCACCGAACCGTCGGCGGGGACCAATCAAGTGGCCTGGAAAATCGCCGAGCCTTCGGCGAACTTGCCGCGTGGTGACTGGTGGCAGCTCTTCCAGGATGAAGAGTTGAACGGGTTGGAGACGCTCGCCTTGACGAACAACCAAAATCTGGTGGCGGCGGGCGCGCGCTTCGAGGAAGCACGCGCGCTGCTGGCGGAGACGCGTTCTGAATTTTATCCACAACTGACACTGGGCGGCACACCGGGCGGCGACATCAATCGCCAGCGCACGAGTGTCAATGAGCCGGAAAACGGCGTGGCGGCCGGCGCCAGCAAAACGTACAACACGTTTACCGCGCCGCTCTATCTCGGTTGGGAAATTGATCTGTGGGGCCGCGTGCGGCGGGAATCACAGGCGGCGCATGCGCGCTTTACGGCCAGCGCGGATGATTGGGAATCGGCTAAACTCGACGTGGCGGCTGAAGTGGCCGACAACTACTTCGCCTTACGAACGCTGGATGTGGAATATAATGTGGTCACCAACACGATCGAGACGTTCCGACGTTCGCTTGAATTGACCCAAAACCGGCGACGGGGTGGCATCGCGTCCGACCTGGATGTTTCGCAGGCGGCGACGGCTTTGCATGACGCCGAAGCCCAGCAACCGGATATACTATTGCGCCGGGCACAGGCGCTTCATGCGCTGGCCATCCTGTGCGGCCAATCGCCGGTGGATTTCAACGTGATAGTTGATGTATCAAACAACCTGATCGTTCCGGAGGTTCCCGTGGATTTGCCGAGCGAATTGCTGGAACATCGTCCCGATATTGCGGCGGCGGAGCGCAGGATGGCGGCGGCGAACGCGGACGTGGGGGTGGCGGATGCCGCGTTTTTCCCGACCATCCGCATCAACGGCCTGGCGGGATTTCAATCGGTTGATGCCAGCTCGTGGTTCAACTGGTCGAGCCGGCTTTGGTCGGTGGGTCCATCCATTGAACTGCCAATCTTTACGGGTGGTTTGAACCGCGCCAACCTGGCCGGGGCGCGCGCGGCCTACGACGAAACTGTTGCCGATTATCGGCAAACGGTATTGAGCGCTTTTGGCGAAGTGGAGGATGAGCTGGCGGCTCAACGATTGCTGGCGGATGAAGGGGCGGCGGACAGCGAAGCCGTAACTTCGTCGCAACGAACTTTGGAGATTGCCAACAACCGGTATAAAGACGGATTGATAACGTATCTGGACGTGGCGACCGCCGAGACGGACGCATTGAACGAAGAGCGCAACGCCGTGGAATTACAGGGCGCGCGCCTGACAGCAGCGGTAAACCTGATCAAGGCGCTCGGTTGCGGATGGCAATAAATGGAATCTAGATTCATTTGATAGAGATTTTATTGATTAAATAAATTCCAATTATTGGGGAAAGATAGCTAACGCCCGCCGTAGGGTGATTACCTACTTATAAAACCGATGAAAAAGGTTGCTTAAGTTCTCAATTCGGCTATTTGTGTTCGCTTTATGAGTTCATTAATAAACCTATCTGCTAAACAACTGCGGCAGGCCGCAAAACTGAAAGACAAAATCTCGGATCTTCAAAGTGAGCTGGACCGGATTTTGGAAGGGTTTGGAAAGTCATCCGCAGGAAGGCCGAAGCGCAAGCGCAAGCCCATGTCGGCCGCCGCCAAGGCAAAGATTGCCGCAGCTGCCCGCGCACGATGGAAAAAGGCGAAAGCCGCCGGCAAAAACCGGCTGTAATCCATCGGCCAATTGTTGGCTATCATTCGTTTTTTTTCTCCGCCTGGACTTGCGGCAGGCAATTATTTGTCTTTAGCCCGCTTCCTAACACAAGCTTTGCTTGTTTTCAGCGATAGAAACACGAGTAGTTTGAAGCTTCTGCAAAACAGGTAGCGTCGAGGTTCTGCCTCGAGGCCGGACGCTATACCCTGCTGAAAAACCCATTTGCAAAGGTGTTTGACTATGGTTACAAAGCCATTGCAACAACTGGTGAGGCTGCTTTTGGGAATCCCTGCCCAATATTAGGACACTTCTAAAAAACGAGGAAATCTTATGTCGCTTTTATGGGACAATTACCCCATAGGAAAACTGGCATCGGGGATGCTAGAGTGTTCGCGTTGCGGTCGCAATAGGCAATCAGTGAACGAATTCCGTCATCATCAATAACCCGCCTATTGTATGTTCACGCCGCAGTTCAAGTGAAAGGAACATATGAAGAAAGTAAAATCAACGCGCAAGGCGGGTTTCACGCTGGTGGAAATCATGATAGTTGTGGCCATCATCGGCCTTTTGGCAGCTATCGCGATTCCCAATTTCATCCGCGCGCGCTCTAAATCCCAACAGAACGCCTGTATCAACAACCTTCGCCAGATTGATGCAGCTATCAACGAATGGGCGTTGGAGACTGGCCAGACCACGGGGGCAGCCGTCGCCAGCGTGTCCACCGTTTCAGCCTATATCAAGCTGAACTCCAACAGCAGCGTTCCGGCATGTCCGGCGGGTGGCACTTATAGCACCTTTTCGGTCGGCGCCGCTCCGCAGGTCAGCTGCTCATTGAGCTCGTTGACCGATACGCCGCATTTGTTGCCGTAATAATCTGGTTCCGCGCGTAAGGCCCGGTGCGAAAGCTCCGGGCCTTTTTTATTTTGAAAGCCCGTGAGTGTTCCAATAAAGAATTAAAAACACGCCTTCACCACTCCCCCATCCACCCGCAAGGCGGCGCCATTAGTCGCGGATGAACGTGGGCTGGCAACATAAATAACTAAATTGGCTACTTCTTCGGTAGTCGCAAAGCGCTTGATCAATGAACTGGGGCGGACGTTGACGAAAAATTCTTTCTCAAATTCGCTGAACAGCTTGCCGCCGCTCAATTGTTTCACAAACTCATCCACACCGTCTGAATGGGTCGGCCCCGGCAACACGGCATTGACGGTGACAC
>Ga0206862_1015_pt1 | contig 52170 bp, 40 predicted proteins | sample Alteio_BWOrgCont_43_FD_152625 | JGI IMG/M metagenome (GOLD analysis project Ga0206862, IMG submission 152625) | Enriched cells from forest soil in Barre Woods Harvard Forest LTER site, Petersham, Massachusetts, United States -... | ecosystem: Environmental > Terrestrial > Soil > Temperate forest >... | reverse complement strand
GGGTATCTATTTCTTTGGCGGAACCGCTTAAGTTTTGATTCTCAAAAATTGGAATCACGAGACAACCCGTTCGGCTCTTTTCAGGGTGCCCGCTTTTTACGATAAATTCCATCACAACTCACTTTTTTCTATGGCTTAGACGTCGAAAAACTGTTAGTGTACCTCAATAGAGCCATTTTTTGAATTCTTTCTAATGAATTTATTGATTTTTTGATGTTTTAAGCCCGATTAAAGCCTGATTAAAACCCAAGTGAAAGGTAAGAAATGCTGGAAATACTAGAAATGGAGCTCATGTGATAATTGCTAGATACATAACTAAAGAAGTAGTCACTACCTGGTTGGCCATCACAGCCATTTTATTAATGATTGCACTGAGTAATCGGTTTGCCTTATTTCTAGCAAAAGCTGCCACCGGCGAATTACCCATGAGTCTTGTTTTTCGTATTGTAGGGCTCTACACGCCGGAATTATTAAGCTTTTTGATGCCACTCAGTTTTTTCATATCGCTTTTATTTGCCTATGGTCGCATGCACACGGACAGCGAAATGGCTGTACTTTTCGCCTGTGGATTTAGCTGGGGATATATTAGTCGAATAACTTTATTTTTAGCTCTGATTGTCATGACACTCACGGGTTGTTTAAGTCTTTGGATAGTGCCGAAAATGACATTCCTGCGGGAAACAGCCGCTCAAGAAGGGGAAGCCATCGCCGTCATCCATACTTTATTACCCGGACGTTTTCAAGTGATAGAAGACGGTAATATTGTATTTTACATCGAAGATGTGGCTTCAAAAGAAAAATTACTCAAGAACGTATTTATTGCTGAACAGCCATCCAATGCAACCAAGGAAACTGCAAATTGGACCTTAATCAACGCAAAAGAAGCGCGTGTGGAACGCGTTTCTGAAACGAAAGATTTTTATTTAATTTTAAATGAAGGCCACCGTTATCAAGGGATCCCTGGGACAGGAGATTATACTGTCATCGGGTTCAGCGAATATGGTCGATCAGTTCAGCAATCGGGCACCCCACTCATACCTGAAACGCATAAATTAAAATCTACTGATAACCTCATCCATTCAAAAAATTTGGAGGATACGGCAGAATTACAATGGCGATTATCCATTCCCTTATCAGTGCCAATTTTAGCATTGTTAGCCCTACCCCTAGCCCATGTGAACCCACGTCATGGCCGCTTTGCAAGATTTTTACCCGCCATCGTATTTTATATTGTCTATTATAATCTTTTTACGCTTTCCAAACGTTGGATCATCTCAAAAATTTTACCTGCCGAACTGGGTGTATGGTGGGTGCACGGATCGTTTTTAATCTTTGCCCTCTTCTTACTCTCTAAAGAATCCGGCCATCTACGAATGAGATGGACTGCAAAATTTAAACAAAAAGTAGAAGTCCTATTCAATACAGAAAATAATAAAGAAAAAAAACAGGAAATCACCTCATGAGTCAGGATGTAAATTACTCCGAACGACATGAACCGAGAAGTCATACAATGAATCGGGAAGTCACACCATGAACATTGCCATCTTGGATCGCTATATTGCACGACATGTTATTCTCGTGATTCTGGTGGTGGCTTTAGCATTATTGGGTCTCGATATTTTCTTTAGCTTGGTGAACGAATTAAGAGCCTTAGGTAAAGGCAATTATACCTTAACCACGGTAATGAGCTTTCTTGCCTTAACCGCACCCAGTCGTTTATATGCCATATTTCCTTGGGCCGCGTTGCTTGGCACATTAATTGGAATGGGCGCGCTTGCCAATCACCGAGAATTGGTCGTCATGCGAACTGCGACCATTTCCACTTTTAGAATTATTTGGTCGGTCATAAAAGGCGCTTTCATTCTAACCCTCCTTATTGTGATTCTCGGTGAAGGATTTGCTCCCATGGGGGAACGAATTGCACACAACCAACGTACTTTGGCTTTAAGTGGTGGGCAGTCTATCGAAACACTTTACGGTATGTGGGTAAGACAAGGTCTGGATTTTATTCATATTCAAACGGTGAAGGCCAATGGAGAATTAATAGGGGTAACACGTTATCAATTTGATTCAGATCAACAATTAAAAGAAGTGACCGTCGCTAAAACGGCTGTGAAACAACCGGACGGTTCCTGGCAATTGAACGATATTCGAGGCACTCGATTTTTTGCGAATCATACACGCATCATTCAAGAAAAAACACAAACGATTCCTCACTTATTAGAAACGGAAATTTTGGAAACCGCCGCGGTAAAACATCCTGAAAAACTCTCACTCAGAGCTTTATGGCGCACCATACAACACCGTTCGAAAAATGAACTCAATGCAAAAGTTTATGAATTGGCTTTTTGGAACAAGGTCTTTCAACCATTGCTCATTTTACTCATGGTATTTCTCGCGATGCCGTTTGTTTTTGGCCCGTTACGAAGTGCCAGTATGGGACTTCGTATATTGGTGGGTATTTTCGTGGTTTACCTCTTTCACACACTCAATGGTTTATTTGCACCCTTGGCCGTGGTTTATCAAGCGCCTCCCTTATTAGCTGTATTAACACCCTTATGTATATTTGGATTGATGGGTTATTTCCTCATTATAAGAGTTAAATAAGACCAAATCATTCGTCGTGAACTTACACTGCTTCCACGACAAACCCATATTTTTATGCAATTTACATTTATTGGAGTTTTTGAATTATATTTAGAGTATAAAGAACAGAACTTAATACAAGACTGGGAGTCATTATAATTATAACGGAGGTCCTTTGTGAGTGAATCGAACATAACATTAAACGTTAATCCAGAAACCGTTTGCTTGTTGATTGATAAAGTCAATGAATTCCAAGCAAAAGAGGCGGTGATTTTTCCAGAAAAAATTGATAGTTCTGAATATGAGTATGATCCGCTACAAATTTTGGCAGATCATCGAGATGATTTAACATTGTTACAAGCACACAATCTGATTGAAGATTTAGAGCCTGATCAAAAAGCAGATTTACTGGCCTTAATGTATGTGGGCCGAGGAGATTTTGAAGCGGAAGAATGGCATCGCGCTCAAAAAGAAGCGAGAACAAATCTGTCGCCGCATCTCACTGAATATTTATTCGGAAAGCCACAGCTTTCAGAATATTTAACCAAAGGCCTTGAATTGTTGGGCTACGATTATCACTTTCAAAGATTGTAATTGTAATCATAACCGTTCATTCACGCACTATCCATTATCGGGTAAGGCACATGTTTTGGCAATCTCATCCCTTACGGAGGCGGCGGAGCAGCATTATCCTTCGCATTTTCCCTCGCGTTATCTCTCTCATTATGCCGCTCTTTCTCGGCTGCCCTTGCTGCAATATGATTGGAAACACGTTGTACGACTAATTCCCTTAATGTTTGGTGATTTTTTTCTGTTCCGATACTCACATATAGAAAACTTAAAATCTTGGTACAGAGTGGCCCACTCAAAGCCGCTCTTTCTCTGCCTTGATTCATTATTCCTCGATTCATCATCCCCCTCGCACTTTCAAAATGTTGCAAGGTAATATTTAGGATGGGTATCGCACGATATTGTGGTACCATGGCAGGCGAAATTCTTTCTGGAATATGAAGAACCGTTAATCGAGTATTTTGTGCCAATTCTCTAAGAAAATCAGCTTCTCGTTCTTTGTTTTCGAACACTCGACGATTACTGCAGGAAGGCAAATAAAGCTCAGTAAACTGAGGTGAAGTATAGGTTTTATAAAGCATCATTGCTCGTAAATCCTGATCTTCTACCCTTACTGTACGACGAGAACGCCTATCTAGATCTAAAGAGGTGAGAGTGGAACATTTATCTAGTCCCTCATGGAGTAAATTCAAAAATTCATTTGGGATATCTTCTAAGCCATTATAACAAAGATCTAATGAAGTTAAAGGTTTTTTTGTTAGCATACTTCGAAATTGCTGCCACTCTTCTTTTCCTATTGCTGCGTTAGGAGACAAAGCGCCCAAATCATTGCATGCAAGATTTAATTCGTTAATACTTTTATTTTCTGTTAATGCATCACATAGCCAATGCCATCTTTCATTCTTTTTGCCAGCGTTACTATCATCATATTCTCCTAAATTATTGCCAGAAAGATTGAGTCCTTTCAGTGTCTTATTTTTAGCGATCGCCTCACACAAAGTTCTGAAGTATTCTGGCCGCGATGGACGAGATGACGAAACTTGTGAAAAATTATGAGAAATATCAAGAAATTGAATGGTCTGATTGACCGCTAACGCATTCCATAATAAATGAATATGCTCACCTGAAGCAGGAACATCTAAACTACTGCCATCTAAACCGTTATAAGCCAAGGATAATGTTGTGACAGTTTTCGTTTTGTTTAAAAAATCGTTGCAAAATACTCTGAATGAACTGTCATCTAGCTTTCCCAATCTATTATGGGAAAGATCCACAGTTGTGAGCGAGGTATTGTTGCCCAAAGCAGTAAATAAAGCTCGCCTTGCTTCAGGATGATCATCAATGGAATTCAATTCCAATTGAAGATGCGTAAGGCTTTTATTACTCGACAGAGCGTCACACAAAGGCCTAATGTCTGAAGGATCAAGTTCACCTGGTTCCCACTTCAAGCCCAAGCGTCGCAATTTCTTCGTTTTTCTGAGGTAATTCGCAAGCTCTTTCATTAAACACGCATTTTCGCCCATCCTACAGTTCGATACATTCAAGCTCGTAATAGTAGTAGTAGAATTTTCATCCAGGGCTTTAAAAAATAATTCAATATATTCCTTCTTCACTGCTAAGCCGTGATGAAAATGCAATGCTTGGATGCTCTTATTCTCTCTAATAGCGTTACAAAGTTCCATCCAACCATTAAGAGGAAAGAAAGCTGAAAAAGAATGCTGCCCAAAGGTTATAGAGGCGACGTGTTTACTTTTTGAGAGCGCCTCACAAAGTCTTTTCCACGCCAAAGGATATTTTTCTGACCACTTTATATACCTATCAAAGAATTGGTCTAACTCAATTTTCTCTTTATTTTCTTCTAATTTCTGAATTAACGCTTTCAACTCGGGATGGGGTTCTTCTTCCACTGCTTTTGGAGTTGCTTGAAGTTCCTCCCCTCCTAATTCATTTGAATTTGCGGCCATATTTACTCTCCAAATAAAGGTGTACATACGTCTGAAATCTTATCATTATGTTTATCAAAAAATATATTTGTATATTTACTTAGCAATTATATCATAACAGAGAAGCTTTTGTCTAAATCCCGGTATAGCTCATATTGTTCCGATACACGCAACCATTAATGTTCCCGTGTCTCTCTAAATTGAATATCCGGCCAACGTTCTTTCGTTAAGTTCAAATTTACCATGGAAGGCGCAAGATAGGTTAAATTATCCCCACCATCTAACGCCAAATGCTCTTCTACCTTTCGTTGAAATTCATCCAATTTTTTATGCTGATTGCTTTCTATCCAACGAGCAGTCGCCACGTTCACCGATTCATAAATACAATCTACATTATATTCATAATGCAGCCGATGAGCGACCACATCAAATTGCAACACGCCCACGGCGCCCAAAATAATCCGATTATCTCTTAAGGGCCTAAAAACTTGTGTTGCCCCTTCCTCAGATAATTGCGTGAGTCCTTTTTGCAAAGCTTTTGCTTTGAGTGGATCTTTGGGACGTACCAAACGAAACAATTCCGGCGCAAAGTATGGAATTCCAATAAATTGGAGTTCTTCCCCTTGGGTGAAGGTATCGCCAATTTCAATCGTCCCATGATTATGGAAACCGACTATGTCCCCAGGAAAAGCTTCGAGCGCACGATCTCGCTCCCCTGCCATGAAAGTGAGTGCTTGGCTTATCTGTACCTCTTTACCCAAACGCACATTCTTAAGTTTCATCCCTGCTTGATATTTTCCAGAACAAATGCGTAGAAATGCAATTCTATCTCGATGTTGCGGATCCATATTGGCTTGAATTTTAAACACAAAACCGGTAAATTTTTCTTCTCCGGGTAATACTTCCCGAGTTTTAGTTTCACGAGACTGTGGTCCTGGTGCATAAGTCACAAAAGCTTCCAATAATTCACGCACGCCAAAATTATTGAGCGCAGATCCAAAAAAAACCGGTGTTAATTTCCCCTGTAAAAAATCTTGGGCATTAAATTTCGGATAAACACCGAGCACTAAATTCAATTCTTCTCGAAAAGCTTCTGCGACCTCTCTACCCACTTTGGCATCGAATTCAGCATTCTGGATCCCTTTAATGACATGCCCTTCTTGAACACGTTCCCCTTTCCCTGCTTGATATAAACGGATCTCATCAGAATCTAAATGATAAATCCCCTTAAAGTCTCGTCCCATACCAATGGGCCAGGTTAAAGGAACACATTGAATTTTGAGCACACTTTCAATCTCATCGAGTAGTTCTATTGGTGGACGACAATCTCTGTCCAACTTGTTAATAAAACTGATGATGGGAGTGGTTCTTAAACGGCAAACTTCCATTAACTTAATGGTGCGTGCCTCAACCCCTTTTGCGGCATCTATCACCATTAAAGCAGAATCGACGGCCGTCAATGTGCGATAGGTATCTTCAGAAAAATCTTCATGTCCAGGCGTATCCAATAAATTCATCATTCTGGACTGAAAGGGAAATTGCATCACGGAGGTAGTGACTGAAATGCCCCGTTGTTTTTCGAGTTCCATCCAATCGGAGGTGGCATGTTTGGAAGCTTTACGTCCTTTTACAGTGCCCGCCAACTGAATTGCACCACCAAACAAGAGTAATTTCTCAGTAATGGTGGTTTTTCCCGCGTCTGGGTGCGAGATAATGGCAAAAGTACATCGGTTCATTGAGTTTGAGTTTGTTGTTTAGGCGTGTTCGGAAATTCCGCTTTTGCTCGCGCATAGACTTGATTGGCATAAAGACCAAATTCTATCTGACTTAAGATCTCAGATAATCCTTTTTTGTAACCAATTTGCGTTTCACTATCTACTTTTTCTAAACTGCCAGGATGCACTTTGGTGACCATAATAATGGCGTAATCGCCGAGCGGTAAACTCACAGATTCTATGCTGGGTTTATCTCCCTCAGGATATTTTGCTTGAAATGCGCTGGATAATAGGTTCGAATCGACCTCTATTGTACGAGAAGCGTCTTGCTTTTCAACCCAATTCAAATGGTGTTCTTGCGTTAATTTTTCTTTATCTCCCGGGTTTTGTTTCAAAGCGCGCGCCACTTGTTCCCCTATCTCTTTCGCTTTTAAGATTGCCCGTTCTCCCGTTAAGGCATCGACAATTTTCTGTTCCACCTGTTCGCGCGTTTCTTGTTCCGCGGATTTATGCTCTTTTATACGCAATACAATCGCCGTCGACTCATTAATTTTAACAGGCGCGCTATTATGTTTTTGGCTAATTAATGCTTCACTAAAGGCAGCATTAATCAACGCAGGATTTTTAGTGAGATCATCTTTTCCACCTTTGCGTGAAAATAAATCTGTGGTTTCGATTTTAAGATTTAAAGCCTTTGCAAGCGGTTCCAGCGCTTCGGAATGTTCATGACTGAGCTTGTCCATTTCTTCTAATTTATTCGAAAAAACAAGCATTGCTTTTTCTCGTTGATATTGTTCTTTCACCAAGTTTTTCACTTCATCAAAAGATCGTTGATTTTTTTCTTTTCTATCCATCACTTGAATAATATGATAACCAAATTGCGATCTCACTGGGTCAGACAATTCATCTGGCTTAAGCGCAAAAGCCGCTTGTTCGAACTCAGGGACCATTTGGCCTCGTGTGAACCAGCCTAAATCTCCGCCATTTTGAGCCGAACCTTCATCTTGCGAATGTTGTTTTGCGAGCGTATTAAAATCAGCCCCTTGCTTAATTTCTGCCAAAATCTGGTTAATTTTCTCTTGTGCTTTTGCATCCGCTTCCTTTGCATTCTGGCCACGAACCGTAATTAAAATATGTTTGGCATGAATCGATTCGGGCGCCGTATATAAAGCCGCATGTTCTTCATAATGACTCTTCAAAACGTCATCAGAAACTTCAATGGGTTTGGCTAATTCGTCGAGAGACAGCTGAACATACTCCAGAGCAACTTTCTCTGGCGAAATATATTGCGTGCGATGAGCATCGTAATAGGCCTGAATATCTTCCGATGAAATTTGGATGTCTTTTCGATAATCTTTTGAAGACAAAAGGGCATAGTGAAAATCGCGTTTCTGATCTAACAAGGAAACTAAACGAACCAGTTCCGATTCCAAGCTAAAATTTGACTGGGAAATTCCCTGTTCCAATTGGGCGATGAGTAAATCTTGTGAGAGTTCTTTTCTAAATTCTGCATCTTGATAACCGACTTGGCGCAGCACCTCTAAATAGCGCTCTTTCGAAAACTTGCCTTCTTTTTGAAAAGCAGGCATTTGAATCAATGCTTCGCCTAATTGTACATCGCCTACTTGAAATCCCAGTGATTCTGCAGCAGATAATAAGGCAATACGTTGAACCAAGGCCACTCTGAGTTGTTCTTTTAAAGCACGTTCATTTGCTTCATGACCAAAATGTCGATGCAAGCGACGATAAACCGTATCGATGTTTTGCCAGGTTATTTTTTTACCATCTACAACGGCAGCGACGTTTTGTCCACCACTCATGTGGAAGTAATCCCCAAGCCCCCAAAAAGCAAAGGCCAGGACAATGATAGATAAAATACCGATGGTCATGATCCCGCGGATCTTTTTTCGAAATATCTCAAGCATAAGCGCGCTCATCTCACAAATTTAAAATGGATGGTGGGACAAATCTGGCGGAGCGGACGGGACTCGAACCCGCGACCCTCGGCGTGACAGGCCGATATTCTAACCAACTGAACTACCGCTCCAATATACTTCACTACAACTGATGGTGGGTGCTGAGGGGCTCGAACCCCCGACCTCCGCCTTGTAAGGGCGAAGCTCTACCAACTGAGCTAAGCACCCATGCAGAACGCTCGATTGCGACTTTTACCTTTATCGCAAATCTCAACGTTCTTGAACATTTGAACTCCTGTTCCTATTCCCTGAACAACTGCTCTATCTGAACGCCTGTTCCCTGAACAATTGCTCAATCCGAATGAATCTTTTCCCTATTCTTTTGTGGTGGCGCTACCTTCATTGACAGCATCTTTCAAAGCCTTACCTGCTTTAAAATTCGCAACTGTCGCTGCAGCAATATGTAATACGCCCCCGGTTCTCGGGTTACGTCCGCTGCGTGCCGCACGTTTTTTCACACCAAAAGTACCAAAACCCAAAAGCGCGACTTGATCGCCCGTGGCAAGTGCTTTTGTGATGGCATCTATAGTGGCTTCTACTGATCGCTGAGCATCCATTTTGGATAAACCGGTCGTTTCAGCAACCGCATCTATTAACTGAGTTTTATTCACAGATATCCCCTTTAAAACATTAAACTTAAAAAGCATCCTTTTGATTTTTGCTTGTAGCTTGGCGATTATATCCTCTTAATGGCTTATTAACAAGTTGAAAGTTTTCTAGCTTAATTATTTTTATTTGTATCTGTATCTGTATCTGTATCTGTATTTGTTTTTGTATTTTTTCTAATGACGAACATCATCTGATTTCCTGTCTTCGGGTCGAACAGGGATGAGCGGCTCTTCAATTAAGGGTTCAGGGGTTCTCGCGAGCGCGATTTTGAACACGTCATCTATCCAATGCACGGGATGTATCGTCATCCCCCGATAAATATCTGATGGAATTTCTGACAATTCACGGCGATTTTCATCCGGAATGATCACATCCAGAATACCAGCGCGTCGAGCGGCAAGTAATTTCTCTTTCAATCCACCAATCGGTAGCACCTGGCCACGTAAGGTAATTTCGCCTGTCATGGCAACCTCTTTTCGGACCGGGATACCCGTTAACATCGAAACCAAGGCAACACACATACCGATGCCAGCGGACGGCCCATCTTTGGGAGTAGCCCCTTCTGGCACATGAATATGAATATCGTATTTTTCATAAAAATCTGGGGAAATACCAAGACTTTTTGCGCGATTTCTAACGACCGTCATGGCAGCCTGGATAGATTCCTGCATGACTTCGCCCAATTTACCGGTCGATGTGACTTTACCTTTGCCGGGGACTGCCACGGCTTCAATGGTTAAGATTTCACCCCCCACTTCAGTCCAGGCTAAGCCCGTCACTTGTCCGACCTGATCATGCTCTTCTGTTTTGCCAAATCGATATTTACGTACGCCCAAATATTTTTCAAGTTCGTCGGGTCCCAATTTTATTTCTGCTGAAACCGTTTTGTTCAGCAATAATTCTTTAACCACTTTGCGACAAATTTTTGAAATTTCACGCTCTAGATTTCTAACCCCTGCCTCACGCGTATAATAGCGAATGATGTCAATCATGGCTTCATCACTGATTTTCAGTTCTTTCGCCAGTAAACCTGTATCTTTCATTTGTTTTGGCAATAAATAACGTTGCGCAATATTGAGCTTCTCATCTTCCGTGTAACCGGATAAACGAATCACTTCCATCCGATCTAACAATGGTAAAGGGATATTGAGTGAATTTGCAGTGGTGACGAACATCACTTCTGACAGATCATAATCCACTTCGAGGTAATGATCGTTAAACGCTCGATTTTGTTCCGGGTCGAGCACTTCTAGTAATGCAGAAGCGGGATCCCCCCGAAAATCCATCGACATTTTATCGACTTCATCTAAAAGAAATAATGGATTTTTAACACCGACTTTGGCTAATTTTTGCAAAATCTTACCTGGCATTGCACCCACGTAAGTGCGGCGATGACCTCTAATTTCAGCTTCATCGCGTACGCCGCCCAACGACATACGGACATAATCTCTTTGTGTCGCCCGCGCAATGGCTTGACCCACAGAAGTTTTACCTACCCCAGGGGGTCCCACCAAACATAAAATGGGGCCACCAATTTTCTGCACCCGTTGTTGTACAGCAAGATATTCAAGAATACGTTCTTTAACTTTTTCTAATCCATAATGTCCTTCATTCAAAATTTCTTGTGCTTTCGCTAAATTCTTACGTATTTTGGAACGCTTTTTCCAAGGTACCATGAGCATCCAATCGATGTAATTACGACAAACCGTCGCTTCAGCCGACATCGGCGGCATCATTTTCAATTTACTGAGTTCACTCAAAGCTTTTTCAAGCACTTCTTTCGGCATGCCAGCCTTTTTAAGCCGTTTCTCCAAGGCGTCTATTTCATTCAATTTGCCTTCTTCTTCGCCCAATTCTTTTTGGATGGCTTTCAACTGTTCATTCAAATAATATTCACGCTGATTTCGTTTGATGCGAGTTTCCACATCACTGCTCACCCTTTTCTTTACTTGAAGCAAATCAATTTCAACTTCAAGCATTTGCATTAACTGTTGAATGCGTTCCTTAAAACTAATGATTTCTAAAATCTTTTGTTTTTCAGCGATTTTAAACGGCATGTGCGCAGAAATGGTGTCGACTAATCGCACCGGATTTTCAATCCCAGAAAGAGAAACAATAATTTCTGTAGAAAACTTCTTATCAATTTTTACATATTGTTCAAATAAATTCAGCAACCCTCTCAATAAGGCGTCTAATTCAATACCTTCGAGCATCTCGGTTTCAACCGCAGAGACTTCTGCGAGTAGAAAAGGATCAGTTGCAATAAAGCGATCTATTTTTCCTCGGTCTACCCCTTCGACCAATACTTTTACCGTGCCATCTGGCAATTTTAACATTTGTAAAATATTGGCAATGGTACCGACATTATAAATATCTTTTTCGGTGGGAGATTCTACAGACGACTCTTTTTGTGCAACTAATAAAACTTGTCTGCCGGCGGTGAGTGCATGATCAAGCGCTTGAATTGATTTTTCTCGCCCAACAAATAAAGGAATCACCATGTGCGGGTAGACAACCACATCTCTCAAAGGCAGGACAGGCATCGACCGGTCTTTCTTTTTGCGAGAGGATGCTCTTTTCTGAGAGGGGGGAGTTTCTTTTGGTGCTACCTCTTTTGCTTCAGAATTCCCAGAATTCCCTGTATTATCATCGTAATCTTGATTATGCATCATCGCTCGCACGTCTTGCTGTTTTATCAGAACTTTCAAAAATGAGTAAAGGTTCGGAATCTCCAGTCACGACTGAAGAATCGATGACTACTTTTGAGACATCTTCTAAAGAGGGTAATTCATACATCGTATTTAACAAAACTTGCTCTAAAATTGATCTTAACCCTCGAGCGCCGGTTTTACGTTCCGTGGCTTTTTCTGCAACTTTCTTTAAAGCCCCTTCTCTAAATTCAATTTCAACGCCTTCCATTTCAAACAATTTACGATATTGTTTGGTCAACGCATTCTTGGGTTCTACTAAAATGCTAACAAGGGCATTTTCATCCAGTTCTTCCAATGTCGCCACAATGGGTAAACGACCGACAAATTCTGGAATTAATCCATACTTGATTAAATCTTCGGGTTCTACATGGTGCAATGTTTCACTCAATGACTTTTTATCATGCTTACTGGTAATCTCGGCCGAGAAGCCAATACCGCCCTTTTCGGAACGTTGTCGAATAATTTTTTCTAAACCAGAGAAGGCCCCGCCACAGATAAATAAGATTCCGGAGGTATCCACTTGTAAAAATTCTTGCTGCGGATGTTTGCGGCCACCTTGAGGAGGCACAGAAGCGACGGTCCCTTCTATCAATTTTAATAAGGCTTGCTGGACACCTTCACCTGAAACATCTCGTGTAATGGATGGGTTTTCAGATTTACGAGAAATTTTATCAATTTCATCGATATAAACGATACCTGTTTGCGCTTTTTCTACATCATAATCGCACTTTTGCAATAATTTTTGGATGATATTCTCAACGTCTTCGCCCACATAACCGGCTTCCGTCAGAGTGGTGGCATCGGCGATTGTAAAAGGAACGTCCAATAAACGAGCAAGTGTTTCTGCCAATAAAGTTTTACCACTCCCGGTCGGACCAATTAAGAGAATATTACTTTTTCCTAACTCAACTTCATCATCCTTGATTCCAGTTTGGAGTCGTTTATAGTGATTATACACAGCGACGGAGAGGACTCTCTTGGCATTATCCTGCCCGATAACATACTGATCGAGAATTCGATTAATTTCTTTGGGCGTAGGCAAGCGAGCGGAAACGGAGGGTCCGCCTTGTTTCTCTTCTACTTCTTCGCGAATGATGTCGTTGCAGAGTTCAACGCATTCATCGCAGATAAAAACAGACGGTCCGGCGATAAGTTTCCTGACTTCGTGCTGGCTCTTTCCACAGAACGAACAGTATAAAAGCTTACCTTCTCCTCGACCGTTTTGTTTGTCTGCCATAGGGGCCTACCTCGTTTTAAATATTAAACTCACTACACTCAAACATTCACTATAGATATGGACTACCACCTGCTTTTTCAAGGGCCACACAAAAAGTCCCTTTCTCTCTATATAACGATTCTATTGATTAGACTTAATACTTAAGATCTAGTTCCCAATATTCCAGTAGACGTTCTAGCACTGTCCTAGAACGCCCAACCTTCGGGCTTTTGACTCGCCGCCATCTTTTACTCGCGCCATTGATGACGACAAGTTACGACCCCGTCCGACGATCCTTCATCACTGAGTCGATGAGACCATATTCACTGGCCTCTTCCCCACCCATAAAGTTATCACGATCGGTATCTTTCGCAATTCTCTCCAGTGGTTGACCTGTGTGTTTAGCCAGTATCTGGTTCAATTTTTCTCGAATCTTCAAAATTTCTTTGGTGTGGATCTCGATATCCGACGCTTGTCCCTGAAAACCACCCAAAGGTTGGTGTATCATCATTCGTGAATGAGGGAGACAATGTCGTTTCCCTTTTGCGCCACCCGCTAACAACAGGGCACCCATACTGCAGGCTTGGCCAATACAAAAAGTACTGACATCGGGTTTAACAAATTGCATGGTATCGTAAATCGATAATCCCGCGGTGACGGCGCCACCCGGCGAATTAATATACAAAAATATGTCTTTATCTGGATTTTCAGACTCTAAAAACAACAATTGCGCCACCACTAAATTTGCATTGTAATCCTCTACTGGCCCCACTAGAAATACCACACGTTCTTTTAATAATCGCGAGTAAATATCATAAGCGCGTTCGCCGCGAGCGGATTGTTCAATAACGATGGGGACCAAACCTATCCCTCTGATTTCTTGCATGGGCATACCATTACTCCTTCTTTACCCTTTCATTGCGCCTTACATCAACACTTCTCTATTCTCAGATTTGCGATTGAATACTTCATCTAGTGTGATTACCTTATCACGCTGGATACAACGATTGACCACGAAATCAATCGCCTGATCTAACAATACGGTGTGTCGCACTTGAGTCAATAATTCATCCGATTCGTCATACATACTTTCGATAAAATCCGCATTACCAAACATTTTAGCCAAAGAGGCAATCTTACTTTTTACCAAGGTCTCATCCGCCACTAATTTTTCATTTTTAATCACCTCGTTCAGAATCAATCCCAAGGCAACACGTTTCTGAGCTTGCGTTTCTAAGTCAGGATGATGACAAGCCGTTTCTGCTTTATCCCCCATTCGACGATGCATTTCTTCGTGCAATATTTCAGCCTCTCGTTCCACCAAAGCTTTAGGAATTGGAATTGGGTTCATTTTTAATAAAGCATCTGCGACCTGTTCTTTCAAGCTGGTTTTGATTGTTTCTGAAAGTTGTCTTTCTAAATTTTCTCTCACTTTTTGTTGAATGACTTCTTTTTCGCTTGATTCTGCGCCCAAGCGTTTTGCAAAAGCTTCGTTCAATTCAGCGATGTGTTTTTCAGTGACCGCTTTAATATGCACATTAAATTCAACAGGCTTACCCGCCAAGGTCTGTATGCGCCATTCTTTGGGAAAATTTAATTTCAACTCCCGGATATCTCCGGCAGAGACGCCCACTAATCCTTGCTCAAAACCTTCAATAAACACATGAGACCCAATTTCGACCTGGATATCTTTTGCGCTATTATTTTCATAAGGTTTACCTTGAATCGTACTGGTATAATCGACGATTAAACGATCCCCTTCTTTTGCATGACGATCCACTACCACCCATTCTGCAAATTGTTCTTGCAATTTTGTGAGGGTATTGTCGACATCTTTTTCAGTGAGCGTCACTTGATATTTTTCGATTTCTATCTTAGAAAAATCGATGAGATTGACGGTCGGAAAAATTTCAAAACTCACCACATAGAAAAAATCTTGCTCTAAACCATTTTCAATTTGCTCAACCACCGGTCTACCTGCGGGTTTTAGATTATTTTGTTGCAAGGCTTCGGGTAAACTCATCTCAATAATTTTTCCAACGGTATCTTGTCGTACTTGATCCCCAAAGCGTTGCTGTAAAATTTGTTTTGGTACTTTCCCAGGGCGAAATCCAGAAACTTTAGCATTCTGCGATAATTCATCCATCCTTTCTTGCATCATTTTTTTTAGTATGTCGTTGGCGACCGAAACGGTTAAACGGCGGCCTAAAGTACTCGTATTTTCTACAGAAACTTGCATTAATAACCTCTCATTTTATAACTTCATTTTTTCGGATATGGTGCGAAAGGAGAGACTCGAACTCTCACGGGTTTCCCCACTGGAACCTAAATCCAGCGCGCCTACCAATTCCGCCACTTTCGCAGTAACAATTCGCAATTATTCCAAGATTTGGTGGGCCGTCAAGGGATCGAACCTTGGACCCGCTGATTAAGAGTCAGCTGCTCTACCAACTGAGCTAACGGCCCCAAAATATGGGGTGAACGATGGGGCTCGAACCCACGACGGCCGGAATCACAATCCGGGGCTCTACCAACTGAGCTACGTCCACCATTATAAGGTACTCATGACAGTCGAAAAGAAATGTCAAAGCCCTAAAAACATTATAATTGGCGCGCCCGGCAGGACTCGAACCTGCTACCCTCAGCTTAGAAGGCTGATGCTCTATCCAGATGAGCTACGGGCGCCAATTGGTCGGGGCAGAGGGATTCGAACCCCCGACCCCCTGCTCCCAAAGCAGGTGCGCTACCAGACTGCGCTATGCCCCGAAGACCTGAAAATGCCTAAAACACGCAACAATGAGTTAGATAATACTAGGCTCTGACCGCTTTCGTCAAATGGGGTCCTAATGTTAGTATGCCTTTCATGACCGCACAACTCTTTGATGGCAAATTAATCGCATTCACGCTGCAGCAAGAAGTACAATCTCAAGTTGCCTCTTATTGCGCCCAAGGCTTTAGAAAGCCCACCTTGGCCGTCGTTTTAGTCGGCTCCGATCCTGCCTCCTCAGTTTATGTGAAAAATAAACATCAAGCCTGTACGAATACCGGTATTATTTCAAAGTCATTCAACTTTGATGCACATCTGAGTGAAGATGCGCTATTGTCACTACTAGACGAGCTCAATGCAGATCCTAACATTGATGGCATTTTGGTCCAATTACCACTCCCCGCTCATATTAATACCGCAGCGATTCTTGAACGTATTCATCCAGAAAAAGATGTGGATGGCTTTCACCCCTATAATCTTGGACGTCTCGCACAACAACGTCCCTTATTACGCCCCTGCACACCCTATGGCATTATGTTAATGCTAGAAGCGGTCGGGCTTTCTGTGAAAGGACTGGAGGCTACTGTGGTTGGCGTCTCTAATATTGTGGGCCGCCCTATGTTACTCGAACTCCTGATGGCGGGGGCAACGCCGACCGCTTGCCATCGTTCCACAAAAAATTTATCTCAAGCGGTTTCCCGTGCAGACTTATTAGTGGTTGCCGCTGGCGTTCCTCATCTCATCAAAGGTGAATGGATAAAACCAAGCAGTATTGTGTTCGATGTCGGTATCCATCGTCTCGCGAGTGGAAAATATGTGGGTGATGTCGAATTTGAGTCTGCGAAAACGCGAGCAAGTTGGATAACGCCAGTCCCGGGGGGCGTCGGCCCCATGACGGTTGCCGTTTTACTGCAAAATACAATGAAAGCTTATAAAATGCATTTAAAAATGGAATAAAAGACATGAATTGGTTTGCCAAGCTAAAAAATAGAGTCCCTTTTTTCAAAAAAAATTCCACTGCAAAGCCCATCGATTTTATCGATCTTTCAGAGGATGCCCATACCGCTTGGTGGGGTAAATTTGGTGTGAACGCCGAACAATCTCGCTATGCCAAAATTGGACAGGTTATCTTGTGTATCGATCATTACGATCAAGAATGGCGCATTGCGCATCATCATGAAGGACAAGAGGAAACCTGTTCAAAAACCATTGCCGCACACATTATGCAAGGAGAGGTGAGTTTAAAACCTGTATTACCAGATCGACCTCTATTCATTTTTTTAGAAAATACTTTGTTTCTTCCTGCAAAAAGCAGTATTCCCTTATATCTCAATCTCCCCATTTTTATTCGCATTTTGATTGGCAGTGCGCCCCTCATTCTGGAAGAAATTCCAACGGAAGTGTTGTCGGATACTTGGCATGGAAAAAATACCATCTCAGGTGAATTAGGTTACGCGATTAAACAACCTGTCATTCACCGTCTTGAAGAATTATCCAAAGATAATATCCATGCCATTACTTCGATTCATCTCACAAATCAATCACCCGACAATATTTTAATAAAGGAACTGAAAATCCCGGTACCTTTCTTTACTTTATTTTGTGATCAGCAAAATCGTCTCTGGACGGAGCAATTAAGTATCACATTTATGGATCCGGAAATAAGCACTACGAATATTATGAAAGGGGCGCCTAAAGGGTTGAAAGAAATCAATCTACTTTCTGCGCCACGATATAATATCAAAAATGGATTTATCAGCCTGTTTAACCCCTAATTGATATAGTTGCGAGGAATGAATAATTTATGATCCCGATGATGAATGATCTCAACATAGAATGGAATCAAATCCAAGCTTTTTTTCAACATTTAGAAATCATTCCCCTCGTACGTGCGTTGGGATATTTTCTCATCGGACTGCTCATCACTTTAGTTGCGCGTTGGATTGTTGGAAAAGTGACAGCCAAAAACATTTCTGCACACCATTCTATGTTATTTCGACGGATTACATTTTATATTGGATTAACCCTTTCCTTCATCTTCCCATTAAAAGCTTCTGGCATTGATGTAACCGCCTTATTAGGCGCTGCGGGTATTTTAACCGCGGCGGTTGCGTTTGCAGCACAAACCACCATTTCTAACTTTTTAAGTGGGGTATTTTTGGTCGCCGAAAAGCCTTTTATGATTGGCGACTTTGTGAGTGTCAATGATGTTTTAGGAGAGGTTTTATCCATTGATCTCTTATCCGTCAAAATTCGCACCAAAGACAATACCCTGGTTCGCATTCCCAACGGAACATTATTAAATTCACAATTTAAAAATGTTTCTCGTTTTCCCATTCGACGCTTTGACATAAAATTCCGCGTGTATTTTGATGCAGATCTAGAGAAACTAAATCAAATTTTACTTGGCGTGGCTAAACATAATCCACTATGCTTAGTCTCACCTGCTCCAGAACTTTCTTTTATTGAATTCGGTGAATCGGGGATTACTTTAATGTTTTCTGTATGGGGTAAACAATCCACTTATACGGAACTACAAAATCAGATCCAGCGTGAAATACAATTGGCCTTAAGGCAACATAACGTTGCATTGCCTGCCACCAACCTAGCGAGTACTGGGTCCAAGTCGTCTTGAACTTAGCCTAGGTAATAACTAAAATCGAGTTAGTATTGCACTTCCGTCTGCGCTATTCTATGCTACCTGGGTATCCTTGTTTTCTTGAGATAGGAGGGTCTTTTTTGTTGTGAGACAACTATCCATAGAACGACAAGAAACGCGAAAAATGACGTCATTTTTGTTAAGGAGAACTTTATGAAGATCAAAAAATCAGGTTTAGTATTAGCAAGTGCAGCTGCAGCTTTATTAGCTTCAGGGTTTGTTTCATCTGCAGAACAAGCTAAAGCCTCTGCCCACCAAAACGGCAAAGTAAAATGCGAAGGTGCGAATGCCTGTAAAGGAAAAAGTGAATGCAAGAGTAAAAGCAATTCCTGCAAAGGACAAAATTCTTGTAAAGGTAAAGGCTGGATGCATATGCAATCGGCAGAAGAATGCACCAAATCTGGCGGCAGTGTGATGAAAGACTAAAAGTAGTACGGGAAACGGTGTTGAGATGCTGGGATTTGGATTAGGCCTTCGTACTGATCACTATGCCACCATCCTCGACACTGCTCCTAAAATAGATTGGTTTGAAATTATCTCCGAAAACTTCCTCATCCCTGGCGGCAAACCCCTTTATTTTCTAGATAAAATACGTGAACGCTATCCTTTGGTCATGCATGGGGTTTCTTTATCCATTGGAAGTACTGATCCGCTCAATAAAGATTACTTGCAACAATTAAAAAAATTAACAAATCGTGTTCATCCCGTTTGGATATCTGATCATATGTGTTGGACTGGGATCCAAGGATTAAATATGCATGATTTACTTCCTCTCCCTTATACGGAAGAAACCATTCATCATCTTATTCCACGTATTCAAGAAGTCCAAGACTTCTTGGGGCAACAAATCTTACTCGAAAATGTGTCGAGTTACGTCACATTTAAAGACTCAACTTTTACAGAATGGGATTTTTTAAGTATTGTAGCCAAAGAAGCCGATTGCAAAATTTTACTTGATATTAACAATATTTATGTTTCAGCCTTCAATCATGGTTTTAATCCTTTAGATTACTTACAAGGGATCGCGGTCGATCGCGTACAACAATTTCATTTAGCTGGCCATAGCCATCTGGGCACTCACATTATCGATACCCACGATGCCCCCATTGTCGATCCTGTTTTTGAGTTATATGAAGCCGCATTAAAACGTTTTGGCAATGTGGCCACCTTAATAGAAAGAGATGACAATATTCCACCCTTGTCAGAATTAATTCAGGAATTAGCGCACGTTAAAAAAATCTATCATCGTGTTTTCAATAGCAATCAAACAAAAAATCATGAACTTGAACTGTCTCTCTAAAAATGGGGTCGCGGATGCTGCTTTCTATTGTTCAAAAGAACTTTCAAAATTATCTCAGAACCTACCATCCAAAAATTGTGGATGCTATTACTGAGAATAACACACTTTCTGCCAAAGATAGACTCACCATTTATTTCGACGCCTATCGTTTACGTTTATTGGAAATTTTGGAAAATGACTATCCAAAATTACAAGTGTTGATCGGAGCAGAGGGTTTCGATAAGTTAGGACGTGAATATATAGAAGCTCTGCCTTCACGACATTTTTCTGTGCGTTATTTTGGCAAAACTTTTGCCTCATTTTTAATGCAAGCATCCCACTATTCGGATTATCCTTATTTGCACGAAATGACAACTTTTGAATGGGCAATGGGAAATGCACTGGATGCAGAGGATGCACCAATATTAGCACCCGAGGCGCTGCAATCGCTCCCGCTCGATCGGTTCGCGGAATTAACGATTCGATTTCATCCTTCGCTTAAGCGATTGCACTTTCTTTGGAATACCACACAGCTTTGGCAAGCCATCGAAAATGCAGAAAAACCATGTTCTCCCGAAAAGCTTGCAAATCCAGCGACATATATAGTATACCGTTCGGATTTAACATGTGTTTTTCGTTCCCTGGATGAAAATGAAGCGATTGCGTTGCAAGCATTACAAGATCTTTCGAATATGGCAGAGGCTTGTGAAAAACTCAATGAACACATGGAAGAAGAAAAAGTGCCAGTATTTATTTTGCAATGTATCTCGCAGTGGCTGGCAGATGGCATTATTTCGGAGATGTGTTTGCTCCACCACGGTTGAATGTAGGAAAACGGGAAGACTTTGAGGTGTTTTGAACGTTACTTAATTTCGTAATTGTTCAAGCCAGAAGGACTGATGTGGAAAAACGCTCAGATTTTAGGCAAGGTCACTTTAAAAATTTAACAAAATAGCGGAGTTTACAAATAGTAAATGAGCACATTTTGTTAAATTTTTAAAGTGACCTTGCCAAAAGATGAGCGTTTCCCAGACAGTGCGTAAACGTTTATTTAATTTCTTTTCTCCAAAGGGTGCCTTTGGCTGTATCTTCCAAAACAACGCCTAACTCTGATAATTCTTTGCGGATTTTATCAGACAATGCCCAATCTTTAGACTTTCTGGCATCTTCTCTTGTCTTAATCAATTGTTCAATCTTATCCTTACCCAGACCCTCTTTTTCTATACCTTGTAGAAAATGTTCAGCGTCGTCAAACAAAATTCCAAGAATATTTCCCAATTTTTTTAAAAGGCGCGCCAACGCTTCTGCTTGTTTCCCATTTTCTAAACGTTCTCGATTTATTTCGCGTGCCAAATCAAACAATACAGATAACGCCACAGGTGTGTTGAAATCGTCGTTCATCGCGCTCACAAATCGTTGTTCGTAATCTGTATCGCCCAAACGAGGGGGAAGCGAGGGTGAGGTAAGTCCAGAAATACCCCTGAGAGCAGTATACAATCGTTCTAATGCCCCTGCAGCAATGGTAATATTTTCCACAGAATAATCGACAGGGCTTCGGTAATGACTGGCGATATTAAAATAACGCAAAACCTCAGGATGATAATGATTTAAAAAATCTCGAATGGTTAAAAAATTGCCTAAAGATTTAGACATTTTTTCTTTATCAATTTGCAAATAACCCACATGCATCCAAGTATTGACAAATTGTTTACCAGTGACTGCCTCGGATTGTGCACGTTCATTTTCATGATGCGGGAATTTGAGATCGGGTCCACCGCCGTGAATATCGAAAGTTTCCCCCAGATTATCAAGAGACATCGCAGAACACTCGATATGCCAACCTGGTCGCCCGTCTCCCCAGGGAGAAGGCCATTTGGGTTCTTCCGGTTTGGCAGATTTCCACAGGACAAAATCCAGCGGATTTCGTTTTTGTTCATTAATTTCAATCCTGGCGCCTGCTTGCAGATCTTCGAGATTACGATGCGACAAACAACCGTAATTTTTGTCGCGCGTCACGTCATAATAGACATCGTTATTTTTTGCCACATAAGCAAAGTCCTTATCAATTAATGTTTGAATCAAATCTTGCATTGATTGAATATATTCGGTCGCTTTTGGCTCAATATCCGGAGGTAATAAATTCAGGGCCGCTAAATCTTCATGCATCGCTTTAATAAAACGTTCAGATAACACTTCGAAAGGTTCATTGTTTTCATTGGCGCGCTTAATAATTTTGTCATCGACATCTGTTATATTGCGCACATACTTTACTTGATACCCTTGGCTTAGCAAATAGCGTAAAATCATATCCATCAGGATATAAAGCCTGCCGTGTCCAATATGACAATAATCATAAACGGTCGGTCCACACACATATAAACCAATATGATTGGGTTTAATCGGTTTAAACACATGTTTTTGTTTGGTTAAGGTGTTATAAATTTCAAGCATAGTCTAAAGCCTTTTTAAAACGCTTAAGTACTTGTGGATGCCCCAGCAAACTAAAAATTTTGGGAAGTTCCGGGCCATGTAATGTGGCTGTAAGTGCCGCGCGTATGGGCATGAAAAAAGTTTTCCCTTTCATGTTGGTTGCATTTTGCAAAGCGGATAAAAATTCTTTGGCAGTCTCTGTATTATTATAAAGCTCAATGGCTGTTTGATAAAAGATTTTTCCTGTTTTTTTAATCGTCTCTGAAACTTCCGGGGTATCGGAATAAGACCATTCATCAGTAAAAAAACATTTTGTCCAAAACACCGCTTCGCCTGGCATCAAAAGATTGGCTTGAATGGTTTCAACGAACGATTTTTCCTCCCCCTTGGGAACTTTATCAGCCACATATTGTTCAATCAGCCCCCAATATTCTTCGAATGAGGCATGATGCATGGCTTCTTTTTGCCAATATTGTAATTGCTGTGGATCAAAATGTGCAGGGCTTTTGCCGATATGTTCTAATGCAAAACGTTTTGCAAGTTCTTTCAAAGGCCAAAGCGTCATGTCCGGATCGTGATGGCCTAATCTCGCTAGATAATTTAAAATGCCGATAGGTAAAAAACCCTCCGATCGTAATTCTTGAATGGAACGACTGCCATTTCTTTTTGATAATGGTCGACTGTCTGGCCCTAAAATGGTTGGGCAATGACCATATAAAGGAACAGGCAAGTTTAATGCTTTCAATATTAAGATTTGTCGGGGCGTATTGGTCAGATGATCGTCTCCTCGTAAGGCATGTGTAATGCCAAGCAAAGCATCATCGATGGCGTTACAATACATAAAAGAAGCGGTTCCATCGTGACGGCGGATGATAAAGTCTCCAATGTGATCTGTCTCAAATCTCTGCAACCCTTTGATGAGATCAACAAATTCTACCACTTCTCCTTTTGGGACATGAAATCGAACGGTCCAAGGAATTCCCTGCGCTTTTTTAATGGCGACTTCTTCCGGCGTTAAACTATGACAGGTCCCCGGATAACGAGGGGGTTGCCCCGAAGACAACTGTACTTTCCGGGTAATCGCCAATTGTGTTTCACTACAAAAACAGGGATAAGTGTGACCTTGTTCCGCCAACACTTCATAGTAGTCATCATAGAGGCCTTGACGCTCGGATTGATAATACGGACCCTCATCCCATAGCAGGCTCAGCCAGTCCAAATCGGTAAAAATGGAATCGCGAAAGCTGCCTTCCGAACGAGCGACGTCCGTATCCTCTATCCTTAATAAAAAACGGCCTTCTTGGCTTTTAGCATAAAGATAATTAAATATCGCTGTACGGACATTCCCGAAATGCATAAACCCGGTGGGGCTAGGTGCAAATCGAGTTTTAACGGGTTTTTTCATTGCTTCACTCATAGATTAATTTTACACAATTTATGGGATTTCTGGTACTCTCTAGATATCAAAGACAGGAGAAACAGAATGACCACAGTTAAACTTCATACCTCTCTGGGAAGCATTCAAATTGAGTTAGATGAGCAAGCTACTCCAAAAACCACCCAGAATTTCCTTGATTACGTAACGGATGGGTTCTATAACGGTACTATTTTTCATCGAGTGATTCCAGGCTTTATGATCCAAGGCGGGGGCTTTGGACCCGGCTTGGAGAATAAGCAAACAAAAGCACCCATTTCGAATGAAGCTAAAACGGGGCTGAAAAATCAAAAAGGCACCATCGCCATGGCGAGAACCAACGATCCCCATTCCGCTTCCTCCCAATTTTTCATTAACGTTGCCGATAACGCGTTCTTAGATTTTACGAAAGAGTCCCCAGAGGGATGGGGTTATTGCGCGTTTGGACGCGTGATTGATGGCATGGATATTGTGATGCAAATTAGTCAGGCGAAAACAGGACGGATGAAGGGCCATGACGACGTCCCGTTGGAAGAAATTTACATCGTAGGGGCCGAACAACTCAAAAAACCTGCTTAAATAAGAGGACCTAACCTATTTCGAACGCATTGTAAGATGAGCCTATTCTTCATTTCTGATCTGCATTTACAGTCTTCCCATCCAGAGATAACGGATAGGTTTTTGCAATTTTTGGCAATCGATGCCAAAAATGCCAAAGCGCTTTATATTCTCGGAGATTTCTTTGAAACCTGGATTGGTGAAGATGGGCTGAATCCACATGATCAAAAAATTATGCAAGCCTTGGCAAACTACGCAAATCATACCCCCACATATTTTATGCAGGGAAATCGAGATTTCTTAATTTCGGCTGAGACCCTGAAACACTATGGCGTCACTTTATTGAACGATCCCCACCTACTCGAATTCGATGGAAAGCGCATTTTATTAATGCATGGAGATACTTTATGTACGAAAGATTTCGCTTACCAGCGTTTTCGTCGTTTTGTGAGACATCCCTTTATCACCCGTCTTTTTTTGAACTTGCCACTTTTTATACGTAAAAAGATAGCGAGGATGCTCAGAAAAAATAGTCAGTCGATGCATGCCAAGCCCTCTAAAGATCCAAGTCTCTATGATGCAACGCGAGAGGCGATCGAAAAGGTCATCACAGAATATCAAGCAGATATCCTCATTCATGGGCACACACATCAGCCTCAAATTGAGACAATGGTACTGGATAACAAGTCGGTTCAACGCATAGTATTGGGGGATTGGGGACCTCGAAGTACTATTTTGAAGTATTCGGTAAGCGGCGGCGCATTAATTGAATTAAATTAGAGTAACAAAAAGTATTCAACCACGTTTGAATGTCCGAAAAAAATGGGCCTTGAATAAGGCCCATTCTCTCGTCGACTCAAATTAAAATGGCTTTATTCAAATTTGCAGCCCTTTGATTTGAGTTCTTCTTTACATGTTTTTTCATCTTTTGTCTTTTTGCATTCTTCCATTGCTTTATTGCATTCTTCTGCAGACATCGTTGTCTTCATAGCAATTTCTTGCGAAGAAGCAGCAGGTTTATCGGCAGCGTGAACAGCACATGCAAACATTGCAGCGATAGCAGCAACAATTAACTTTTTCATCTTGGTATCTCCAAAAAAAAATGACGTCATCAACTTTACGGAAATAGCCTGAATAAGGCAGACTCCGCGGTTTCTGTCAGAAGCAAAACTATGGAATTCTATTACAAACGCCTGGTCTGCATTCCGACCCGCAGAAAGCTTACCATATTTTTTAACTTGTCAACAATCTCTTCTTTGAATCAAGGTTGAATATTTTATGGTAGGTCATGGTTTTGTACTTTGTTTATCTTTTTTATCCGTCTTCATTTTTTGATCATCCGCGTTTTGTTTTGCTCTCAATTTTCTTTGCCAATCAAATGGAACTTGAGGTCCAAGGTCCTCATCCCCATTACGGACGGGAAAAAGTGTAGGCAGAGGTTCATTAAGACTAGCCATCGCAGCTTTCAGTGGATCATCTATTGATGGCCCTTTGGATTTGCTTCTCTCTGCTGACTCTCGACGTGGTGCAGCTGCTGTTGGCTCTCGACGTGATGCTGATTCCGCTGTCCCTGCTTCTTTTTGTTTTAATCTCTCGAGTGTCAGGTCAAGTTTTTTTACTTCAGCAACATAATCAGCAATTGTGGTTTTGGATTGTTCCAAAGCTTGACGCATCAAATTAAGTTCTATTAATTCTGATTGACGATTTTTTATATAATTTGTCAGGCCTGATTTTGCAGTATTCACATCCCTTGTTGCTTTATCTATCTTGTCTTTATTGTTAGATTTTATTGCTGTGTCGAGAATTGTTTCAGCGGATGCAATGTTTTTTTTCAAATCGCGAACATTCAATTCAGAAAGATCGGTAAAAGTTTTTGATCTTTTTGCAAAGTTTTCTAAGTCTTTCGAAAATTGTTGCTCCAAAGCAAGCTTGGTCTCTTTCACGTGTACAATTCTTGCTCGCATTTGCGCGATTTCTTTCGTCAGCGGGTTCGAGTTGTCTAGATTTTTTTTTCTGTCGACGTTGGGATCGTCCACATATATTTTCTGCTCAACCCGTCTTGCCTCTAAAAGAGCGCTGCTTTGTTGAAGCGCCTGGCCTCTCACTGCTGGATTTTGGCCTTTGTTAGGTTGAGAATCCCTGGATATAGCAAGCACCCAGGCCAATTGGTCCGCTTCACTCATGTGGGGTAGCAACTCTTGCATATGCGTTTGCCGCGAAAAACGAGAAGATTGACTCGCTGTCACTTCCATTGCGGAAGACTGTCCATTTTGTCCATTTTTAGCCAGTCCGTCTTTTAGATCCACAGCACTGCCCCTGTAATTCTGTTCGGCTTGTGCTTGTGCAGATGCAAGTGCGACTGCGTCTTCTGCCACCAAAACAAAATCTTCATCCTCCTCCATATTCCCTGACAGCGAGGCAGACAGCTCTGAACCCCCCCCGGTCTTTGCAGAAGTTGAAGGGCGAACGACATTTGCAGGGGTCCTTTGAACGACGACGTTTTGCTGAAATTTAGGTTTTTCCTGCGATTTGGAGTCAACCACTCTATCGCTTGGTGTAGACATACAATCTCCTAGTTTACTAACTAAATTAATTAATTTTATTCTCTATTTCCCAATATACCAAAAAACGCATGGAAAAAAAATAAGCAAATGAACTCATTTAGCCTTTCGAGCTCTCGAGAGTCTATCCGTCTAAACATTTATTTACTTTTTCATAAATATCTTTCGATAATTTTGGCTCTGCTTGAATTCGCCTTAATTCAGCTTGCATTTTTTCTTTGTGAGGTTCATCAAATTTTTTCCAAAGTGTAAAGGCGTCCATCATTCTCGAGGCGAGCTGGGGGTTCATTTTATCAAGCTTAAGAATAATATCTGCCAAAAATCGATAGGCTTTACCACTTTTATTGTGAAAACGATGCAAGTTGCTTGAAAACCCACCTATCAATGCATACACTTTATTTGGATTTTTCAGATCGAATGCGGGATGTTGCATAATCTCCTGAACTTCATCCAAAGTGTTTTCTAAATCAGACATCGCATGCGCACGCAACCATTTGGTGACAAGCAGGGGATCATGTTTTCCACCCTCATAAAAGTCTTGCAGCATTTGTTGACGTTCAGGACAGGCTGTGTCTAACAAAGCGTACAAAGCGCCCATGGAATCAGTTAAATTATTCGCGGTCTGCCATTGTTTTACGCATAAAGCAATGGTTTGAGGTTCTTCCAACTCCATTAACAATCCCAAACAAAAGTTCTTAAAACCTCTTTTTGCCGCTAAAGGGGTAGAATATTGATAAGGCCCCAATATGAGATTCTCCTCATAATATTTTCGAAGCTCCTCTTTCCAGGCTTTCGCCATTTCTTGCAATATAAATTTCTTGGCTGCGTATAAGGCATCGATGTGCGCAATCTCGCTTTGATTTATTAAATACGTGAGTGCAGGCAAACTTAATATTTCTGTTTTCAATGCCAAATCGATATTTTTATCATTTAAGATTGCTTGATGCGCCTCTAACCATAAAGGGTCCATTTTTAAAGGTTTTTTTTGTTGATAATCATTGACCAGACGAAAAATAAATCTTTCTGAGAGTTTTTGTCCTGCATCCCATCGATTAAAATCATCGCTATCGTTTGCCAACAAAAAAGCTAAAGTTTCATCACTCTGTGAGGTTTTAATCTTCACCGGCGCTGAAAAATTTCTTAGCACGGACAATACTGGGGGTTCAGCAATATCCTTAAACTGAAAATGTTGTTTTGCTTGACGAAGTTCCAGGACTTCCGTCTTAAGTAACAAATCTTTGCCTGTTTTGCTGAGCAAGCCAACCGCCACCGGTATATGCATTGGCAATTTTGTCGGTTGATTTGGCGTTGGAGGACAATATTGTTCTAAAGTAAGTGCATAAATCTTTGTTTTGTCATCGTAATGTTCAGTCACTGTAATTTCTGGCGTTCCCGCTTGGCTATACCATAATTTAAATTGACTTAAATCGCGTTTCGACACTTCTTCCATAGCGCTTACAAAATCATCGGTCGTGACTGCTTGGCCATCGTAACGTGTGAAATAAAGATCCATTCCCTTGCGAAAAATTTCAGAACCCAATAAAGTTTGCTGCATACGAATCACTGCCGCACCCTTCTCATAAATCGTTGTAGTATAAAAATTATTAATTTCTACATAAGATTCTGGGCGCACCGCATGTGCGAGCGGTCCTGCATCCTCCGAAAATTGCGAAGTTCGCAAATAGGCAGCATTTTCAATTTGACTCACAGTAGACGCGCTGATGTCATGGGTGAAATGTTGTTCGCGAAACACAGTCAGACCTTCTTTTAAGCTTAATTGAAACCAATCACGACAAGTAACGCGATTTCCTGACCAATTATGAAAATATTCGTGTCCAACCACGGCTTCAATATAACTGAAATTCCCATCGGTTGCTGTTTCGGGTCTCGCTAAGATACAGGATGAATTAAAAATATTCAGCCCCTTATTTTCCATTGCGCCCGCATTGAAATCGTTCACAGCCACTATCATATAGGTATCGAGATCGTACTCACGACCATAAGTTTCTTCATCCCATTTCATCGCTTGTTTTAAAGCATGCATGGCATGTGCACATTTATCTTGATTTTCAATTTCTACGTAAATTTTCAGGGTGATTAAACGATTTGTTTGGGTGATATAATGATCTTCCAACGCCACCAAATTTCCTGCAACCAATGCAAAAAGATAACAAGGTTTTTTGAAGGGATCTTCCCATTTCGCCCAATGTCGCGTCTCCCCTTCATCCCCCATGGCAATACAATTACCGTTCGAAAGTAACACAGGATAACGTCGCTTATCTGCATAAATAGTGGTGGTAAATTTCGCCATCACATCAGGGCGATCAGGAAAATAAGTCATTCGACGAAACCCTTGGGCTTCGCATTGTGTGCAAAATAAATCGTTTGAACGATATAGACCACTTAATTCAGTATTGGATTCGGGATGAATTTCGGTTGTCATTTGTAAGATAAATTGTGCGGGAACCTCGGGCAAAACTAAAGTATCATTCAACTCATTGAGTTGATATGCTTTTGGATCCAATGCTTTGTTGTTTAACGCAATTTTTTTTAGCTTTACATTTTTCCCATTCAAAACTAAAGGTGTACTTTTGTCTGCTGTCTCGGTATTACGCCGACAGGTCAATGTACTGTGCACTAACGTGTGATCATCATACAAGTCAAAGATGAGATCCACGGCATCCACCCAATAATCTGGGGGTGTATAATCTTTTAAGTAAATGGTTTTAGGCGTGGGGTGACTATTTTCATTGTTTTCTATCGCAACTTCTGAGTGTGACATATACTCTCACCTATCTTTGGTTAAATCATTGATGGACAGATAAATTAATATCCTCATTATTATATATATAACCGCTCTCTGATTCTTGTGGAAGCCTTAATGTTAATTCATAGCCCGTTAAACTACGAATATTCATGACACCTTTATCTAATATCAGGTATTGCCCCTTAATGCCTAATAAACAGGCTTCAAAACATTTTTCTTTCTCTACAGAAATGGATTTCACTTTTTCGGGGTATTTTAAAACCGGATATCGTAAAGTTAGCCGTTTTTCTTGAAGCCAGTCGAAATCAACCTGTCCCGAAAATGTGGTAGCGCCCGTCTCAAAACTTTCACGCAGTTCGCGATACTTGTGCTCTAAATCTAGCGATTCATTTTCGCCTTTCAACATAACACGCCAATCTGTTTTATCACGAATCTGTTGTGCGATTGCCACTTCTAAAAGACCTGCATGATAACGAGAACGCATGCGCGCAATCGGAAGTGCTTCCGTGGCGCCTTGATCAATCCATCGCGTTGGAATTTGGGTTTCGCGCGTAATGCCTACTTTCAGCTGTGAAGTATTCGAGAGATAAAGGATATGTGGGATCATGCAATGTGCTTGCCCCCATTCCGGTTCGCGACAAGTTCCCAAATGAAAATGGCACTTTTCCGGACGTACGATACAGAAATCGCAACGTGCCAATCGTGTCGCACATAAGTAACAATAGCCTTGTTGATAACTTTTTTTGGTTGATTTTTCGCAGTGAACGCAAAAAATGTGACCGCTAAATTCAAATTGTAGCGTTCTCCCCAACAAAGGATTTAAAGGCAAAGTCTCCTGTCCTATGGGAAGAAAATAGGTGATATCCCCCGTGGATTCAGGTAGGATTCCCTTGAGCTTCTGTAATGTTCCACTGAAAATCATTTTTTATCCAGGAAAGTAATAGTAAACCAGGAACAGCAAATACTAAGGAAGCCGCAAAAAAAGCCTCCCAACCATAAGAAGCTGCAATTCCTCCCGCAATTGGGCTAATAAATACTCGACCGACAGAACTTAACGAAGATAATAACGCAAATTGAAAAGCAGTAAACCGAGGGTTACAAAGCCCCATCAACAAACCCACAAAAGCCGCGGTCCCCATACCACCAAAAAAATTATCCGCAAAAATGGCAGAACCCGCGATAAGATAATTCGGACCCGTCCATATGAGGGGCATAAATAATAGATTGGCAAGCACTTGCAGTATACCAAACACATATAAAGCACGCAGCCAACCTAATTTTGGTATCCATAATGCACCGACTAATGTACCTGTAACCGTCCCAATAAATCCGAAGAATTTGATGATGGTACCAATTTCTGACAAACTCATTTGTACTTTTCGAATTAAAAAAGTTTGGCACATCGAACCTGCAAACGCATCACCTAACTTATAAAATACGACAAAAAATAAAATTGCAATGGCTTGCGGACGCGATAAGAAATCAAAAAACGGCTGTATGATACAATCGACAATGTTTCTGGGAGGGGGTGTGCCAACAAGCTTCGGTTCAGGACCTAAAACCGCAGTCAAGACATTTAATAGCAACAAAAAGCCCATGACTAAATAAGTAAAACGCCAACCTAAATAATCGGCTAAAACGAGAGCCAGCCCACCCGAAACCAACATCGCAATACGATAGCCATTGACCCCCATCGCGGCACCCATAGCGCGATTTTCGGGTTTTAATAAATCTGCTCGATAAGCATCAATCGCAATGTCTTGGGAGGCAGATAAAAATGCGACAATAAAAGCAATTCCAAGCAACAAATTTGGATTTTCAGAGGGGGACAGAGAAGCCATGGTCATAATAAATACGCCTAAAGCCAACTGGCAAACCACAATCCAACCCCGACGTCGACCCAGAAATGGAGGCAGAAAGCGGTCCATGAATGGCGCCCATAAAAATTTAAAGGTATAGGGTAATCCAGCCAATCCTACGAAACCGATGGAAACTAAAGAGACAGTAGAGGTTTTGGCATACCATGCTTGAAGAGTAGACCCCGTTAATGCCAAAGGGAGTGCTGAAGAAAAACCGAGCAGAAGAGAAATAAGGATAGACCGATCAGTTAAACTAGAAAGTATGTTTTTCAAATTACTTACCTTCAAATGTTAGAAATCATTTCAAGGCAGTATGTCATAGAGATACTTTAAAAACAAGCTTACAGCAACAATCGATTAAACCGTCCACAACCAACCTTTTCGTTTAAAAATAATAAATAACAAGATGGTAATCGCGACTAATAATGCCCAAAAAAATAGATACCCATATTTATAACTACTGAAATGCATATCATAGATACTTGAAACAAAGGAGAGAGGCAGAAAAAATACCGACACCACCGTTAAGAGACGAATAATTTCATTGGTGCTATGAGAAGCAATGAATAACACCAAATTAATTAAATCGTTTGAATGGGCAGAGGTATTCTCCGCTTGAAATTTTTCGCTTTTACATTGTTCTTTAATACTTTGAAATAAACTGGGATCATAGTGATGAATGATTTTAAGATCGTTTATTACATCCAGCATGAGGTTTAAGACTCGCTTAACCACATAAGTTTTACGCTGTACAATAAATTTTTGCTGAATCGATCGCTGAGTGGTTTTTTCCTGAAACATCATTTTTTCATAGTGTTCCAACCTGTCTTCACAATCATTCAGCACTTGATTATAAGTACTTAAAGCCTCGGAAACAATTTTGGCTAACAGTGGAGGTAAAATATCGGGATAGCTTTCGGATAAATTCTTAACCCAGCGATCTCGTATATGAATCAGATAAGGTTGCTCTTTACGATGAATGGTAATTAAATAGTCGGGTCCAAAAAAAATAGAAATTTTCTGAGTTAATTGACGTAAAGTGGCTGCTTTATAAGGGCTATCGACATTAAAAGCTCGTAAAACAATAAATGTTTGATTGCCGCTCTCTTCATATTTTGGAAGATGATCTTGATCAAGCACACTTCGAATGAATTCTTCTTGCAGGTCGTACTTCTTTGTGATTGTTATTAAATCGGAGCCTGTGGGATCGACCACATCCAACCATCTAAAAGACTCATCTTGCGTTTTATAGGCTTCAATTATCATACTCGGTTAACCACAGCTAAAATAGCCACAACCACCCTTTTCGTCTAAAAAAAATCAATAAAAAAATGGTGACCCCAATTAATAGCCCCCAAAAAAACAAATACCCATATTCAAGACTACTGAAGTGTATGTCATAAACACTTGAAACAAAGTATAAGGGTAGGAAAAAGACCGAGACAATGGTCAAGACACGAAAAGTTTCACCGGTACTATTAGAAGCTGTAAATAAAACCAAATTAATTAATTCGTTTGAATGCGAGGCAGTATTCTCGGCATGAAATTTTTCATTTTCACATTCTTCCACCAAACCTTGATATAAAATTGGATCGTATTCTGATATCATTTTTAGTTCGTAAACAACGTTCAAGATTAAAGTTAAAATTCGTTTAATCACATAACTTCTTCGTTGTAAAATAAACTTTTGACGAATAGAACGAAGTGTGGTTTTTTCTTCAAACATAATTTTTTCAAAATGTTCCATTTTTGTATCACATTCATTTAAAACTCGAGTATAAGTGTTGACGACGCCTGAGACAATTTTCGAGAGTAATAGAGGTAAAATACTCGGATTATCTATCGTTTGGTTCTTAATCCAGTGATCTCGAATATGATTCAAATAAGGCTCGTCTTTTCGATGGATGGTAATTAAATAATGATGGCCAATAAAGATAGAAATTTTTTGGGTTAATTGTCGAATCGTTCCTGATTTAAAAGGCACATCGACATCGTAAGGGAGTAAAATGATAAACGTTTGATCTACCTTCTCTTCATATTTCGCAAGCTGTGTCGGATCGAGTACATTGCGTACAAATTCTTCTTTTAAATTGAAACGTTGTGTGATGGCTTCTAAATCGCTCCCGCTCGGATCTTTCACATCCAGCCATTCAAAGGATCCATCCTTCGACTTGTAAGCCTCAAATATCATAATATCCCATCACTTTATGAAAGAATTGATAAAAAAGTGTCTTAAATTTAGAATAGCAGAGGAAAAGGAAAAAGGACGCGATGTCTTGTATAGTATAGCCACAGACCTATGACGTTACACTTATGACGCTACTCTCAATTTATCGGATCGATGTCTTAGAATCTTTTAAGGCATTAAAACATGCATTAGCGATGTTTGAAACAGCGCTGCAAGGCGATCAACATTTACCTGGTTGGTTTGAGCCACCAAAAGAAATCTCCATCGCCCCCCATGCCGACCTCCGTCACCAAGCATTTGCGATGATTAAACAATTAGAATATTTGGATACTCAAAAACCACGAGAAATTTTGGTGGGGGCAGGCCTTTTCGGAGCCTCGGAAGCAACGTTGAAAACGATTTCGCATTTAAACCAATGTAAAGATCATTTTAAACTAACCGTGATTGCGCTCAAAAAAGCGAAGATAAAACTCAATGATGATTTACTCTGTGAACATTTTGAACCATTGCTAGATAAGCGATCCGAAACCATGGCGTCTCACTTAAAAAAAATGGGATTGGCTCGTCTGCACCTTAAACAATGCTACCGACGCATTCCCATTTTTCAAGAGTCCCCACTGAAAGTCTCCTGGACTTGGGCCCACACTCGAGCAATCACACGAATTTCGGTGGAACAAGCAAAAGTACTGTTGTTAAAGCAAGGGAAAGATTTTGGTATTGAACTGCAATTGCAAAAACTCTCTGCACTCAAGGCAAGTGAACCCCTTGCCATTGTACAAGAACTCGCCCCTCATTTACGCGCAAATGTTGTTTTTGAAAAAGATGAGCGTCGTGTGATGGTTAAAGGGCCCGTTCCCTTATTTTATCGAGCAGAAAACAGCCAACCAACTGCCCCCTTGCCCAAAATCCGCCCCCCTGGTTTTAAATCAGGAAAAAATACAGCGCGTCGAATTCGATCGGATGTTAAGCTTGATCCTCTGCCTTTCTTACCCGCGATAAGAGCACATCGCTATCTGCAATGAAGAAAACTTCTTCCTCTCCTTCTCCAAACTCTTCCCCCTCCTCTAATGACCGTTCAGGAAGGAATCCGCCCGCTTGCATATCCCATAATTTCGCATAATGTCCACCCAAATCGATCAATTCATCGTGTGTGCCATCTTCCACCACATGACCACCCATAAAGACTAAAATTCTATCCATATCTGACAAGGTAGATAAGCGATGGGCGATGACAATTGTGGTCCTATCCTTCATTAAATATTCTACACTTTCTCGAATTTTTGCTTCTGTGATAGAGTCCAAAGCGGAGGTAGCTTCGTCTAAAATGAGAATGGGTGCATTTTTTAAGATAGCGCGGGCCACTGCAATTCTTTGTCTTTGACCCCCAGATAACTTTAATCCACGTTCTCCGACCAATGCTTGATACCCTTCTGGCATGAATTCAATAAATTCATGACAATGGGCACGTTTAGAGGCTTCAATGACTTCTTCATCCGTCGCATCTAATCGGCCGTAACGAATATTTTCCATCAGCGTTCTGTGGAACAAAATGGGATCTTGGGGAATCATCGCAATATTCTCATGTAGACTGTCTTGAGTCACTTCTGCGATATTTTGATTATCGATCAAAATTTTCCCTTCTGAGATATTGAAAAATCGAAGGATAAGGTTAACAAAAGTCGTCTTGCCGCTGCCTGAAAAACCCACCAATCCTACTTTTTGTCCACCTGGGATAATTTGGTTTTTGTTTTTAAAAACATTTTTCCCTCGCTCATAATTAAATGTCACATTGTCAAAACGAATTTCTCCCTTGCCAACCTGCAGGGTTTGAGCATTGGACGCATCTACAATTTCATGAGGCCCTGTCACTATAGACAAAGCTTGCGCACAAACCCCTAATTCTTGGGAAAAAGTTAAAAAGTGACTCGCCAAATACCATAATCCCTGCATAATGGTGGTAGCCAAGGCGAAAATAAAGGCGAAATCCCCGATAGTGACTTCATTGCGTTGTCTTGCGTAGAGTAAAATCCCCACGATGCAACCAAACAATAAAGTGACAGAAGTGCCCTGCAATAACTTTAATTTAAACATGTGCCATTGAAGATTTTGATCTTTTACCCTCGAATCACTCACATATTTCGCGAGATATTGCCGCTCGTATTGCCCTCGAGCAAAAAACTTAGCATTCAGGATATTGGTAGTGCTGTCGACCAACTTACCCATACAAATACTATTACTTTCTGAAAAAATAGTTGAAAGACGCAGTGTTTTTTTATAAAAAAGACAAATGGTCCCCAAAAATAATATTGACCAAACTATTAATACGACACTCAACAAGGGGTGAACAAAATACATACTCACCGTTGCAACCAAAAGCGCCATCATCTGAAAAAATAAAGGTTCTACGAGCTGTGAAATAACCGATTCGGCACCTCGCGCCATATCGGCAATTTTATTCGCAATACTGCCAGAAAAGTGCTTCTGAAAATAACTATAGGAGTGATCATAAAGGTGATCAAACATGGCGTTGATGATGTCTTCTCGGATCCGCGGTGCCGTTTTTAATTTAAAATAATCAAATAATGCCCAACAGATATCCATGACTTGATAAACGAGGACAAATAAAATGGCGGGCAATAACACGGTAGAAAATAATGGTTTTGCACCCCCCTCAAAAGCCACAACGTCATCAATGATAATTTTCATTAAAAAAGGATTTAAGGAGGTGAGCAGTGCAAGCAAAAAAACCGAAAACAGCATTCCGCCAAAAACCCATCGATAAGGGCGAATAAAATACCATAAAAAGGAATGTAATTTTGTGGGTAACATGCAGGGGCAAACCAATAAAGATTATTGACATCCATAGTCTATCAAAAGGCCTATTTATTGGCAAGCCACAAGGAAACGTAAGTTGTCTAAATAATATTTAATTATATATCGAGGCCGTTTGCTTTGATAACTTTCAATAAATTTGAATCAGAGAATGCTCGATGCAAACCACTCAAAGCATCTTCATGAGGTAATTCCCCATGAGCAACTTCAGAATGACGTCTCGCCCGCACTTGATGTAAAGGATAGGAATAATGCATGGCTCGAGAGGGCAAGGGAGGTTTCGTGCCTGTTCCCTGCTCATTCTCTGCTTTATCTCGTTTCAGTTTTGCCAGTCTTGCATTAATTAAACGAACGACATCCTTTGAACCGTAGTCTTCTGCACATCGTAAAGGTGTTTTTTGCGCTTGATTTATCTTTCTCAAACTTTGGTAATCATTATTTTCCACCTTATCTGCGGCAAGCAAAGCGTTCGTAATTTCTAGCGCATTTTTTTTGCAGGCAACATGTAATGGGGTGTCTCCTTCTGGATTGACAACATTGATCTTTGCGCCTAATAAAACCAAGAGCTTGCACAAAGGTGCGTTATTGGTCAACGCGGCATAATGCATTAAATTTAAATCTCCCACATAGGCTTCATTTAAGTCTAACCAATGCTGGTCAAACAATTGTTTTAAAATTATCAAAGCACGTTCTCTAGTTTCGAGAATGGGATCTTGGGTGTGATATAAAATAATTTGCAACGGGGTTAAGCCTCGAAGATCATCATTTTTCAAGCAATCTTCAGGGCTCACCACTCCAGTCTTGATTAATAGTTCAACGGCTGCGGGATCGTTGTTATAAGCCGCGAGATGAAGCAGACTTTGTCCAAAGGCATCATGCAAATCGAAATTTGAATTCGGATCATCAATGTTAAGTGCATCCGACGAAATAGTACGGATCAAGTCAAGTGTTTCTCTTAGCTTTACATAATTTTTTGCCGCAAGCGCTTTATGTGCAGTTGGCATAGACTCAGCAATGATTTGATAGATAGTACCTTGAGCTATCACTGGGGAAGACTCTTTTGTTCCTAGGATATTTAATGCCTTTGTAACGATTTTTGTAGCAATCTGTACTTTCTCGGCCATGAATTTTTTGTCATCCACTGCTTTAACGATCAGAGAAAACTCCGTTTTGCTCGTTTTCGGCTGATTCCTTTTTACAAACCGATTCACTGGATACAGAAGCCTATTGAAATGAATCGCAAGTCTGAGTTGTAATCCAAGTTCATTTTGATCAATCATCGCTTTATCCTCCATTTATTTTGGCATTTAATACTTTCATGCCTTTCATATTTACCATTGTTAGCTATCTTTTGCCTTGAGGTTGGTTATTTGTTTTTGGTTGCGAAACGCTCATTCCGCCGTTTACCGCATTCGGATCCACCGGAGCACCCGCCGCGAGAGCCATCGGAGCACCCCCGAAAGCCACCTGTTGCCCAAGCTGAGTAAACATTAAATTCCCGTTGCCTTGCGGTCCTGCACCGACACCATTCGGTTGAGTCGCAACGCCGAAAAAAGGCAGAGTCAGCGGTGCGGCATCCTCTTCCAATGTCTCTTCCGCTTCCAATGTGTCTTCCACTTCCAAAGCCTCTTTTTTATCGAATTCCGCCTGAACGCCCGCGAATTCCGTCTGAACATATTCGAGCTCTTCAAGACGCTCGCAATGACATAAACTCGAAAAAGTGTCTTGGAAAAGTTCACTCACTTCAACATTATTTCCACCATTACATGGACTGCTGAGCTGTTCACGTATCCTTTGACGGTAGATGTCAAATACGTCGGCCTTTGATGTCTTCTCGGATGCCATGCAATCTTCTTCTGCAATTAACCGACGCAGATATGCACGTTGAAGAACAAGCGACCCCAATGCATTAAATGTTGGCTCATGAATATTAATTTGAAAAGTGAGTCTGTCAGCTTCGCCTTGAGAGGGGCTCAGCATTTGTCCACGAAGAAAACATTTCTTGATCCAAGATTCTCCATCCAAATGATCAAAACAGGGGGGCGTGTTATCAGGATAGAGCACCGTGAGACTATGAAAAGCAGCCCCATCCGCTTCAGCACAAATAATACGATCGCGTGTTACCAACACAAAATCTTTCGTAAAAGGTGGAATCAAGCATTCTGAACGCAAATATTCCCGAGCGTTCCCTGTCAAACCATTGGAATAAGTTCTTCCGTTTTCTTCTTTTTTTGTTAAAGCAGTATACTCGGCTAGGAAACAGCGTTGAATCCTGCCGGGAAGAGACAGAGGGTGAAATTCAAAGTTTTTTCTTTCTCTTTTGCCATGTCTCACGCACTCCCCGAAGAAGCCTTCTGTGGTATTTTCAATGCCATGATAATTCGCTAAACCGGCCAACTCACCAATGCTTGCACAAAAGTTATCAAAACCTCGGTGAGTTGTCATCATTTTACTCACATTGTCGTAGGTAGCTGTTCTACCAAAAAGCATAATCGAATCGTGTAACGTCTGAAGAAGCGTATTTACCTCCATTTCCTTATCTTTCTCGCAGTTGTAATATAAAATTTCGGATAACAACGCAAGAGAATGCGCAATGATTCCGACATCACCTGCATGCACAGTAACGTCATCAACCACTTTATTGTCCGCGATATTTATAATCGCAATGGCGGCGACTTGTATCATTTTACGAATAACCGCAGTGTTTTCACAACGCATTCTCAACAGGAACTCAGAAATATTCGCAATTTGCCCAATTTCTGGAAAACGAGAGGGCATGATGTCCTGCATTCGTGATTGTGCAGGTAATGCCCCTTTTGGGCTTTTAATCACAATGCACGTTGGTTTGGTATTGATAGAAACAATTCTCATTCCCAATTTACACAATGCTTGCAATACATGCGCCTGAAATGGAATTAATCCTTTTTCATTCTCCAAAGCTTTTTCTAATTTTGAGAGTGTATCCACATGCAAGAGACGTGTTGGCGTTAACTGTGCACATAAACGAGACACGTCGGCAAGACTTAATTTTTCGAATCGATAGCTAATGGCATCGAGTATTGCTAATACTCCACTCTCTCTGTTCAATTTGATATCTGCGACCACGTGTTCCCAAGCCATTCGAAAGTCTCTTTTTTCATGGGATGAGTAAAGAGGTTGTGGTTTCTGACGTTTTTGTTGTTGCGTTCCTTGTTTTTGCGATTGCGCTTGTTGTTTTCGTTTTTGAGCTTCGCAAGCTTCATCCACACAGCCCTTTTTTTCGCAAGGTTTTCTAAAGGCTTCTTCTTTCAAATCAAAAGCTTCATGAATTTTAGTCACTATCATCAATAAACTGTCGATAGATAAATGTTCTCTTTTTCCTGGTTTCGAAGCAACATTTGTTTTCACATAATCTAACATCTCTCTCAATTGCTTGGCATAATCGACTGGAAAATTGTGAGCTTTTTTTATCAGAATATCTTTGGCATACTCCAAAATACTCAGCAATGAAGAATGACGCACCTCATCTACAGCTTCAGCTTCTGGCGTCTTATCTTTTGAAACTTTTTCATCGCCATCTACCCCTGCAACTATTGCGTGCACTTGACAAAGACTAAGCGTCTCTGCCAATTCGGCTGCAAATACTTTAGTGCAGGATTTGTTATTTACTTTAAAAGTTTCATTTTGCAGGATACTTGTCAGAATCTCGTGGAATCTTGTAAATCGATCCATATCCACGACATCATCCGGATCCCCAATCTCAATCTTGAATCTAAGACCGCTTAGGATCTTATAGAGTTTTGCACCGAGATTCAAAGAAAATAATTTTTGAAATTCAGCCGTTTTATCCAGTCCTTTTAGTGCAAGTAATGCTATAAAGTTGGTGAGTATCGTTTCAATGTCTTTTGACTCAACTGCAGACAAAACAGATTCGTCTCTGTCAAAAGCTTCTAAACAACTTTTTAATAGCGCGGCATTGCCACTGCCTGGAGCTAAAGTAGGATGAGAAGAAACTGTCGGCCCTGAGGTTAAAGAAAGACCCATCAAAGGAAAAGGACTCGGAGCCTTCCCAACTGGACCCAGTCTGACTGGGCTCTGTCGAACAGGACTAGGTCCAGCTGGGCTCGGTCCACCTTGACTTAGGCCAGCGTAAAAGGTCTCATGACCATCTTTGACATCAAATACAGTGATGTCCGGAATCTGCGAAAATTTAGGCAAAGGAGGCGTTTGCCTCAATGAATAAGTCCGTGTTGAAAAAACACCATCGAAATTATCCTGTGATGAATCACTCGTAACGCTAGATTTTCTTCCAGGGGACATCGATGGAGATGATTGTGGCATTTCAACCCCATTTTCTCTGCCCGCTTGCATTACAGGTGTTTCACTGTGTACAGAGTTTTTAGCAACCTCGTCCGCTTCGTCGGCAGATGAATCTGAGGTGGCGGGCGATTCAGAAATTCCAAGTCGTGCATAACTTTGGAGGTATGATTTGAGACGATGTCCTAAGGTCTTTGTTTGATCTCTTTGATTTACAAAGAATAGTTTATAACCGCTATTTAACTTATCAAGCTTCGATAAAGCTTCGATTGCTTTTTGCGCAGCCTCATATATCTCTTTAAATTTTTTTGCAAGAAAATCCTGCCCGCCTCGACGAGTATAATGGGGATTGGGATCGATAAAGGTCACAATTTCTTGAGAGAGCTCGACAATTTTACCGCATAATTCAGGTTTTAATTCGCTTTTCTTGCCAGCGGTTGCAATCATTTCTAAATTTTGAAGATTTTGAATAAATAGCTCTACTGATTCCTTGTAACCACTACCGGAATCATGCTGCATCTTCCGCATCGCATCTTTTAAACTTTGAGATATGCTGTCAAAACCTTGCACTTTCAACCTCCCGTTAATGTATCCGCATTAACTCGGACTACTTATGTGTTCATTTATCATTTATAAGCGTGAAAAAATACCTAGAACACTTTTATATCAATTAAAATAAGAGATATTACACATTTTTTGTTGTTTTTAAGAAGTTTCATAGTACCAGATTCAGCACTAGAAATCAATAGTCCTTCGACCTTTAGAGCTCATCTACTAGCTCAAATCCCCGTGCTTTGACCGCCCCCTGATAGGTATGTGTCGCTGCAGGAATGCCCATCCAGCCGTTCGTGAACGCTTTCCCTTCATTAGGCATCGACGTCGATTTAAACCGGCACCAATCTCCACTCGCTAAAAAACGAGGAAGAATATTTTTCATCGATTGAATCTCATCGAGGGTAAAAAATCGCTGAAATTGAACGGTTCCACCGGTATCTTGCCAATCGATTTGTTTATTTTCTTCTAAAATCTTTGTTTGAAAATAAAAATGAATTTTGTGGATCTTATCTTTTAAATCTAACCGTTCTTGCACATAACAAAGTTGTTCGGCCTTTATCAAAAAGCCCGTTTCTTCATACACTTCGCGTTCGACACAGCTTGGCAAGCTCTCCCCTGCTTCTAGTCGACCGCCTGGGAGATACCAATACTGGCCTTCATCGCTCACAAACAGTAGCCGATCCTCATGAATCACTAAACCACGTGCGGCAATTCTAAAATTCTTGAAGCAGGCTTCTTCTTCTGCCATCTTAATCCCTTTCTAACTTTTGTGATGATAAGATTCCCTCAAACAAAAGCTTAAAATGGCAGCTAAAACCAAACCGACAGGAATCGCCATTAAAGCCAGTGTATAATCGCTCGCACTATAGACGGGTAATCCCTCTTTGAGTTCTATAGCAGTATCCAGAAGGGTACCAATGATTGGAGGCAGAAGGGCGCCCCCTATCATCGTAAACATGTTGGTAAAAGCAGCCGCCGTCGCGCACACTTCCTTAGGATTTTGATCGTTACTTACTGCAAACACTAAAATTTCTGCTGAGGCAGAAAGCGTCACTAAAAAGAGCAATGAATACATCCATGCTTTTGAAGTCGTCGGGAACAAAATGAGTATGAGCATGAAAATCGCCGCTAAGAGGGATCCCAGGATAAGAGGGATCCGTCGGCTCTTCCAGTAATTAGAGAGCAAACCCCAACAAGGCCCCCCTAGGGCAAATCCAAGAAACATCATCGAAGCCCCAAGCGCGGCATCGCTTCTGCTAAAGCCCACCACCCCTAAAAAAGGAACCACCCAAAGTTCAGCAAAAGCAGTAATGGGTAAAAAAGTGAGACAGCCAATCGTGCCGTTTATCCACATTTGAGGATTGACACACATCTTTAATAACCCTTGTAGCACTTCATTTACCCGAGGCGCCAAAGCTTGCTTGCTACCGTTATCGATGCTGGTCTGGTTAGGATTGCGATCTCTTAATACTATCCACAATATGAGTGTCAGAATGAGGCCGGCCCACACTGAGTAATACAAGGTGGATTGCCAACCCATTCTCGCCACAAGGGCTGACATACTGATGGTACCAACAATTGCGCCTAACATCCCTAATGCGGTTGCAATGCCTGCCATTAAGGCAAAATATTTCTGTGGTAACCAAACATCAGAAATCTTAAGTACGCCTACATAAGCAAAGGCAGAGCCAAATCCAACTAAAAATCTACCAATCGCTGCTACCCCTACGACTGGCGTTGAGGCAAATAAATATGTCCCCAGGGCGCATAACAAACAAGCGACTGTCAGTACTTTTCTAGGTCCAAATCTATCTAATAACATCCCCACCGGAATTTGCATGGGTGTATAAGCGTAATAATAAAAAGCCGCTAAGTATCCAAAACCCGCATCACTCAGAAGAAAAGTCGCTTTCAATTCGGCAGACATCACACTGGGCGCAACACGCAAATAATATTCGTAACAATAGAAAATGGCGGTCAGCGCACACATGAAGATTCCAAGCCATGTGACACTTCTCACAGATTCCCGAGTAATATTGTTCGAATCTGGTTGATTGGGTACGACAGAAGATAGTTGCATTACTTATTTCCTCTTCATTTAAAATTAAAGCGGTGGGCCCTATCCCCGCGCTCATTATTTGAATATTATCTGGTCGGTTAAACGTTTCAAGCACTGACCACACGTTCAAGCACTGTCCCAGAACGCCGTCGCTTTGGTCAATCTCGCATTTACCCGAATAATTACAATGGTCGGGGCGAGAGGATTTGAACCTCCGACCACATGCACCCCATACATGTGCGCTACCAGGCTGCGCTACGCCCCGAAGCAAGAAATAGTAACATAGCTGGAAAGGAGAGACCAGCGTGTGAGTAAAGTCACCTCTCACGCTGTCTGGGAACCGTCAATTTTTAAGCAATCTGGACGTTTTCGTACATTCAAACATGGTTGAACATATACTGGAAAATCGTGAGGGTAAATTCAAGGGGATAGGGATACATCCATACAGAGGGCAGAGCCCGCTGCGCCGTGCTAATTCTCTTCTTTATATTCTTGAACCAACGTCTTTAATTTCTGGCCCGCTTTAAATGTGACCACACGTCTGCCACTGATAATTTTCTCTTCGCCAGTTTTTGGGTTACGCCCGGGACGCGGGTGCTTATCTCTCAAATCAAAATTTCCAAAACCGGATATTTTAACGTGTTCTCCATGTTCTAATGCTCGCCGAATTTCCTCGAAAATTAAATCAACAATCTGTTTGGCTGTTAATTTAGTAACACCCGATTCATTGAATAAACGTTCTGCCAAATCGGCTTTGGTGAGCGTCATGCGATCATTCCCTCAATATTGCTTGATAACTCTCTTGCAGTTCTTTAATTACTTTGGTCATCATTGCGTTTATTTCTTCCTCCACTAAGGTACGTGTAGGATGCTGTAGAAGCAAGCCGATAGCAATACTTTTTTTGCCAGACTCTATGCCCTTGCCTTGATAAACATCGAACACCCAAACGTCACGCAATAAAGATCCAACACTTTTTACAATAGCAGACTTAAGATCTCTAGCCAACACCTTTTCGCCGACCATCACAGCGATATCGCGACGAATGGCAGGAAATTTTGACATTTCACGAAACTTAGGTCTATTGATTGTCTGCAACGCTTCTAACGATATCTCAAATACAATCACCGGGCCTTGTAAATCCAATTGTTTTATCAACGCAGGATGTAAGGCTCCTAGAATCCCCAATCTCCTATCTCCTAAACAAATTTCAGCACTTTGGCCAGGATGCAACATGGGATGGGTCAAGGGTCGAAATTGAATGGCGAAATTCTGTTCATTTTTTAAATTCAATAATGTTTCAACATCATTTTTTACATCAAAGAAGTCTATATTTCGCGTCTTTTTTGCCCATTGTTCTTTAAAAACACTACTGCTTGTCAATCCGGCGAGCATCTTTTGCTCTTCCCAATCTTTACCTTCTTTTTGTTTTATGAAAGCAGTGCCAATTTCAAATAATCGAACTCTAAGATTTTGTCGAGCTTGGTTATATTGCAAAGTTTGCAATAACCCAGGAATTAAGCTTTCTCTCATCGTAGACATTTCTTGTGAAATAGGATTGCTCAAAACTAACGGCGCTTCTTTGCTGTGCAATAAGTCGTGAAATGCCGGGGCAATGAAACTATAAGTAATGGCTTCAAGATACCCACGACTTATGAGTAAATCTTTAATTTTGTTCAAAGAAACCTGATTTTCTGGTAATGGGCTACCAGTTAAAGTCACCTGAGGTAAAGCTTCCGGGATATTTTGATAACCATATAATCGCGCAAGTTCTTCTATTAAGTCGATTTCGAGCGTTATATCTGGTCTAAAACTTGGCACCGAAACATTCCAGTGAGTGGGCATTGCACTGCTTTCTGGTACTGCGATAAGTGTCATCCCTAATCGAGTTAATAAATCTTCGAGGAGTCCTTTTTCAAGCGTCATCCCTAAAATCTCTGAGATACGAGAGGATCGGAGCACCAAAGTAGGAGGGACCGCAACATGCTCAGCATTGATTTGTTCTATCAAGGGACCCACATTGCCACCCACAATTTTAACCAACAATTCTGTCGCACGCTCCATGGCCTTCAGTTGTAATTGTGGATCAATGCCGCGTTCAAAACGGATGGAAGATTCGGTCCTAAGTTTTAAACGAGCCGCCGTTTTACGAATTTGAACGGGATCAAAATAAGCAGATTCTAAAAATACCGTGTGGGTGTTTTCTGTTACTGAGGAATCTTCTCCCCCGATAATACCCGCAATGGCGATTGGCTTGGCTTTGTCTGCAATCACTAAAGTTTCTGTATCGAGTGCAAGCTTTTTACCTTCTAAGGTGACAATTTCTTCCCCTTTTTTCCCCATGCGAACTATAATCTCAGTATCCAATTTTGCTAAATCGAACGCGTGCATGGGTTGACCCAACTCGAGCATCACATAATTAGTGACATCCACCACCGGAGATAACGATCGAATGCCCGCTTTTTCTAACCGTTGTTTTAACCAATCCGGTGTCTCGATTTTATTATTGACGTTTTGTATCACTCGCCCCACATAACGCGGACAAGCATTTTTTTTGTCAATGGAGAGCGGAAAAATATTTTTGATGGTCGGAAATACTGTTTCATAGGTGATCGCAGTAAATGCCATTTTATTCATGGCAGCCCATTCGCGTGCTAATCCTTCCATTGAAAGACAATCACTGCGATTAGGCGGTACTTTTAAGGTAATGATGGTATCGACATCGCCTTCAATAGAATCAACCTCTATTCCCGTCTGGGTAAATTGTTCTATCCACGCTTCAGTCGATACTTTTGGATTTACAATGCTTCTGAGCCAGCCTTCACTTACTTTCATCTATCTTCTCATTTATTTCGATTCTGTTTCGGTTTTTTTCTTAGGAATGTATAAATCGGTTACCGTTCCTTCAAAAACCTCTGTCGCCAAGGGGATGGTCTCAGATAAGGTGGGATGTGGATGAATGGTTAAGGCGATATCTTGTGCTTCACAACCCATCTCGATTGCCAAAGTGACTTCTCCGATTAATTCCCCTGCATTCGGACCGACGATACTTCCACCGATAATTCGATGCGTGTCCTTATCAAAAATTATCTTGGTAATCCCTTCATCACGCCCAAGACTCAATGAACGTCCGCTGGCGGCCCAAGGAAACACGCCTTTACCGTAACTAAGATTTTGTGATTTTGCTTCTGTTTCTGTTACACCTACCCAAGCCACTTCTGGATCAGTATATGCAACCGCTGGAATGCCTCGTGGTTCGAAATAATGTTTTTGTCCCGCAATCACTTCCGCGGCGACACGGCCTTCTGGCATGGCTTTATGCGCTAGCATGGGGTTGCCTGCCACGTCGCCGATGGCAAAAATATGTGGAACGTTGGTTCGCTGTTGTTTGTCCACCGAAATAAATCCACGATCATCCACTTTTACCCCCGCTTTCTCAGCCGCAATGTCTTTACCATTCGGAACACGGCCTGCAGCCACCAGAATTGAATCAAAACATTGAGCTTCTTTTGGCGCATTTTTACCTTCAAAACGGACCCATAAACCGTCTTTTTTCGCTTCGACCTCGATCACTTTTGTTTCAAGCCAAATATTCTCGTAGCGTTTTTCGACGCGTTTACGTAAGGGCGCAACGATATCGCTATCTACCCCGGGGAGCAATCCCGGGGTTAATTCTACCACAGATATTTTTGAACCCAACGCTTGATAAACGGTTGCCATTTCCATCCCAATAATACCCCCGCCAATCACTAGCATACGTTTGGGGATTTCTTTCAACGCAAGTGCGCCTGTTGAATCGATGATACGAGTATCTTGGGGTAGAAAAGGCAAGGTGACTGGCCGAGAACCTACCGCAATGATGGCCGATTCAAAACGAATAGTTTGCGTATCGCTGCCCGACTCGGATTTGACTTCTATTTGATTGGAAGAAATAAAATGCCCCACCCCACGGATAATCTGGATTTTACGCTGCTTAGCAAGTAATTTGAGCCCACCTGTTAAACGGTGCACGACACTTTCTTTCCACTCTCTTAATTTATTTAAGTCAACCTTTGGAGAATCGAATACGATACCATGGCTTGCAAAACTTGCTGCTTCATCGATAACCTTGGCCGCATGTAACAATGATTTTGAAGGAATGCATCCCACATTTAAACAAACACCACCGATGTCTTCATAGCGCTCAATCAAAATGACTTGTTTCCCTAAATCGGCTGCACGAAAAGCAGCGGTATAGCCCCCTGGGCCGGATCCTAGAACCACTACTTGAACTTCTATCTCTGTCGCCATGGTATTTTCCCTCTGATCTTTTCGCTAAAAAGCTTAAAAAAGTAATCGCCTAATATCCGACAATTGTTTAACCAAATAAGTTGTGAAACGTACCGCTTCTGCACCATCAATCACACGATGATCGTACGACAAAGATAAAGGCAGCATTAAACAGGGTTTAAATTCTCCTTCTTGAAAGACGGGTTTAATCGCGGCTTTCGATACCCCAAGAATGGCCACATCGGGTGCATTCACAATCGGCGTAAACGCTGTACCCCCAATGCCGCCCAAGCTTGAAATACTAAATGAACTGCCCTGCATTTCTTGCGCAGTTAATTGGCCCTTACGAGCTTTATTGCTCATTTCGCCTAATTCTTTGGCTAATTGAAACAAACCTTTTTGATCAACATCTCTTACCACCGGCACCACCAAACCATTGGGCGTATCTACCGCCACCCCTAAATGATAGTATTTTTTAACGATGAGCTGGTTGAAAGAAGCGTCCAACGAGGCATTAAAGTTTGGAAAAGCCTTTAAACTTGCCACGACTGCTTTCATAATGAAAACTAATGGTGTCAATTTAACCCCTTGTTGTTCTGCAAGACTTTGGCTTTCCTTGCGAAATTTTTCAAGCTCTGTAATATCCGCCTCATCGAATTGTGTAATGTGCGGGACCATCACCCAATTGCGATGTAAATACCCGCCTGATAATTTTTTAATGCGTGATAGAGGTTCAATTTTCACCTCGCCAAACTTAGCGTGATCCACAGCTGGCCATGGGGGTAAACTAAAGCCGAATCCTGATCCTGACCCACCAGTTTGAACCCCGGATAAGCTTTGTTTCACAAAACTTTTTACGTCTGAAACAACGATACGATCTTTGCGGCCACTGCCCGTCACCCGGCTCAAATCAACTCCTAGCTCCCGTGCAAAACGTCGCACAGAAGGGCCCGCGTGAACGAGTTTAGAACTTTGAGCGACTTCTTTCGAAGTTTTCTTTTCTTCTGTGGCCTTTGCTTCCCCAGTTTTTGCTTCTGTAATCTTTTCTTCTGTGGTAGAAACGGCGGCTTTATCTTTTGCGCCGGTTTTTGATTTTTCTTCTTTCGTTTTGGTGCCTTCTGGTTCTATTTTTTCTTTTTCTTCTTCTTTGGATCCTTTCTTTTCTTTTTCATCTTTTGGTTTTTTCGCATCTTCCTCTTTTTCTGCTTTGCCTGCCTTCTTTTCCGCTTTTTCATCCATTTCCAAAGTCAAAATGACGTCTCCCTCGGAAACCTTATCATTTACGTTGACTTGAATACTTTCCACTTTCCCTTCATAGGGCGATGGAATTTCCATGCTTGCTTTATCAGTTTCTAAAGTGATGAGTGAGGCTTCTTTGGCAATAAAATCGCCCACCTTCACCAAAATTTCTATGACACTCACGCCTCCGAAAGAGCCAATGTCTGGAACCAAAACTTGTTTTTTCATTGACAACCCCAATGTATCCTACACTTTCAATGGATTTGGTTTATTCACATCAATTTTGTATTTTTCCATTGCCTTTTTTACGATCTCTTTTCCTACCTTGCCTTCATCCGCCAACGCTTTGATGGCAGCGAATGCAATATGATAACGATCTACTTCAAAGAAATGTCGCAATTGTCCTCGAGTATCACTTCGACCATAACCATCGGTACCTAAGACACTATAATGGCGTGGCACAAAGGCGCGAATTTGATCGGCAAAAGCACGAATATAATCGGTTGCCGCAATGATGGGACCTTCCGTTTTTTCTAAGCATTCTGTCACGTAAGCCTTTTTGTTAGGCGCATCGATTTGGCGTAAATTATGGCGTGCGACTTCTTGTCCGTCTCGCCCTATTAGATTAAAACTTGTCACACTCCAAACATCAGCAGCTATTTTGAAATCTTCAAAAAGTAATCGACTCGCTGCTAAAACTTCATTCAAAATGGTACCTGATCCCAGCAATTGGACTCGATGCTTGCTTTGTTTCGTTTTGTCCCCTTCTTGCAAGAGATACATTCCCTTTAAAATCCCTTCTTTCATTTCCGGCTTCATGGCAGGATGTTCATAATTTTCATTCATGGTGGTAATATAATAAAAAACACTTTCTTTATTTTCATACATCCTTTTCATCCCCTCATGAATAATAACAGCCAATTCATAAGAAAAAGTAGGATCATAAGAAATACAATTAGGAATGGTGTTCGCTAAAATATGACTATGCCCATCTTCGTGTTGTAATCCTTCACCATTTAAAGTCGTACGTCCTGAGGTACCCCCAATTAAAAACCCACGTGCACGCGAATCACCGGCGGCCCATGATAAATCGCCCACTCGTTGAAAACCAAACATGGAATAAAAAATATAAAATGGAATGAGTGTGAGGTTATGCGTGCTATAAGCCGTTGCTGCGGCAAGCCAGGTACAAAAAGAACCCGCCTCTGTGATGCCTTCCTCTAAAATTTGACCCTCCTTGGCTTCTTTGTAAAACATCACCTGCTCGGAATCGACCGGTTTATACAATTGACCCACCCCTGAATAAATCCCCAATTGCCTAAATAAACCTTCCATACCAAAAGTGCGCGCTTCATCGGGAACAATGGGAACGACGCGCTGGCCAATATTTTTATCTCTACATAAATTGGTTAATAAGCGTACAAAAGCCATGGTGGTTGAAATCTCACGCCCTTTTTCCGTCCCTTTCAACAAAGTTTCAAAGATAGACAAATCTGGAATGGATAAACTTTCGTCTGCTTCTTCTCGTCGCTTAGGCAAAAACCCGCCCAGTTTTTCTCTGGCGGCTTTCATATATTTTAATTCCGCACTGTCCGCGTTTGGCTTATACAAGGGAAAATTCTGGATTTCTTCATCGGTTATCGGAATTTTAAAACGATCTCTAAAAGTTTTGAGATGTTCAACCGTCATTTTCTTAGTATTATGAGCGATGTTTAATGCTTCTCCAGCGGCACCTAGACCATAGCCCTTCACTGTCTTTGCTAAAATAACCGTGGGGCCCCCTTTATGTTCCGTGGCTGCTTTATAGGCTGCATACACCTTATGCATATCATGGCCACCACGCGTCAAATGCCAAATTTCTTCATCTGACAGGTCTTTCACCATGTCTTTTAACTCAGGATATTTTCCAAAAAAATTCTCTCGCGTATACGCGCCACCGTGCGCTTTATAATTTTGATAATCGCCATCCACGGCTTCTTCCATACGTTTCACTAAAAGCCCCTGCGTATCTTTTTCAAACAGTGGATCCCAATTACTACCCCACAACACTTTAATGACATTCCATCCCGCGCCTCTGAAATCCGCTTCCAATTCCTGAATAATTCTTGCGTTACCGCGCACAGGGCCATCCAAACGTTGCAAGTTACAATTGATGACAAAAATTAAATTATCTAAACGTTCTCGTCCGGCGACACTTAACGCACCCAACGATTCTGGTTCATCCATTTCACCATCGCCACAAAAACACCAAACCTTACGATTTTCTGTTTTCGAAAGATCTCGATTTTCAAGATACTTCATAAAACGGGCTTGATAAATCGCTTGTATGGGACCCAATCCCATCGATACCGTTGGGAATTGCCAATAATTCGGCATTAACCAAGGATGTGGGTAGGAAGAAAGACCTTTGCCCTGTATCTCCTGACGAAAATGATTGATTTGTTCTTCAGAAAGCACCCCTTCCAGATAAGATCTCGCATAAATACCCGGTGAAGAATGGCCTTGAATATAAATTAAATCGCCCCCATGATTTTTGCTGGGCGCATGCCAAAAATGATTGAATCCAATATCGTACAAGGTGGCGGCTGAAGCGAAGGTGCCGATATGCCCCCCCCAAATCGGGATCAAAATTGTAAGCACGAACCACCATAATAGCCGCATTCCAACGAATCAAAGCACGAATGCGTTGTTCCATCTCGGGATCCCCGGGTAAGGTGGGTTGTTTTTCTACGGGAATGGTATTGACATAGGGGGTGTTCAATGTTTCCCCCACACTGCATCCTTTTTTACTTGCAAACTTTAATATTTGATTCAACAAATAGCTGGCGCGTTCTGGACCTTCAAATTCTAAAACAGAGGCGATTGCGTCTAGCCATTCTCTGGTTTCTTCGGGATCGATATCATTTGCCATATATTGCTCACACTTCTTCGCAGACTCTACAGGATTTCTTCGTAGGATTGGATTCCTTTTAAGATTCCTTCTGCAGGATTGACGATGACTGACTCCAAAACTAGTTCATTTAATAACTTCCAATCAAATGCTGGACCGGGATCAGTTTTTCTGTCAGGAGCAATGGTACTATGACCTACTATCCTATCCATAGTAATTTTTGG